>Ga0209373_10000353_pt1 | contig 81393 bp, 47 predicted proteins | sample Higcelweek5metaG_FD_187173 | JGI IMG/M metagenome (GOLD analysis project Ga0209373, IMG submission 187173) | Freshwater pond sediment microbial communities from the University of Edinburgh, under environmental carbon perturbations - High... | ecosystem: Environmental > Aquatic > Freshwater >...
ACTGTTCACCTCTGAAATCACCGACTTCTCTTCACGCTCGGTCAGGTCATAAACTTCGAGGGTTGAAGAGTGCTCGTCGGAACCGGTATTGGGCGACCGTAAATAGACAATCTTTCCTTCAAAAGCCTCCAGACTCCTGATATTCCCGGCTTTCGGCGGAAGAATCACCGAACGTGATTCGATATTCTCAAAATCAACCTTTACCACGATTTTGGAGGTGTCTTTAACAACCTTTTTCTCTTCCTGCTCATCATTCCGGGCATTGAGCAGTGACTGAGCCTCCTGGGTCAGGCTGACGGCAGCAATCTCCGTGGAATTGGGATAGATCCAGGTTCCATCGCCCAGATCCGAATAAGTGGCCGACAGATTGCGGTTGGTGAGGAAGAACAGATATTTCCCATCCGTACTGAACACCGGATCGCTGTCGTTGTAAAACCCGCTGGTCACCTGATGGCTCTCCCTGGATTCAAGGTTGTACAGGAAGATGGCGCTGTTGCTGTTGTTTACCGATTTAATGAAACTGATCCATCTGGAATCGGGCGACCACGAGATGGTATAGGACTGAGCGCCATTATGACCCACGGCATACAGGGTATGCCCGATCTCTTTGGTTTTTCCGCTCTCCGCATCGATCACGATGATCGTGTTGGTTTCATCGATAAAGGCAATGTTTTTGCTGTCGGGCGACCAGTTCAGCGTATATCCGTAACCCTTGCCGCGTTTGGTCAGTTTTTTTGCCTGGGTGTTATCGGCAGTAGGCTGCAACCAGATTTCATTCTCCCCGTCTTGATCGCTCCAGTAGGCAATGGTTTTCCCATCGGGCGACCAGGCCGGATCACGGTCGAAGGCGCCGCTGGATTTCGTCAGGTTGATGACATAACCCTCCGTGGCCGGAACATTGAACAGCTCCCCACGAGCTTCAAAAACGATGCGCTTGCCACCGGGGGCCGCAGTCATGTTGGAAATCCTCGAACTAACATTCACCGAGTGAGGGATTTCGACCGATAAGTCCGATACTACATTGACTTCCACCGGTGCATATTTCCGGGTGGCAATATCCATCAGGTACAGGGTACCTCCAGCCTCAAACACGATATCGGTTTTTCCGGCCGACATATAGGTGATATCGAAATCCTGTATTTTGGTGATCTGGCTGGTCTGTTTAGTCCTGGTGTCGTAAACCCAGATGTTCAGCCGCATGTTTTCATCCCGGTCTGAAAGAAAATAGATGTTGTCGCCCACCCAGGCAGGCTTGCCGTCAGTGGCATCGGTTTGGGTGATGTTTTCGGATTTATCGGTTTTCAGATCATACACGATGATGTCCGAAGCCATTCCGCCGCGATATCTTTTGAAAGGGTAGTTCTCCGTAATACGGGTGATATAGGCCAGTTTGGTTCCGTCGGGTGAATAGCTGGCCAGCATGGCGTACGGCACTTTCAACTTTTCTGCGTATCCACCGGCAGCGTCAACCAGGTATAGGTTCGACATAGCAGCACGGCCACTTTCACGCGGAGAGGTGAACAACAACCGTTTCCCATCGGGATGCCAGTCGATCAGCTGATCCGAAAACGACTGATAAGTGACCCGGGTTGGCAGACCGCCAGCCGAAGGCATTACATAAACATCGGCATTGCCATTGTAATAAGCGGTATAGGCGATCGATCTGCCATCGGGAGAAAAATGGGGCCACATCTCCTCGCCCGGCGAGTGGGTAATCTGAATGGCGGTGCCTCCGGTTTTGGGCATTACCCAGATATCGCCACCGTAAACAAAAGTGATCTGAGTATCTGATACATCCATGTATTTCATCAGTTTAGCGCTGATCTGAGCGTTGGTAAACTGAAACAGGCACAGGGTTACCAGCAAAAGGAATGTCTTTTTCATGGGTTGAAGGTTAGCGTGATAAAGATATGTTTTTCAGTGCTGCCAGGGAATCGGATGAGGTTAAAATTTGTTAATTGGACGGATGGGTTTCGTGATCGTTACAGATTCTCTATTTTTACCCTATGCATTTAAAAAAACTGATTGCCCTTCTGATTTTGGCCGGAGCTTCAGCTGCAAGCTTTGCTCAGTCTCCCGCCAATGGTTGGCCCGGATATCGCGGCCCGTCGGACGATGGCCATAGCCAGGCAAAAAACATCCCGGTAACCTGGAACGATTCAACCAACATTGCCTGGAAAGTTTTGATACCCGGCCGGGGCTGGTCATCGCCGGTTGTGCAGGATGGGCAGGTCTGGTTAACCACTTCAGATACAGCCAGAAGGGAATTGCGCGCCATTGCCATTAATTGCAAGGATGGATCGGTTATTCATAATATTAAGGTTTTTGATATACTTAAGCCGCAGGAGAGTCATCCGCTCAACAGTTTTGCCTCTCCTTCGCCGGTGATCGAAGCCGGAAGAGTTTATGTGCATTTCGGCGCTTACGGCACGGCCTGTATGGATACCAAATCAGGAAAAATCATCTGGAAACGGACCGATATTCTTTGTGAACACGAGGTTGGACCCGGTTCATCGCCCATCCTCTATCAGAATATGTTGATTCTCACCATGGACGGTACTGATGTTCAATATGTTGAAGCGCTGGATAAACGGACTGGCAAAACCATCTGGCACACTTCGCGAGGACTGGATTTCACTGCAAAGACTCTTGATTCCCGGAAGGCATTTACCACGCCGGTGGTTACAAAAGTCGATGGCCGCGATCTGATCATCAGTGCCGGACCTCACGCGGTGATGGCTTATGAACCCCAGACCGGGCGGGAGGTTTGGAGGGTTCTTTACCAGGGATTTTCGGCATCTGCCCGACCGGTTACCGGCAATGGGATAATTTTCATCAACACCGGTTTCGGGATGTCGAATATGATGGCGATCAGGCTGGGTGGCAGTGGCGACAATACAGCGACGGCTATTGTCTGGACAAACAAACGGAACATGGCTGCCCGTTCATCGCCCTTGTTGATCGACGGATTGCTATACATGATCAACACCGCCGGGCAGGCTAAATGTCTTGATCCAGCTACCGGAGTGGAAATCTGGACCCAGCGCGTCGGGCTCGAAACCTCCGCTTCGCCGGTTTATATCGATGGAAAAATCTATACATTTGATCAATCCGGATTGACCACGGTGTTCAAACCTGGCCGGACGTTCATCAAAATAGCAGAAAACCAGCTGTCTGACGGCTATATGGCTTCGCCGGCAGTGGTTGACGGAGCGCTTTACCTGAGATCAAAAACATATCTGTTTAAAGTTTCAATATCGAATTGATTTTCAAACAATTTCATTCAGCGGTTGTTATCCATTAAATATCAAAAAGATGAAACTAGTGATTTTTGGAGCAAGCGGTCAGACTGGCAAGCTATTGGTTCAGCAGGCTTTAGCCCGGGGACATGAAGTGACTGCCTATGTCAGGCGCGAGGGTGCCATCACCATTGATCACCCGAAGCTGAAGGTGATTACCGGCCAGTTGTACGATCAGATAAAGTTACACGAAGCCATCGCTGGTGCTGATGTGTGCTTTTCAACGCTTGGTGTAGCTTCAATCAGTAAGCGCTCGCTGGAATTCACCGTGGGAATCGATCAGATCGTTGAAGTGATGGAGGAGTTGGGCGTAAAGCGGCTCATTTATATGTCGAGTCTCGGGGCAGGAGAAAGCAAGTTTCTGATGGGACCGGTCATCCGGTTCATCATTACCGGTTTTCTGCTGCGCATTCCGCTGGCCGACCATAATGAAAATGAAAAACGCCTTTCCCAGAGCAATCTGGAATGGACGGTGGTTCGTCCGGGTAGCCTGACTAATAACGCAAAACTCAATAAGGTCAGGTGGGGCAGCGACTTCATCAGGCTGAAAAGCAATGTGAAAATCCCGAGAGCGAATGTGGCGGAAATACTGCTGAATCAGGCTGAAAGCCGGGATTATATCAGGAAGGCGATTTGGGCATACGAGTAAGGTCGACCCGCGTAAAACTTTTTACTCCAGATAGACTCCTGTGCCGATGAAATAGTTGGTATTGGGGATCGGCTCAACGTATCCGAGTTTCTTCTTTTCACCGGTATCGCCCGGTTTGATCCAGTAAAACTCCACATAACCTCCACCGGTTTGCGACTTGGCGGAGAGTTCACGGACTACAAATTTACCGCGTGAATCGGTATAGTCAAAGAGGTTCTGCCCCTGAAGGTTTTTCTGCGTGGCATGGGCAATGTTCAGGCAATCGAAATCATACACATAGAAATAACCTGAACTATCGGGATAAAAACGGATCGGATCGATGGCCCTCCGGATATAGGCGATCCGGGTGGAATCGTCAGAAATATTTTGAGCTGCCGCACCGATTGAAACAGCATAAGAATGCACATAGGCAATGGCAATCTGTTTGTTCCATTCGAGATTCTCATTTTCATCATCATTTTTACTGCATCCGGCCATAAACAGGGCCGCAATAACAACCAGGGATAATAGTTTGCTCTTCATGCGTCCAAAAATAGTATGATAATTTGATTTCCCGAAGGGTTATCCGCCGGCGATGCCGGCGGGGACTGACATATTGCCCTTGCAGGGCAGAAACGCAGAACGCTTTCTACCGGCGATGCTAGCGGATAGTGGCATTGATTTCAATAAGTAATTGGCTGTTAGTCTTATCGTTCAGTACAATATTCTTCAATTTTGCGGTCCCCAGATCAGCCAGGGTGAAGCGGTTGATTTCAAGCATTCCGTGCATTACTTCGAGTGTTGCTTTTCCCTGTTCTACCTTGCAGGTTCCCCAGGCGTAGCCGTTGCTCCAGAAGTAGGTACCGGGTTTTGAGGTGAAGCTGATTGATTTTTCGGGGGCAGAGTAATGAAATTCGCTTAAGGCCATCGGAGCCGACCAGCTGGCCATGGCCCGTGCATAATTATGCCCGCATTCGGGCTCGTCAAACGGATTGCGCTTTTCGCCATCGAACCGGTCACGGATGCTTTGGATACATTTCACCCCGGCTTCAATCTGACCTTCATACAACATCCCGATGGCTGCGGCATATTCAAATCCCGACATCGATTCGGCAAAGTAGGGGAACGGCACCTTAAGCCGGCCCTTGGGCCAACTGGCCATGATGAGCCCCGACTCCCTGTCCATCACGTAGGAGCGCATGTTGTTGAATGTGTTGCTGAAGCTGGCCATATAATTGTTGCTCATGATGGTTTTCATGGTCGTCTGAACATGTTCTTTATCAGCAAGATATCCCAGGTCGCAAACGTGAGCCATGTATTGCCCGACCAGTTGATCGACCAGACAGCCGGAACCCAGCTGATACCTGGGGATCTGAACATCCGGATTGGTCATATCGAGATATTCAAAAGTTTTAGGGTCGGTGATTTTTTGTTCGTAATAGGCGCCGTTGAAAAGGTTTTGATCGACCCAGCGGCTGCCCTCCTGAAAGATTTTGTCACATTTGGCGGCAAACGGCTTGTCGCTCATGGCCAGGGCCATTTTCGAGCATGCCTTCAGTGCACCGAAATACCAGAACTGCATCTGCGGGTTTGGACCGTAATAGTTCACATCCATCGTGTTGTGCTGTTCGCCCTCCTCAACGCCATCCTGATTCCCGTCCCAGCCTCTTTCGATCCAGGCATACGACATCGCTGCTTTCACCTTTGGCCAGTATTTCTTCAGAAAATCCTGATCGCCTGAGAGCATCCAGTCGCGGTAAAAGCGCATGATGGTTCCCATCTGACCGTCGGCGGCTGCCACATGATCGGTGGTGAGATTCGATTCCAGCGGCAGATTGACCCGGTTTTTCATTTTACCCTTTTCATTGGTCCCGTAAGTGAACTCAACATCGCGCATGGTTTTGGCCAGATCGCCGAACAGGAACGAAGTGGCTGTTTCATAGTTCCATACATGGGTGCAACTTCCGTAGCACGATCCGAAATCATCCATCACCCCTTCCCAGCCCAACATGTGTCCCGTTGGAATCCGGAAAACCGTTTGGGAGCGGAGGGTTGACAAATTGAACAGGGCGGCCTCCTTAACAACAGCCGGTATCGTGGCACTCAGGAAAGCATTGACAAATCGGATCGTTTGATTTTCATAATCGGGCAGCAAATTCACCTCTTTGGTGATCACATCCCAGGCATCGGCATAACGGGTGGTGTAATAGTTACCGATAATGACCGGTTTAACCTCAGGATTCCAGGCTCCGTTCCAGTCGGGCCGGTTGGGAAAATGCCAGGTCAGATAAAAAGTGTAAGTTACGGTTGTATGGGCGGGGATGCTCTTTTTGACTGCCAGAGAGGCCATCGGATTATCATCGGTTAGCTCCTTTTTATCGGTCAGCATCCCGTCGGTGCTGAAGTCGTCCCAGAAATCGAGAATTGCATTTTCCCAGTTATTGGGAGCCGATGAACGGCGATAGCTGATCGTTTCGGCGTCAGGGGTGGTTAGTGCCATGGTTCCCCAGGCGGCATCCAGCTTATCGACGCCATCGCTGGTCATGTAAATGCCTTTTATATCGGGTGTTTCGCGAAATGTATTGATATTCCTGCTGGCTCCCAGCGGGTTGATGTCCCCTTTCCAGTTCCGTTCGAATTTACCGCCATCCTGGCCGATAAAATTCCGCATGGTCCCGCAAACTGCAACTTCCATTGGGGCTTCGGTATGGTTGGTAACCTCATATTTCAGGATGGCTATCGGAATACTGCTGGCATTGGTATTTCCGGGAATCAGCGGGTTAAAACCCTTGATCCTGACCGTAACCGGCAGAAAATCGTCGCTCAGGTTCACTCGTCCAAATGGGTAGGCGGCATCGAACGAAGCCGATGAAAAGCGGGGCAGTCCATGGTGGTTGACCGGCCGGCCCTCATAATGCTGATATTCACTCGGATGCAACGGACCGATGAGTGCCTTGGTAATGCCCTCCTTCCCTTCCGGTTTTACATAAATGGCAAAGAACGGGGCATTGTTACCGGTATTGACCGTGCTGTATTTTTTCCCCGGTTTATTCATGATTTCCCAAGAACGCAATTCGCCGCGTCCTCCCAGCGCCACGGTTCCGGTACCTATTCCGCCCAGGGGCAGGGCGATATTCAGCAAATGATGCTGGTCGTAATGTTTCAGTACGGGCCATTCGGCTGACTGCCCGTTTACTTTAGCGTTGTCCTGCATCTGGGTAAATCCGGGCAACCCCAACAGAGAAAAGGCAAGAAGAGCGATTGATCTATTCATAGGTTTCAGAATTAATCAAGGTATCCGCCGGTTTCGCCGGCGGGCTGTAAACGGCTGCCCCTTCAGGGCAGAAAGGCAACCAACCCATCAACACATCAGCAAATCAGCAAATCAGCACATCTTTCCTACCGCTTCCAGTATCAGCTTGTTGAGCTCTTCGGGATTTTCCAGCATCGGGTAGTGGCAGGTGCCTTTAATGGGCAAAACTTCATATCCGGAGGCAGCATTTTTGGTGAGTAATTCCTGGTTGGTCGGGATGTTGTCCACGTTGATCAGGTGCATTTTGAGTTTCAGCTGACTCATGAGCTCCCGCTCACGGCTATAATAATCGAAAGAGGAGCAAATTATATCGTACCCGATCTTTTTATCCATGTTCTTGTAATCGTTAACCACTCGACCGGATAAGGCGGCATCGGTGGCCGGCGACAACAGTGCTTTGGTGGCAAACATCTCGGCAGCAAAGGAGAAGTTCATCTTGAGCATCATTTTCATCTGCCCCATCATACTTTGAATCTTTTCGGGCATGGCAGCACCGGCGTTCTTAAAATTATCAATCCCGATAAATCCGATTACGGCATCCGGGCATTTGATAGCTGCTTCCAGAATAATATCGCCACCCATCGAGTGGCCGATCAGGATCACATTTTTCAGATTCAGCGCCCGGATGAATTCGCTCAGATCCTCCCCAAGACCCTGAACACTCCATACATCCCTGACTTTCCCCGACTGAGCATGCCCGGGCAGATCTAAGGTCACCACGCGGTATTTATTTTTGAAAAAATCAACCTGGGCCGACCAGTAACTCATATCGATAAAAGCGCCATGAACGAACAAGAGTGTTGTATCGCCTTCTCCATCAATGTTATATGCAATATTTACTTTGCTGCAACTGATTGTTTTCATTGCCTGTCTGTTTGAATTTTGTAGTCTGGTTTCAGATCACCAAACTACAAACTTTAAATCTTTGGTCAATGAACTGTTGGCAAGAGAATCCAGAAATTTCTGATTGGGCTGAAAACCGATGGTATTGGTAGAAATGCCCGCTATGATTCCATATGCGTTATATAGATTGGTGTAAGGCTCTTTGATAATGTCAAACATCCAGTCATTCTCAGCATAGTACTTCTTCAACCCTGCCGTGCCATAGTTCAGAATCATATCTATTCCCAGGACTTTTCTATATTGGACTCTGTTATTGACTACAATCCGGTTGGCCAGATATTCCAGATAAGCTTCGCCAGTAATCTTAAACTCATTATCCAAACGGGCCCAGTCAACATAACAGGTGTCTGCAGCGGTCTCTGTTGACTCCAGATACTTGAACCGGATAATTGTTTGGTAGTATTCTTGACCGGAGTATCCCCATTGAATGGTAATTGGGCTATTTTCATAGAAACTTAAAACGCGTTTCAGGGCGGGATCAGGTTCTGTCAGACTCCAGGGGCCGGGAGTTGACCCATAACCGATTACAGTGGTGTTGATTTCCGGGATTTCTATTCTCAGCCGGAGAACACCAGGCAATTTCTCTGTGGTCTTATACAGGAGTGGGTAATCAAAGTTGAAAAAACCTTTATCCTTGGGTACTTCAAAGGTTGGCTCCAACTGGATTGTTTTTATCACACCGTTTGAAAAGCTCCACTCTTCAAAATAGACCTGAGCATCTTTGAAGTAGAAATTGTCGCGGTTTTGGGCAATTTCGTATGGATCTGACGATCCGGATAAAAGTTTAGTCAGCCTGACATAATGGACACTGTCCCGATTGTTCAGGATGCAATGAACCACCGGATAGGGCGCAACAAGTACAGGGCAGATCTCGGGGTCTTCTTCACATCCGACTGACAGAAGAAGGATCAGGCAGACACTGATCAGCCGGAAAGGAAACTCAGTTGTTTTCATATCTGATACAGCGCACAGGCACTGCTGCTTTATGAAGTTTGACGGAAGCACTCTGGAAACGCAACAGGGATATACCACTCCTGGATCCGGCTATATATGGGCATGGCTGATATTTGCCGCCGTACGGTTCTTTCGAGTAATCCCGGGTAAAATAGACCCAGTTTGTCAGATCAGGATTGGCAGAATCCTTGTTCCAGACTTTGGTGAGTTCGTGAATGCCTGATAATGTCAGCCTGAATCCGGAAAAACCACCGCTGGTCAGATATTTAAATCTTCCCCGGTAGCTGAGGCTGTCGAGCAGGTGCTCCCAATCGTTTTTTGAGGGGATCATCCATCCGGGCGGGCAGAGACCGGTGATAGCCAGGGTATCATAGTCCATCAACTCCTCCCAGGAGTAGTATGTATAATAGCCTCCGAATTCTGGTTTTTCTTCAGCATCATTCAGGTAGCAATACTTTTCTGCGATGCCATTATCAGCGCATAGCTGGGTATCCCTGATCGGGGTTCCGTAATTTAGATTTTCTGCCATCCACCAGGTATTACCAAACTTGATAGTTCGGTACGACTGCCCATCGCGGGGATCAGTAAATTTTCCGGAATCGGGGTTTTTTCCCCAGGTTTCAACGACAATGCTGACTGTATCCGTTAACCCAAATCGGTCTTTAACTTCCAAAACAACACAGTGATTTCCTGGTTCCGGAAAACGCATCACCTTGTAGGACCAATGACTGTATTCCGTATCCCAGAGGGTATCACCGTCAACGTTCCACCGGAAATTCAGCCAGGAAGGGGCATCTTCCGCATCGCTGGAGCCTTGGCCAAATAAAAGAAATATGGAGGTTGTATCCCCTTTGGGAGGATCAGACAATAATGTTGCCTTTGGAGCCGTATTGCGCGGAATGGTTTTTTCTTCACAACCCATGAATGCCAATCCGGTAATAATCAGGTATATGCAAATAATATAAGATTGTCCGCGCAACATGACGGGTCAGTGTTAATTGAAAATCCGGGGGGACACAAACAAAGATACTAAATTCCCGGAAATGGATTTTTATTTGTCACTCCGCACTTTCGTTACGCGTCACGCGTCACACGTCACGCGTAACGCGTGACGAATCCAATTCGACATGGGTCGAATGAAAAGGGCGAGTGCTACTCGCCCCTACCACGGTCTCCGGTCTCCGGTCTCCCTTCTTAATCCTTCAAGCACCTTACCGAAAAACCATTTGCGTTGCTGAACCAGTCCTGGCTGAATTGAATATTGTTGTAATACAGATGTTTGACCCAGGTGGTGGTATCATTGTGTGCCGTTGCAGTCCAAAAGGCTCCGTATTGGTGAAGGTACCGAAATCCGCCGCGACTGTATCGCTCGCCACCCGGCAGACCGTTGAATCCGCTTTCATTGGTAGCGCCGGTATTTGGGGATTCCCAGTGCGCTTTCTGCGGGTCTTTGGTGGTGTTGCCGATTTCTTTCAGCTTCCCCCCGACCGGAATCCCAACCGTTTCGATCAGTTCCTTCCAATCGTTCACTGTAGGCAGATGCCAGCCTGTAGGACAGGCACTCATCGCAGCCGGCCAGTTGTAAAGAACGCCATAAGCTTTATAGTTGGCTGAATCCCTGGCAACATCCACCAGGGTGCTGTCGTATCCGTAAACATAATAGAAGGGTTCAGTCAATGAGCCCGTATCCTGTCCCCATACGGTCGGGAGATACGCCAGGTTTTCAGCCATCCAGGTCTGGGAGCCGATGATCTGGGTGTGATAGTAACGACTGCTGCGTGCATCATAAGTGCTGTCAGTTCCGGCTTGCACACTGTTGGTGGTCATGCTGATGGCCGATCCGTAGGCTGTTCCTATGGCGTTGGTTGCATAGGCCCTGTAATAATAGTTTTTCCCGGGAGAGAGGCCCTTTATGATACTGGTAAAAGGACCCGTTCCGCCGCCGTCAGTGGTGATACTGTCGGCGATGGTTGGTGTCGGATTCACTGCCCAGCAAACGCCTCTGTGCGTTACTTTTTCGCCCCCGTCATCAGTTACATCGCCGCCTGCCGTTACCGTTTGTGCGGAGGAGTCAGTTATGGGTGCTGTTACTACCGTTGGTAATGTGGCATCGATTGGCTCTTCCTTACATGATGGAGCTATAACTGTGATAAACAGCATGATAGCCAGGGTATTTAACCAGATGGAGTTTTGTCGTTTCATTTGGATTCGCATTACAACACAGATAACAAAGATAACATAACCAATCACACCCCGGACTGAAGTCACAACCGGTCAGTGTTGCGCCCTGAGCTAAAATTTCGTTCCTTTGTGCCCAATTATCTGAATACGTTGAATCAAGAAGAAATTAGCAGAAGACGAACATTCGGGATCATCAGTCACCCGGATGCCGGAAAAACGACGCTGACCGAGAAAATATTGTTATTCGGCGGCGCCATTCAGACAGCAGGCGCTGTCAAGATGAACAAGATCACCAAAACCGCCACTTCCGATTTCATGGAAATCGAGAAACAGCGCGGTATCTCGGTGGCAACCTCGGTGATGGGATTTGAATACGAAGGTTTCAAAATCAATATTCTCGATACCCCCGGCCATAAGGATTTTGCAGAGGATACCTACCGGACTCTAACAGCTGTCGACAGCGTGATCCTGGTGGTCGACTGTGTGAAGGGCGTTGAGGAACAAACCCGCAAACTGATGGAGGTATGCCGGATGCGACATACCCCGGTGATCATTTTTATCAACAAACTCGACCGCGAGGGCATCGATCCTTTTGATTTACTGCACAATATCGAGCAGGAACTGAGCATTAACACCCGTCCGCTTACCTGGCCCATTGGCATGGGCGCAGGGTTTAAGGGTGTTTACAATCTGTATTCCAAACAATTGCAGTTGTTTACGGCAAATATGACCCGGATATCGGAGGATGTTTATTCCATCGAGAATCTCGACAGTCCCGAGCTCGACAAGCGTGTGGGAGCCGGATCAGCCGACCACCTGAGAAAAGATGTCGAGCTGATAGAAAGCGCTTATGAACAGTTCGATCAGGAACTTTACAGTGAGGGTTATCTGGCGCCGGTATTTTTCGGTAGTGCGATCAATACGTTCGGTGTTAAAGAGTTACTCGATACATTTATCTCGATAGCCCCCGCACCTCAGCCCAGGTTCACAGATGTTCGTGAGGTAAAACCGGAGGAGAATGAGTTCACCGGATTCGTCTTTAAAATCCATGCCAATATCGATCCGAAACATCGCGATAGGATTGCCTTTTGCCGGATCGTTTCAGGGCGGTTCGAGCGGAACAAGTTTTACTATCATACCCGCCTGGATAAGAAACTGCGTTTTTCGAGCCCGACGAGCTTCATGGCCAACGAAAAGAATATCGTTGAAGAGGCTTTCCCGGGAGATGTTGTGGGGCTTTATGATACCGGAAATTTCAAGATCGGGGATACGCTGACCGAAGGCGAGATGATGGCATTCAAGGGCATCCCGAGCTTTTCTCCGGAGATCTTCAAGGAGCTGATCAACAAGGATCCTTTCAAAACCAAGCAGCTCGAGAAGGGTGTCAGACAGCTTTCGGATGAGGGTGTTGCCCAGTTGTTCGTTCGCCAGCCCGGAAATGTAAAGATCATCGGAACGGTCGGGGAACTTCAGTTTGAGGTGATCCAGTTCAGGCTGCTGCATGAATACAGCGCTTCATGTATATTTCAGCCGCTCCGACTGTACAAGGCATTCTGGGTATCCTCAAAAGATAAGGCGCAACTGAATAAATTTCTGTCGATCAATGCGCAGCACATCACGCTGGACAAGGACGAACGACCGGTATTCATGGCCGAAAGCGAATGGCATTTCAAGGTAACCAAAGAGGTTTACCCGGCGCTGGTATTCCATATTACCTCTGAATACAAAATTTCTTAACGGAGGAGGCTCGATTAGTCGCCACATTATGCGTCCCTACTTGAGCAGAAGCAGGTTTTCGAGATAGTGTTTGCCGATTCCGAAAACATCCCGGATCGCCTTGATCTCATTGAAAATCTTTTGCTTATCCGGATTTTCCTGTACCATTTTACGGCCCACGATCATTACGTTTTTGGGCGTATGCTCGGTGGATATGAATTCAAAAACCTTGGTTTTATATCCAAATGCCTCCAGAATCATTGCCCGGATGGTATCCGTAATGATTTCGGCCTGGCGCTCTTTTAAAATCCCGTATTTAACAATATTGCCGAGTTCACCGGTTACGTTCATCTCTTTCCTGACCTGTTTGTGGCAGCAGGGTGCACACACAATCAGTGCCGCACCGGAGGTAATCCCTCTGTAAATAGCATCATCGGTGGCGGTGTCACAGGCATGCAGGGCAATCAGGATATCAATCTTTTCTAACTCAACTTTTTCGATGGTGCCGGCAATGAATTTCAGTTGACTGAATTTTGCCTTCCCGGCGATCTCATTGCAGGTATTAACCAGGTCATCGCGGTATTCAACACCGGTCATCACCGGGACTTTCCCCAGTGTATTGGCCAGATAATCATAGAGTGCGAACGTCAGATATCCTTTACCTGATCCCATATCAACAACATGATAGTCAGATGGTAATGTCAGATCTTTGACTTCCGGTTCAAGCAGCTCGATGTAACGGTTGATCTGTTTGTACTTATCGCTCATTTCGCGCCTGACTTCCCAATTGGCGTTTGTGATCTCCAGCTCCCGCAGGTAGATATTGCCAACGGTATTGATCACCCTCGATTTCACCTTGTCGTGATGGAATTCTTCAACCGGTTTCATAGTGGGCGGATGAACGCTCATCTTCAATTTCCCGGCAGGAGTGGTAATCAGACTGGTGTTTTCGAGATTCGAGAACAGGTCTGCATTATTGAAATCCGTTTCAAGTGCTTTTCTGATCAGTACAATGCCTTCTGAAAACTCGTAGTTTTTGGTGATGTCCTTAGTCTTGTGCCGGTAAACGAAATTCAGCCGGTACCCCCGCTTTAACTGTGCGATGGTGATAATAATGTTCTGCAAATCAGATGATTTACTCTTCTGATTGCTGATGACCAGCTTGATCAGTTCTTTGCGGTCGATAACCTGTGACAGTTTATCGAAAAAGATTTCGGCGGGGTTGTGTTCCATTCAGCAAAGATAACGCTAGTATTTAACACAGAGCACCTGTCATCCCGACGAAAGTCAGTGCTTTGTCATCCCGACGAAAGTCAGTGCTTTGTCATCCCGACGAAAGTCTGTGTTTTGTCATCCCGACGAAAGTCGGGATCTCGTAACCCTGTACTAAATTCTGCAAGAGCTCTTATAAGCATTCGTGGTAAGGGACGGGGTCCCGACTTTCGTCGGGATGACAAGGGAGCTGCGGTACGTAGGCACGAGGTTCCCGCTTTCGCGGGAATGACAAGGCTCCGAGGGGAGTTTAATGACGCTCCTCCGGTCTCCTGTCTCCGGTTTCCGGTCTCCTTCTTTGCGTTTACAACGCCGCCAGGGCTTTCTCGTAATCCGGTTCCTGAGTGATTTCGGGAACCTGTTCCGAATAGAGAATTTTACCATGAGCATCGGCAACGATCACGGCACGCGAATGCAGGAATGCCAACGGTCCCGATGTCATTTCCAACTGATAATCCTTACCAAATTTTCCGGTCGCAAAGTCGGAGAGGGTGATGGCATTTTCAATGCCTTCCGCTCCACAAAAGCGTGACTGGGCAAACGGAAGATCCCTTGAAATGCACAGGACTTTTGTGTCTTTTAGTCCGGCAGCGGCTTTGTTGAATGTTCTCACCGAAGCAGCACAAACACCGGTATCCAGACTTGGAAAGATGTTCAGAACTAATTTTTTACCCGTAAAGTCCTTCAGGGAAACATGAGCCAATCCATTGGTAATCAGATCGAAATCCTTTAATTGTTCACCTACTTTAGGAAGATTACCCAGGGTTGAGATGGGAGTGCCTTTGAAATTTATTGTTGCCATAATGCTTTAATTTTTTCAGTGTAATTAATACTTCTATTACGATTGAAAAGCCCAATTGTTTATTTTCTAAATTCGGCCATTCAATAATTTAATGATGAAATTATATAGAATATTGATAATTAGTGTATTCGCAATGACGATTATGCAAGGTAACGAAACCGCCAATGCTCAGAATCAATCGATAAAGATTCTGTACGATAGTTTATCTGCACGGTACCAGAAGCTGCAGCCTCATGTGATTCAGCCGGCCGAAGGATATCTGAAATACCCGTATCTGATACCCGGGGGATTTTACAAACAAATGTGGGACTGGGACGGGTTTTTTATCGGGAATCACCTGGCCAGTGTTGGAAAGCCTGAGTATTTGAAGTACTGGGCATTGAACCTGATCGAGGGAATCGATAGTGCCGGATATGTATCGGGTTGTGCCACCACAAAGGGTCCCCGTCAGATTTTCGGTAAGTTTTCGATGAAGCCTTTTCTGGCACAGGGTGTTTGGCTGGCTTCGGTCAAATTGAACGATTTTAGCTGGATCGAGCCGCATTATGCCGCCATGATGAAGGTTTTGGAATATCGGGACAAGACTCAGTTCGACCCGAAATACGGTCTCTATTACTGGGATCTGGCCATGCAGAGCGGGGCCGACAATAATCCTGCCCTGAATTATTTTACTGATGATAAGCGTTCGTTTCTGGCCTGTGATGCCAGCACCTGGCAGCTACGCGAACTGATTGCCCAGGGAAATATTGCCGAAAAGCTTGGGAAAATGGACGACGCTGTCAAACTCCGGGCAAAGGCTGAGGCATTGAAAAAAGCCATCAACAAAACGCTCTGGTGTGAGGAAGATCAGATTTATTACAATGTGGATCGTGAGACCGGAGCATTTTATAAACGAGTGAGCTACTCTTCGTTTATACCGCTCCTGGAGAACATTGCCCCGCAAAAGAAAGGCGCTGAAATGATTCGCCGCTATCTGATCAACCCCGATCACATGAAGGCGGAATTCGGGTTCCGGTCGCTTTCAAAAGCCGATGTCGATTATAATAACAAGAATATCATTATTCCATTCTCCAACTGGCAGGGACCGGTGTGGCCGATAGCCAACTATCTGTATTCGATTGCCTTAAAGAATTACGGATTTGATAAGGAAATTGCCTGGCTGGGCAATACACTTGGCACACTGTTGTTAAATGACCTCCGGAAGTACGGATCCATGCACGAGGACTACCATGCTGAAACCGGCGCCCCGCTTGCCCCTGACGACAATCATGTGGATGCCAGTGGCAAGTTCATTGGGTTTCTGGGATGGAACTTTTGTATCCAGAATGTCCTCGAAGGTGTTCTGTTCGATAAATGGATGCTCCTGAAGCTCGATAAATAGGAGAGAACTTTTTACATCAGGTTCTTCAATTTACTGATTTCCTCGGCCCAGATCTCCTGATCAGGGGTTTCGAGGATCAGCGGGATATTGTCGAACCGCGGGTCTTTCATGATGGATCTGAACAGGTCCCATCCGATGGTGCCCTGTCCCAGGCTTTCATGGCGGTCAACGCGTGACCGGAACTCTTTTTTCGAGTCATTGATGTGCATCCCCCGGAGATATTTAAAACCGATGATCTCATCGAACCTGCGGAAAACATCCTCAAACCCTTCGGCGGTTTTCAGGTTATATCCGGCTGAATAGGCATGGGCGGTATCGATGCAAACCCCGATCCGGGATTTGTCGTCAATCAAATCGATTATGAAACGCAGCTGTTCAAATGTATAGCCGACATTGCTTCCCTGTCCGGCTGTATTTTCCAACACCGCCGTCACTCCTTTGGTTTTTCCCAATGTGATGTTCACTGATTCGGCAATGGTTTTCAAGCAATCCTCTTCGGATATTTTCTGAAGATGGCTCCCGGGATGGAAATTTAGCCGATCGAGGCCCAGCTGTCCGGCACGCTGCATTTCATCCAAAAATGCAGCCCTGGATTTTTCGAGTGCATCCGTATCGGGACTGCCGACATTGATCAGATACCCGTCGTGCGGTAGAATCTGGCTGGCTGTATAACCATGCTTTTCGCAATTGCTTTTGAATGCCTGAATACTGGCTTCGCTATAGGGACTGGCCACCCACTGGCGCTGGTTTTTCAGGAACATGGCAAAGGCTGTTGCTCCTATTTTCAATGCATTAACAGGGGCATTGGCTACACCGCCTTCGGTACTGACATGGGCTCCTACGTATTTCATGGGCGTGATTTTATAGGATAAAAGTAAATGAAAAAATGATTACTGATTTTAGATAACTTTCCGGCGCCTAAATGAAACCAGAAAATATGACAGAGAACAAATCTTATCCGGTTTACTCATACCGATGGGTGATTCTTGCTGTTTACATGCTTTTATCCATTGTGATTCAGATACAATGGCTCACCCATGCATCGGTAGCCAGGCCTGCCGAGGTGTTTTATCAGGGCCAGTTCAATCCTGACGGCCTGTTTAATATCGATTTTCTGGCTTTACTCTATATGCTGGTCTATGTGGTGGTTTGCATTCCGGCATCTTATATTATTGACACCTACGGAATCAAAATCGGTATTGGTATCGGAGCCGGCATTACCGTGGTGTGCGGATTGATGAAAGGGATCATGGCCGACAGCTATATCGGTGTTTTGATTGCCCAGGTAGGTTTGTCGGTGGCTCAGCCATTCATCCTGAATTCGGTGACAGCTCTGACGGTTCGCTGGTTTCCTCTGCGTGAACGTGGTTTGGCAGCCGGACTATCGGCACTGGCACAATATCTTGGGATCATCGTTGCTATGCTGGTGACCCCATTGATGATCGGGTCGAATCCTGATTTGCCTGATTATGGCAGCGGGTTTCCGAAAATGCTCATGATTTATGGTGTCATAACAGCCGTAGCCGGAATTCTGACAATCATCCTGATGCGGGAAACCCCACCGGAACCTCCGGGAGATGAATTGCTTGTCAGGATGAGCTTTCGCAAAGGGATCAGGCACATCCTGGGTTTACGGGATATGCGGATCATCCTTATCATCTTTCTGTTTGGGCTGGGGATTTTCAATGCAGTCAGCAGCATGACTGACTCCATAGCCGAGCATATGGGCGTAAAAGATTCAGAAGGGCTCATCGGCGGACTCATGCTCGTTGGCGGAATTATCGGTGCACTGATCGTTCCCTGGTTGTCGGATGTTTATAAAAAACGCAAGCTCTTTTTGGTCATATGCATGATCGGAATGGTGCCGGGAACCATCTGCCTGTCACTGGCCGATCACCTGGCTTCCAATCCGGATACCATTTATGCCATTACACTTGCCGGATCGTTTATTCTGGGATTTTTTGTGATGAGCGCCGGTCCGGTTGGGTTCCAGTATTCCGCCGAAGTATGCTACCCAGCTCCGGAGTCGACCTCTCAGGGTTTACTGCTCCTGATCGGCCAGGTCACCGGGATGGTTTTTGTTGCCGGCATGAGCATTCATGACCATCAGTTCCTGGGTAGCTTTATGACGCTGTTCGTGGCCCTGACTGTTGTTATCATGATACTGGGAACGATGCTTCGGGAATCGCCTCATTTCAGGTAAAAGCAGCTAATTCTTTGAATTCGAGCGGATAATGACCCTCAGCGATTGGTCGAAAGTGACATAGCTCCAGGCCCAGTTGAAGAAGATGAAAACCCGGTTTTTAGTGCCCACGATGGCCATCAGATGAATGAGAAGCCAGATGAACCAGGCGACTCTTCCTCCGAAGTGGAAACGACCGAGGTCAACAACCGCCTTATTCCGGCCAACCGTAGCCATCGATCCTTTATCGTGATACGAGAAAGCTATGGGCGGTAAATTCCGGGTTTTTCGTATCAGGTTCTTTGCCAGCAGGGTGGCCTGCTGGATCGCCGGTTGCGCAACCTGAGGATGGCCATTCGGAAATGCCTCCTCACACATGAGCGCCTGGTCGCCCAACACGTAAATGTCCTGATAACCGATCAGCCGGTTGAACCGGTCAACCATCATCCGGCTACCACTGCCCCTGGGGGCAGATCCAAGACCGGGAACATCAGGAACTTTCAGCCCGGCTGCCCAGAGTACGGTCCGGCTGGCGATGGTTTCCCCGTTGCTTAGGGTGATCGTTGACCCGTCATATTTTTCTACAGCTGATCCTGTTTTGATGGTCACACCCATCTCCTTGAGATATTTTGTAGCTTTCACAGATGCGAAATCCGACATGGGCCCGAGCAACCGGTCAGCCGCTTCCAGCAAGTAGACTCTCATCCGGCTGAAATCCAACTCGGGATAGTCCGAAGGAAAAACAAACTTTTTCATATCGGCAATCGCTCCGGCAAGTTCAACCCCCGTGGGACCTCCACCCACTACCACCACATTCATCATGCGCTTTTGCTCATGTTCCTGTGGCAGGTTCAACGCTTGTTCATAGTTTTCAAGAAGAATGTTTCGGATCTCCAGCGCCTGGTTTATCGACTTCATCGACAGGCTTTTAGATTTTATTTCGCTGTTGCCGAAAAAATTTGTGGTGGCGCCCAGCGCCAGAACCAGGGTGTCATATCCCAGTGTACCGATCGAGGTGTGTATCTCCTTCTTCTCCACATCCACGCTTTCCAGCTCAGCCATCCTGAAATGAAAATCGGGAACATGCTGGAAAAGCTTGCGCAATGGAAAAACTATGGAACTCGGCTCGAGTCCGGATGTGGCCACCTGATAGTAAAGGGGTTGAAACTGATGGTAATTGTACCGGTCAATCATTACCACCTGGTATTTGTGCCTGACCAGTTTCCGAACCAGCCGCAATCCGGCAAAACCGGCACCGACCACCACAATCCGGGGGTGCTCCGAAACGGGGATATTGGGTAAAGATTCCATGTTTTTTTTAGTTCAGGCTATGTAACAACTGTCAATAAGTGAATGTTGCGATATAAACAGGAAAAATATAATAAAATCTGCAAACAGGGACTGTACCGAGTATAGGAGGAGATTATTATCTTTGGATTTTCCTAAACCTTCGGGATTTGAAAACTGACAGATTATGAGACACTTACCTCATTTAATCGTTCTCCTGATATTATTTTTGCTCACCGGATGCAGCAAAAAAGAAGTTGCGATCACTGATCTCAAAGGATTGAGCGGGGGCAAAATATTTGCGGTGCCAACCGGGACCGCAGCCGATCAGTTCGTCCTGAAAAAAGTAAAAGATGCTAAAATCATTTACTTCAACAACGCATTGGATTGTGCGCTGGCAGTTAAAGCCGGGAAAGCCGATGCCGCAGTGTATGATAAGCCGATACTCCTGAATATTGCAGCCAAGAATGAAGGCCTTACCGTGTTGTCGGAACTGATTGCCGATGATCAATACGGATTTGCGGTACAAATGGAGAATCGGGAGCTGAAAACGGCTATCGATCAGGTTTTGGTTGATTTGAAATCTGATGGAACGTATGAGGAGATGAGTGCCCGTTGGTTTCCGGCCAAGGGCGCCCCGGCTGCCATGCCAGAAATCACGCTCGATGGTACTAACGGAGTACTGAGATTCGGTACTGCCGCGGTAACCGAACCAATGTCGTTTATCGATGCCAACCGGAAAGTGGTTGGTTTCGATGTGGAATTTGCTACTTATGTGGCAAAAAAGCTGGGACGGCAGATCGAGATTGTCGATATGGAATTCGGAGCCATGCTGCCTTCACTGATTTCCGGAAAAGTGGATATGATTGGCGCCGGACTGTCGATCACCGGTGAACGGGCGAAAAAAGTGCTCTTTTCTGAAAGTTATTACCCCAGCGGACTGGCGGTGGTTGTCAGAAGTCCTGCCATTCAGCAGGAGAAATCCTCAGTGATTCAGATGAGTGGCATTGAAGATGTTGGCGACAAGCGCATCGGTGTATTGCTGGGTTCCTGTCACGACAGTTATGCCACTAAAAACCATTTGAAGGCCACGATTCTCCGGTATCAGAATTCCACGGATCTGCTGCTGGCGCTGGCTAATGATAAAGTCGATGCCGCATATTATGATCATGCCTGTCTTCAGGATGTTCTGCCCAATAATCCCGGGCTGGGCATTCTGCAGGAAAATGTCTTTTTTGCTGAGATCGGCGCAGCTTTCAATGAGGAAAACGATGGGCTCCGCGAACAGTTCAACACCTTTCTGAAGGAGATTAAAGGGAATGGCGTGTATGACGATATGGTTCACCGGTGGATGGGCATCGGTGATACCCGGATGCCGGAAATCCCCAATGCAAAAAATAACGGTAAGCTGTTGGTAGGAATAGTCAGTGATGCGGGTATGCCATTTACCGTTATCAAGGATGGGTCACTGATTGGCTTCGACATCGAACTCCCCTTACGCTTTGCGGCCTATCTGGGTAAAGAGTTTGTGCCGGTTGACCTGCAGTTCGGATCGATCATAGCCTCCTTGTCGACCAGGAAAATCGATATGACAACCTGTTCAATGATGATCAATGAGGAACGGGAAAAAATGGTCGATTTTTCTGATTCCTATTACGCATCGGGCATCAGCATACTGGCCAGGAAAGAGAATATCAAACCGGCCGCTGCTGCCCGATTGTCGAAGCTGGAAGATATTGCCGATAAAAAAGTGGGCATTTTCTCCGGAACGGTGCATGATGCATATATGGCACAGCATTACCCGAAGGCTCAGGTACTCCGGTACGACGGCACGGCGGATATGATGCTCTCCCTGAAAACCGGGAAGATCGATGCAGCCATGTTCGACCTGGTGACTGCCGGAATCATTATGAGGCAAAATCCTGAACTGGGATTATTGAGCGATAAGGTTTTTTCGATGCCGCTGGGTGTCGGATTCAGCAAGGATAACGCGTCACTGAGGGATGAATTTAACAGCTATCTCAAGAAAATCAGGCAGGATGGAACCTACGATATCATGCATGACCGTTGGTTTAAGGAGGATCCCGAGAAAGCCGTGATGCCTGATTTTAAAAATCCTTCATCCGGCAAAAAACTGACGGTTGGCGTTTCGGCCGAAGATCTTCCTTATGTGATCTTCATGAACGGCAAATATGCAGGATTCGACATCGAGATGATCGAGAAATTTGCCGGGTTGTATAACTATAATCTGACCTTTATTAATATCGAGTTTCCGGCGCTGATTCCTGCCCTGGCTTCCGGCAAGGTCGATATGATTTCCGATGGAATTGCCATCAGTCAGGAACGCGCCAAACAGATCGATTTTTCAGATTCGTATGCCACTTTCGAAACGGCTGTCATTGCCGCAAAAAAGGATCTGCCGGGGTATAAAGCTGAAACGGTGGCTAAGGTCAAAAAATCATTCCTCAAATCGGTTTCAGATAGTTTTTATAGCAATATTGTTCTGGAAAACAGGTATTTGCTGATCCTCGACGGATTGAAAATCACGGTGATCATCTCCTTTTTTGCCGCCATTTTCGGTACTTTGATCGGTGGACTGATCTGCTTCATGAAGATGTCGAAAAAGAAATTGGTTTCGGCACTGGCCAGCATCTATATATCGCTGATCCGGGGCACGCCGGTGCTGGTTTTGTTGATGATCATCTTCTATATCATCTTTGCTTCGGTGAATATCAACCCGGTGTTTGTAGCCGTGATAGCTTTCGGAATCAACTTCGGGGCCTATGTTTCGGAGATGTTTCGCACCTCGATTGAATCGGTTGACAGGGGCCAGCGCGAAGCCGGAATTGCATCTGGATTTACAAAGGTCCAAACGTTCATCTATATTATTTTCCCGCAGGCTTTACGTCATGTGCTGCCTGTTTATAAAGGGGAATTTATCTCTCTCGTAAAAATGACCTCCATCGTCGGTTACATTGCGGTGCAGGACCTCACCAAGGCCAGCGATATTATTCGCAGCCGTACGTTCGATGCGTTTTTCCCACTGATCATGGCCGCCGTGATCTATATTCTCATTGCCTGGCTGCTGACCTGGGCGCTGAGCTACGTGGAAATCTCCGTGGACCCGAAGAGAAAAAGAATTAAAAGAGTACAGGAGGAAGGCTTATGATCACTATCAAAAATCTGTCAAAACACTACGGCGACCTGGTAGTCCTGAAAGACATCAATGCTGAGATCAAAAAGGGTGAAATCATTTCGATCATCGGCCCGTCGGGAACCGGCAAGAGCACGCTGCTCCGTTGCCTGAACCTGCTGGAAGCTCCCACCGGAGGTAGTATCTATATCGATGATATGCCGTTGCTCGACAAAAAAACGGATGTTCCGAAAATCCGCCAGCGGATGGGCATGGTGTTCCAGTCGTTCAACCTTTATTCTCATCTGACCATCCTCGAAAACCTCACGATCGGACCGGTGAAATTACTGGGCAAAACCAGAGCAGAGGCCAATAAAAAGGCGATCGGGTTACTCAAGCTGGTGGGACTGGCCGAAAAAGCATACAACTTTCCTGACGAACTATCCGGAGGACAGAAGCAGCGCGTTGCCATAGCCCGATGTATGGCTATGGACACCGAGATCATTCTGTTCGATGAACCTACCTCGGCGCTCGACCCCACAATGGTCAGCGAGGTGCTTGCCGTGATCAGGCGGCTGGCCCGCGAAGGTATGACTATGATTATTGTAACCCATGAGATGGATTTTGCGCGAAATATTTCATCCCGTGTTTTCTATATGGATGAAGGCGTCATTTATGAGGAGGGGCCTCCGGAGCAGATCTTCGAGAATCCGCTACGCGAGAAAACCAGAGCCTTTATTCACCGCATCCGGAGCATGAACTATCACATAACCAGTGCTGATTATGATTTGTACGGATTGCAGGGTGAGATGGAGGTTTTTTGCGAAAAGCACATGCTGTCGAAAAAAATCACCGGCTATGCTTCCATGATTGCCGAGGAGGTGCTGTGCCTGCAAAAGGATTTTTCAGACCTCACCCTGAGTCTCTCCTTTTTTGAGAAAGACGGAAATCTGGAGCTTTCCTGCGAAAATCCGGGACCCCCTTTTAATCCGCTCGCCGAAGGAGCGCTGGAAGATGAAATTGGTTTGAAACTGATTCAGGCACGCTGCAAAAGCGTGGATTATCAGTATGAAAACGGCAAAAACATCCTCCAGCTGAAGATTAAGGGCGATTAATCATTCCTGAATTTCAGACCCTGTTCATCGGCGTCAATCACTAAGGGCTTATCGGGCGCAATGGTTCCGGCAAGGATCTCTTTCGAGAGCTGGTTTAGTATTTCCCTTTGAATCAATCGTTTGACCGGTCGGGCTCCAAATTGAGGATCGTAACCCTTATCAGCGATCCAGTCGATGGCCCTGTCGGTGAGCTGCAGGGTAAGCTGGTTGGCGATCTGCTTTTGTACGAGGGCGATCTGGATACGGACAATTTCCCTGATCTGAATACGGTTCAGCGGAGTGAACATAATGATCTCATCAATACGGTTCAGGAATTCGGGCCGAATGGTTTGTTTCATCAGTTCAAAAACCTGTTCACGGGTTTTTTCATACACCTCAACACGATTGGCATCCGTCACGTGCGACATGTTCTCCTGAATGATCGGCGAGCCGATGTTGGAGGTCATGATTACGATGGTGTTTCTGAAGCTGACGGTACGGCCCTTGTTGTCGGTCAAACGCCCGTCGTCGAGTACCTGTAGCAAAATGTTGAATACATCCGGATGTGCTTTTTCGATCTCATCGAGCAAGATCACGGAATAGGGTTTTCTGCGGACAGCCTCTGTCAGCTGGCCACCTTCGTCGTACCCGACATATCCGGGAGGGGCACCAACGAGTCGGGATACGCTGTGCCGTTCCTGGTATTCGCTCATGTCGATCCGGGTCATCAGGTTCTCGTCATCAAAAAGATATTCAGCGAGGGCACGGGCGAGTTCTGTTTTTCCGACACCGGTGGTGCCCAGAAAAATGAATGATCCCACCGGACGTTTCGGATCCTGCAACCCTGCCCGGCTGCGTCGTACGGCATTAGCCACGGCTCCGATGGCCTCATCCTGTCCGACTACCCTGCAGTGCAGCTCATCTTCGAGATGGAGCAGTTTTTCCTTTTCGCTCTGGAGCATCCGGGTAACCGGAATGCCGGTCCATTTGGATACCACCTCGGCAATATCGTCGGCATCGACCTCCTCCTTGATCAGGGCCCCATTGACGTGAAGTTCGCTCAGACTTTGATTCAGCCCGACAATCTTTCGTTCGGCCTCTTTAATCCTGCCGTATCGCAACTCGGCCACGCGTTCATAATCGAGTGAGCGTTCGGCCTGATCGGCTTCGAGCTTGAATTGTTCAATAGCTGTCTTGTTTTTCTGGATCTCATCGACAATGGTTTTTTCGCGCTGCCATTCGGCCCGCAGCTTAGTGCGCTGATCCGACAGATTGGCAATTTCTTCGCTGATACGTGAGATCTTCTCCTGATCTCCTTCGCGTTTAATGGCTTCGCGTTCGATCTCTAACTGCCGGATGTGCCGTTCCAGCTCATCGAGTTCTTCAGGAGATGAATTCATCTCGATACGCAGTTTGGCAGCGGCTTCATCCATCAGGTCGATGGCCTTGTCAGGAAGAAAGCGGTCGGTGATATATCGGTGCGAAAGCTCCACGGCGGCGATGATGGCATCGTCCTTGATCCTCACCTGGTGATGCATTTCGTATCGCTCTTTCAATCCGCGGAGGATGGAAATGGCACTGAGCACATCCGGCTCATTGATCATTACCTTTTGGAACCGGCGCTCCAGAGCCTTATCTTTTTCGAAGTACTTTTGATATTCATCGAGCGTGGTGGCGCCGATTGCCCGGAGTTCGCCTCTTGCCAGGGCCGGTTTCAGGATGTTGGCTGCGTCCATGGCGCCTTCGGATTGACCGGCGCCCACCAGCGTGTGGATCTCATCAATAAACAGAATGACCTCTCCGTCAGATCCAATAACCTCTTTTACAACGCCTTTCAGTCGCTCCTCGAATTCTCCCTTATATTTTGCACCTGCGATGAGCGCCCCCATATCGAGGGCAAAAACCTGTTTGGATTTCAGGTTATCTGGGATGTCACCGCTTAAAATCCGGTGGGCAATCCCTTCAACGATAGCCGTTTTACCGGTCCCCGGTTCACCGATCAGCACCGGATTATTTTTGGTACGTCGTGAGAGGATCTGGAGTACTCTTCGGATCTCTTCATCGCGGCCGATTACCGGGTCGAGCTTACCCAACCGGGCCTGTTCATTCAGATTGATGGCAAAACGGTTGAGGCTGTCGAAAGTATTTTCGGCAGTCTGGCTGTTGACCGTTTGTCCCTTGCGGAGCTCAGTGATGGCAGCTTTAAGTTGCTGCTCATTTGCACCGCTGTCTTTCAGCATCTGGGCAACCTCGTCGCCGGCATCCAGAATGCCGAGCAGAATGAACTCGACTGAAACAAACTGGTCGCCTGTTTCTTTCGATAAATTCTGTGCCCGGGTTAGTGTACGGGTGCCTGATTTTGAGAGGTAAGCTTCGCCGCCGCTGATTTTCGGATACCGCTGGATGATCCGGTCGAGAGCCGCCTCCACACTCTTTGCATCGACCGAAACTTTTGCAAGAAGGTGATTGGTAACATCTTCGGCTTCAGAAAAGAGGCCTTTCAGCAGGTGTCCGCTTTCCACCGCCTGATGCTGGTACCCTTCGGCTATCGTGAACGCTTGCTGGATAGCCTCCTGTGACTTGATGGTAAAATTATTCAGATTCATAATTGCACTTATTTAGCCGTAACAAGTGCATCAATTTGTTTGCCAGAGTAGTTATGGCAGAGATGAGGGGCCAGATTGACAGCATATCGGCAAAAAGGTTTATTTTGCAATCAAAACAAACCCGATGGCAAAAGACTGGAAAGACCGGCTTGGCGTGGTGTATTCAACCAATACGGATTATAAATACGATAAGGATGAACAGAGTGACCCTGAAACCGTCGCGGCAAACCAGCAGAAACTGATTGTTCAGCTCGATAAAAAGAACCGCAAGGGGAAAGCAGTGACTCTGATCACCGGTTTCGTGGGTTCCCGTGAAGACCTCGAGGCGCTTGGTAAATTGCTGAAAACCAAATGTGGGGTGGGAGGCACCGCCAAAGACGCGGAAATCCTCATTCAAGGGGATTTCCGCGACAAGGTGATGCAAATTCTGGCCGACGAAGGATACAAGGCCAAAAAATCGGGCGGGTAATTAACGGAGCTTCGCTGCGAGGTTCGTTTCCTCCCATGGGAAATACTTGATCCCATTGGCGGTAAAGCACTTACGGCCCATGTGACCGTATGATGCGGTTGCCTGATAAATCGGATTTTTCAGTGCCAGATCGCGAATGATATAGTACGGCTTGAGCGGGAAATTTTCCCTGACCAGCTGTTCCAGAGCCTTTGACGAGAGCGAGATTTTTTCTTTCCCGAAAGTGTTGACGGAAATGGAAACCGGTTCGGCCTGACCGATGGCATATGCCAGCTGAACCTCGACTTCTGAGGATATACCGGCTGCTACCAGGTTTTTGGCAATATATCGGGCTGCATAAGCTCCCGAACGGTCAACCTTTGAAGGATCTTTCCCCGAGAATGCACCGCCGCCATGACGGGCCCAGCCCCCATAAGTGTCAACGATGATTTTTCGCCCGGTAAGCCCCGTATCTCCGTTAGGACCACCGATTATAAATAATCCTGATGGGTTGACCAGAATTTTTGTGGAGCCGGAATAGAGGGAGCGGATTGCTTCCGGGAGCGTATCGAACAAACGGGGAATGAGTACGCGCTCGACATCTTTCCTGATCAGCTGATCCTGATTCGCGACTTTCAGATCATCATGCTGAGTCGATACCAGAATCGTATTGATTGCCAATGGGTTGTTCAGTTCATCGTACTCGATGGTGACCTGAGATTTGGCATCCGGACGGAGGTAGGTCATTTCCTTGCCTTCGCGACGGATGTCGGCCAGAATGCTCATCAGTCTGTGTGATAGGTCGATAGGTAGTGGCATCAGAGTTTCAGTGCCGCTACAGGCATATCCGAACATCAGACCCTGGTCGCCGGCTCCCTGATTTTCGGGATCTTCACGCAAAACGGCATGGGCTATATCGTCAGATTGTTCGTGAATCAGATTGGTGATCTTGCAGTTGTGCCCGTCAAAACCGATTCCGGGATGATCATATCCAATGTCACAGATTACCTTTCGGGCAATTGCTTCATGGTCAACGTGAGTGGTAGATCCGACTTCACCAGCCAGAACCACCCTGTCAGTGGTAACCAAAGTTTCGATGGCAACCCTTGAGTTGGGATCGCTACTCAGATAAGCATCGAGAAGAGCGTCAGAGATCTGATCGGATACTTTATCCGGATGTCCTTCGCTGACAGATTCACTGGTAAACAGAAATGTTTTCTTGTTTGTCATCATGCAAAAAGTTTAATATAACACGCTTTTTGCACCAAGTTTGTTCGGGATTGTCTGAAAAACATTTTTTTGACCAGACGGCCCGCATTCTAAACCACCGCGGCTTTTGTGCTCGGTTGGTGCCCCCAATTCCGGGTGCTCTTGATGCAGGCCACAAAGATATATCTTTTTTGTAATATCAAAAGTTGAGGAGTATTATTACCTCATCTGAGCCGGCAGAATTATCTGAGCGGAAGGCTCAGGGTAAAGGTCGAACCGTCAGAAATCCTGCTGTTTACGGAAATTTTTCCGCCCATCATTTCTGCAAATCTTTTGGAAATGTGCAGTCCCAGGCCGGCGCCGTCGTATGAACGGGACTGTCCTTCGCTGACCTGCCTGAATTCATCGAAAATGATCATTTGATTCTCCTCCTTGATCCCGATACCGGTATCGGATACCTGGATACAGCCGAATTTGCTCTTTCCGTCATCCATAATCGAAGTGCTTACGGTTATTCCTCCCTGATGGGTGAACTTTATAGCATTGTTGACCAGATTGTTGAGAATCTTATTGACCAGTTCTTCATCGGCAATGACGGTGATATCTTCTTCACTGGTGACAAAACTAATGCTGATGTCTTTTTTACGTGTAACAGGCTGAAACAGGGTAGTCACTTCATGAGCAACCTGTTTAAGGCATACGTTTTTCAGGTTTAAATTACCGAATTGCGATTCAATAGTCGATAGATCCAGTATGGCATTGAGCGTATGAAGCAGGCGAAAACCGCTGGTGTAGATGATGTTGGCCATGGATTTTTCCGAAGGATCCTTCAGATCCTCTTTTAACATTTCGGCAAACCCCAATATTCCGTTGAGCGGAGTGCGAATCTCATGGCTCAGATTGGCTAAAAGCCTTGATTTTAATATGTTAACTTCCTCAGCTTTGTTCTTGGCAACCACCAATTCCTCAAAGAGTCTTTTTCGTTCAGTGATATCACGCATGATACCCAGAACGGTTACCTTGTCGATTTCGTCATTTATCCTTACCGTGCTTACTTCAACCTCTCTAATCTCTCCGGTTTTTGTAATGATTTCAAGCTCATAGATTCCGGGAATTTGTTCGTCATTCCATCCGGACTGATTTTGCCCGGCAATCAGTTGGGTGCATTTCGCTGCGAGCCTGGCGCAGAGTTCGCATTCCGATGAAAAAATCTCTTCGCGCGAATGGTCGATGATATCGCAGAAACGTTGATTGGCATAGGTAAACCGGTCGTTGGAAATCAAATATATACCGTCGAACGCATTTTCAACCACCGATCTGAGTTTGTGCTCGCTTTCTTCAATGGCCTTGATTGCCAGATTTCGTTCGGTCATATCCCGTGTAACCGAAAGAACATGGGGCGCACCTTTAAGCAGGAAAAGTCGCGCAGAGATGAGGGCAGTTTTATAGTCTCCTCCTTTCATCCTGAACTGTACATCCATGTTTTCGATATAGCCATCTCTGACCAGGGTCTGGATCAGCTGGTGTTTTTCTTTAGAATTTTTCCAGATCCTCAGGTCGGTGGTTGTTTTTCCGGACACATCAGTTTCGGTGAAACCGGAAATGTTGGTAAAACTCTGGTTAACATCTATATACATTCCGTCAGATAAGCGGTTAATGCACATCGGATCCGGACTGGTGTGGAAAGCTGAACGAAATCTTTCTTCACTTTCGCGAAGTTTTTTTTGTCCTTTTTTACGGACTTCCTCGTAGGTTAATGCAGAGGCGGCAACCGTGAAAACCTGTTCATGGTTAAAGTTCGGGTTGACCGGAGTATTATAGAAAGAGCAGATTGCCCCTACGCAGACTCCGTCGCACATGACTGATTTGCCAATAAAGGTGACCAGTTTGTACTTCATGACCATCGGATCTGTTTCAGCGTACGGAGAGTTCTGAAGATCGTTAATAACGACCAGCTTGCTTTCGTTACTTCGGATCAGGTCAAAACAGATCTGCCCTTCGGGTTTGGAAATCAGATTGAAATTCGGGGGTGTTTTATAGTGTCCCACCGTATTCATCATCTCTTTGTCGTACCGGTTGTACAAGGTAAATGTGGCTCCCGATAGCTTGCCGCATAACCGGGTGATAATCTGAACATTTTCGTGAAAGGAGTGACCCATCTTGGTGAGGTAGTCACTGGCAATTTTAAAACTTTTCTGAAAACGGTTCTGACTGGAATTGTTTGCTGATCTTTTCTTCAGTTCGGCTAGTTCATGTTGAACCTGGCCGATCTGTTTGCGCAAGGATTCATTCTCCCTGATCAGATTGTCATAGTCCGGAATATGTCCCTCCATAATTTTCGCCATCCAATTGTACAAATATACCTTTTGTTTGCATTTTCGAGTGGTTCCAAAACACCGACGGGTAATTTATCTTGAAATGGAAGCGATTTCTGATACTGCTTGAATTGCCGTGTCGATATCTGTTTCGGTATTGAATGGACCCACACTGAGGCGCACGGTTCCATGAATTTTATCTGTTCCCAGAAGCTGATGCACTTTAGGTGCGCATTGAAGGCCGGTCCGGGCAGCGATATCATAATCAACATCCAGCATGGTACCAACATCACCGGAGTCGAAGCCTTTGATATTGAAACTCAGCACCGGATTTTGATTGTCGATGCTCTCCGCGCAGTAGGTGGTAACTTTGTCGATTTGCTGTAATCCTTTACGCATTTTATCCCAAAGCACGATCTCCTGATGATGCAGGTTGGTGATTCCCTGTTCAAGCACCCATTTGAGTCCGGCATTTAATCCGGATACCCCTAAAAGGTTAAGGGTGCCACATTCCAGACGATAGGGGAACTCCTCGAGATGAGTGAGTTGCGCGGAGCGAACGCCGGTTCCGCCAAAACGGGTGCCCTTTACCGGAACTCCCTCCATGACATAGCTCCCCCCGATTCCGGTGGGTCCCATCAGGCATTTATGGCCGGTAAATACCACCACATCGATGCCCATCGCCTTCATGTCGATCGGAATGGCTCCTGCACTCTGACTGGCATCTGCCACAAAGATCACTCCGTTTTCCTGGCAGATTTTTCCGATTTCAGCAACCGGCTGAACCGTGCCGATCACATTGGAACAATGGTTGACAACTGCCATCCGGGTGTTTTTCCGGATGGCTTTTCTGAAATCATCCGGATTGAGATACCCGTGTGAATCGAATGGAATATGTGTGACTTCGATCGTCCCGTTCTGTTCGAGATGGTACAAGGGGCGAAGAACCGAATTGTGCTCAAGCATCGTGGTGATAACGTGATCGCCCTTTTGAACGATTCCCTGGATGATCATGTTCAGGGAGTCGCTCGCATTATAGCTGAATGTCAGCCGGTTGGGATCGTCACCATTAAACAGGCTGGTCAGCATTTTCCGGGTATTGAAAACCACCTCTTCGGTTTCAATGGCAGCATCGAAACCCGACCTGCCCGGACTTACCCCGTGATGGCGATAGAAATCGCACATAAAATCATAAACCACATCTGGTTTTGGGAAAGTCGTTGCGGAGTTATCTAAGTATATCATAATGCATCAGCTACTAATTCAGCTATAGTTTTGATTTGTACGTTCAGTTTGTTGGCAATGCAGATCTGCATCAGCTGGTCGACACAATTGTGGCAGGGAGTCACCACGATTTCGGCTCCCGTTGCGCGTATCTGATCGACCTTCAGCTTGCCGGTCGCCATTCTGCGCTCATTATATTCACTCATGGCCAGATGTCCGCCACCACCGCCACAGCAAAGATTATCGGACCCGTGCGGATTCATCTCGACAAAATCCGTAGCTACGGCACGGATGATATCGCGTTGTTGCCGGAGAATTCCCCCGTTTCGCACCAGGTTGCAAGGATCGTGCAGCGTTATTCTCTTTTTATTTTTGGTGGGATCGACTTTGATCCTTCCGGATTTGATGTATCCGTCGATCAACTCGACAGAGGTCAGCACATCGAAAGGGAACTCATGTCCCAGGTAATTAGGGGCTTCCCATCGAAAAGCCCTCGAACCGTGACCGCATTCTGCGAGTACGCACCTGTTGGCTTTCAGGGCCAGGGTTTCATCTTCCAGCCGTTTGGCTATGACGCGTGCTTCATCGGTATTGGCCGAGAAGAAGGCATAGTTGGTGACGTCATACATTTTGGTGGAGAGGGTCCAGCTTTCGCCGGCGGCATGGAATATCCGGGCCATCGCGGAGATGGATAGGGGGAAAAATTTAGGCTCCCGGGGGTTCAGGGTATACAGGATCTCTTTGCCGGGCTCATCGAGCGGGATCGAAGCCTCTGGATCGCCGGTCTCATCGCGTAGATCCTCTTCGAGCCATTTCAGCGTGTCAACCAGCTCGGTGGTCGGAATGCCCATATTGTTGCCGGTTTCCAGCGCAGTATTTACGGTTGCCTGCAAAGAGGCCGGAACCATGCCCATCACAGAGAGCATTTTCCGGCCTGCACGAACGAGGTATGGAACGTCCACCCCGATGGAACAATGCATCGTACATCGTCCGCAAAGCGTACAACCGCCAAAGAGCAGATCGACCATCTCCCCGATGGTTTCATCGTTCAGTTCTCGTGCATGAACAAGACCGGGCAGTACTTTGCCGGTCAGTGTGAAATATCTTTTATATATCGATGAAACCAGATCAACTTTACGGGCCGGCATCAGTTTGGGATCTCCGGTAGCCAGATAAAAAATGCAGCTATCGGCACAGAGGCCGCAATGCACGCAACTATTGAGATGGGTGATCAGTTTCCCGTCGGGTTCGCCGAGTATCCCGAGGGCTTTTTGCAGGGTGTTTTGATCGATGTTATTCATAGCTATTGCGGCCAAACGCCCCTCCTTCCGTAAAAAACGCCGAGATGATACCGTGCGGCAAAGAAATAGACCAGATGCTTCAGCTTGCCGACCGGTATATACAATAATAGTAAAGATGCACAGAGGTATGGGTAGGAGCAAACAGTTGACTGACCTTCAATCAGACACACAGCAGTTACCGCCTGGAACACCGTGACCAGGATATTGGACAGATAATCATCGGGATTCGATAATGCCCTGATATTTAATACAATCATTCTCTTGATCAGAATAAACAAACCTGCCAGAGCAGTCATCAGAAGAAATGCGGAAATCAGCAACAGTGGAATTCCGGTGGGAATTATCCTGAAAAAATTGAATATCAGTAGAATAAAGGAAGTGAAGGTTCCCATATGATAGAGGATTCCTGCCGTATAGGTGGGCAAATGCAGGTAGGCCGACTCCTTTTTGGCAGGGCTCATGGCATTGATAAAAGAGTAGGAGATGCCGGCCGATTCAGATCCGGCGGGCTTGGCCAGATCAGCTGGTTTGCCCAGTCGGATGAGCCGCAAAAGGTGCCAGAGGCAACCTGCCAGGCAGAAAGCAAATGCGCTGATGGTAAGCCATTGAAACCAGACCATCTTTATTGGATTTTATTAAACACAGCCGTCGGGTTTTGGTAGTCCGGCAACCCGGCAGGCCCCGCGGGCCGGGCCGAGAGGGAAAAGTTCATAGATCTCGCGTAACTTCAGTCCGGTCTCCTGACAGATGGAGCGAATCATGGGCGCCATGCCCTTATCATCCCAGTTTTTCCGGATCAGGTGAACAATGGCCCAATGGTTATCACTCATTTCGGCGATACCATCATTTTTGGCGAAAAGCCTTGCCACCTCTTCATCCCAGATTTTTGGATCGGTTAGAAAACCATCTCCGTCGACTTCAAAAACCCGGTTTTCGATTTCTAGCGTTGCCATACCCATTCATTCGGTTAGTTGATTTAATGAGCGGAAAGATAGAAAATAGAACCAGATAACAAAATGACGTTTAACCGAGTTTGAACCAAGGCTCCACAATTGCGGTCCGGTCTTCCGGTTCGCCCACATGCCTGAACTCGTTGGTCCGGTTGTTGTACAGGTAATCCCGGGCCCAGACGGTATGGTTAGCCTCAATTTCACGGAGCGCTTTCATGACCAGAAGGAGTTCTTCGGTAGTCATGGTAGGGTGCAATGAAAGCCTTACCCAGCCTGGTTTAAGAGACAGGTCGCCGTGATTGATGTATTCGGTGATTTTATGTGAATCAGCGTAACTGACGTTCAGCAGGTAGTGGCCATAAGTGCCGGCGCAGGCGCATCCTCCGCGCACCTGAATGCCGTAACGGTCGGATAATATCCTGACCACGAGATTGAAATGGATGTGATCGATGTAAAACGATATGATCCCCAGCCTTTCCTGAATATTTTCAGCCAGGATGTGCAGATGAGGGATTTTTACCATCTCATGGAAGGCGATGTCGAGCAACTCCTGTTCCCGGGCTCGGATTTTATCGATCCCCATGTTTTCTTTGAGTTCCATGGCCAGTGCGGCCCGCATGGCCTGCAAAAAGCCCGGTGTTCCGCCATCTTCGCGCAGCTCAATATCATCGATGTACTTATATTCTCCCCAGGGATTGGTCCAGTCGACGGTTCCACCGCCGGGATTATCCGGTGTTTCGCAGTTATAGAGCGAAGCATCGAAAACCATCACTCCGGATGAGCCGGGGCCCCCGAGGAATTTGTGCGGCGAAAAAAAGATGCCGTCGAGTTTCTCCTTCGGATCGGCAGGGTGCATATTGATGCTGAGGTAAGGTGCCGATGCGGCAAAATCGATGAAGCAAATTCCTCCGTTTTCGTGCATCAGCCGGGCCATTTCATGATAGGGCGTCTCAATTCCGGTAACATTGGAACAGGCGGTAAAGGCTCCGATTTTCAGGGTTCGGTCCTTATATTCTTCAAGCTTTGAACGAAGGCTTTCCGTGGAAACCAGCAGGTTCGGGTCGGGATCGAGAATGACCACATCGACATTCGATTCGTACCACGACATGTGGTTGGAGTGGTGCTCCATGTGGGTGATGAAAACCACCGGTTTCTCGGCATGCTCGAGGCACTCTTTCCCCGAAAGCCGTCCGCAGGTCCGGAGCCCCAGGATACGCTGGAGCTTGTTGACCACGGTGGTCATGCCGCTGCCCGCGGTGATAATCACGTCATTTGCGCCTGCATTAACGGATTTCTTGATTTTGTGAAGGGAATACTGATAGGCTTTGGTCATCAGGGTGCCTGATTCACTGGCTTCACTATGTGTGTTTCCTACCCAGGGACCGATCACCCGGGTCATCCGGTCCTCGATCGGCTGATACAACCTGCCACTGGCAATCCAGTCGGCATAAATCATCTGCTGTTGCCCATAGGGGGAGTTGTAAACCTGATTATATCCGACGGTATTTATCCGGAAATGATCGAAGTACCGTTCCAAATCAGTCTTTTCCATCAGCAGGGTTGGTAGAATTTAGTTGGGCATCACCTTTACACCGGTATTCGACATGAACAGCTTGATCGCAATGGCCAGCAGAATGATCCCGAAGAATTTTTTCAGGATCATTAGTCCCGTTGGCCCGAAGAAACGTTCTACCCGGTCAGTACTTCTTAAAACGATATAGACTACGACCATATTTAGTATCAATGCGATAATGATATTAATATGAGCGTATTGCGAACGCAAAGAGATCAGCGTAGTAATGGCGCCGGCGCCGGCAATCAGCGGAAAGGCAATAGGAACGATCGATGCCTCTTCGGGGGTGTCGTTTTTGAAGAACTGGTGGCCGAGGATCATTTCCATGGCCATGATAAAGAGTACAAATGAACCGGCGATAGCAAACGATGAGAGGTCAACGCCGAAAAGTTTCAGCATTTTCTCCCCGATAATCAGGAAGCTCATGAGCAGGACAAATGATACCAAAGTTGCCTGGCCGGCCTTGATTTTTCCGCCATTTGATTTGATGCTCAGTAAGATGGGTATGGAGCCCATGATATCGATCACCGCAAACAATACGATGAATATAGAGGCGATATCGACGAAATTAATTTTCATGGCGCAAAGATAGAAGAAAAAGGGAAAACGGAGACCGGAGACCGGACAAGAAGGGAGACCGGAGAACGGAAACCGGAGACCGGGAAGATTGGAGGAGAACGATTTGTAGAGGCGAGTTGCGCTCGCCTGATTTCTTATCGGTTTTTCAGATATCCCAGTGCGGTTTCGAGGGCGGTATCTTTGCCTTTGCGGAAATCTTCAATCGTCAGATGTGATTCGATATCGGGTTTTATTCCTAAACCAACAACCTCAAGGCCATCAGGATAGGTGTCTTTTTTGGAACAGATATTCAAATGACCGCCAAAGGGAAGGTTCCATGATATCGGGTTTCCGGTGCTGCCGGCAGTTGTTTCGCCAATCAGTTTAATATGTTTCTGATTGTGGCAAAATACCAGAAAGTCTTCAGCTGCTGAAAAGGTTTGATGCCCGATCAATATGACAGTTGGAACGATAAGCCGCTCACGTTCATGGGCATAACTGAAAATGGTTTCGCCCCCCTTTTCAAAATACTTTCGGTTGACGATTTCGTATCGGACTTTATTTTCGGCATTTCCAATGGTGTCCTCCGGTTTTGTATATATTCCCCAGGACATCTGAGCCGGATTATGCGTTCGGGTAAACCAGTCGGAACCGATGAGTGTGTCGTCGGGGGTAAGCCGGCTCAGAATTTGAGCTCCGTACTCCGTGTTCCCGCCACCATTGTTCCGGATATCCAGGATCAGTTTTTTCGCACGCTTTTTGATCGCCGGGAATAGTGAATCGAAATCTGCGACAACCTGTTGGTTATTAAATGAGTTAATCGCAACGTATGCAATATTCCCTTCATACCAGCTGAGATCTACCCAATTCCACTCTTTTTCAGATGGAATCATAGGATCATTTTGAATTTCGGCCGGGAAATCGTGAATGACAGATGTTTTGATCTCTTTACCGGCAGGTGTCAGGAAAGTAATGTCATAGGGATCATAGCGCAATGACCGGAACATTTGATGTATCGATATATCAAGCAAATGGTGTTTTGTTGAGGAGCTGATGTATGGCATAACCATTTTTTCGAGGTACTCTGGAGTTGACATGCCATTTACCCCGATGACCTCACTGCCTACAGGGATCCATTCGCTCTTTTTACTGCTTACACGGGATACCAGAGCACGCCCTTCAACGGGCTCAACTACGATCTGAAATTTATCGAAAAAGGTGGTTACCGTTGGATTGTATTCGTAATAGACCGATGAGTGTCCATCTTTTAACAGGGCGCAAAATTAGCGAGCGAAGCGAGCATAATTAAAAAAGGCTGAAGAGTCTCCCCTTCAGCCTTTTTCCGTTTCCGGTTTCCCTTCTTCTCCGGTCTCCGGTCTCCCTCTTAGTAGGTGAGCGTCATTTCGTCGACGAGGTGTTTTGCGCCGGCGTATTTGTCCATGATGAACAGTACGTAGCGGATATCCACGTTGATCGTACGTTGCAGATCGGGTTCGAAAGCGATGTCGCCGCTCATGGCTTCCCAGTTGCCGTCGAATGCCAGTCCGATGAGTTCGCCCTTGGCATTCATGATCGGGGAACCTGAGTTGCCGCCGGTGATATCGTTATTGGAGATGAATCCGATTTTCATTACGCCGCCTTCACCATAGATACCGTAATCTTTGTTTTTGTACAGCTCTTTCAGTTTAGCAGGAACATCGAATTCCCAATCGCCCGGAACTTCCTTCTGCATCATACCGTCGAGCGTAGTAAAGTATTTATAATGAACGGCATCCATCGGATCGTAAGATTTTACGGAACCATAGGTCAAACGCATAGTGGAGTTGGCATCCGGAGAGAATACTTTATCGTTTTCCATGGTCATCAGACCGTCGATCCAAAGGCGTTGGCCCTTAGCCAGATCGGATGAGTATTTTCCCAGTTCGTTTCGGAGTTCGCTGCTTTTCTGATTGATCGATTTAGAGGCAATATAAGCGAGATCTTTTTCCAGAACTTTCAGGCTTGGATTGTCGAGGAATGCTTCCAGTTTAGCCTTGTCGCAGAAGATTGATTTATCAAACATAGCAATGGTGAATACTTCAGGGCAGCCCTTGTATTTCTTGTCGATCAGATTGTACAGGTCTGGTTTGTACTGAGCTTCAATATCCTGACCAAACATCATGAGCATGGCTGCAGTAACCTTCTGGTCGGTTGGTTTATTGTAATCCTTATAGGTTCCTTCCAGGTTGCTTTTCAGCCGTTCAAAAGTTTCTTTAGCTTTTGCAGGGTCTTTCTCATCTTTCAGAGTTCTCGACAGCATTCCGCCAAGTTGGCCGGCCATCTGAATAATTTCTGATCCCTGCATAAAGCATTCAGAATAATACTGACTGGCATTACTATAAGAAGCACTTTTTTCAAGCGAATTTTTAATGAGGTTCAGAGCCTCACCATATTTTTTCTGGAGGGCCGGGTCGCCGGCAACCCATTTGTTGAATTTGGCTTCGAGTTCCCGTTTCTGATCGGCTACTTTCATGCGTTTCAGGCTAGCGGCCTGACCAATGGAGAATTTGTAGTAATTACTTGATCCAGAGTATTTTGAAGAATACTGAATTTTAACTTTCGGATCGGACAGCATATCCTTCAGTATAATTTCCTGTTTTGCACCGCGGATTTTAATGCGATTCGGGTGGGTATATTTCAGGACATCTTCAACTTCAAAAGAGGTCATGTAGCGGGTTGTCCGTCCCGGATAGCCCATGATCATGGTAAAATCGCCTTCGTTAACACCTTTTACAGATACCGGCAGGTAGTGTTTGGGTTTCAGGGGTACGTTTTCAGCAGCATAGGATGCCGGGTTTCCATCGGGCGACATATAAATACGGAAAACAGAGAAGTCGCCGGTTTGACGGGGCCACATCCAGTTGTCGGTATCGGCACCGAATTTTCCTACTGAACTAGGTGGAGCGCCAACGAGGCGAACATCACGGTAGGTAGTGTAAACCATCATGAAAAACTGATTTCCGCCGAAGAAAGTAGAAACCCGTGCAGAATGGAACTTATCGGATTTGATTTCCGAGGTGATTTTCTGTGATTCTTCGCGGATGGCTGCGTTGCGGTCGGCTTCGCTCATGCCGTCGTTCAGTTTGGCATTGATTCTGGCGGTAACATCCTCAATGTAATCCAGAAAAGTCACGGTCAGGTTCGGTGTGGGCAGCTCTTCGCTTTTGGACATGGCCCAGAATCCATCGGTCAGATAGTCGTGTTCAACAGTAGAGTGATACTGGATCGATCCGTATCCGCAATGATGGTTGGTCAGTACGAGTCCCTGCGGAGAAACCACTTCAGCCGTGCAGCCGCCACCGAAATGCAGGATGGCATCTTTTACACTGGAGTGATTCACGCTGTAGATATCCTCGGCCGAAAGCTGGAGTCCTTTTTCGGTCATCTTGCCGATATTCAGTTTCTGGATCAGCGGAAGCATCCACATCCCCTCGTCAGCCTTGGCTGACAGACTGAATAACAGGACAAAGCCCAATAACAGAGAAGTAATTCTTTTCATATTTTAAAACGATTTGTTTAATGGGGGAAAGATAAGCAAATTCATAATATTGGGGAAGAAAGGTGCCGGGAAGCAGGAAATGTCATAACTTCGTGCCCGATATGGGAACAAATACACATAGCACCCTGCTGAAGGCATACCGTTGCCTGTATAACTGCCTGATGGTCTGACTATCATCTTCTTCCGGCGAAAGCCAGTATTGTCATCCCGGCGAAAGCCGGGACCCCGTCCCTAACAGCGAAAGCAGACTCAAGCGGGGACCATTAATCTTCCATTCACATAAACTTTTTTCTGTCATCCCGGCGAAAGCCGGGACCCTTTCCTAACAACGAAAATTTCAACAATGAAACAATCAACCCAAGATATCGAACTGTCCTGCCTTCCCGAGCGTCAGCCCAATGTGGAAGGCAACTTTTATACCCCGAAAGCCAATGTGATTGGCCCCGGAATGAACGAGCGCATCCAGCGGCTCCGCAAACTGAGTTATGAAACGGAACCCTCCATTACCATTGAGCGGGCTTTGCACCAGACCGCCTTTTACAAAGAAAACAATGGTAAATATTCTGTGCCGGTGATGAGGGCTCTCCAATTTCTGAATCATTGCGAAAAGAAAGAAATTTATATCGGTGACGATGAACTGATTGTGGGTGAGCGTGGTCCAAAACCCAAGGCGGTCCCGACTTTCCCCGAACTGAATTGCCATTCGGCAGAGGATTTTCGTGTGCTGAATTCACGTGAGCAGCAGCGTTACCATGTGGAGGCGAAGGATATCGAGATTTATGAAAAGGAGGTCATCCCTTACTGGAAGGGGCGGACCATGCGTGAACGGATTTTCAATCATGTTCCGGATGAATGGCGCCGTGCATACGAATGCGGATTGTTCACTGAATTCATGGAGCAGCGGGCTCCCGGGCATACCGTGCTGGATGGGAAAATCTACCAGAAGGGGATGCTGGATTTTAAGCAAGAGATCAAGGCACATCTGGATTCGCTGGATTATATGAATGATCCGGAAGCAACGGATAAGGCTGAAGAGTTGAAAGCTATGGACATCTCCTGCGATGCCATGATTGTTTTTGCCAATCGTCATGCCGAACTGGCTGAAAAGATGGCCAAATCTGAGAAGGATGTCAAAAGAAAGGCAGAGCTTCTGAAGATCGCCGAAGTATGCAGCCGGGTGCCGGCTCATGCTCCGGGAACATTTTATGAAGCTGTTCAGATGTACTGGTTCGTGCACCTGGGGACCATCACGGAACTGAACGGATGGGATTCCATGAATCCGGGCCATTTTGATCAGCATCTGACCCCTTTCTACGAAAGTGAAGTGGCTGCCGGAACACTGACCCATGATGATGCCAAAGAAATTTTGTCGTGTTTCTGGATCAAGGTGAACAATCATCCTGCACCGCCGAAAGTGGGTATTACGGCACGCGAAAGCGGTACCTATAATGATTTCATGAACATCAATATTGGCGGTATTAAAGCCGATGGGTCAGATGGTGTGAGCGAGGTTTCCTATATCTTTCTGGAAATAATTGAAGATCTGCATATTCTGCAGCCGGGCAACTCTGTGCATATCAGCTCAAAAACACCCGACCGGTTTGTGAATGCCGCCTGTCATGTGATTCGCCAGGGACATGGATATCCATCGGTTTTTAATCCCGATACCTATGTGATGGAGATGGTCGGTATGGGCAAATCCATTACTGATGCACGCGAGGGCGGATGCAGCGGATGTATCGAGGTGGGAGCTTTCGGTAAAGAGGCTTTCTTGCTGACCGGATACCTCAATGTTCCGAAAATTCTGGAGGTTACCCTGAACCGGGGAATCGATCCGGTTACCAGCAAGCAGGCTGGTATCGATTGCGGGGATCCCCGGGATTTTAAAAATTATGAAGAGCTCTATCAGGCATTTCTGAAACAGCTCAATTTTATTGTGGAGACCAAGGTGAAGGTCAGCAACTACATCGACCGGATGTTTGCTAAATATGCACCGGCAACATTCCTGTCGGTTGTCATCGAGGATTGTATCAAAAAGGGCCGCGACTACTACGATGGTGGTCCGCGGTATAATACCAACTATATTCAATGTACCGGATTGGGTACCGTGACAGACAGCCTATCGTCATTAAAGAAGCATGTGTTTGAAGATAAGGCTTATACGATGGATCAGATGCTGGGTGCCGTTGCTGCAAATTTTGAAGGGCAGGAGAAGCTCCGCCAGACTTTGCTGAACCGGACCCCGTTTTTCGGGAATGACGATGAGTATGCCGATTCCATTGCCGTCAGGGTTTACAATGACCTGTACAAAGCCATTGACGGGAAACCGAATACCAAGGGGGAAACGTTCCATCTGAATATGCTGTCGACCACGTGTCATGTATATTTTGGAAAAATCATGGGAGCCACGCCGAATGGTCGTTTTGCCGGGAAGTCAATTTCCGACGGGACATCTCCGTCGCATGGCGGAGACACTCACGGCCCGACTGCCGTTATCCGCTCGCTGGGCAAGCTGGACCAGTCGAAATCCGGAGGCACCCTGCTGAACATCCGATTTCTGCCGAGCTTGCTGAAAAGGGAGCAGGATGTTACCCGGCTGGGGCATCTGATCCGGAGTTATTTTACGCTGGGTGGTCATCACGTACAGTTCAATATTGTTGATACCGCTACTTTGAGAATGGCACAGAAACATCCTGAAGAGTACAAGGATCTGCTGGTCAGGGTAGCCGGATACAGCGACTACTTCAATGATATGCACAATGACCTGCAACAGGATATTATTGACCGGACTTTGAATGAAGGATTTTAATAAGTTACGAGTTACGAGTTACGAGTGACGCGTAACGCATTGATTTATGCAAAATACCGCGATAATATTCGATACGAAGCCTTACAGCATCAACGATGGGCCTGGAATCCGGATTACCCTCTTTTTGAAAGGTTGTTGGCTCAATTGCAGATGGTGCCACAATCCGGAGGGAATATCGCCGGAGGTGCAGAAACTTTACACTAAAGCGAAGTGTATCGGATGCAATACCTGTGTGGAGGAGTGCCCGAAAAGTGCGCTGACGCTTACTTCTGACGGGATCAAAACCGATTTTGAGGCTTGCGATCTGTGTGGGATCTGTGCCGATGTGTGTCCGACGAAATCCATGGAGATGTCGGGAAAAACAGTGACTGTTGAAGAGGTCATGAAGGTGGTTCGCCGGGAGACCGTGATGATGGATCAGTCTGACGGGGGGGTGACGATCTCCGGGGGTGAACCCATGATGCAGCCGGAATTTCTGATCGAGCTGCTCGATGCGCTGGGGAAGGAAGGAATCCATCGGGCTGTAGACACTACGGGTTTATGTGAAACCGAAACCCTGCTGGAGGTGGCTAAACGGACTGATCTGTTTTTGTATGACCTGAAGATGATGGACTCTGAGAGGCATAAAATATTCACGGGGGTGAACAATGAAAGAATATTGGAAAATCTCGTGATACTAGCATCTTCAGGAGCAAACATCTATATCAGAATACCCTTGATCAAAGGGGTAAATGCCGATGAGGAGAATATCCGGCAAACGGCTGAGTTTGTAGCCGCTCTGAAAGGGGAAAAGAAGCCGGTCAGTTTGCTTCCGTATCACAATATCGCTATACATAAATATGGCAAGCTGGGGCAGGAGTATGATGATGACGAATTGGCTGAACCCTCTGCCGATGAAATTGCCATGGCAATCCGGGTTTTCGGGGAGAATGGGTTGGAAGCGATTGTGGGGGGGTAAAAAATCGGGCTAATCTCTGAGTTTACTTATCTGTTCAGGAGTTCCGAGAACAAAGAGTTTGTCATTTACAGTGAATGTCACTTCCGGCGAAGGATTATACAGATAATCGCCGTTCGCGGTTTTAATGCCCAGAACTGCAGCCTGCGAATTTGTTTTGGTCAGCAGGTTTTCGATGCTTTCCCCATGAAAGGATGCATGAATTTCGTTACCACGGATTTCTTCAAGCTGCACATGCTTGCCATCGTGGAGCAGGATATTATCCATAAATTCAACAACATCGGGCTGGATCACGAGCTTGGCCATTTGTGTGCCGCCGATCTTATCGGGCATAATCACATTATTTGCACCGGCCCTTTTCAGTTTGAGATCGCTGTAATTACCTGATGCTCTTGAAATGATGATCAGATCGGGATTCATGTGCCGGGCCGTGAGAACTACAAAGGTGTTGTCTGCATCGCTGGGTAGGGTGGTTATCAGGGCTTTGGCTTTGCTGACCCCCGCACGTTCAAGCACGCTGTCCTGAGTGGCATCGCCCAGAATGAATAACTTAATGTCATCTTCTTCCATCCTTGAAATAACCGACTCCTTTGATTCAATCACCAGGAAACTCTGGTTATGCTGTATGAGCTCCCGGCAAGCCTGGCTTCCGTTTCTGCCATATCCGCATATAATTACGTGGTCGTTTGTATGACTGATCATTTTGTTAACTTTTTTGTGCAGGTAATATTTTTTGAATCCGCCATCCACCATGAAGCGTGTGATGGTGGTGATAACATAGCCGACGATCCCGAATGACGAGAGTATCAGGAGGATCGTAAAGTACTTGCCCGGATCGGAGAGTGGGTGAACTTCATCGAAACCAACTGTGGCAAAAGTGATCACCACCATATATACACTGTCGAGCAGTGAGTAGCCTTCAATGACACTGTAGCCGGTTACACCGGCAATGAAAACGATCACCAGCAGGATGGCTGCATAATATAAGCCGCTAAGGCCTGAGTTTTCGCTGAATTGTTTCACTTTCAGGTTACTGTGCCATTTTATAAATCCCGAACTCTGCAATTGCCGGGCAAACCGGTGAACTCGTAATCCGGAAACGAACCTTGGTTGTAGTCACGGGATGGGTTTGAACGATCCGGCAGGAACCAATGGATGCTCCTTTAGATAGTTCCTGCCAGCGGTTGCCAGTCCAGACGTCGATTTCCCATCCATCAACTCTTTGACCCAGAGGTAGGTATTCGCTGAATCGGATCACGTCGAAGGTGACCGGTTTATTATATTCAAAAACGATACCGCAGTTGGTGATGGCATCATCAGTAGCCCAGTAGGTGTCGGCATTGTTATCAATAAGCTGACTGGTACCGTAAGCGGGTTTGTTTAGCCGGATATTACCGGCTGTGATCTTAGCTTTTTCGGCCAGATTGGTCTTGAATGTTTCTGTCAGGATATTTCCAAATCCTTCCAGTGCCTTGACATCATCATCGCAGAGGAGTCCTCGGGTATCCGGAGCCAGTCCGACATTCATGGATGCACCACGACCGACGGACTGAAGGTAAATTGTCCATAAATTTTCAGGGGATTTGGGTTTTTCATTCGGATGATAGAACCATCCCGGGCGAAGTGGAAAATCGGATTCAGCGGGGATCCAGAACTTACCGTTGCGGTGCCCTGAGGTGCCTTCCTGGTAATTGGTATTTCCGGGAACGGGAGGCAAATCGGCTCCATCTTTGTTGGTTGGTGTGAAAGTGGCCCAGCAAGTATCGTTGGCTTTACCGGATTCATTACCTACCCAGCGGCATCCCGGACCGATATCGCTGAAAATGGAAGCATCGGGCTGCAACTCATGAACCAGCGCAAATATCTTATCGAAAGGATAATAACTGTTTTTATCGATGTTACGTTTTTCCCTGGCGCCACCATACCATCCATCGCCACCGTTGGCTCCATCTAGCCAGACTTCAAATATCGGTCCGTAATCGGTGAGCAATTCACATAGCTGGTTGAGGTAATAGGTGATGTATTCCGGCCCGCCATAATCTTTGTGGTTGCGGTCCCAGGGCGAAAGGTAAACGCCGAATTTCAGTCCCAGTTCTTTACAGGCATCTGCATACTCTTTTACCATATCTCCCTGGCCGTTTTTCCATGGGGAATTCTTTACGGAATAGTTGTCATTGTATTTCGATGGCCACAAACAGAATCCGCAATGGTGCTTGGCGACCAGGATTAGTCCTTTTAGTCCGCCCGCTTTAGCAGCAGCAGCAACCTGAATGGCGTCGAATTTTTTGGGATTGAAATTGGTGGCGGGTTCATCGCCATAGCCCCACTCGAGATTTGCATAAGTTGTTGTTGAGAAGTGAACAAGTCCATATAATTCAGATTTATGCCACTTAAGCTGACCTGTGCTTGGCAATGGGCCGTAAGGTTTTGGAGCATCCTGGGCGGGGGCGGTCAAGGTAATTATCAGGAGGGTGGCGAGAAGGGGGAGGAGGGGTTTCATGGAATACGGAGTTAGGGTTGTTGAAGGGGATGAAGGGGTTATAGTTGTACTGGTTGTACTAGTTGTGGTTGTTGTTGTGGTTGTTGTAGTAGTTGGAGTAGTCGTTGTAGTAGTTGTTGGAGTAGTTATTGAAGTTCGGTTTTTGTAATAAAATAATTGGTAAAGTTATAAGAAGGTTGTATAAAGTTGGCAACTTTATAAAATTGGCAACTCTTATGTGCCTTCACTAGTGAGCTGATAGTCAATAAATTAAAAAGATGGTTTTTATTCAAAATTATATATAATATACAGAAAATCAATGTAGTAGATTAGTAAGTTGCCACCTCTAATCTGAAAAGTTGCCATCTTATTTGTTGAAAACAGTAGTGCCTATAAATCAATGAAATTCATTTGAAGAATGCATGGTTGAACAACTAAAAATGCATTTAACATGCATAATGACAATGAAATAAGTGATCGACCCAATAGCAGTTGCCAACTTTAAAGAGTTGCCAACTTTACTTTTATTTCCTCCCCTTTTTTGGTTTCATAGTTCTTCTTTTCTCCCCGGTAATTGACCGTGCATTTCCCACCGTTCCTGGACAAGATTGTTGCTTTGGTGAGTTTTCCGTCTTTCCATTCCATATTGACGATGAAGTTGCCCCGTGCAACGAGCCCGCTTACTTTTCCTGTTGGCCAGGCCGTGGGGAGCGCAGGGAGCAAAACAATCTCCCCGGTATGGCTTTGAAGAAGCATCTCGGCAATGCCTGAGGTGGCACCAAAATTGCCGTCAATCTGAAATGGCGGATGAAGGTCGAAGAAATTCGGACTCGTGCATTTCGTGAGCAGAACATCGATCGCTTTCTTCGAATTATCCCCTTCACCCAGCCTTGCCCAAAGGTTTACCAGCCAGGCAGCACTCCATCCGGTATGCCCTCCGCCATTGGCAAGCCGATACTCCAGAGATTTTTTGGCAGCACTTTGCATATCCGGTGTTTGTGCGGTGATCTGACGCCCCGGATGCAGGGCAAACAGGTGTGACATGTGCCGGTGACCCGGTTCGGGTTCTTCAAATTCTATGGGCCATTCCATGAGCCGGCCATCTTTGCCGATTTTAGGCATCAAAAGGTTACTGCGTACCTCTGAAACCATTTCGGTAAAATCGTCGGTAATGCCCAATATTCCTGATGCTTCGATCAAGTTTGTGAACAAATCCCATATTACTTCCTGATCGTGCGAAGGACCCATTGTAAGATAACCAGACCCGTCATTCGGAGTTTTAAAACTATTTTCAGGGGAGCTGGCCGGGCCCGATACCCATTTCCCCGAAACAGGATCCTTAACGAGCCAGTCGAGATAAAACCGGGCCGACTCTTTCATCACCGGATATACCCTTTTCAAATACTCCCGATCACCAGTAAATGCGTAATGCTCCCATAAGTGCTGAGCCATCCAGGCCCCGGCTCCCAAATGCAATCCCCAACCTGGCGATTCACCCGGCGCGGTGAAACCCCAGACATTCGTAATCGGATGAACCACCCAACCGCGGGCCTGATAATGAACCTGCGCAGTTTTCCGGCCCGGTTCAACCATCGATTCTATCAGTTCGGTTAGCGGCATCTGACACTCCGACAGATTCGTTACATCGACCGGCCAGTAATTCATCTGAACATTGATATCGGTATGATAATCGCAGTTCCAGGGCGTTTGAATCGAGTTTGCCCAGATTCCCTGCAGGTTCGCCGGTAATGACCCGGCACGTGAGGAGGATATCAGAAGATACCGGCCATATTGGAAATACAATTCAGTTAAACCGAGATCACCCGGGTTGTTTTTGAAATTGGCCAATCTGCGGTCTACAGGAAGGGTATCGGCCGTTTTTGCCGGAGTAATATCAAACTGCACCCGGCTCATCAGGCTTTGGAAATCCTCTTTGTGTCGTTTTAATAAATCTGGATAGGGGATTTTTGCCGCCATTGAAATATTCTGATCCGTTATTTTTTCATAATCATTTCCCGAATAGTAAGGTGGCTTGAGCAGGTAATCCGTTGCGGCAGAGAAGATAAGTGTTACCTCATCAGCTTTACTAATTACCGCTGTATTATCGGTGAAATCAACTGTTCCGCCGGTGTTTAGTACTTTCAGCCGTGATATCCACTTCATTCCGTTACCGTCAGTGCCATTATTCATCTGGCCGCTCATGATCAGTTGCCCCTCCCGGGTATCGGTAGAAAACCGTTCGGGCCTGGTAAGCGATCCCCTGAAACTGAGGCTTCCCTTTTGATCGGCCGTCAGCCTGATCACCAGCACCTGGTCGGGGTAACTGGCGAACACCTCCCGGGTATACTTTACCCCATCCTGAGTGTACTGTATCCTGACTACTCCGCTCGACAGGTCAAGTTCGCGGTAATATCCGGTATATGCGGTTTTTGAATGAAAATCGAGCCACAAGTCGCCCAGTGTCTGAAAACACCCGAATGGTACATTGGCTCCGTTGCCGTGTCCCGACCCCGCACCCTTGCAGATTTGCGTCTTCTCGGCCAATTGGTGAGCCTTCCGATACTTGCCGGCATAGAGCATATTGCGTATTGAATCGAGTGAACCGAAAGATTCCGGATTATCATTATCGGCAGGAGATCCTGACCATAACGACTTTTCATTCAATTGAATACGATCTCTGTTGACATCACCGTAAACCATGGCTCCGATGCTGCCATTCCCAACAGGAAGCGCCTGGAGCCACCCTGCATCGTTCTTCCATCCGTTGATGCCATCTGCAACGGATGCATTGGCTGGTTGGGAGTACCAGAGTTTCAGGTGCTGTATGTCTTTATCCCGATGGCATCCGAAACCCAGCGAAATGATCAGCAGGCCAAGGAGGACGGTAAACTTTCGGAGGTTGATCTTTTTTTTCATGGAGGTTAGTTTGTCACATCGAATATAGAAATTAATAAACCCCGATAATGATCAGATTACCCATTTTTACCTCATTGCCGATCATAGCCCGGTACCGGTAAAGGCCCTGAGCCAGATGACCCTTGTAAATAATTGTTTTCGACTCACCGGTCGGGATGAACCCTTCAAATACCCGTTCAACCAATTGACCATCTGCAGTATAGAGGTCGATGATGGTTATGGTGCCCACATCTACAGAAACTTTAAAACTCACCGGTCCGGGAGACGGGTTCGGGAACGCCAGAATATCGAAGCCCGGGGCAAAGTCGAATGAAGATTTTGCCGGGTTCGGGGTTACCTGATAGTTGTCGTTTTCATTATTGAAAGTAGCGGTAGCCTCTTTTGTTCCGGGAACCATAGATCCGGTTACGGTAGTTTCAAGTATTGGCACCGTGATGGTGGCGATCAGGTCTGAGCCCGAAACCATCAACGGAATATCCGGATTGTTGGCCCTGTCGCGGATGGTGCTGCCTTCGATCCTGAAAGTAACCGACGATGCAGCCTGCTTGCCGTTTGCCAGTGGAGCACCGCCCGGGATAGTTGCCGTAAGCGTAACCTGATCACTGTAATGCGTGAACGTACTGGAGTTGATTACCAAGACAGATCCGACTTCCAGAGCCAGAATGTTTGCAAAGGTGGATGCTGTTTCATTAACCATATAGTTTGGTGCATCAATGCCAGCCAAACTGAATCCGGTTCCGTTGACAACCTTGTTAAAACCGGTTTCCGGGGTCTCGAATGTGGCGGTTCCCAATACATACCGTACATTATCACCATCAATTGCACCGCTCAAGGTACGTGTCAGGATAGTGGCTTCGGTAGTGGCGTCATATTTTTTATCCGCAACAGTGAAGCTTCCGGTTATTGGTTTGGGTGTGATAGTCCCAACATTTGCCGATGCAAACGTGACCGTATAGTTCAATCCGTTATTTCCGTCGCTGACCTTGCCTGACGGGGTCATCGTTTTGCCGGTTCCGATATCCTTCACATCGTACGTCTGGGTGAATGATGAGGCATCATTAAATGCCAGGCTGGTCGAAATGGCAGGAGCTTTATCTGAAGCAATCGTTCCATCGTAAACTTTGATATCAGCAACTGCCGTTACCATGATGGGTTTCGGAGTGATGACAAATGCCGAAGGTTCCAGGGAAATGCCGTATTTCGGACTGGCCACGAGGGTTCCGCGTGAGATTTGATATTCACCGATGTTTTCACCGGCAGCGCGGGCAAGCTTGCCGGAGAATGAATCACCGGCTTCGAGTGCCGGATTATAGGTAAATGAAAGCTCCGGATCGGCATTGCCGTATACTTTGGTTTGACCGGCACTGATCGTGATATGGATTAATGTTTTGTATCTGATTTCAAAATTCTTTGAGATGAACGTCGTGGTATAATTGCTGCCCGGGGTCAAAGTGCCTTGCTGAATTCCGTACAGGCCGGGATTTTCACCGGCCATACGGGTCAGTTCACCAGTGAAACTGTCTCCGGCAACCAAATCAGGGCTGAACGTGTAAGTGAACACCGGATCGGCATCCCCATAAACCTTTGAAAGTCCGGCATCGGCAATGATCAGAATCGGTTTGGGCGCAATATCCGCATGGGTCGTTGCGATGGTATTATATCCGTATTTATCAGCATCGCGGCCGCTGATTGAAATTCCATGAACCATGATGCTCTTGCCGGTACCCGCATCCCTGGAATCGAAGGTGGCATGAGTATAGGTGACGGTGATCTCATCGCCTGATTTACGGTTGTCCGAAAGGGTAACAGTAGCCTCGGTAGTGCCGTCATAAACCTTATTCATGCCTTCTGCCGATACCATCAGGATGTATTCTTTCAGACGTATCATCAGGGTAGCTGCTTCGCTGATCACCGGCGGGAAACAGGAACCGGATACAATGACCCGATATTTGTATCCGTTCATCGAAACAGGTGGTGAGGCTAGACTCAGCGAATCGGTGAAGGCTCCGGAATAAACGGCGGTATCGGCCAGATTAACGAAACCGTTTCCGGAATCAACCTGCCACTGGTAAGTCAGGCCTGAACCTGTTGCTACCACACCGAACCCGGTACTCGCCGGGTAAACAATATCCTGATCAGCCGGTGAGGTGGTGACCAGGGTACGGGCATTGACCGTAACCTCTGCAGTGGTCTGCAATACACCGCATCTGTCTGATGTCTGTAAAGAATAACTGACCACATAGGTCCCCGGCATACTGGTGCCCGGGGTGATTGTTCCGGTAGATCTGTCGATGGTCAACCCTGCGGGCAGTGCGGTGTAGAACCCGCCTGTTGCGCCCGTAAGCAGAGGAGTGGCTTGTCCATCTTCCGGGCAGAAAGGTGACCCCGTATAACTGATCGTGGCAACCGGAGCCTGAAGGATCGTGATGGTGACGGTTGACTTAACCTCTCCGCATCCCTCGTCTTTCAGGGTATAGGAAACCTGATAGGTCCCTGCTGTGCTGCCCGATGGAGTGATCTCCCCGGTAGTGTCGTTGATGGTAAGTCCGGCAGGTGTGGCCTCAAACCGGCCTCCCGGAGTTCCCGTGAGAGCGACTTTTGCCGATGTTAATGAACTGCAGAATGGTGCGCCGGGATAGTAGATGCTGGCCGATGGTTTGGTCGACAGGGTAACCGGAGTGGTTGCCGAGAAAGCATCACATCCGCCAGTTGCCGCGATAAAGTAGGTTACCAGATAATTGCCGGCAACGCTGGTCGATGGTGTGATGGTACCTGTTACAGGATCGATCGATAATCCGGCTGGTGTTGCGGAATAAATACCTCCTGTGGTACCGGTCAGGGCCACCGGTTGCGGTGCATCAACCGAGGTGCAGAACGGCGATCCGGCGTAGGCAATAACGGCCTGCGGTGCTGTTGTGATAGTCATTTTGGCCGTGGCAGTAAGCGTTCCACACCCTCCGCCGGCATTTGTGTAGGTTACCGTGTAAGTGCCGGCCTGACTGGTGCCGGGAGTGATTTCTCCGGAAGTTGCATCCAGGGTCAACCCGGCCGGAACAGCCGTGAACACTCCGCCGGATGTCCCGGTTAAGGTCACCGCGATTGGACTTGCCGATGAACACAATACTGATGCCGGATAAGAGATGGCAACTGTCGAAGTGGTTACCCGAACTGTTGTTGTTGCGGTTAATGTACCGCATGGTCCGTTACTCTCAATGGTATAAGTAACCAGGTATATGCCCGGAGTGCTTGCCGCCGGATTGATCGAGCCGGTCAGGGTATTCATCGACAAACCTGCCGGAGATACTGTGAATGTTCCCCCTGATGTTCCGGTGAGTGCAACAGCCTGATTGGTCGTGGAGGTCTGGCAGAATGGATTGCCCGGGTAGCTGATGGAAACTTCCGGAGCCTGGTTGATGGTGATCACGGTGGTGGAAGAAACCTCTCCGCATGCCCCGTTAGCCGCAATCGTATTGGTGACGGTATAGGTTCCGGCTACAGAAGCTGATAAATCGATCTGCCCGGTATGAATATCGATGAATACGAGGCCCGGGGCGGAGGTAAATACTCCTGCTTCACTGCCGTTGGCCAGAGTAGGCAGAGGGTCTGAAGCGTTACTGCAATATGGTGTGCTCTCATAGATGAAGGTGGCTGATGGTAACCTGTTGATAGTGATCTCGGTAGTGGCTTTTACTTCACTGCATCCATTTGCTGCCGGGATGGTGTTGGTCACAACATAGGTTCCCGGAACACTTGCCGATAGGTCAACCTGCCCGGTTGCAGCATCTATAAAGACCAATCCGGCGGTTGAGGTAAAAGTGCCTGCAACAGCTCCGTCGGAATAAGCCGGTTCGGGATCGGAGCCATTGACACAGAACGGATTGCCGGCATAAACGAACCTTGCATCCGGCAACCGGTTCAGGGTAATGGTTGTGGCAGTTGTAAACTCTTTGCATCCACCGGCTGCAGTAATTGTGTAAGTGATGGTATAAGTTCCTTCACTGCCTGATACCGGTGTGATTGTTCCTGTTTTTGCATCGATAATCAATCCTGCAGGAGCCGCTGTAAAGGTGCCTCCGGCATCTCCCGAAATTACTGCTTCGATCGGATTGCCTGAAGCGCAATATGGCGAACCGGGATAAGTGATGGTGGCTTCGGGTCCGTTGCTGATGGTGACCTGGGTTGTGGCGTGGACCTCACCGCATCCGCCTGCGGATGAAACGGTGTAAGTTACGGTATAGGTGCCGGTCATACTGCTTTCCGGCGTGATCGCACCGGTTGCCGGGTCAATTTCCAATCCGGATGGAATCGCTGAATAGGTACCACCAGTGGTCCCGGTCAGCGTTACCGGTTGTTTTGTGGCAATGGATTTGCAGAATGGTGTGCCGGAATAAGCGATGGCAGCCGTCGCTGCTGTTGTTGTGGTAACAAGGAGTTTGGTGGTTTTTGGACCGTTGCAGCCCTCGGCCACGGCACTGATGGTTGAAATACCGGTCCAGCTGGCTACATAGGTCACGGTACCGTCAGATGAATTGATGGTGTTGCCACCGGCTATGCTGGCGCCATCGAGATAGTAGGTCAGGGCAGTGGTATTGTCGGCCATGGCCGGGTAACTGCCTGTTCCGGCACCCTGACAACGTGTAGTTGAAACGCCGTAGAATACCGGTGATCCAACAGATTCTGAGACATTTACATGGATCGGTTTAATGGCAGAGCAACCTCCCGCAGTGGTTCCCTTGATGTAATAGAGTCCGGCTGTTGCAGCTGCAGGGGTGCTGCAGAATATCGTGGCTGCTGCATCTTTCCAGTAGGTGAAGCTCAAACCCGTGTCGCTACCTGTCGTTATGGCTGCCAGAGTGAGGTTGACTGTGCTTCCTTCACAGACTGGGGCAGGTTCGGTGATAACCAGTACTGGCTCCCGGGTGACTGACACAGTTACCGGTTTGATGTCATAGCACCCGGCTGAACTGACCGCCTTGATGTAGTAGGTTCCGGCCATAACTGACGTTGGGTCCGTCAGGCTTGAGGTGGCTGCAGCATCGAGCCAGTATGTTAGAGAAATGCCAGTACTGCTGCCGGCTGTGATTGCCGGTCTGGTCAGGTCAACAGTGCCCGAACCGCATGCAGCCGGCGGATTTGTAATGGTCAGTGTCGGAGGAGCTTTTACGGTTATCTCGATGGTCGCAGTGTTACTCCAGCCGCTTGGATCGGTATAAGCATAAGTGATCAGATGAATACCCGGACTTACCCATGACGGATTGAACTGGTTGCCGCTTACTCCCGGACCGCTGAAGGTTCCTCCTTCAGGTATCCCGGTCAGGGTGACGGCCTCGCTTCCGGAGCATACCGGAGCTACCGGATTGATGGTGACCAAATGAGAAACATCAACCAAAATGTTCATGATCAGCGAATCGGCGCATTGACCTGCATCCGGAGTAAATACGTAATTGAACGATCCACTGACCGCCGTGTTGATGACCGATGGATTCCATTGTCCGGTAATGCCGTTTTTCGAAGTTTTTACCAGAACCGGTGGTGTGGCATTCAGATCAAACGGCCCCATGGCATCGAATTCCGGAACGATACCCGGCGTGATGGTGATGTTGATGGTGACAACCGAAGCGCATTGACCGGCATCAGGAGTAAAGGTGTAAACGGTTGTTCCGACAGAATCAGTCCGGATGACCGCCGGGTTCCAGGTACCGGTGATTCCGTTTGTGGAGACTAGAGTCAGCGTATCGGCAACAGCATTTTGACAATACGGGCCGAGCGCAGCGACGACCGTTTCGGTGGATTCAGTAATGGTGAACTCCAGAGTAATCCCCGTCGCACACTGACCAGCATCCGGAGTAAAGGTGTACGTGGTGGTTCCGAGAGCTGAAGTATTGATGAAAGCCGGACTCCAGCTGCCGGTTATTCCATTGGTTGAGACAGATGAAAGATTATTCGGTGTTGCATTCAGGCAATACGTATGGGCCACTGCAAAGATTGGTTCGATAGATTCACCTACTGTGATGTTCATCGTTGCAACTGAAGCACACTGACCTGAATCCGGAGTGAATGTGTAAGTTGTTGTCCCTGTTGTTGTTGCACTGATGGTGGTCGGACTCCAGCTCCCGGTTATTCCATTGGATGATACAGCGGGGAGATTGCCTGCAATTGCATTCAGATAAGGTCCGAGAGCAGCAAAAACAGGTTCAAACGATTCGTTCACAGAGACGACCAGGTTGACAACCGAAGCGCACTGACCGGCATCCGGGGTGAAGGTGTAAACGGTTGTTCCGACAGAATCGGTCCTGATGACCGCTGGGTTCCAGGTACCGGAGATACCGTTGTTGGAGACCAGCGCCAGCGTATCGGCCACTGCATTTTTGCAGTATGGACCGAGTGCGGCAAACAATGGTTCAATGGATTCACCTACTGTCACTGACATGGTTGTAACCGTTGCACACTGAGCAGAATCCGGAGTGAAGGTGTAAACCGTTGTTCCGACAGAATCAGTCCTGATGACTGCCGGGCTCCAGGTACCGGTGATTCCGTTTGTGGAAACCAGCGCCAGGGTATCGGCTACGGCGTTTTTGCAATATGGTCCGAGTGCGGCAAACAATGGCTCAATGGATTCACCTACTGTCACTGACATGGTTGTAACCATTGCACACTGAGCAGAATCCGGGGTAAAGGTGTAAACGGTTGTTCCGACAGAGGCAGTCCTGATGACTGCCGGGTTCCACGTACCGGAGATACCATTGGTAGAGGTTAGAGCCAGCGTATCGGCCGCTGCGTTTTTACAGAACGGACCAAGCGCGGCAAACAATGGTTCAATGGATTCACCTACTGTCACTGACATTGTTGTAACCGTGGCACACTGAGCAGAATCCGGGGTGAAGGTGTAAACGGTTGTTCCGACAGAATCAGTCCGGATGACCGCCGGTTTCCAGGTACCGGAGATGCCATTGGTGGAGATCAGCGCCAACGTATCGGCCACTGCATTTTTGCAGTATGGACCGAGTGCGGCAAACAATGGTTCAATGGATTCACCTACTGTCACTGACATGGTTGTAACCGTTGCACACTGAGCGGAATCCGGGGTGAAGGTATAAACGGTTGTTCCGATGGAATCGGTCCGGATGACCGCCGGGTTCCAGGTACCGGAGATTCCGTTTGTGGAGACCAGCGCCAGCGTATCGGCTACTGCATTTTTGCAATATGGTCCAAGTGCGGCAAACAATGGTTCAATGGATTCACCTACTGTCACTGACATGGTTGTAACCGAAGCACACTGACCGGCATCCGGAGTAAAGGTGTACGTGGTGGTTCCGACAGAATCAGTCCGGATGACCGCCGGGTTCCAGGTACCGGAGATGCCGTTGTTGGAGACCAGAGCAAGTGTATCGGCCACTGCATTTTTGCAGTATGGACCGAGTGCGACAAACAATGGTTCAATGGATTCACCTACTGTCACTGACATGGTTGTAACCGTTGCACACTGACCGGCATCCGGAGTAAAGGTGTACGTGGTGGTTCCGACAGAATCAGTCCGGATGACCGCCGGGTTCCAGGTGCCGGAGATGCCATTGTTGGAGACCAGCGCCAGCGTATCGGCCACGGCGTTTTTGCAGTATGGTCCAAGTGCGGCAAAGAGCGGTTCGATGGATTCACCTACTGTCACAGACATGGTTGTAACCGTGGCGCACTGAGCAGAATCCGGGGTAAAGGTGTAAACGGTTGTTCCGATGGAATCGGTCCGGATGACCGCCGGGTTCCAGGTACCGGAGATGCCGTTGTTGGAGACCAGAGCAAGTGTTTCGGCCACGGCGTTTTTGCAATATGGTCCGAGTGCGGCAAAGATCGGTTCGATGGATTCACCAATGGTTACTGACATGGTTGTAACCGTGGCGCACTGAGCAGAATCCGGGGTAAAGGTATAAACGGTTGTTCCGATGGAATCAGTCCGGATGACCGCCGGGTTCCAGGTACCGGAGATGCCGTTGTTGGAGATCAGCGCCAGTGTATCGGCCACGGCGTTTTTGCAATATGGTCCGAGTGCGGCAAACAATGGTTCAATGGATTCACCTACTGTCACTGACATGGTTGTAACCGTTGCACACTGACCGGAATCCGGGGTAAAGGTGTAAACGGTTGTTCCGACAGAATCGGTCCGGATGACGGACGGGTTCCAGGTGCCGGAGATACCATTGGTAGAGGTTAGAGCCAGCGTATCGGCCACTGCGTTTTTGCAGTATGGACCGAGTGCGGCAAAGATCGGTTCGATGGATTCACCAATGGTTACTGACATGGTTGCAACCGTGGCGCACTGAGCAGAATCCGGAGTGAAGGTGTAAACGGTTGTTCCGACAGAGTCAGTCCGGATGACGGCCGGGTTCCAGGTGCCGGAGATGCCATTGGTGGAGATCAGCGCCAGGGTATCGGCTACGGCGTTTTTGCAATATGGTCCGAGTGCGGCAAACAATGGTTCAATGGATTCACCTACTGTCACTGACATGGTTGTAACCGTTGCACACTGAGCAGAATCCGGGGTAAAGGTGTAAACGGTTGTTCCGACAGAGTCAGTCCTGATGACTGCCGGGTTCCACGTACCGGAGATACCATTGGTAGAGGTTAGAGCCAGCGTATCGGCCGCTGCGTTTTTACAGTACGGACCAAGTGCGGCAAACATAGGCACTGTTGGTTCGGTAACGGTCACCGTGATTGTTGCAACTGAAGCGCACTGAGCGGAATCCGGAGTGAAGGTGTAAACCGTTGTTCCGACAGAATCTGTCCTGATGACTGCCGGGCTCCAGGTGCCGGAGATGCCATTGTTGGAGACCAGAGCCAGCGTATCGGCCGCTGCGTTTTTACAGTACGGACCAAGTGCGGCAAACATAGGCACAGTTGGTTCGGTAACGGTCACCGCGATTGTTGCAACTGACGCGCATTGAGCGGAATCCGGGGTAAAGGTGTAAACCATCGTTCCGACAGAATCAGTCCTGATGACTGCCGGGTTCCACGTACCGGAGATACCATTGGTAGAGGTTAGAGCCAGCGTATCGGCCGCTGCGTTTTTACAGTACGGACCGGGTGCGACAAAGAGCGGCACTGCAGGAGCAGTAATGGTGATCTCCATGGCTGTGCTGACGGCGCATTGGTTCGGATCAGGGGTAAATAGGTAGGTGATCGTACCTATCGAATCGGTTCTGATGATCGCCGGGTTCCAGATACCGGTGACCCCGTTTTCTGAATTGAAAGGCAAAACCGGGGCCAGAGAATTCTGGCACAATGGTCCAATGGCAGCAAAGCCAGGCGTTAATATCGGTTTGACAATAAAGTCAACCGTATCGCTACTGTTGGAGCAACTTCCGGGGTAACCCAGGCCAGTTGCGGTCAGGATTAAGCTGAATGCTCCGCTGCTCTTGTCATTGGGGCCTGGGGTATAGGTCGGATTCAGCAGAGTGGTGTCGTTGAATACGCCATCTCCGGGGGCCGACCATTTGAGCGAGGCATAATCGTTAGCCGTGGCTTCACTGAGCGTGACAATATCTCCCGAGCACAGAGTCAGATCGTTACCGGCAAATGTTCTGGCCTGCGGAACAATGATGACCGACGCTGATTCGACTGACTGACATCCTTTGTCGTTAGTTTGCAATGCCGTCAGGGTGTACGTGCCATAATCGATATCCAGATTGATCTCGATTTCACTGCCATAAACCGCATTACTCAGGGCATCGGATTCCGTAAACGGAGTTCCTTCGGGTTTCAACAATGGAATAGCCGTACCCGAAGTATCTCTAAGTATCCAGGTGTATGCTGAATTCCCTTCACCGGCAATGCGGTACAGGCGGTTCGATCCTTTACATACCATATCGGCGATATAGGGATCGTGATCTGAATGGAAAGCAGGATTGAATTGTGATTTTACGAATATCCGGGAACTTCGGGGCAGCGGATTGACAGCCAGACTAACCGAATTCGAAGGGTTATTCTGGACGCTGAGCGAATCGGCCAGTTCAACCACCGTGTATCCGGTGGTGATCAGCGGACCGACCGGGATAATGAACGGATTGGAAGTGGCACTGATTCCGGAGTACTCCCTGATGGTGGTACTGTCGCTGTCATTCAGCTGCAGCTTGATTCTCCAGGGCGCCTTACCGGTAAAGGTGACCAATAGATTCGCCTGTTGCCCGGCGCATATTTCTGCGGGGTTAATCGCCAGTATTGCGCTGGGTTTGGCTTCGATGACCGTGACTCTGCCAACTTTGAGGTTGTTTGTGCAACCCGCCTTGATGGCAGTCACTTTGTAGAAATATTCACCCGGCTTCAGCCAGGTTACACTCACCGAAGGACCGGTGCTGATACCACCAGCGAAAAAGGCTTTGTTGTCAGGGCAGTTCCCTGATGTCGCTGCAAAATCGATGGCGGATACTTCGTGATAAAGATCCCAGGAGTAGGTGTCTCCCTGAAGGTCGATAACGCTCAGCAAGGTAGTCTGACCGGCATACACAGAATCCATCTGAGCCCTGGCAGGTGCCACGGTCATGACTGCCAGCAAGGCCAGCAGAATCAGACGAAGTATGTGCTTATGCGTTTTCATTCATCAAATCACGAATCCGGGTTACCCTCACGTACGTGCGTACATACATGCGCGTATATGCGTACGCGTGCGCGCGTGCGAAAGCGAAATAGCGCGAACACACAGGGGTGAACGCACACATTTATCGCTCCGCGGTTATCCCGTGGGAGTTGTTACTTGTAAGCTAAATCGCGCGCAATCAGATGGACCACGGCATTGCCTGTCCTGCGCTTATGTTGTGAAATTCAGCCTTTTACAATACCCTCAGTACCCCTCTGCCCGAATGTGGTCCGGACAGAGGGATATGTTTTGGGTACGAAAAAGCAATTAAAACCAGTTAGGCTAACTGATTATTTTTTCGGCAAGAAGTTAACACCTGCACCTGGAGTGGCACTCTGGATGTCTGCTCTTGGGTTCAATACGTGTGTTGTAATATCGTTGGTGAAATTGTCAATTGAACAGTCAACATAGTGAAGGTCAGGCAACTGTGATGCTGCGGCTGCGGCTAAATTTGTCAAACCGTCAATGGCAAGCTGAATGTTCAGGGCAGTCAAAACTTCCTCACTGTTATGGTCAACAGTTACACGAACAATGACGCATTCACCTGCTGCGCCTACGGTTCCGGTTGGATCCTGAGCGAGTACAGGGGCTGTGGTTGCATTCCATCCGGTAGCTACGTTTGCATTAGCCGGATATGCCCATTCGATCAATGAAGTCTGAGTTCCGCCGGCCAGACCAGTGATCTGGAAAGTTGGCTGCCATGAGGTGGTGAAGTTGGCTGCAGTAACTGCATAGTAAATGTAGTCTACGCCGAAATCATAAACAACACCTGTTGGAGCTGCTGCATCATAAGTAGCGGATGCGATGTTGGATACACAGGTTGTCAGGTTGTCGCCATAAGCTGATTTTGTACCGTCCAATGCGATGTTGGTGATATCCAGCGTAAAAGCGTTTTTAGGTTCGATTTGATAAACCTTTACGTTCTGAGTGGTACATCCCGCTGCATCTGCATTTTCAACATAAATAACCACGAAAACAGGCAAGGCGGCATCATGGATAAACGATTTCCATGTGATCGTGATGTCAAGTCCTACCGGATCCGCTGAAACGGCATTCAGCTCGGTTCCTGCTGCTGCGATGTGAGTACCGCCTGCAGCTTCAGCATTGGCCTCATTCAGAATTCCGTTTGCAAGGAATGTCTTTTCCTGGGTAACAATCCATTTAAAGGATTTGGTTCCTGCGGGTGTTGGCACGGTCACAGCGTAAGTGTAAGGTGTACCGGCAACAGGATGGAGAGCATCAGACGAGAGGCAGGTAACATCGAGAGCACGCGGGGCAGGAGCTGTTGGAACAACAGACAGTGCATTTTGACCGAATGACAAGGTTACACCAGCTACCAAAGCCAGAACCAGAGAGAATAATTGCTTTTTCATTTTGTAAAAATTTAATTGTAAATAATTGATTGATTGGAATTTCATTATTAATGATTTGTTATTGTTTTAAAATTTGGGGGCGAGGCTGAATGGTGATGTTTACTTTTTTCATCTCCGAGATATTATCATTGCAATCAACCAGCCAATAGGTAATTGTATGCACTACCGGCATGAAATTCACTCCGTCACCGGGAAAGCTGATGCTTGCCCCGAATGCTGATGGCTGTCCGGTACCTTCAATAGGTGCATGGGCGGTCATCGCGGGAGGTGGAGTGGAATTCGGCGTATCTGAAAAATTAATTCTCCAGTGAATTGTCAGTGAATCTGCATCACAGCAGTTGTCATTGAAGTTCAGCTGGGTCCGGTTCAAATCCAGAAAAGTGCTTCCTGATGCCATTACATACTGATCGGAATCAGGATCAATTTGCAGGCTGTTAGCTGAAAAATCGGCCAGGCTCAGGTTTTCAACACAGAAAGTGGATGGGCCGGGAGTGTTAAAAGTAGGTGGAGTCACATCCGAAGTGGCAGGTACCGCTATCGTGGCACTGATGGTGCAACCGTTGTCGTCGGTTATGGTCACGGCATAGTTTCCGGCAACCAGATTAGTCAGATTGCTGTCAGTGCTTATAAAAGGTGCGGGACCGGTCCAGTTGTAACTATAAACTCCTGATCCCCCTCCGGTGGCAACGCTGATAGATCCATCGTGGTTACCCGGACAGGTAACGGGGTTGACAGAAGCACTGACGGCTAATGATGCCGAAAGGTTGGTAGTAACAGAGGCGACATTATTGGCAGTTCCCGGGTCTTCAATGGGCGTCAAAACAATAGATGCCGTATTGATAAATGCAGCGGTGGCCGAACATTCAACCTCTCCTGAAATACGTACAATCCGGCTTTCATTGACAGCCATGTTGCTCAAAACCAGTGTTCCGGTCCAGGGTGAAGTGGTACTGCTGTCAATCGTGAAAACCTGGTTGGTAATCAGTGATGGAACTGTATCAGTAAGAGTTATGGCAGGGGCTACCGATGGGCCGATATTGGTAACGGTAATCACATATTCAACATCAGTGCCGGCTGGGATGGAGACTGGCCCAATTGCTGCAACGCTAACGTCAGCCTGACCGATGACGGTAACTGTGAATGAGCAGTTTCGGATGTTTCCGGCATCATCAGTGATCGTATAGGTGATGGTGGTTGATCCTACGTTAAACTGATGATTATTAAGGGTATTGATTCCCGTTGCAGGAGAACTGTCTGTGGTGGCTCCGGTCATTACCCAGGTCCTTGTAGTCATTGCACAGGCATTGGTATAGGTTGGTACCGGTAGTGCAACATTACTGGCATAATCAAATCCGACCGTGGCTTGAACCGAGAAACCTGAAGGGCAGGTGATCGTCGGTGGTTCCGGTTCAGTAACGATGGCCGTCAGAGCCGTTGCGGCACAGCCATTGGCTGAAGTGATCGTCACGGTATAGAAACCAGCCGATAAACCGGTTGCAGTGGCGGTGGTTTGCCCATTGCTCCATAAGTAGGTGGGGGAGTCACCGCTGGTGACCGTTACCGTTGCGGTTCCGTCATGGCCATCATAACAACTCGGCGGAACCACGGAAACTGTTTCATCCACAATCAATGCCGGCGGTTCGGTGATATTTACCGTATCGGTATCCGTGCAACCATGGGTATCGGTCACCGTAATGACATAAATTCCGGCGGTCAGCCCGGATGCGGTAGTAGTTGTTTGTGCCGGAACGGAGTTCCATGAATACTGATAGGGCGCTGCACCGCCGGAGGCTGATGCTGTTGCCTGGCCATCGGAACCGCCGTTACAAACCGGACCTGTGCTGGCAGTAATTTGTACAGTAACAGCCGGATAAATCGTGATATTCACCGGGTCTGATACGGCCCCGCAGGAGCCAACCGGATCATTGGTGGTTAGCGTAAGTGTTACCACGCCCGCTGCAATCTCTGATGAACTGGGTGTATAGATGGCATTAAGCGCTGTGGCATCCGGACTGAAAGTGCCTGAACCGCCTGACCATGTTCCGGAAGTTGCAGAACCGCCGATAACGCCATTTAATGTCACTGCGGGGGAAGAGGCACAGGTTGTCAGATCGGCCCCGGCATTTGCAGTGGCAGCAGGTTCAACGGCAACCGTGAATGTTTTTTCTATCGGTGCACATCCGTATCCGTCAGTAAGAGTGACCTTGTATTGACCGGAATGGGCAAGGGTTGCATTGGGAATACTGGGGTTGGCCACGTTGGAGGTAAATCCTGCTGGTCCGGTCCATGAATAATTATAAGGCTCTCTACCCCCCGAAACAACGGCATTCAGGCTAATTGCTGAACCTTCGCAGGCTATACCCGAGGCATCAATGCTAACGGTTGCAGGAAGCTGTGCCAGCGTACCAAAGGAAATATCGTCCAATGCGAAATCGTTACCGCCGAGAGCAGTTTGAAGGTCGACAATTTGAATCGTGGCAGAGGTTGCAGTTCCGGAATCCCAGGTTCCGTAAAACTGGATCCAGTTGTACGGAGCATTGTTGTTCTCAGTACGTGCTGGCAGTACAGCCGTTGTTCCGACCAGTACGCCGTTTACATTGAACTGCAGCTGAGCATAAGGAGTAACACTGTTCAAACTGATTGCCCAAGCCGAAAAATAATATTTAATACCGGGAACTACCGGGGTGGTCTGTTGCCAAACGGATACCGGAGGATTTGAACCGCTCCCGTTGATGAGCATCATGCGACCTGTATTGGATGTATGGTCTCTGCCCCAGAAATTTATATGTGTAAATGTTGGGTCGTGATAAACTGAGTACAAACCTTCTGGCCAGAGGGAGTTGTATCCGGGTGCCGCATATCCGTAAGCCGAAGTAAATCCGCTGTTACCGGCTGAAAAGTCACCATTGATCACGAGTTCATCCGACACACCCAGAAATTTGGTGGTCGAACAACCACCTTTTGTTACAGTTACCCCATAATTGCCGGCAACGTCCACATCAACAACAGCTGAAGTGGAAGACAGAGGAGCCAGCCAGGAATAGGTATCGCCTCCGGTTGCCGTAAGCCGTATCTTACCAGGAACAGAACAATAATTTGCTGTAACGGTAGGCTTCGGAGTGGGATTCACCACAATGGTTACCGGAGATGATGTGGTGGAGCAACCATGTGCATCGGTGGTGGTTACGGTGTAGGTATTGGTCCCCGCCGGCGGAGTAACGATAGATGTTACCGTGCTGTTGTATGATCCGGAATAAGTAATCGCACCAATGGTTTGCGGTCCGTTTACAACCGATGTAAAACCGCTGTCAATCTGTTTGGTGATCGATATCGACCAGTTGACCAGGGTTCCGTAATTGTTGCCGTAGTCATCAAAAATCCTTAGTGTCCAGGTCCCGTCGATCGGGGCTCCGTTCAAGGAATTAGCCGGAACGACTGCATTGTATGTATTTCCCATAACGGCTCCTGACCGGTCGGGAGCGGTGGTTATAGAACCTTCAGGTAGAAATGCTCCTGTGAAAGGAGCAGTACCAAAGGTTATGGAGCTGGTTGCATTGGTCTGGAAAACCGTGTTGGAATAATTGTTTCCGTTACCTCCGTTATCTGAAGATAAAAGTATAGCCCTTGTGCCCTGTGGATCAACCAGGAAAATGTCGAGGTCGGAATCGGTGTTGTGGTTAATATTGACCGTTACCATTAAAATGTCAATGGGGGACAGCGTCGAACTTCCGCTGCCTGACAGTGTTATCCCTGAGTATGAATAGGCGCTCCGGCTGTTATTTGGGATGTTCAGATTGATATTGCCCGATGTTCCTGAATAGGTTTTCAATTCAGAACCGATGGAGTTGATAGCGGTCAGGGTGATACTGGTGCCTTCGCAAACCGGACCGGCAGGCGAGGCTGACAGGGTTACTACCGGCGGGGCATCAACCTTTACTGTGTGAATGGCTTGTGTGGGTGCTCCGCATCCGGTGGCAGTGGCAGTGATCTGAGCAGTACCGGTCCATCCTGCTACAAAAGTAATCTGTCCGGTACTGGCATTGATGGTGTTTCCGGCTGCCAGGCACTCTGCATTTAAACTGTAGATGAGACCCAGCGCATTAGTTGCTGTCGCATGAAAAGTGACCGGTTGCGAACTGCTGCAAATGTTGGATGAGGTTCCCAATGCAAACACCGGAATTCCAAGGGTTGCATAAACCGATACCGTCACTGGTTTTACGACAGAGCAGGTTCCAAGGGTTCCTTTGATATAGAATGTATCGTCATCAGCGCTGGTCGGAGTTAGGTAAGCTATAGTGGCTGCAGCATCGGTCCAGTAGGTAAAGGTCATTCCTCCTGTGGAGCCTGCCGTAATTGCCGGTGAAGTCAGATCTACCGTGGCAGGCGCACAAACCGGTGACGGATTATTGATCACCAGTTGAATGGCAGCATTTACCACAACATTAACCGGTTTAACCGATGAGCATCCGGTGGTTGCATCAAGCCCCTTAATATAATAGGTGCCTCCTGTTGTAACGGCTGACGGATTTGTCAGGGCAAGGGTAGCTGCAGCATCGGTCCAGTAACTATATGTTAGTCCTGAAGTGGAACCTGTTGTGATCGCGGATGCAGTAATATCAACAGCTGCAGGGGAACAAACAGGCGTCGGATCCGTGATAACCAGTACAGGGGCCGGTTTAACGGTTACCGTTACATTAATCACAGAACCTGTGCATCCGTTGGCAGTTGGTGTTATGGCATAAGTTACGGTTGCATTTGCCGATGTTGGATTGGTCAGTATCTGATTAATCTTGTTCCCGCTTCCGGCAACTGCACCCAGAATGCCTCCGGCAGGAGTAATCGTACCGATGACCCAGCTGAATGTTGCACCCGTTGTGGTACTGTTAATGGTTATGTTGGTCGTCTGCCCTGAACAGATGGTCTGAGCAGCCGGGGAGGTGGATACGTTGGGTATCGGATAAACCGTGATGGTGAAAGTTACAGGTGTACCGGTACACCCGTTGGCTCTTGGGGTAAGGGTTACTGTCGCTGTGTTTTTTACCGCCGTAAAAGCCGGGATTGCAGTGACTCCGGTTTTGTTGGGCAGTCCGACTGTTGTTCCGCCGGTAATGTCAAAAACAACACCCGCCGGGGTTCCGGTTAAAGCGACCGGTGTTGTCAGCATCCCATTGCAGAAAGAGAGCGTTCCCGGATTTTCAACAGTTGGAGTCGGATGAACAGTCATGGTGACTGCATTTGAAATGGCTGGATTGCCGGATGTACAAACCTCACTCGAAGTCAGGACGACCGAAATCGTATCGTTATTGAACGGGATATAGCTGAAGCTGCTGCTGTTGGTTCCCTGATTGGTTCCGTTCACTTTCCACTGATAAGCCGGGGTGGTTCCGCCGTTGACCGGTGTTGCGGTATAGGTAACCGTTGTTCCGGTACAGATCGGATTGGCGCTGGCGCTGATGCTGATGCTGACCGGAAGGATCGGGTGAACAGTCATGGTAATTGCATTCGATGTGGCGGGGTTGCCTGAGGTGCAGCTTTCACCGGAGGTCAGTACGACTGTTATAATATCGTTATTGACCGGGATATAGCTGAAGCTGCTGCTGTTGGTTCCCTGATCGGTTCCGTTCACTTTCCACTGATAGGCCGGGGTGGTTCCACCATTGACCGGCGTTGCTATATAAGTGACGGTTGTTCCGGCGCATACCGTTTCGGCACTGGCGGTCATGCTTACGCTGACCGGCAGGATAGGATTAACGGTCATGGTCACAGCATTTGAAGTTGCAGGGTTACCTGAATTACAGGCCTCACTTGACACGAGTGAAACAGTGATAATATCATTGTTAACCGGAATATAGCTGAAGCTACTGCTATTGGTTCCTTGGTTTGTACCGTTAACTTTCCATTGATAGGCCGGAGTAGTGCCACCATTGACCGGTGTTGCGGTATAGGTAACGGTTGTTCCGGCGCATACTGTATCGTCGCTTGCAGTCATACTTACACTAACCGGCAGGATCGGGTTGACGACCATGATCACTTCATTTGAAGTGGCGGGATTGCCGGATGTACAGATCTCATTGGAGGTAAGTACTACAGCTATTGTGTCATGATTAAGCGGGATGTAGCTGAAGCTGTTACTGTTGCTACCCTGGTCTGTGCCGTTTACCTTCCACTGATAGGCAGGGGCGGTTCCACCATTGACCGGTGTTGCGATATAAGTGACGGTTGTTCCTGCACATACCGTATCCGCGCTGGCAATCATACTTACACTGACCGGTAGGATCGGGTTGACGACCATGGTCACTGCATTTGAAGATGCAGGGTTGCCCGATGTGCACACTTCATCGGATGTCAGGGTAACCGTTATAATATCATTGTTAACAGGGATGTAGCTGAAGCTGGTGCTGTCAGTTCCCTGAGCAATACCATTTACTTTCCACTGATATTGCGGATCGGTTCCTGCATTTACCGGGAATGCGGTAAAATTGACAGTGGTTCCTGCGCATACTGTATTTTCGCTGGCAGTCATGCTGATGCTAACCGGAAGGATAGGATTCACCACCATGATCACGGAATCAGATGATGCGGGACTGCCGGAGGTGCAAACTTCGCTCGAGGTAAGAACAACCGAAACCGTATCACTGTTGACCGGGAAGTAGCTAAAGCGGGTGCTGTCAGATCCCTGGATGTTGCCGTTTACTAACCACCGGTAGGTTGGGGTAGAACCGCCGTTAACCGGAGTTGCTGTAAAAGTCACTTCAGTTCCGGCACATACCGTATCGGCACCGGCAGTCATGAGAACACTCACCGGCAATAAAGGCCTGATAATTACCGTTGCACTACCTGAAACAATTCCGGGTCCATCGCTGTCGTTAACGGATGCTAATGAGTAAGTAGTTGTATCAGAAGGAAATACACTAATCAAAAGATGATTGTTGGTGATACCTGAAAGCGTAATTGGTGTGGTTCCGTCAGTGTAGGTAACCTCCCATGGTTGAGTGCCTGTTAATTCTATACTGATATTAGTGGTGTCGCCCCGGCAAATCGTTGTATCGCCGCTGATTACGGCTGTTGCTGCCGGATAACTGTCTGATTTTGAGGAAAAGTTATGGGCTGTTGCCTGGATCGGATAACGCGTGACGAGGCCCACTAACAGTATCAATATCAGTGAGTACACCCATAAAGGTTGTTTGCGAAATAAAAATTCAGAAACAGTCTTTTTCAAAACAAAGTTATTAACAAGCACTAGCCAATTATCCACAACGCATGGTTGATCCCGGAAGCGCCCGAAAGGTAACCCCCCATATTGCAGCTAAATCATCGTTTTTGGTTTCTATTTGACGAACGGCAAAGTTTTCCGGATAAACGGAATGGCCAATCGTTAGTTCTGCTTGACCAATCTACCCTTTTCGGGGATAAGGAATACAGTTGCAAGGGTTGACCCTTGTGTAGGATCAATTACACATCGATGGAAATTTTCTCATCCCTGTTGAAAAGATTTTATGCATTATGTATAAAATCCGGATGCAAAATGAGTGATATTCTGATAAAAATAATTCGTTGAGAATAGTAGGAATGGTATTCGTAAATAACAGTAAATAAGATATATGGAAATGTAACCAATGGGCTTTAGCTTTCAAAAACAACAAAAAGTCAGCATTTCTGAATTCAATCATTCGCCAATTATCTACTTTTTGACGAAAAACGCTTATCTGTAGATGAAACTCTTATTCTGATCCCAATCGGATCATATCCATTTCCTAAACGTGGTGAATTTTCCTCAGCTGTTACCTTGTATCTCTCTCCTTGTGCCTTATGTTGATTTGTTATACCTTCCCCGTGATAAATAAATCCTATATCCATGAGAGTTATCTTATTGTCATTCTTGTATTTACTATTGACCTTCCCGCTAAATGCCGGAACATTAAAAGACTCTCTCCCGGCTCCTCCCGTCTATTTAAGGTGCGGCGATGGGAAGCAGGGCTTTGGCCTTTATTGGATCGATAAATCTGTTAATGAAAACAGATTTAAAATTTACCGGTCGGTTAACAGTACTCAGAATTATGAAACATACTCCGAGATAAAGAGCAAAACCGGTGCAACCAAAGACACTGAATATTTCTGCAAGATCGATTACACTCCCGAGAACTATTATTCCTATTGTGTTACTGCGGCCAATCAAACCGGAGAGAGCAGTCCCTCAAATTTTGCATTTATCCCGAAAAGCCCGGCCGGGCTGGTGGGGAAGTCTGATTCTATCTCGGTGACACTCGATTGGAACTATCCTGAAGATAACTGGATTCAGTTGGTTTTTGTGGAGAGAAGTACCGATCCTGATTCCGGTTTTAAAATCATGTCGCCGATTGTCAGTATGAAAGGGGCTAAATTCATCGATTATTCAACTGAGCCGGAAACCAATTATTATTATCGTCTTCGGGCTGCGTTTTACGAAAGCAAGACGAAAATCACCTGTTATACCCTGCCGACCGGCATTGTTGGCCCGTTCAGGATTTCTGCTGCTGAAAGAAATTACGACGGGGAGCTGAATTATCAGGGCCGGAATTATAAGATTAAAACGCTGGGTAACCAAACCTGGATGATGGAGAACCTGGCTTATCTGCCCGAAGTGTATCCGGCTACCTCGGCTTCGGAAGCTGAAAAGAGATATTATGTGTATGGATATCAAGGTTCAAGCGTCAATGAAGCCATGAAATCTGATCCCTATAAACTATATGGAGTGCTCTATAACTGGAGTGCTGCCAGCGACGGATTGTTAATCAGTCCCGGTGACCCGATCGGTGTGCAGGGAATCTGTCCTGATGGGTGGCATCTGCCCGGCAATCAGGAATGGATGGAGCTGGGTGCTTATCTCGATCGGTCAAGGTCCGCCAAAGATTCGGCAATCCGCGCGGATGCAAAGAGAAGAGGGGTCAGGGGTGTTCAGAATATCCGGTTTGAAGGAGATTTTGCGATGCCGGATTTCAGCGAATTCGATGCGCAACCAGGCGGTTACCTGCGGAGTGATAGCAATAAATTCAGCAGCATCGGTATGGTCGAGAATTATTGGTCGTCAACCCATCGGATTTTAAACAGCAAGGGCATGAATACTGCAGAATCGGATAAAGGATACGGATTCCCGGTAAGATGCGTAAAAGGGGCCGCCCTTCCAACGGTTTCTACGGATGAGATTACCGGGATCACCGGGAATACTGCCGTAACGGGTGGAACTGTATCCCGTGACGGCGGGGATCAGGTCATCAGCAGAGGGGTATGTATGAGCACTCTGGAAAACCCTTCAGTCACCGACAATATCATTGCCGGTGGAGCCGGTACGGGGAAATTCAGTGGTCAGCCTGATGGGCTCGCTGCCGGTACTATATATTATATAAGGACATTTGCCACTAACAGCGCCGGGACCGCCTATGGAGAGCAAAAACAGTTTATCACCGGTGGCAACGGCGCCCTCCCGACAGTTTCAACAGGCGCAATATCGGCCATTACAGGTGCTTCGGCAGCAATCGGCGGTATCTTATCGGCTTACGGAGGAGCCTCGGTGACTGCACGGGGCATTTGCTGGAATACCCAAGGAAAACCAACTGTGGATAACGATCGGGTTTCAGCTCATTCAGAAAAACAGAATTTCACCGGTTACCTTCCGGAACTCAAACCACGCACAACGTATTATGTCAGGGCTTTTGCAACCAATAGCTTTGGGACATCCTACGGGGAAGAGAAATCATTTAAAACCGGGGAAAAAGAAATAGAGGGGACTTTTGATTATCATGGCCGGACCTATACTTACAAAACCATCGGCACGCAAACCTGGATGACTGAAAATCTCGCTTATTTGCCTTCCGTTTCACCCCCAACAGCTGAATCTAAAGAGGCTCCATACTATTATGTTTACGGTTTTGAAGGATCGTCGGTTGATTCGGCTAAGGCTGGCGGATATTATAAAAAGTACGGCGTGCTGTACAACTGGAAGGCTGCCCTGACGGCCTGCCCGTCGGGATGGCACTTGCCTGATGATAAAGAGATGGTACAATTGACGGATTATCTCGCCAATTACGGATATGGATTCGGAGGCAGCGGAACAGACATTGCCAAAAGCATGGCGGATATCTCCGGATGGGATTCGTTACCAATCCCGGGAAGTATCGGATTTGAACAGATCAGGAACAACAGGAGCGGCTTCAGGGCTCTGCCGGCCGGACAGCGGACGGTTCCCCGCAACGGGATGGTGTCGAATATACACAAAGCGGCTACATTCTGGGCAACAACAGAGTTCAGGCAGGAAACATCATCGGCCTATGCGCTGGTGGTGTTCTATAGCCACGATGTTGTACACCCTTATCCCAATGCTGATAAGCGAAATGGATATTCAGTCAGATGTGTGAAGGACAAAAAGAATATTAAACCTTTACTCTGAGATTGATCTTCCTTAACCTGATGTTTTTCGGAGTTACTTCAAGATACTCATCGGGTCCGATATATTCCATGTACTGCTCAAGCGAATAGCGGCGTGGCGGTGGCACGGATACCTTTTCATCAGAACCGGAAGCACGCATGTTGGTGAGCTTCTTGGTTTTTGAAAGATTGATGACCAGGTCGGTCGGACGAATATGTTCACCGATCACCTGCCCCTGGTAAATATTCTCACCCGGATAGATGAAGAAGGTTCCCCGATCCTGTAGCTTATCAATAGCATAAGCAATGGCAGGTCCGGTTTCAAGAGCAATCAGCGCACCATTACGCTTGTTGTTGATCTCTCCTTTCCAGGGCTGAAACGAATCAAACCGATGGGCAAAGATGGCCTGGCCCTCGGTCAGGGTCAATATTTGATTGGATAATCCCATCAATCCACGTGATGGAATGCTGAAAGTCAGACTGTTCTGGTCTCCCTTGAACTCAATGTTCAGGAGTTCACCCCTTCGGGCGGTAACGGCTTCAATGATTTTGCCCTGGAATTGTTCGGGGACATTGACCACCAGATTTTCGATCGGTTCGTTAGTAACCCCGTCAATCTCTTTGAGGAGCACTTTCGGCTGTCCCATCTGGAATTCATATCCTTCGCGGCGCATGGTTTCCACCAGAATGGAAAGATGCAGGATGCCTCTCCCGAAAACATTCAGCATATCCGGCGAATCGGTCTCCTCAACCCGTAAGGCGAGATTCTTTTCAATTTCACGGAACAAACGCTCACGAAGATGGCGTGACGTGACAAATTTTCCGTCTTGCCCAAAGAACGGGCTATTATTAATGGTGAAGAGCATACTCATGGTAGGCTCATCCACCTTGATCGGAACCAATGCTTCCGGATTCTCGAGATCGGCAACCGTATCACCAATCTCAAATCCCTCGAGCCCCATCAGTGCGATGATTTCTCCTGATTGAACCGGGGTTTTGATTTTCTCTTTCCCCAATCCTTCAAAAAGGTAAAGCTCCTTGATCTGTTCCTTCTGTACCAGGCCATGCTGCTTGACCAGCGATACCCACATACCTGTCTGCAAGGTGCCGCGGAGCAGGCGCCCAACAGCGATTCTGCCGACGTATGATGAATAATCCAGTGAGGTGATCATCATCTGGGGTGTTCCTTCAACAAACGGAGAAGCAGGAATATGTTCCAGAATTGTATCGAGCAAATAGGTAACATCTTCTGTCGGGGTATTCCAGTCGGGCCCCATCCAGCCCTGTTTCGATGAACCATAAACCACCGGAAAATCGAGCTGGTCATTGTTGGCATCCAGGTGCATCATCAATTCGAAAACCTGTTCGTGAACCTCATCGGGTTTGCAGTTTGGTTTATCGACCTTATTGATTACCACGATTGGCTTCAGATTCAGGTGCAATGCTTTCTGCAGCACGAATCGGGTTTGTGGCATCGGGCCCTCAAAAGCATCTACCAGCAGGATCACCCCATCGGCCATATTCAACACCCGCTCTACCTCACCACCGAAGTCGGCATGTCCGGGAGTGTCGATGATATTTATCTTGACTCCCTTGTACCTGACCGATACGTTTTTCGATAAGATGGTAATACCGCGTTCTTTCTCAAGATCGTTGCTGTCGAGGATCAACTCCCCAACCTCCTGATTGTCGCGGAACATTTTAACCTGATGCAAAATGCGATCTACCAGAGTGGTTTTACCGTGGTCAACGTGTGCAATGATCGCTATATTCCTGATTTCGTACATTTTTCCCTTTCGTAAATTGGCGCGCAAAGGTAGCCATTATTGTTGAGAAAAGGTAATGTGTATTATTTGCACCTCGAAAAATCTATCAAATTGATGAGGGGTCTTCGGTCTCCGGTCTCCGGTTTTCCAGTCTCCGTCGTTGGTCTCCGGTTTTCTTTTTTTTGGATGGTGAATCATCGAACTTATTTTGTGCTACCTTTGCACCGCATTAAAATTGCATATGGACGACTATCACGCGGATATTATCAGGTGTAACTAGTTCTCCAGGGGCCGCACCGGTTGCCTCTGGCGGATTTAAAAAAGGAGGCAACATATGATTACGTATTGGCAAATCGTTAGAAACGGCCTGCTCCCTCTTCAAACGTATATCAAAGGTTCAGTAATTAATGTTACATCACCGACTCACGAAGAGCTCAATAACCTTAGGAACACTTTCAAAATTGATGAGGATTTTTTGAATGACATCATGGACATCGATGAGCGCTCGCGCATGGAAGTCGATGAGGGTAAACTTTACCTGATATACAGGGTTCCTTATTATAACAAGGATAATGGATTGCCCTATGCTACCATGCCTCTGGGTGTGATGCTTTCTGACGAAGCCCTTATTGTTGTGGGATCTCAGCAGAATGATGTGCTTGGCGAAGTTTTTTCGAAGAACCTCAAAAAGCAGGTCGACTACGAAAACAAAATCGAATTTCTTTTCCATATCATCGATTACTCGACCATCACCTATCTGAAGTTCCTGAAACAAATAAACACCGAAACCAACGCCATTGAACAGGCACTCGAAAAATCGACCAAAAACGAGGAATTGCACAAACTTCTCGAGATGGAGAAGTGCCTGGTTTATTTCAATACTTCCCTGCGCTCCAATGAAATTCTGATTGGCAAACTCAGGAACTCCAAATATTTCAAAAAGAATGAAGTCGATGAAGAGCTTGTCGAAGATGTGATCATCGAAATCAAGCAGGCTATAGAAATGACCCACGTGTACAGCGATATCAACAGCGGCATGATGGACGCATTCGCTTCGGTAATCTCCAACAACCTGAACATCGTAATGAAAAGACTGACCATTATTACGATTGCACTGGCAATTCCGACTATGGTGGCCAGCTTCTTCGGGATGAATATTAAAAACTTTATTAGCGACAGCAACATCGCCTTTGCAGCTGTCATAATCGGCTCCTTCGGTCTGGCCGGTCTGGGAGTTTATCTGATGCAGCGGAACAAGATGACGTAGGGGATTCGCTGCGCCTGCAGGTTTTTTCACAATTAGTGAGCGAAGCGAACCACTTAGCGCACGCAGTGCGCCTAATTATACGACTGAAGGGAGGAACACTTACTTCATTCCTACCTCTTCCATTCTCACCACCCCCGCCGGAGTTACCTCAATCGGCGCAACACTGAGTTTGAGGGTCTTTCCTTGAAATCCGATCTGCGGTAATCGCCTTTTATTCAGGGTGGTCCCCACTTTGATAAAAAACGGAAACAGATCTTCCCCAACCGCAATACTCATGTCTTCAACCATTTCATCCCAGGTGAGGTGGTGTTCCGGGTCATCCTTCCACCGGGTATGTTGTACCCATTTCCACTTCGGATACCATGACGGGCCATAACGGTCATCAATTTTTTGCCAGATATACCAGGTTTTTATCCAGTCCTTGCCGTATCCCCACCTTCGATTCATCGCCTCATTCTCATAGCAGATGGCCAGATCCATTGCATTCCCTTTCGGATCATAGGCAAACATCGAATTGCATTCGCGGTTGGTCTTTTTCAGCAAATCAGGATTAAACAGGGCATTCACCTTTCCCTGAAACCAGCCTGCATGGGCCTCACCACGATCCGGAATCGGCGCGATCCCTGCGATTTTGCCGTCACCATTGGCCGGACCATACATCGTGTGTGCCAGCTCATGACCGAAAATCGAGAGAACCCCCAGTCCATCCAGACTGATAATCCCGTTTTCTTTCGGCTTGTATATGTTTACGGCCCAGCCGCCACCATCACCGGCACAAAGTATCAGGTACATGGGCTCGGCTGTCGGCACTGACGGTAACCTTTGTTGTACGAAATCCTGGGCGCGCGGAACATCTTCCTTGACGGTTCTGAGCAGTTCGGATTTCTGATTGGCCGCATAGTAGAACACGATATTACTGAATTTTTCCTCCAACTCCGGATAGATGGCCCCTCCGCCCTCCATTGCCTGAGGCAGCATCAGGGTGCCTCCCGCCGGCTTCTGAAATTCCGTTAACAGGGCCATGATGCCACTCAATAAATGATCTGCCAATGCATTCCGTTCGGCAGGCTCTTTACCCGACTTCCGGATGGCTGACAAATTACCGCATATAATCACCTTGCCTTTCCCAAACTCCCTCACAGCCAAAACCTCCTTCGGTAGTGAACTGATAGCGGAGGTCCATGTTTTCTCCAGATCCATCCTGGCCCATTTGATCCCCGCAACCTGGGTCTCCTGTCCGTTAAACCTTCCTCCGAATGTTGAGGCAAGCTTATTCAGCGACCAGTCTGCCACATTTTCCTGCCCGGCACAATCCCCCTGGATCAGCAGTCCGCCACCTTTGCGGACAAACTGAACCATTGCCGTGATTTCAGCATCGGTATATGGCTGGGCCTTCGGGTTCGACTGCTCGGTGATGATCACATCGAATGGGGCATTCGGCCACCAGGCGAATGGATAGATCTTTTCGGCCGGATCGTACAAAATCCTTACACGGCTGCACCCCTTTGGATTCAATACACTATTTACTGAAGCATGACTCCCGATTGCGCGGTATCCTGATTTGTTCAGGCGGTCGGGCAGCTCCCAAAGTGAGGCAAAAGAGCAGTCGTGAGCCAGGTCGATTAAAACATTATAACCTTTGTCATTAACGACGGGTTGTTCGGCAAACACGGGCCTTTCGGCTGCGATCCTTTTAAAAACAGGAAGCTCTATCGTCATGCCGGATGTCCAGGCGGCGGTAACGGCGTCCCTGGTGACGGGGCCGCTCCTGTGTACCGGCGAACAGGCTGCTATAGTGAGAACCAGAATAAATGCGGAAATCGGTTTTAACATGAGGCAAAGATGGGCTAAAACAGGCTTAATTGTTCATCCAGCAACCTAAAGGTTTTCCGGTGGTAGGGACAGTCACCGGCCGCCCTGATGGCATTGCGGTGATCACGGGTGGGGTATCCCTTGTTATGGTTCCAATGGTAATCCGGATACTCCTGATGGATTTTCAGCATAAACTCATCGCGGTGTGTTTTGGCGAGTACCGAAGCTGCGGCAATACTCATGAATCTCCCGTCGCCCCTGATTTCGCAACTGTGCAGGATATCGGGATAGGGATTGAACCTGGGACCGTCGATCAGTAGGAACTCCGGTTTGATTGTCAATTTTGATAGGGCCCGGTGCATGGCCAGAAAGCTGGCATTCATGATATTGATCTCATCGATTTCAACCTGATCTGCGATGCCAACTGCCCAGATGGCCGTTTCCTCAATAAATGGCCTCAGTTGATCCCTCTTTTTCTCGCTCAGCTGTTTAGAATCATTCAGGTCGGGATGGAAAAACCCCTCAGGCAGAATCACGGCAGCTGCAAATACCGGTCCCGCCAGGCATCCCCGCCCGGCTTCATCGCACCCTGCCTCAATCCGGTAAGGCGCCTTATACGGTAGTAAGGAGAAGCTCTTCATGACGAAATAAAAGTAACTATTTTTCGGAACGGGATTCCCCCGAATTCTTAAATTGCCGCTGTAAACACCAATCATTATGAGTCTGTCAATTATCGAGGATCAATGCTATAAAGGGATCGATTATACCGGTGTGGTATTCCCCAAATGTGAATACGAAAGATGCACGTTCATCAACTGTATTTTCGCAAATGCCGATTTGTCGGAGCTGAATTTCATGGAATGCGAGTTCAGAAACTGCAATCTGTCGATGGCAAAAATCAGAAATACTGCTTTTAAAACCGTTAAGTTCATCGATTCAAAACTATTGGGATTGCACTTCGGGAATTGCAACACTTTTCTGTTTAATCTGAGTTTTGAAGGTTGCCTGATGAACCTGGTCTCTTTTTATAAACTGAAAATGAAGAGCACCCAATTTAAAAAGTGCAATCTCGAAGAGGCCGATTTCACTGAAACTGATCTCTCCGGATCGTCGTTTGATGATTGTGATCTGACGGGTACCATTTTTGATCATACGAATCTGGAAAAAGCAGATTTCAGAATGGCTTCGAACTATTCTATAGATCCGGAGCTGAACCGGTTGAAAATGGCAAAATTCTCCATTACCGGCATACCCGGTCTCCTGGGGAAATACCAGATCGAAATCTGGTAGAACATTTTCCGGTTTGAGTTGTTACAGGTAAAGGCTATCTTTAAGTTTCTGTGTAAATACAATCGGAAAGAGCAGATATAATCGACAAAAAATGAAACAACCAAAACAGAGATTATGCATAAGAAATTTAAATGTACGGCATGTGGTTATATTTATGACGACGCCGTAGAAGCTGTGAAATTTGAGGATTTGCCGGAGAGCTGGACCTGCCCGGCTTGCGGTTCGGATAAATCAGACTTTATTGAGATTTAATATAAAAAATAATTGCCATGACAAAATCATTAAAAGGAACAAAAACAGAGCAAAACCTGTTGAAATCGTTTGCCGGGGAATCACAGGCCCGTAATCGTTATGACTTTTTTGCCAGTGTCGCCAAAAAGGAAGGATATGAACAGATAGCCGCTATCTTCCAGGAGACCGCACTTCAGGAAAAAGAACATGCCAAAAGATTCTTTAAATTTCTCGAAGGCGGACCGGTTGAAATTACCGCTACTTATCCGGCCGGCGTCATCGGTACCACCAAAGAAAACCTGAAAGCTGCCGCTGAAGGTGAACACGAAGAGTGGAGCGAACTGTATCCGACCTTCGCTGAAATAGCCAAAGAGGAAGGATTTCCTGAAATTGCAACGGCATACAAAATGATCACTAAAGTGGAAGCCGAACATGAGCGCAGATACCTCAAACTGTTGCAGAATGTATCGGAAGATAAAGTGTTCATGAAAGACGGTAAAGTTTGGTGGAAATGCCTGAACTGCGGATATGTTTATGAATCTGAAAAAGCCCTGGAAACCTGCCCGGCTTGTTTGCACGGAAAGGCGTACATGCAGGTGAGGGAAGAAAACTATTAGGTCTGATGAGATCGTGGGTAAAGGGTTTTCTGTGGCAATCTGCCTCAGAAAACCCTTTGTCTTTATATTTAAAGTTACGTCTGATATCAGGCGGGAATTGAGAAACTGAACCGGGATCCTGAATCCGGCACTGATTCTACAAAGATCATTCCGCCCAGGATTTCCACAAACCCTTTCACGATGGACAAGCCCAGTCCGCTTCCCTCATATTTGGGGTGTAGTTTGATATCACCCTGGATGAAATTGTCAAAAATATGGGGCAGTTTATCTGCGGCAATCCCAATACCCTGGTCCTTTACAAAAAACTCCACTACTCCGTGCCTGTTCCTGCAACCTGCTTCGATTCCGCCTTTAGCCGAGAATTTTATCGCATTATCGATGAGGTGTGACAGAACTTTTTTCAGCAGCTCCTGATCTGAACTCATCAGAAAGGATTGCGGCTTGATCAAATTGGTCAGTTTGATTGTCAGGTTTTTCGAAGAGGCACTTTCCTGAAAAGAAGCCCGTATCGTTTCAAACAAGGCAGCCGGGCTGAAAAGAGAGGATCTGAGCTCGATATTTCCGGTAACGATCAACGAACTATCCATGAAATTATTAACCGTATTGAGCAGTCTCTCGCTGCTGGTGTTGAGGATTTTAAGATATTTCATTTTGTCTTCCATCGACAGATCAGGATCGATGATCATCTCTCCAAATCCCAGGATCCCATTTAACGGGGTTCTTAGTTCATGAGAAATATTATTCAGGAAAGTAGTTTTAAGGCGATCGCTGGTTTCGGCTTTCTCTTTCTGTCGGACCAGCTCATCCTCTGCCTGCTTTCGCTGGGTGATGTCGCGGATATTGCATTGAATGACTTTATGGTGATCCACCGTATACACGTTGCTTACAAATTCAACATTGATCTGGCGACCGTCGGTGGTTTTAAGTGGTAAATTGTCATAACGGACATATTCCTTTTGCTGTAACTCAACAAATTTGTCATGATTATCTACAATATCTGTAAAAAACCCGATTTCCCAGATCCGTTTTTCAATGAATTGTTCTCTTGAATAGCCCAGCAGCTTTATTAAAAATGGATTTACATCCATTATTCTCCCGGTTATCGCATTGAGTATCAGAATTCCATCCTTTGCTGATTCAAAGAGTCTCCTGTAGCTGATTTCAGAAGCGATTAATGCTTCCTCGGCCATTTTCTGTTTCTTCTCAATGTCATGTTCGTGCAATGCTCTTTTGATTGCCGGGACCAATCGCCCGATTTTGCTTTTAATGACGAAGTCGGCTGCTCCGTTTAACATGGCCGTTATGGTGTCATCTTCACCAATCGCTTCTGAAACAAAGAGGAATGGCAGGTGTCGGTATTTGCTTCTGACTATTTTCAAAGCTTCGTTGCCGGTATAATTCTGCAGGCTGTAGTCCGATAATATGATGTTGATCTCCTGGGTATCCAGAATATTTATAAAATCCTTTTCGTTGTTAACCCGGTAATAGCTGTGTTCTATGTCTCCACCTTCAATCACGGAGTGAATGAATCCGGAATCCTTAAGGGAATCTTCAATATGCAATATTCCTATCGATCTTTTCACTGTATAGAGTATTAATTATCAGCTTGATGCAGATTGCAACGGCAGCTAAGTTATATCTATACAATTTGCGAAGCATAACCCGGGTATCTGTTACACAATCCCATGAAGGATTTGCATGATTCACATATTGACCATGTTGATTTACCCTCACCGGGTATTGGGGTTCCTCTCTTCCTCCGGGCCTTATCTCCCCGGATATTCCTGAATCGCTTTGATCACGGTATCGATGGATAGCCAAACTTTTCTCGCTGTTTTGTCCCAGCTGAACTGTGTGCTTTTCTCCAGACCGGCGACGATCAGTTTTTCGCGAAGCTCAGTATCTGTGGCCATCTTCTCCATCCCCAGGGCGATATCATCCACTGATCCCGGATCGGCATAGAGCACGGCATGTCCGCCGACCTCCGGCAATGAGGTGACGTTTGAGGTGAGCACCGGAACTCCCGTTGCCATGGCCTCAACCACAGGGATTCCAAATCCCTCGAACCAGGGTACAAAAGTCAGCGCCAACGCGCCTCCCATAACCCTGCATAACTCCTCAGGCTCTAACCTGCCGGTATAAATGACATCCATCCCGGCAGGAAGATTCCCTCCCTTCCACATCTTTTCTCCAACCACTACCATTCTGATGTTCGATCCCGTCTTGGCGATGAACCGGTGATACGCTTTCAGGAGGTTACCTACATTCTTACGCGGATGCAATGATCCGACATACAGGAAATAGGGCTCCCCACCGGCAAATTCCTTGCGAACCAGTGCGATCTCCTGGTTGCTGATGGGTTTGTAAGATTCGTTGACGCCATTGTAAACCACCCGGATGATCGGGCGGGCGATGCCGTAACTTTTAATGATATCTTTCTGGGAATACAGCGACACGGTGCATATCCGGTAAGCCTTCCGGGCAAATCTCGGGAAAAAGAAATTGTAATAGATCCGGGGGAATAAGGGCAGATCTTTTGGACGGTGTTTAAAGCTGATGTCGTGAATCACCGGAACCGACCTCACCCGGGTTCGTAACGACAGTAATCCGTCAGGTGAAAAGAATACATCTGCTTTATATTTCCTGAGCAGGCGGGGAATGACAAATTCCATCCACACAAACCATAATACCGGATGCCGGGTAGGCGGACCGGCCACCACGGGGGTTATGTTATCTGAAAATATGAAAGAGGGGTCATAGGGCCTGTCGAAAATGAAAATGAACTGGTGTTCAGGGTGATCACGCGTAATCCGCTTGAGGGTCTGATAGGTGAACCATCCTATCCCTTCGAGCTTGTTTTTGAGCAATAACCTGCAATTGACCGCTATAACCATCTGCCAAAGGTAATGATAATTGGAGAGGTGCGGTCAGATTTTCCGATAGGTGATCAGTTCCTGGAGCCGGACAGATTCACCTTTTCGGGGAT
>Ga0209373_10000354_pt1 | contig 81301 bp, 76 predicted proteins | sample Higcelweek5metaG_FD_187173 | JGI IMG/M metagenome (GOLD analysis project Ga0209373, IMG submission 187173) | Freshwater pond sediment microbial communities from the University of Edinburgh, under environmental carbon perturbations - High... | ecosystem: Environmental > Aquatic > Freshwater >...
CCGCGACGACATCGCCATCATGATCTTCCCCCACGCGGCCTCCTGCCGGGAGCTGTGCCCGCATCTGGAGCCTTCGGCGACGTTGGAGGAGCTGTTGAGCGACCACGCGGTGTTGCTGCGGTTCCGCGTGTTGCTGTCCAGCTTGGCCGGGGCCAGCACCGGCAGCTCGACCCGCATCGTCCGCGCCGCGCTGTTGAGCGAGCCGCCCTCCCTCGACGTCGGCGAGATCACCGACAAGGGATCGATCAACCAGCGCGCGGTGTTGAAGAACCGGGCCGCTCTGGTCGAGTCCCTCTACGATCCGGCCCCCGGCCCCCGCGTCATCGCCATCGACGGGTGATGGCGGTCGGTTGACGGCTTTTCTGGCTTCATCCTGCGCAGCCTCCCTTCCAAGCCGCGCAGACACTGAAAACCGGGCGCTTTGCGGCGCCCGGTTCTTTTTTTGGCGGATCGGCGTTCGGCAGATCGGCGTCGGATCAGGCGGCGCTTTTCAGGCCGAGGAGTTTGACGGCGTTGTCCTTCAGGATCAGTTGGCGCACCTCGTCCTTGATCGGCAGCTTGTTGAAATCGGCGATCCAGCGGTCCGGGGTGATGAGCGGGAAGTCGGACCCGAACAGAACCTTGTGCTTCAACAGGCTGTTGGCGTACTGGACCAGGATCGGCGGGAAATATTTCGGCGACCAACCCGACAGGTCGATGTAGACGTTCGGCTTGTGGGTCGCCACCGCCAGCGCCTCTTCCTGCCAGGGGAAGGAGGGGTGGGCGAGGATGATCGGCATGTCGGGGAAATCCGCAGCCACGTCGTCCATATACATCGGGTTGGAGTATTTCAGGCGCAGACCGGCGCCGCCCGGCATGCCCGCCCCAATCCCGGTTTGGCCGGTGTGGAACAGGGCGGGCAGTTTGTGTTCCGCGATGACCTCATAGAGCGGGTAGGCCATGCGGTCGTTGGGGTAAAAGCCCTGGACGGTCGGGTGGAATTTGAAGCCGCGCACGCCATACTGTTCGATCAGCTTGCGGGCTTCGCGCACGCCCATCTTGCCGCGCGCCGGGTCGATGCTGGCGAAGGGGATCATCACGTCCTTGTTTTGGGCGACCAGTTCGGCCACCTCGTCGTTGGGGACGCGGGGCATGCCGGTGCAGCATTCGGCGTCCACCGGGAAGATGACGCAGGCCATCTTGCGCTGGCGGTAATATTCGGCGATTTCCGGGATGCCCGGCTGGCCCAAATCATTCTTAAAGTATTTCGCCTTCGCCTCTTCCATCGCCAACGCCTCTTCCAGCAGCGGGGCGCGGCAGGATTTTTCGGCGTGGGTGTGGATGTCGATGGCGACGAGTTCGTCGACGTTCATGGTGGGGTCTCCGGCCTTCCGGCTCTGGGATGGTTCAGGATGATGGTGGGCGCTGCGGTTGACACTGCGTCGTCAGGCGGAAAATCATCTTCCAATGACTATAATGCACAATAACATTTATGGCGATACCATATCGCGGCGGCCTCTGTTACGATCACCGCTTGTTTCCAAACCAGAGTCGCAAAGCAATGACCGACAGCCGCCCAACCCGCTCCACCGCCCGCCGCACGCCCGTCTCGTCAACGACCAGCGCCGAACCGGACGGCGAGACGGCGATCGATTACGGGGTGCTGGGCGAATCGGTGGGCTTTTTGCTGAAGCGGGCGCAGATGGCGGTTTTCGCCGACTTCATCGCGACCTTCGCCGCCGCCGACATCCGACCGGCGCAATTTTCGGTTCTGGTGATCGTCGGGCGGAATCCCGGACTGAAGCAATCGCAGGTCAGCGCCGCGCTCAGCATCAAGCGCACCAACTTCGTGCCGCTGCTCGATTCCCTGGAGGATCGCGGGCTGGTCAAGCGCAAGATGGCGGCGACCGACCGTCGGTCCCACGCGCTGCATCTGACGCCCAAAGGCGTGGCGTTGCTGAAGGAGCTGAGCCTGTTGTGGGAGCAGCATGAACAGCGGATTCAGGACAAGCTGGGCGGCGATGGCCGGGCGCAATTGTTGACGCTGCTGACCGGCCTTGAGGGATTCGGCGGCGCGTCTGGCCTGGACGAGGCCGATCTCGTCGAACTGCCGCCGCCCACGGCCAAGCCGCGCGGGCGACGGGCGGCCAAACCCGCCGCCGAATCGGCCTGATCCACGTTCAGCGCGGCGGCAGCCGCAACGCGCCGTCCAGCCGGATGACCTCGCCGTTCAAGGCCGGGTTGGCGACGCAATGCGCCACCAGATCGGCGAACTCCTCTGGCTTTCCCAACCGTTTGGGGAAGGGGATCGAGGCGCCCAGGCTGGCCTGAACCTCGTCCGGCAAATTGCGCATCATCGGGGTTAGGAACAGGCCGGGGGCGATGGCCAGCACGCGGATGCCGAACTGCGCCAACTCGCGGGCGGCGGGCAGGGTCAGCGACGCGATGCCGCCCTTGGACGCGGCGTAGGCGGCTTGCCCAACCTGCCCCTCGAACGCGGCGACCGAAGCGGTGGAGATGACGACGCCGCGCTCCCCGTCCGCCAACGGGTCGAGCGTCGCCATGTCATTGGCGGCCAACCGCAGCATGTTGAAGCTGCCGATCAGATTCACCTGGACGATTCGGGCGAAATCCTCCAGCGGCTGCGGCCCGTCGCGGCCCAAGATCCGCTTGGCGACGCCGATGCCCGCGCAATTGACCAGAATGCGGGCCGGTCCATGGGCTTCGCGTGCCGTCGCCAACGCCGCGATGGCCCCGTTCGGGTCGGTGACGTCGCAGGCGACGCCGACGCCACCCAGCTCCGCCGCCACCGCGCGGGCGGCGTCGGCGTTGACGTCAAACACCGCGACCTTGGCCCCGGCGGCGGCCAGCGCGCGCGCCGTCGCCGCGCCCAAACCCGATCCGCCGCCGGTGACGATGGCGGCCTGTCCCTGGATGTTCATGATGCGCTGTCCTTTCCGCTGTGCCGGATGGTCAGAATTCGGTGACTTTCTTGGCGCGCTTTTCCAGGAAGGCGCGCAGCCGGTCCTTGGCGTCGTCGCTGCCCTGGGCGACGGCGGCCATCAGCGCTTCCATCATGAAGCCCTGGCGGGGGTCGGCCTCGGCGATGCGGGGCAGGGCGTGGATCACGGCGAAGTTGGTGATCGGCGCGTTCGCCGCGATTTTTCCGGCCAATTCCAGCGCCTTGGCCAACCCGTCGCCCGGCTCCACCAGATATTGGGCGAGGCCCATGGCGTAGGCGGCCTCGGCGTCATGAACGCGCCCGGTCAGCATCATGTCGGCCATCCGCGACACGCCAATCAAGCGCGGCAAGCGGATGGAGCCGCCGCCGCCGACAAAGATGCCGCGCTGGCCTTCGGGCAAGGCGAAATAGGCCCCGCGCTCGGCGACGCGGATGTGGGTGGCGCAAGCCAACTCCAGCCCGCCGCCGACCACCGCCCCCTTCAGGACCGAGACCACCGGCACGCGCCCGAACTCGATCCGCTCGAACACCCGGTGCCACATCATGGAGTGGGTCACGCCCTCCACCGTGCTGCGCTCCGACAATTCCGACAGGTCGAGACCGGCGGAAAAATTGTCGCCGTCGGTGGCCAGCACCACCGCCTTCACGCTGTCCGGCAGGGCGGCGAAGAAGGCTTCCAAGCCCAGGATGGCCTCGTCGTTCAGCGCGTTGCGCTTTTCCGGGCGGTCCAGCCGCAAGATGGCGACCGCGCCGCTCTGTTCGGCGCGCAGGGAGGCGGGCAGAATGCCGGTCAGGATTGGCTCGGTCGGGGGCATGGCGTCACCACTTAATTCTTCGGAATGATGGTTATATACAATAACAGTTTATGGGACGTCGGTCAACCACCCCATGCGAACAGCAAGGGGGGGTAAAGCCAGCACAGCGCACGCAAGCGCGGCGCGGAGGTTGATCCGCGCCGCGCGTGTTTTCACTTGGTTTCCGACAGACGGTCGATCTGGCGCAGGGCTGGAAAGCGCCACGCCCAGACGACGGCCAGACCGACCGCGCCGACGCCGCCCGCCACGACAGCCGGAACCGCGCCGAAGGCCGCCGCCGCCGCGCCGGATTCAAACTCGCCCAACTGGTTCGACGCGCCGATGAACAACGACGCCACCGCGCCGACCCGCCCGCGCATGTCGTCGGGGGTGGACAGTTGGATCAGGGTTTGGCGCACGAACATGCTGACTTGATCGGTCGCGCCCACCGCCAGCAGGGCGATGAAGGACAGGACCGGGTCGGCGGACAGGCCGAACAGGATGGTCGCCACGCCGAATCCGGCCACCGCGATCAACATCCAACGCCCGGCGTGGCGCCGCACCCCCCAACGGGTGATCGCCACCGCCATCACCAGCGCCCCCAGCGCGGGCGCGCTGCGCAGCAGCCCCAGCCCCCAGGGGCCGACATGCAGGATGTCGCGGGCGTAGATCGGCAGCAGCGCCGTCGCCCCGCCCAGCAGCACGGCGAACAGATCGAGCGAGATGGCGCCGAGGATCTCCGGGCGGCTGCGGATGAAGGCCGCGCCAGCCAGCAGCGTGGACCAGCTCATCGACCGGCGCACCATGGTGACGGGGCGCGGGCGGGTCGCCAGGATCAACAGAACCGCGACCAGCAGCATCGCCGCGCTGACGCCATAGACCACCGTTGGCCCCGCGATGTAGAGCAGCCCGCCCAGCGCCGGGCCGGAGATTTGCGCGACCTGGACGCCCGACGATTGCCAAGCGACGGCGTTGGGCAAATCCTCCAACGGGACCATGGCCGACAGCAGGGCTTGGTTGGCCGGTCCCTCGAACGCCTTGGCCACGCCAATCAGCGCCACGGTGGCGAAGATCGCCGTCGGCGACAGGGCGCCCGCCAGCGTCGCCGCGAACAGCCCGGCCACCGCCACGCATTCGATGGTCAACGCGCCGAAGAGGATCCCTTTGCGGTCGTGGCTGTCCACCACATGCCCGGCGAACAGCGCCAGCGCCAGCGACGGCAAGAACTGGAACAGCCCGACCAACCCCAGATCCAGCGGGTTGCTGGTCATGTCGTAGATTTGCCAACCGACCGCGACCACCTGCATTTGGATCGCCAGCATCGAACAGACGCGTGCGGTCCAGAACAGGGCGAAGGCCCGGTGACGGAAGGCCGAGCGAAAGGCGCTCCCGGACTGGGAAACAGCGGTCATGGAATCGGTTCCACCAAGGTTGCCAGCCCCAGGCCGCCGCCGATGCCCAGCGTGGCCAAGCCGCGCCGAGGCCGAAGCGGGCCGGTTGGGGTGAGGATTTCGGAAAACAGCCGGGTCATCAAAATGGCCCCCGACGCGCCATAGGGGTGGCCGAGCGCCAGCGCCCCGCCGCCGACGCACACGCGCGCCTCGTCCACGCCCAGCGCGTCGAGGCTGGCGAGAACCTGCGCGGCGAACGCCTCGTTGAACTCGACGAGATCAATGTCGGCGACGCTCAAGCCCGGATGGCGGGCCAGAAGCTTTTTCACCGCCGGGATCGGCCCGGTTCCCAACAGCTTGGGATCGACGCCCGCCGCCTGGGAATCGACGACCCACAGGCCGCGCGTCAGGCCCAGCGCCCGAAATTTTCGTTCCGAAACGACAACGACCACCGCCGCGCCGTCGTTCACCGGGCAGGCGTTGCCCGCCGTGACGCTGCCGCCGTCGCGGAAGACCGGGAGCAGGCTGGCCAGCTTGGCGAGGCTGCTGTCGGCGCGTGGGCACTCGTCGCGGTCGATGATCCGCCCGTCGGGCAGGATCATGGGGACGATTTCGCGGGCGAAACGACCGGCCTCTTGCGCGGCGACCGCCTTGCGATGGCTGGCCAGGGCGTAGGAATCTTGACGGTCTCGGCTGATTCCATAGGCGGCGGCGACGTTTTCGGCGGCCTCGCCCATCGACGGATCGCCGACGCAGTCCGGCGCGAAGCGGGCGCGGTCGTAAAAGACCGGGCTGCGGTAGAGGCTGGTTGGTTTGGCGACGCGCCAGGGCGCGGTGCTGACGCTCTCCACCCCGCCCGCGAGAAAGACGTCCCCGGCCCCCGCCTGGATCAGCCGGGCGGCGAGGTTGATCGCCTCCAACCCCGATCCGCATTGGCGGTCCACCGTCACCCCCGGCACAGAGACCGGCAGCCCGGCGGCGAGCGCCGACAGCCGGGCGACGTTGCCGCCGGGGCCGACGGCGTTGCCCAACAGCACGTCGTCGACCTCCGCCCCATCCAGACCGACGTCCGCCAAGACGGCGCGGATCACCGGGGCGGCCAGCGCCTCGACCGGCAATTCCCGCAGGCTGCCGCCGACGCGCCCGACCGGGCTGCGGCGCGCGGCGACGATGATGGCGCGGTCGCTCACGCGATGTCCTCCAAGCCGCCCGCGCGGGCGCGGTCGCGCACGTCGGCGCGGGCGATCTTGCCGCTGCCGGTCAGCGGCATGTCGGTCGCCGCGAAGACGCGCCGGGGGGCCTTGTAACCCTCCAGCCGCTCGTGACACCAAGCGCGCAGATCGGCGGACGACGCGCGGTCGGTTCCGCGCCACCACAGCACGGCGGACACCGCGTCGCCCCAATAGGGATCGGGCAGGCCGAAGACCACGGCCTCGGCCACCGCCGGATGGGCGCGCAGGGCGGCTTCGACCTCCGCCGGGTAAACGTTCAGGCCGCCGGAAATCAGCATGTCGCCCGCCCGCCCGATCAACCGCAGCCAACCATGCGCGTCGAGCCAACCGTAATCGCCGACCGTTCCCCAGCCGTCTTCCGCGCGAAAGCCCGCCCCGTCCGACCCGCCGATGTAGCTGTCGCTGAGCATGGCGCTGCGCACCCAGACCGTGCCGGGCTGGCCCATGGGAACCGGCTGGCCGTCATCGTCGCGCAAGGACAGCTCCACCCCGTGAAAGGGGCGGCCGACGCTGTCGGGCGGGGCGCCTTCGCGGGAATCGCGCAGGCTGACGAAGCTCAGCTCCGACGCGCCGTAATATTCCAGAACCACCACGCCGGGGCAGCGGGCGAGCAGCCGCTCATGCGCGGCGGGGGCGAGCTTGGCCCCAGAGCAGACGACGCGGCGCAGGGCCGGAAAGCGCAAGCCTTGCCGCTCCGCCGCGTCGAGGATGCCGACCAGCATGGTGGGAACGACGACCAGCGTGGTGATGGCGGTCCCTGGATCGGCCAGCCGCCGCGCGGCGTCGGCGGCGTTGAATTTCGGTTGGACATGGACGACGGCCCCCGCCGACAGCCCTTCGACCGCGCCATACAGGCCAAGCCCATGGACCAGCGGACCCGGCACCAGAACGGCGTCGTCGGCGCCGATGCCGAACTCCACCCGGCTGGCGTCGAGCGTCGCCAGCCAAGAGCCTTGGTTGCGGATGAAGGCCTTGGGCCGCCCGGTGGTGCCGGAGGTGAAACCGATGAGAAAGGGCGTGGCCGGATCGACCGGCGGCAGGCCCCAACCGCCGTGCTGCGCGTCCAACCACGCGGCGACGCTGGCGTCGTCCAGCAGCAGATCCGGTTGCAGGGTGGCGAGCGCGCTGGCGCTTTGCTCGGCGCTCCATTTCAGATCCAGCAGGGCGACGACGCCCCCCGCCGCGACGATTCCGAAAAACAGCGCCAGCAACTCCGCCCGGTTGCCCAGCCGCAGGGCGACGCGCGGCGGCGCGGCCTTGGCGTGTGTGAGCGCGGCGACGCCCGCCCCCGCCCGCGTCACGGCGTCGAACAGCGCGCCATAGCTCAGCGGAGCGCCGTCGAAGACCAGGGCGGGGCGATCCGGGGCGCGCGTGGCCGCCTCGGCGAAGGGGTGGGCGAGGCTCATCGGTTCAGGCGTGGGCGGTCGGCAGCACGCCCGCGCGGCGCACGGCGGCGGCGGCGAAGGCGGCGATTCCCGCCTTGATGAAATCGCCTGGAATGAAGGCCATGACGGCCAGCGCCGCCTTTTCCAACGGCATGCCTGCGACGACCGACAGCCAGGGAATTCCACCGGCGTAGACGGCCAGGATGCCGCCGACGGCGCAGACGGCGAACAGCCGGATCGGGTTGGCCCCGGTGGCGAAGCGTTCGGCCAGCAGGCCGGTGACGAAGGCCCCGACCGGGAAGGCCAGGACGAAGCCGCCCGACGGCCCCATCAGAACGCCGACCCCGCCGCGCCCACCGGCCAGCAACGGCAGCCCGGCGGCGACCAGCAGCACGAACAGCAGCAGCGCCAAGCCGCCGCGCTTGGCCCCCAGCAACGCGCCGGCCAGCATCACCCCCAGCGATTGCGCGGTGATCGGCACGGGCAGGAAGCCCAACGGAATGGGGGGAGCCATGCCAAGACCGGCCACCAGGGCGGCGAACAGGGCGCTGAGGACAAGATCGCGGGTGCTCAACATGGTCGGGCGAGTCCTTATGTGTGGCGACCGTCGTCGGTCGGGTCATACCCCCGCGCGTCCAGCGCGGCGGTGAGATCATCGGCCAAGCGGAGAATCTTGACCAGCAGCGGAACGAACAGGGCGGCTATGTTCCGCTCGACGCCCCGCGCCTGTTGCGCCATCCGCACCTCGCGCACCTGTTCGGCCAGCAGCGGGATGAAACGGATGGTCAGGGCCAGCATCAGGGCCATTTTCGCCGGATTGACGCCCAACGGGCGCAGGGCCGAAAACAGCCGTTCGAACAGATCGACCATGTCGGCGACCTTGGTGGTCAGCGTCATCAGCGTCGCCAGCAGGATCAGCGCGGCGAAGCGGGCGACGGCGGCCAGCGTCTCCGCCCAGCCGGTTCCGGCCAGCAGCGCTTGGCAGCCGAACAGCAGCGTCAGCATGACCACCGGCGCGCGCAACTCGCGCAGCACCCGGCCAACCGGCAGCTTCGCGGCGACCAGCAGCCCCAGACCCAGCAGCCCGGCGGCCAACGCCCCCAGCGCGCCGGGCAGAGCCAGTACGGCCAGCGTCGCCGCCAGCAGCCCGCCCATCTTCACCCCGGCCCCCAGCCGGTGAATGACGGAATCCCGGTGCAGATAGAGGCCCAGCATCAGCCGAGCCGCGCGACATAGGCGGGAACGGCGACCGCCGGAACGTCGTCGATCACGACACGCCCCTCCTCCAGCACCAGCGCCCGGTCGAAATCCATCACCATGTCCAGATCATGGGTGACGACGACGGCCTTTTGCGGCAACTCGCGGATCACCTGGATCACCGTGCGGCGGTTGCGCAGATCCAAGAGGGTGGTCGGCTCGTCAAACACGACGTGGGCCGGTTCCAGCACCAGCACCCCGGCGATGGCCAGCAACTGCTTTTCCCCGCCGCTCATATGGTGGGCGGGCTGGTGGCGGTAACGGGTCAAATTGTAACGGTCGAGCACCGCCGTCACCCGCCGGGCGATCTCGTCCTTTGGCACCCTGCGGGCCTTCAGGCCGAAGCCGACATCCTCCTCGACGGTTGGATAGACGATCTGGACGTCGGGGTTTTGAAAAACGAAACCGACGCGCTGGCGCACCGCCCGCCCGTCGGTCCGCGTGTCCAACCCATCGACCGTGACCGTGCCGGAGGAGGGCAGGATCAACCCGTTCAGCATCCGGGCCAGCGTGCTCTTGCCCGACCCGTTGCCGCCGAGAATGGCGACGCGCGGCTCGCGGATCGACACGGACAGGTCGCGCAGAACGGGGCGGTCGCCGTAGACGTGGGTGACGGCGCGAAGCTCGATCATGGGGCCAAGTCGGTTCTGTTGCGATTCGGTTGCACCGGCGAGCACTCTCTTAACCGCTTTGCCCTCACCCCGCCAGCACGACCTTGCCCCGACGTCCGGGCTGTTCGGCGAGTCGCATGGCGGCGGCGATGTCGGCGAACGGGATGGGCGGTGCGGCGGTCAGGGTCAGCGCGCCGCTCGCCACCCGCGCCATCAGGGCGGCGAAGGCGGTCTGCCAGTCTTCGGGCGAGCAGCGGTCAACCCAGCGCTTCAGCCAGAAACTCAGGACGCGGACGCCGCGTTCGGCGGCGGCGGGCAGGTCGGGCGACAGCAGGGAACCAGACAGCAGGCCGTAAGACGCCAGCGTGCCGCCCGGCGCGATCAGCCCGGCCAGCGCCGTCCCCTCCGCCCCGCCGATGGCGTCGAGCGCGGCGGCGGCCCCGCGCCCATCGGTCAAGGCGGCGACGGTCGCGGCCAGATCGTCGCGCCCGCTGTTCACCACGGCGACGGCCCCCAGGCTCAACAGCTCGTCCCGGTGATCCTCGCGGCGGACCACGGCGACCATGCGCAGCCCCAGCGCGCGGGCGGTTTGCGCGGCGATGCGCCCGCAGGCCGATCCGGCGGCGTTGACGATCACGACATCCCCGGCGCTCAACGGAAGGTCGCGCGTCAGCAGCCGGTCGATGGTGAGCGGGTTGATGTAGCATTGCGTCGCCACCGCGTCGGGGATGGCGTCGGGCACGGGAACCGCCCATTGGGCGGGGCTGGCCACCAGCTCGGCCCAGGTCCCCGACCCGCGCAGGGGCAGCACGCGCCGCCCGATCCAGTCGGCGGACAGGCCCGCGCCCACCGCGACGACCCGCCCGACCGCCTCGAACCCCGGAATGAAGGGCAGGGCGGTCGCGCGCGCGTAAGCGCCGCGCACGGTCAGCAGATCCGACGGGTTGACGCTGGCCGCCGCCGTGCGGACCAGCAATTCGCCGGGGGCCGGAACCGGGTCCGCTTGGTCGCGGCAGCGCAGAACCGTCGCCGGGTCGCCGAATTGGTCGCAGAAAATCGCCCGCAAGACGCCGCTCCCCACCGATGAGGCCCCGATTGCCGGAGGCCCTTGGACGGGGTCTTCATGCCGACATCAGGCGCGGCTGTCGAGCGCCGTCTCAGCGTTCCCTCAGCGTTCGATGACCAGATCGCTGACCGGGCGGCTGCAACACAACAGGATTAGGCCCTGGTCGATTTCCCGCTGGCGGATACCGCCGCCATGGCTCATCGCCACTTGACCGGACAGCAGGCGGCTTTTGCAGGTGCCGCACAGCCCGCGCGAGCAGGAAGACGGCAGGCGCAGCCCGGCGGCGGCGGCGGCGGTCAGGATGGGGGTGTCGGGTCCGCAGGTGATCGTTCGCCCGCTTTTGGTGAATTCAACCGTGAAGCCGCTGACCGCCGCCGGTTCTGTTTCGGTTGGGGCTGGGGGCGCGTTGCCGGGCAGATCCTCGAAGCTGAAGCTTTCCTCGTGATAGCGGGACGGATCGACACCAGCCTCCAGCGCCATGGCGCGCACAGCGGCCATGAAGGGGGCCGGGCCGCACACATAGAGGTCACGGTCCAGCAGATCGGGGGCGATCACGCGCAGCATTGGCGGCGACAGCCGCCCGGTGTAGCCCGGCCATTGCCCATCCGTCCCGGTCGCCTCGCACAGATGGGCCAGCCGAACGCCGGTTCCGCCGCGCGCCAGCACGTCCAACTCGGCGCGAAAGATGATGTCGGCGGGGGTGCGGGCGGCGTGGACGAACAGCAGGTCGCGCTCCAGCGCCAGATCGTCGAGCGTGCGGGCCATCGACATCAAGGGCGTGATCCCGCTGCCCGCCGACAGGAACAGCAGCTTGGTCAACGGACGCCCCGCCGGGGTGAAATCGCCCATTGGGCCGGTCGCCCGCAACTCGCGCCCCGGAACCATGTGGTCGTGCAGCCAGTTGGACGCCGGGCCGCCGGGAACCCGCTTCACCGTGATGGCGATGCGGTGCGGTCGCGCCGCCGAGGAGGCGATTGTGTAGCAGCGGTTCACCGTCGCGCCGTCGATGGGCAGATCCAGCGTGATGAATTGGCCCGGCGTGAAGCGGAAGCGGCAAGGGCTGCGCCCGGAAAAGACGAAGGTCTTGACGTCGTGGGTTTCCTGCCGCACCGCCCGACAGACCAGCCGGTCGTCGCGGTCGGGATCCCACAGCGGCGGTTCAGCCGCCGCCGACAGTTCGGCGTCCCAAGTCGATCCCCCACTCATGCCGCGACCTCAACCGCCGCCGCGTCGCCGCGATGGGCCGACAGGCGGTCGATGTACCATGCGCAGAATTTCTCCACCAACCCCTCGGTGTGGGGGGAATAGGGGCCGGGTTCATAGGCCGGGCTGGCGGCGCCCGCCTGGGCGATGGCGACGAGATCGCCGTCCTGCCGGTTGGTGGCGTTCCACACCTCCGTCAGAGCCTTCAGGTCGTAATCCACGCCCTCCACCGCGTCCTTGTGGACCAACCAGCGCGTGCGCAGCAGCGTGCGGTCGGGCGACAGCGGCAGGACCGAGAAGGTGACGATGTGGTCGCTCATGAAATGGTGCCAGGAGTTCGGCTGAGTCCAGAAGGACAGGCCGCCCAGACTGCGCTCGCTCAAACTCCCCAAAATCTTGCGACTGGCGACGCGGGTGTCTTTCGTCTGGGATTCGCCGCTGCCGTCAATCGGCAGCCGCTGGGTGCGGAAGCCGGTGACGTCGGTCAGCCGGTCGATCTCGCGGGAGGGCAGGCCCATGCCTTCCCAGCGCTGGCATGATTCGTTTAGCAGCGCGTCGTATCGCTCCGCATGGACGCGCCGGTTGTCGTCCAGACTGTCGGGGGAAAAGCCAAAGCCATACTCAAACAGCGGCACCGTCAGTTCCGGGTGGTTGCCGACGCAATGGTAACATTCGCGGTTGTTCTCCATCGTCAGCTTCCAGTTGCCCAGCTCGATCAGGTCTTCAGAATAAGCGACCTTGCAATGGCGCAGATCATGCGGGGCGATGTACGGCTCGATGGCGGCGGCCAGCGCGTCGATGTCGCTTGGCGCGTCCTTGGCCAGACAGACGAACAGCAGCCCGCCGACGCTGCGGACATGAACCGGCTTCAACCCGTGACAGGACGTGTCGAACTCCCGCCCCATATGCTCGGCGAACAGCAGGCGACCGTCCAGGCCGTAGGTCCATTGGTGATAGGGGCAGACCAGATTGCCGACCGTGGACGCGCCTTCCGGCGTCAACCGTGCGCCGCGATGGCGGCAGACGTTGTGAAAGGCGCGCACTTGCAGATCGTCGTCGCGCAGGATGATGACCGACGCCCGCCCGATGTCCACCGTCACGCAATCGCCCGGCTCTGGGATTTCCGGCTCGACGGCCACATAGATCCAATGGCGACCGAAGATCGCCGTCATGTCCAGATCGAAGACGCTCTGGCTGGTGTAGAACGGCGCTTCCAGCGAATGGCCCGGCTTGCGGCGCGCAATCAGGGCATCGACGGAGACGGATTCGGGCATGGACGGCTCCCCTGGTTCAAGGCATCGGCGGGTTCAGTCTTTCACCGGCGGCGGCGGTCGGGATGCTCAAATGCGACAGCTTCTTTGTTGGGACCGACAGCGAGGGGCGTCCAGGCTTCCGGTTTAGGGTGCGACACACTGTCATCATGCGGCAAGGTTACGCGGGTATCCCGCAGCGTCGCAATTGCCTATAGTGACCGTCGTCCGTTCATCGACCGAAAGCGTTCGTGCTGGTGTCTCCATACCGCCGCCTTGCCCTGGGATGTCGCCGCGTCGGCCTGATGGCTGGCGTGCTGGCGTTTCTGTGCCAAGTGTTGGCGTGGAGCGTGGCGATGCCCGCCGTTTCGCTGGCGGCGTCTGGCGAGCGCATCACCATCTGTTCGGTCGATGGGGTCAAGACGATCAAGATCGGCCCCGACGGGCAGGCGATCCCTGATGATGAGCAGGGCAAGGCGGGCGCGTCCGGCCATTGCCCGCTGTGCCCGCTGGTCGGCGGGGCGGGCTTGCCGCCGGTTCCGCCGCTGGTCGTGCCGAATGAGCGCGTCGCCGCCCATGACGCGCGCGCCCTGCCCGGCGATGTGATCGCGGCGGGGTGGTTCCTCTCCAGTCTCCAAGCGCGCGGTCCGCCGCCGATCGGCTGACCGGAGCGCTTTTTCGCGCGCGGCCCCATTGCGCCCATCCATTCCGCCCAACAATGTCGTTGCGCGGTTGGCGTTGACTGGGCAACCCCCGCGTCGCGTTTTGAAAGCCCCGGCATCTCCAGCGGTCGCTGCGGCCCGTCCGAGCACACCAAGCCTCCTCCGTGCCGGGGATCCGTTTCGCTGCGGATTCAATACAAACGGAAAGGATGCGTGGCCGTTTTTCGCCCGCCGGTTTCTCTCTTGATCGAGTCCCATGATCCGTCATGTCTGGAGTCCGTCATGAGCGCGCGCCGTCATCACACCACCGCCCGACCGCTTTCGGGCGAAGGGACGTGTTTCGTCATGCCAAATCTTAATCGTAATGATGACCCGGGCGCCGCCTTGCGGCCGCCGCCCGGATGGACGCTGCTGTGCCGTCTTCTGCCCGGCTTCGCCGCCGGGGCCTTTGGCGGCGGGCTGTTCGTGGCCCTGCTGCTGACCCTCGACGTCGCGGGCCTGCGCACGCTGCTGGCCAGCGCCGACCGACCGCCGCATTGGAGCCTGTTCCTGTCCATCCCGTTGCTGTTCGGCCTGCTGGGCATGGTGATCGCGCCATCCCTGTCCGCGCCCGCGAACCCAACGGAGATGGACCGATGACGGACCACCCGCTTGCCCGCGCCATCACCCTCACCCTGGCTGTCAAGCTGTGCGTGGTGGTGGCGATGCGGCTTTTCCTGTTCGACGGCGCCCACCGCCCGGTCATCGACGAGTCCGTGATGGACGCCCGTCTGACCGCCCCGGAACCGCGCCGTTTTTGAGGATTCCCATCCGCCATGTTCGATTTTGACCCTGCGAGCCTGTCGCGCCTGCAATTCGGCATGACCGCGCTCTATCACTTTCTGTTCGTGCCCCTGACGCTGGGGCTGTCCTTCCTGCTGGCCATCATGGAAAGCGTTTACGTGATGACCGGGCGCCCGATCTGGCGCGACATGACCAAATTTTGGGGAAAGCTGTTCGGCATCAACTTCGCCATGGGGGTGGCCACCGGCATCACCATGGAGTTCCAGTTCGGCACGAATTGGGCCTATTACAGCCATTATGTCGGCGACATCTTCGGCGCGCCGCTGGCCATCGAAGGGCTGATGGCCTTCTTCCTGGAATCGAGCTTCGTCGGCCTGTTCTTCTTCGGCTGGGATCGGCTGTCGAAAACCGGGCATCTGGCGGTGACGTGGCTGGTCGCTATCGGATCCAACCTGTCGGCCTTGTGGATTTTGATCGCCAACGGCTGGATGCAAAATCCGGTCGGCGCCGTCTTCAACCCAGACACCATGCGGATGGAACTGACCTCCTTTTGGGAGTTGATGTTCAACCCGGTGGCTCAGGCGAAATTCGTCCACACCGTCAGCGCCGGTTACGTCACCGGATCGGTCTTCATGCTGTCGGTCAGCGCGTATTATCTGCTGAAGGGGCGGCACCTCGCCTTCGCCAAGCGCTCGATGATCGTCGCCTCGGCCTTCGGGCTGGCGTCCGCCCTGTCGGTGGTGGTGCTGGGGGATGAGAGCGGCTATTCGGTGTCCGAACATCAGAAAATGAAGCTCGCCGCCATTGAGGCGATGTGGGAGACGGAGGCCGCGCCCGCCGGTTTCACCCTGTTCGCCATCCCCGACAGCAAGGCGCGGGAAAATCACGCGGAGGTGAAGATCCCCTGGGCGCTGGGGCTGATCGCCACCCGCTCCACCGACACGGTTCTTCCCGGCATCGACGATCTGGTGGTGAAGGCGGAAGGGCGCATCCGCGACGGGTTGATCGCCTATGACGCGCTGGAGCGGCTGCGCGCCAATCGCGCCGACGCGGAGGCCCGCGCCACGCTGGCCGCGCACGCCGACAATCTGGGCCACGCGCTGCTGTTGAAACGTTACCTCGCCGATCCGCGCAAGGCCGACGACGCCATGATCGTCAAGGCGGCGCGCGACACCGTGCCGGGCGTGGGGCCGCTGTTTTGGAGCTTCCGCGTCATGGTGGCGCTGGGATTCTTCTTCATCGGGCTGTTCGTCGCGGCCTTCGCGCTGTCCTGCCGCCGCGACTTCAGCCACCCGCTGTTCCTGAAAATCTGCTTGTGGTCCATGCCGTTGCCCTGGCTCGCCGCCGAACTGGGCTGGTTCGTCGCCGAATATGGGCGGCAACCCTGGTCCATCGACGGGGTGCTGCCGACCTTCCTCGCCGTCTCCTCGGTGTCCGTCGGGCAGGTGCTGTTCACTCTGACCGGCTTCGTCCTGTTCTATTCGTCGCTGGCGGTCGTCGATGTCGTGTTGATGCGCAAATACGTCCGCATGGGTCCGGCGGAGGCGTTGCGCCCCAGCCACGGCGCCACCGTCGCCGCCATGCCCGCCGAGTGAGGAAACCACCATGCACACGCTGATCGATTACGAGATCCTCCGCCTGATCTGGTGGCTGTTTCTGGGCGTCCTGCTGATCGGCTTCGCCATCATGGACGGCTTTGATCTGGGGGTGGCGGCGCTTCTGCCCTTTGTCGCGCGCACCGATGTGGAGCGGCGCGTCGCCATCAACAGCATCGGCCCGGTGTGGGAGGGCAACCAGGTTTGGTTGATCCTGGGGGCCGGGGCGATCTTCGCCGCCTGGCCCGCCATTTACGCGACGGCCTTTTCCGGCTTTTACATCGCGCTGTTCCTGGTGCTGGCCACGCTGATTTTGCGCCCGGTGGGGTTCGAGTTCCGCAACAAGATCGCCGCCCCGCGTTGGCGGGCCTTTTGGGATTGGTCGCTGTTCGCTGGCGGGTTGGTTCCTTCGCTGGTGTTCGGCGTCGCCTTCGGCAATCTGTTGCAAGGCGTTCCCTTCCGCATCGACGGCGAGTTGCGGGTCGCCTATGAGGGCGGCGGCCTGTTCGAGTTGCTGAACCCGTTCGGCCTGCTGGCCGGTCTGGTCTCGCTGGCCATGCTGACCACCCATGGGGCGCTGTATCTGTCGTTGAAGACGCAAGGCCGGGTGCGCGACCGGGCGCGGGCCTATGTCCGGGTCGGCGCGCCGGTGACGGTGGCGCTGTTCGCGCTGGCCGGTCTGTGGGTCGCCTTTGGGATTCCCGGCTACGCGCTGACCAAGGCGGCGGTGATGGACGGCCCGTCCAACCCGCTGTTCAAGGAGGCGGTGCGCCAGCCCGGCGCATGGTTGGCCAATTACGCGGCTTATCCCTGGTTGGTCGCGGTCCCGGCGGTGGGTCTGCTGGCGCCGTTGGCGGCGTGGTGGTTGTCGGCGCGGGAGCGTCCGGGAACCGCCTTCATCGCCAGCGGGCTGGGCATCGCCGGGGTGATCGGCACGGCGGGGGTCAGCATGTTCCCCTTCCTGATGCCGTCCAACATCGCCCCGTCGGCCAGCCTGACGGTGTGGGACGCCTCGTCCAGCCAGAACACGCTGTTCGTCATGCTGGTGGCGACCTTGATCTTCCTGCCCATCGTGCTGGCCTACACCGGCTTCGTCTTCCGCACCCTGCGCGGAACGATCAGCCCGGCGGACGTCGAGCGCCAGACCAACAGCCTGTACTGAGGAGGTTTCCGCCATGTGGTATTTCGCCTGGGTTCTCGGCGTCGGCTTCGCCTGCACCTGCGCCATCCTGAACGCCGTCTGGCATGAGCATCATTTGCCCGCCACCGACACGGTGGATTGACCCCTTGCCCGGCGCGCGGCGGGGTGAAGACTCCCGCCGCGCGCCCTTTTTGAACACAAGACGGAGACGGCGCGATGCGCGCGAAAACATGGATGTGGGGCGCCGGCGCGGCCTTGGCGCTGGCTCTGACGGTGGGCGCGCTGTGGTCGCAAATCGGCGCGGCCACGCACACGGCGGACAATGGCAAGGCTCTGCTGGCGGCGTTGGGCGGCCCCTTTTCCCTGACCGACCAAAACGGGCGCGCCGTGACCGACCGCGATTTCCACGGTCGGGTGGTGGCGCTGTTCTTCGGTTACACCTTTTGCCCGGACATCTGCCCGACCGATTTGCAGATCCTGGCGGAGGCGCTGGACAAGCTCGGCCCGCGCGCCGACGGGGTGCAGCCGCTGTTCGTCACCATCGACCCGCAGCGCGACACACCGGCCCAATTGGCGGAGTTCACCACGATGTTCAGCCCGCGCATTCTGGGCCTGACCGGAACCCCCGAGCAAATCGCCGACGCCGCCAAACGCTACCGCGCCTATTACGCCCGCGCCAAGGGCGGCGACGGGGACGCCTACACCATGGATCACTCGGCCTTTCTCTATTTGCTCGACCGTCAAGGCAAACTGGCGGAGGTTCTGCCCCACGCCACCCCGGCGGATCGGGTGGCGGCGGCGCTCACCAATCTGCTCGACCAAAAGCCCGGTCCGCAATCCTGACGACTCAGGCGGCCTTGCGGCTGGCCACGCTGGACGCGGCGAAGGCGAAGCAGGCGGCGGCGGCGAAAAAGGCCAGCCCGTGCGGAACGAGGTCCATCGCCAGCCCGGCCAGAACCGGGCCGACCAGCGCGCCGACTCCCCACATCAGGCCCATGGCGGCGTAGATGCCAATCAGGTCGGATCCCTGGAACCGGCTGCCGACCACCGCCAGCATGATGGTGTAAACGCCGACGAAGGCCCCGCCCCAGACGAACAGCAGGGCGTAGGTGGCGATCTCGCTGCTCAGCGCCAGCGGCCAGACCAGCGCGCCGACGCCCGCCGCCAGCGCCAGCCCGCTGACCAGCCGCATCCGGTCCATCCGGTCGCCCAGCCAGCCGATGGGCAGTTGCAGCAGAATGGCGCCGACCATCATGCAGGACATCAGCCGAGTCGCCCCGACTTCGTTCCAACCCAGGCTGACCGCGTAGAGCGCCAGAAAGGACAGGCCAGCGGTTTCGATGGCCGCGTTCAAGGTGATGGCGGCGATGGCCACTGGGGCCAGACGCATGAAATACAGCGGGGTTTCCTTGGCCGGATGGTCGAAGGCGGGGGCCGTGACCCGTGGCGAGGCGACGAACAGCGCCGCCGTCAAGGCGACCGCCGACCCGATCAGGAACGGCGTCGCCCCCGTCGTGCCGACGCCCGACAGGATCAACGGCCCGGCGGCGAAGCCCACCGACAGCGCCGCCGTGTAGGCCGCCATGGCGCGGGCGCGGGTGGCTTCCGTGCTCAGGCTGTTGGTCCAGGTTTCCGACAGGACGAACATCACCTCTGACGCCGCGCCCAGCAGGATCCGCAAGGGGAACCACAGCCACACCGGAGTGACGGGAAACAGCGCCAGAGTCGCGGCGGACAGAATCAACGCCAGGATGACCAGACGGCGGATGCCGACCCGCGCGACGATGCGCGGCAGCAGAAAGGCCATGACCAGCACGCCCAGCGCGTGCATGGCGGCGTTCACGCCGATCAGCGCCTCGTTCATGTTCAGCTTCGCCAGATCCAGCGCGATCAGCGCGGCGCTGAGGCTGTAGGTCAGGCCGAACATCATCGCCGTGGCGATGACGGCGCCGCGCGACAGCAGGTTTCCCGGCGCCATGTCGGCAGAGTTTTGTTCGGTCATGAGGCGACAATGTCCAGGCTGGGGTTTTCACGGCGCCGATGGGCCAGCGCCGCGCGCAGCCGCGCGATCCAGGATTGCTCCGGCCGCTCCACAATGTTGGCCAGCGCGCGGGCGTAGTCCAGCAGCAGACCCGGCGTCCAGGTCATCGAGGAGGCTCGGCTGCGGATCATCGACGCCACCCACAGATCGGGATTCAGCAACAGCCGGACCAGCCGCGACCAGGGCGAATCGCTGACCAGCACCCCTTCCAACGCGGCGTCGAGCGCGGCGGCGACGAGCACCGAACAATTGCGGTTGGTCAGGTTGTAACGGCTGTCCTGCCGGTATCCGGCCCAATAGACCCGCAAGCGCCGTTGGCTGTAGGTGCGGAACGTCACGCAGGCGTCCGCCTCGCACCAGGACGCGACCTCTTCCGCGTAAGAGCCGATGAAACGGCCCGCGACGTCGTTCTCGGGTTTGGAACTGACCATCGTCAAAAAACTCTGTTCAGTATGCTCGATCTCAACCGCCGGGTAATGGCTGATGTAGAGGTCGGGCGACAGCTCCAGCGCGGTGTGCCCGGTGGAAATCACGCCGTTTTGATCGACGGCGGCCAGATAGCGGTCGATCAGCGGGCGGCGCTCCGGCGCGCCAATCGACCCGGCGGGGGTCCAGACGCGGACGATGATCGGGTGTTCATGCTCCTGCGGCGGATCCTCGCCAATCAGCACCGGCGCGTTGTCGTACCAGCCCCGATTCGAGAAGACCGGCAGCAGCAGGATCGCCGCCTCATCCTCCAGCGTGCGCAGAAGGAATCCCAATCGCAACAGCAACCAGCCGGACAGGCCGAGGAACAGCCCGACGCACAGCGCCGCGTTCCGGTCGGCGGGAAGCGGCCATTCCACCAGGATCATCAGCGCCATCGCCACCTCGCCCAGGCCGCACAGGGTGATGGCCCACCAACCGGAATAGCGGTAGAGCAGCGCCGAGGTCATGCGCGCCGCGCCGTCCACAATCAGGGCGATGGCGAAGAGGATGGCCAGCGCCCAATCGCTCTGAAAGGGCGCGGCCAGGATGAGGCCGCCGACCATCGCCGAGACGACGGCCTTTGCCAGTCCAAAGCGGCGATCAACACCGACCGGGGCGCACAGCGCCATCAGCCCGCCGATCAACCCATTGCCGACGAACACCAGCCCCAACGCCGCGTAGGTCAAATCTGTGACCAGCGCCGACACGTCCAAGGCGAGAAGAAGCGCCAACACGACGAAGACGGCGCCGATCATGGCCAGAACGCTCCATTGGCGGCGGAACGCGCTTGGACCAATCAACAACAAGGCCAACTTCACCATGCCATCACCCGAAACCGAAAATCCCCATCACCATAAGGGGTGAATTCGCGGGCGGGAAGGGTGATGGCCGGTTGTTCAGGTGGGTTTCAGCAACCAACGATGTTCCGGCGCGGTGTTGAAATGCCAGGCCCGGCGCGGTCCGGCCATCACGTTCAGGTAATAGCCGGTGTAGCCGTGCGCCGCCCCGACCGGGTGATAGCCGCGCGGCACCAGCACCAGATCGCCATTTTCCACCGCCATCGCCTCGTCCAGCGAACGGTCGTCGGTGTAGACGCGTTGGAAGGCGAAGCCCTGCGGCGGGTCGATTCGATGGTAATAGGTCTCTTCAAGCTGGGTTTCCGCCCCGCCATCATCCTGGTCATGCTTGTGCGGTGGGTAGCTCGACCAGTTGCCGGGCGGGGTGATGACCTCGACCACCAGCAGGCTGTCGGCGGGTTGCGAGTCGGGCAGGATGTCGAAGACATGGCGGGTGTTGCTGCCTTGGCCGCGCACCGAGGCCGCGACGTCCTCGGGCCGGATCAAGCGCACGGGGAGGCCGCCGTTCAGGCCGGGGGCGCTGCACACCGCCAATTCCAGCGCGCTGGTCGCCCGCACCCGCCACGCAGCGCCCTGTGGGATATAGACAGCGTAGGGGCGCTTGTCCTCGAACGGACTCATGCGGTCGCCGATTTCGGCCCAGTCTTGATCGCCCGCCATCACCGACGCCCGCCCGGCGACCAGAACCAAACAGGTTTCGCGGTCGGCGCTGTGACCGCTCACGCTTTGCCCGATTTCCAACTGGTAGAGGTCAAAACCGACGCACGCCCAACCCGCCGAGTCCGGGGTCACATGATGGACGCGTCCGGCTTCGTCGGGCGCGTGGTTGCGCAGCAGCAGTTTGCTCATGGTCTGGTCGTCCCTGTTCACGCGCTTGACATGGCCGCGCCCAACCTTGGGCGGCGGGATATAAAGATTTTACATTCCGTCGCGCCGCGCAGATAGAATTTTTTTTCTACAATCCTATTTCGCAATGCGGCTTCGCAGGCGCGAAGAAGCGCATGTGCGGCGTTTTTGACACAGTTTTGTATGAAAGCATATAAATCCATGATTCCGGATTGCCCATATTTCAGAATTATCGTTCTGTCTCTTGGGACGGGCGCAGAAGGCGTTTCGGTTTCGGAACTCTTTTGGAACGTCCAGTTCACCGGCTTTGCCCATCGTGTTCAAGAACGACCACAAAGGTCGAGGTTTCGGTCCGCTGGACCAACGAACCATCAATTTGGAGGAAAAATCCGCATGTCACGTATTGCCCTTTGTCTTGGCGCCGCCGCTGTCGCGCTGGCGTCTGGTTCGGCCTTCGCGCAGTCGAAATCGAAGTTCGACATTGTTGTGGGGGGCGACGCCTATTTTGAGGCTGGCTTTGTCAATCAGGATCTTGGCCAGAACCTGCGCTCGAATGATTTCCGCAACCGTCTGCGCCTGACCGTGTCGCCGACCGCCAAGGCCGACAACGGTCTGGAATACGGCGCCCGCCTGCGTTTGGTGCAGGAGGCCAACAACCGCACGACCCAGGCCGACCGCGCTTACATGTATGTCAGCGGCGGCTTTGGCACGATCAGCCTCGGCTCGCAGAACGGCCTGTCGGACGAATACGCGATCATCGCCCCGTCCGATTGGGGCACCGGCGGCGTCGACGGCTCTTTCCCGGCCTATCTGGGCAACAGCTCCGCGCCTGGCACCACCGGCAATCTGCGCACGCTGATTTCCGGCAACAACTCGACCCGCGCCACCTATCTGACGCCGAAATTCTCCGGCTTTCAGCTCGGCGTGACGTTCCAGCCGAACTCCGACAGCGTCAACACCGACATCAACCGGCTGAAGACCGCTGCTCCGAACGGCAACATGACTGGCGCCTACCGCGACGTGTTTGAAGTTGGCGGCAATTACGCCGGGGTCTTCGGCGACGTGACGTTGGGCGCCAGCCTCTATTACCTGGGCGGCAAGTCCAAGAACTCCTCGACCACGACGGCGACCTACGAGGATCTGTCCTCGACCATGGCCGGTCTGTCGGTCGTGTATGGCGGGTTGAAGGTGGCGGGCAGCTACGCCTGGTCGGGCGACAGCGGCTATGCCACCCGGGCCAGCACCCCGACGGCGATCAGCCGCGAAAAGCAGCATGTTTGGACGGTTGGCGCGCAGTACACCTTCGGCGCGACCACGCTCGGCATCGGCTATTTGAACTCTCAGGACGCGGGCAGCCTGACCACCACTGGAAAGAACAAGTTTGATCTGATTACGCTCGGCGCCCGCTATGTCGTCGCCCCCGGCCTGACCGTCGGCCCGGAATTCAATCACTTCAAGCTCAGCTCCGACGTCGCTGGCGCCAGCGACAAGGGCAACATCTTCATCGCCAGAACCGACCTCGCTTTCTAAGCGGCGGTTTTTCCTGGTGGTTTGACTTCGCTCCGTCGCGGCGTTCCTCCATCCCGCCGCGATGGGGCGTCCCGGCGTGCTCGTTCCCCCGAGTGCGTCCGCCTCTTATGCTCTCCTGGCAGAGGCTAACTCGCGGCCAAGCGGCTCCCCGCTTGGCCGCTTCCTTATTTTTGGGAACTCTAAATAAAAAAGGCCCGCCCCGGATGTGCCGGAGCGGGCCTTTGTCGCTTATGTCCGATCAGCGCGTCGGAACCGGCGGGGTCTGCGAGTAGTCGTAGAACCCACGCCCGAACTTCTTGCCGATCCAACCCGCCTCGACATACTTCACCAGCAGCGGGCAGGGGCGATACTTGCTGTCGGCCAAACCTTCATAGAGCACCTGCATGACGGCGAGGCAAGTGTCCAGACCGATGAAATCCGCCAGCTCCAGCGGTCCCATCGGGTGGTTGGCCCCCAGCTTCAGCGCCGTGTCGATGGCTTCGACGCCGCCAACGCCCTCATACAGGGTGTAAACGGCCTCGTTTATCATCGGCAGCAGGATGCGGTTGACGATGAAGGCGGGGAAGTCCTCGGCCACGGCGGCGGTCTTGCCGATGGCTTCGGTCAGTTCCATCACCGCGTTGAAGGTCGGCTCGTCCGTGGCGATGCCACGGATGAGTTCGACCAACTGCATGACCGGCACCGGGTTCATGAAATGCATGCCGATGAACTTGGCCGGTCGGTCGGTGGACGCGGCCAGACGCGTGATCGAGATCGACGAGGTGTTCGTCGCGATCAACGCCTCGGGCTTCAGGTGGGGCACCAGCTTCTTGAGAATGTCGCGCTTGAGCGCTTCATTTTCGGTCGCGGCCTCGATCACCAGATCGGAATCGGCGAAGATCGACAGGTCGGTGGCGGTTTTGATGTGGCCCAGCGCGGCGGCCTTGTCGGCCTCGCTGATCTTGCCCTTCTGAACCTGACGGTCGAGGTTGCGGGCGATCCCGGCGAGGGACTTTTCCAGAACCTGTTCGTTCAGATCGGAAACGCTCACATCATAGCCCGCCTGCGCGCAGACTTGGGCGATGCCGCTGCCCATCTGGCCGGCGCCGATGATACCAATCTTCTTGATCGTGGACATTGGGCTTTCCCGAAGGGATGAGGGTGGGTGGACCGAGGATCGACGGAGACCGCGCCGGTTAGGACGCTTTCAGCGCCGCCGTCAGCTCCGGCACCGCCTTGAACAGGTCGGCGACCAGACCGTAATCGGCGACCTGGAAGATCGGCGCTTCCTCATCCTTGTTGATCGCGACGATGACCTTGCTGTCCTTCATCCCGGCCAAATGCTGGATCGCGCCGGAAATGCCGACGGCGATGTACAACTCCGGCGCGACGATTTTGCCGGTCTGGCCGACCTGATAATCGTTGGGAACGAACCCGGCATCCACGGCGGCGCGGCTGGCCCCGACGGCGGCCCCCAGCGTGTCGGCCAGCGCCTCCAGCAGCGGGAAATTCTCGCCCGATTGCATGCCGCGACCACCCGACACCACCACGCGGGCGGCGGTCAGTTCGGGACGCTCCGATTTGGTCAGCTCCGCCGAGACGAAGCTGGACAGACCGGCGGCCCCGACCGAGGCGACGGATTCGACCGACGCCGAACCGCCGGTGGCGGCGGCGCTGTCAAAGGCCGTGCCGCGCACGGTGATGATCTTCACCGAATCCTTGGACTGGACGGTGGCGATGGCGTTGCCCGCGTAGATCGGGCGTTCAAAGCTGTCCGCCGAAACCACGCCGGTGATGTCGGAGATGGCGGCGACGTCCAGCAAGGCGGCGACGCGCGGCAGCAGATTCTTGCCGACCGAGGTCGCGGCGGCCAGCACATGGCCGTAGCCGCCCTTGGCGAGCGAGACGACCAGCGGGGCCACGTCTTCGGGCAACTGGTGCGCATAGGCCGCGTCGTCGGCCAGCAGGACCTTGCTCACCCCGGCGACGGCGGCGGCGGCGTCCGCGACGCTCTGCGCGCCATGACCTGCGACCAGGATGTGAACGTCCCCACCGATCTTAGTGGCGGCGGTGACGGCGTTGAGGGTTGCGGGCTTGAGGACCGCGTTGTCGTGGTCGGCAATGACGAGAATGGCCATAATCAGATCACCCGCGCTTCGTTCTTCAACTTGTCAACCAGGGCGGCGACGTCGGCCACCTTCACACCGGCGCTGCGCTTGGCCGGTTCCACCACCTTCAGCGTGGTCAGGCGCGGCGTCACGTCCACGCCCAAGGCGTCCGGCGTGACGGTTTCCAGCGGCTTCTTCTTCGCCTTCATGATGTTGGGCAGCGAGGCGTAACGCGGCTCGTTCAGGCGCAAATCGGCGGTGACGATGGCCGGAAGCTTGAGGTCCACCGTTTCCAGACCGCCGTCGATCTCGCGGGTCACGGCGACCACGCCGTCGCCGGGAACAATCTTGGACGCGAAGGTGCCCTGGCCCCAACCGAGCAGCGCAGCCAGCATCTGGCCGGTCTGGTTGCAATCATCGTCGATGGCCTGCTTGCCGAGGATGACCAGCGTCGGGCCTTCCCGATCAACCAGCGCCTTCAGCACCTTGGCGACGCCCAGCGGCTGGGTTTCCGCGTCGGTTTGCACCAGGATGGCGCGGTCCGCGCCCATGGCCAGCGCGGTGCGCAGGGTTTCCTGGGCGGTGGTGGGGCCGACCGACACAGCAATGATTTCGGTCGCCTTCCCGGCTTCCTTCAGACGAACGGCTTCTTCGACGGCGATTTCGTCGAAGGGGTTCATGCTCATCTTCACGTTGGCGGTTTCAACGCCGCTGCCGTCCGCCTTGACGCGGATCTTGACGTTGTAATCGACCACTCGCTTGACGGGAACGAGAACTTTCATAACCCACCCTGACTGGTTATGCGCGCGCCTTTTGGGGCGAACACCGCGAAAAATTGCTGTGGTTGCGAACGGACCATAGGATTTGCCGTTTCCACTGTCAATGTCGCCCAAGCGTTGGGCGCGCGCCGCCTCAACGGTTGGCGCCGGGAACCCACAGCACGTCGTCGGCGCCGTTGTCGTTCACCACCCGGCCCAGAACAAACAGATGGTCGGACAGCCGGTTGACGTATTTCAGGGCGGCGGGCGTCACCGGCTCGTGCCGCGCCAGATCGGTCATCAGACGTTCGGCCCGGCGGGCGATGGTGCGGGCCAGATGCAGATGCGCGGCGGCGGGGGAGCCGCCAGGCAGGATGAAGGATTTCAGCGGGGCGAGATCGGCGTTCATCGCGTCGATTTCCGCCTCCAGCCGGTCCACCTGCGACTGAAGGACGCGCAAGGGGGGATATTTCGGCTCCGGCTCCTCCGGGGTGCAGAGGTCGGCGCCCAGGTCGAACAGGTCGTTCTGGATGCGGCCCAGCATCGCGTCGATGGCGGGTTGGTCCTTGGTGTGCAGGCGGGCGAGGCCGATGGCGGCGTTCGCCTCGTCCACCGTGCCATAGGCGACGACGCGGCGGTCGTGCTTGGGCACGCGGGAGCCGTCGCCGAGCGAGGTTTCCCCGGCGTCGCCGCCGCGTGTGTAGATGCGGGTCAGACTGACCATGGCCGGTTTATCCTTGGGTCAGCATGGCGATGACGAACAGCAGCAGGGCCAGCCCCTGCAAGGCCACGCGCACGCGCATGACCTTGTTGGAGCGTTGCGGGTCGCCCCCGCCGCCGCGCGCCATAAAGAAGAGACCGACGAAGAGCGAGCCGACCACCGCCAGCATCGCCACGATCATGAGGATAGGGAAAAGTCCGTTCATGAACGCGACTATACCGCAGCCGACGGACGCCGCCTATGGCGACGGCGAGCGTTGGCGCCGATCATCATCACACGGTTCAATCGTCGCTGGCCGCGTCCACCCGGTAGAAAACCCGCAGCCCCAGCAGCCGGGCCGGAGCGTCCAGCGTGTCGGCGGAGTCCTCGGTCGCGCGGGCGATGGTCAACAGCGTCAACCCGTCCGCCGTCGGGCTTCCGGCCAGCGTGATCGCCGGGCTTTCCGGGGCGGCGTGCAGGGCGTCGGCGGTGGTCAACGCGTGGGTCAACGTCACGGACGCGCCGACCGCCGGGTCCAACCCGTCGCCGTCGCCAAGGGCGACGCCGCTGACCGACCAGACCACGGATCCGACGCCGCCGCTGGCGGTCCACAGGGGTTGGACGGTCACGCTTCCCCGGTTCCAGGCTTTTGGCAGGGCGATCAGGGCCTGGGCCGTCGTCACCGCGTCGGCGGCGAAGTCGAGCGTGCGCAGGACCACCCCGTGGGACGGGCTGTCCGTCGATCCGGCGACCGCGCCGCCGCTGACCGGGGTGTTGAGCGCGGCGGAGGGCAGCCACAGACTGCGCCGACCAACCGCGCGTTTGCTGGCCAGCGCGGCGGGCAGGCCGCTGACGTCGGCCAGCGCGTGGCCGTGGGCGACCTCGGCCAAACCGGCGCGCAGTTGCGCCACGGTGGCGCGGACGGTGGCGCCGTCCTGCACGGCGGGAAGCAGTTCAACGCCGGTCAGGGCGGCGCTGGCGGGAAGCTGGCTGATGGACAAGGCGGGCATGGGATCACTCCGCGCGCAGGGGAAAACCGGATTCGGTGGACAGGCGGGCGCCGGACTGGCTGGTCAGCAGAACGACGCGCCACAGGCGGGCGGCCAGCGGGGCCAGCCCCCGGCCAAGACGGATCAGCATGGCGCTCACTCCATCTCGGAGACGTGGAGGGTGCCGGGCGCCGAATCGGCGGCCAACGCGGCGATGTGGGTGTGGCGGACGCTCTGCCGGTTGTCGCCGACCGACAGATAAAGATAGGTCCCGGCGGGCAGGAAATGGTCGGACGCGCTGGCGCTGACCGCAGCGTCGCCGCTGCGCAGAAAGGCGGGAACGTCGCTGTGCACCGCGATCACGCGCGTGTCGGCGGCGAAGGCGGCGGCGTTGCGGGCGCTGTTGTCGCCCACCGGGATGGCGTGGGCGCCGCCCGGCTTCAGGCGCAAGGCGGGGATAGGATGAAAATCTTCATCGCGCGGCAAAAAGGTCGGCATGGCTGGCTCACTCCGCAGAGGGCAAATTGAAACGAAAAACGCCCGCAGGCGGGGAGCCTGCGGGCGCATGGATGGCGTTGATTGATAAGCTTATAGTCCTATAAACAAGATCGCGTCAATCCATCCGTTGCGAAAGCCGCCGCGCGGCTTAGAGTGCGCGGCGGGACGGCGGCCAAAGAATGGCGCGCGCGCGTGGCTATGGTGGAGTGACGGTGTGATGCGGCGGCGGACGTTCCTGAAAGTGGCGGCGGCGGCGGCGACCCTGGCGTCGGCGGGCGGCGGGGCGCGGGTTCTGGCGGCTCCCGGCGTCGGGACGATGAAGCCCTTTCCCGAAGGCTTCCTGTGGGGTTGCTCGACCTCCGCCTATCAGATCGAAGGGGCGGTGGCCGAGGATGGGCGCGGTCCCAGCGTGTGGGACAAGTTCAGCCACAGCTTTGGCCGCATCGCCAACGGCGACACCGGCGACATGGCCTGCGACCACTACCACCGCTTTCAGGAGGATGTGGATCTGATGGCCCAGGCGGGGATGCGGGCCTACCGCTTTTCCATCGCCTGGCCGCGCGTGCTGCCGCAGGGGACCGGAGCGGTCAATCAAAAGGGGTTGGATTTCTACGACCGTCTGACCGATTCGCTGCTGGCCCGTGGGATCGAGCCGTGGCCCTGCCTGTTCCATTGGGATTTGCCGCAAGCCCTGCAAGACAAGGGCGGCTGGCTCAACCGCGACAGCGCCGCGTGGTTCACCGACTACGCGCTGACCGTCGCCGCCCGGCTGGGCGACCGGGCCAAAAACTGGACCATGCTGAACGAGCCGTCTGTGGTCGCCATTTTCGGCTACGGGCTTGGCCTGCACGCGCCGGGCGTCACCGGGCGGACGAACTGCCTGACGGCGATCCATCACCAGAATTTGGCGCAGGGCAAGGCGCTGTCGGCCCTGCGCGCGGTTGGCGGCGGCAAGGGCTGGCGGCTCGGCACCGTGCTGTCGCTGCAACCCTCCTGGCCGGTCGGCGGGCTGGACGCCAATTACCCGGCGTCGAAGATGTGGGACGCGCTGTGGAACCGCTCCTGCCTCGACCCGCTGTTCAAGGGCCGTTACCCGGAGGAGTTGGAGGCCGAATTCGCCGCCATCGCCAAGCCCGGCGATCTGGAGGCGATCCGCCAGCCGCTCGATTTCCTCGGCGTCAATTACTACAGCCGGATGCACCAGCAGCCTGATCCGCAGGGGCTGTTCGGCACGGGCTACGGCTCGCCGCCGGAAGGGACGCGGCGCACCGCCATGGAATGGCCGTTCGAACCGGACGGGCTGGCCGAGATCCTTGGCGAGTTGCAGGAGAGCTACGGCAATCCCCCGGTCTACATCGCCGAAAACGGCGCCGATTACGTCGACACCGTCGGCCCGTCCGGTCGGGTCGAGGATGGCGACCGCATCGCCTTCCTGCGCGAGCATCTGCTCGCCGCCCGCAAGGCGATGGACGAGGGGGCCAACGTCAAGGGCTGGCTGGTCTGGACCCTGCTGGACAATTTTGAATGGGCGGAGGGCTACCGCCGCCATTTCGGGCTGGTCCAGGTGGACCGCAAGACGATGGCCCGCACACCCAAGGCCAGCTACGACTGGTACGCCAAGGTCATCCGCAAGAACGCCGTGCCGACGGCCTGACCGGCGCGGAGGGGACGGGCGAGGATGGCGTGAACGCCCATGGCGCGGCGATCCTACCATGGCGGGCGCGCTGTGCTAGAGTGCGCTTCCGCTCTTTGACCCGCAGCGACGCACCGTTCCCGATCATGGCCGCTCCCCCCGCATCCCACCCCACCCGGTTCGCGATCCAGAAGGCGCGCGGCAAGGGCTGGAAAACCCTGGAGGTGGGGGAGGAGCTGCCTCACGCCAAGGCGCGGTTCGAGACGATGATCGGCGTCAACCCGCGCGCCTATTTCCGGCTAATTCAGTTGGATTACAACGCCGAGGCCGATTACGAGGGCATGGAGTTCAACTGGACGCTGATCGAACTCTACGACCCGACTCAGAAGGGCGTCCGCAAGCCGCCTCCCGCCGCCAAACCGACCAGAGGCAAGCCGCGCGATCCGTCGCGCCCGGCGACCGTCAAAGGCAAGGAGAGGGTGCCGCTGCCGGTGCGCTTTTATCTGGCGGTGATCCTGATCGGCCTTCTGGTCGGCGGTCTGGCCTATCTGCGTTACGCGACTCCGGGGCGGTAGGGAGCGGTCATTCACACATCTTTGTCTTGGGCGACTCATTGAAAGAAAAAGAATTTTCCTCCGTCATTCCCGCGAAGGCGGGAATCCAGACTTATCCATAAGGTTCGTCTGGCAAACTCTGGATCCCCGCCTTCGCGGGGATGACGGGAAAGTCATTTGGTTTCAATTGGTTGCGGCAAGAAAAAGATGTGTGCATGCCGTAGGCGACGGATCATTCCGTCGTGTAGCCCTTGCGCCGCATGCATTGGCCGAAGATTTCCTTGCGGTACTGGAATTGCGGGGTTTCCGGCAGCGGGCGGTTGGGATAGCCGCGCAGGCGCATGGTGACGTCCACCTCTTCTGTGCATTCGTCAAACGCCACGCTGGGGACCTCCTTGCTGGCGGTCCATTCCCGGTAGGAGGGGGGACCGCCGCAACCGGCCAGCAGCGTGACGCCCGCCAGCAGAACCGCGCTTTTCACCATGGTCATGACCCTGTCCCTTGTCCGAAGCCCCCAAGGGCCAAGGCTAACACGCGGTGGCCCGTCCTTGCCATTTATGGGCGCGCTTTTTTGGCAACGCTGCGCGACGGACATGGCCGCGTTCCAAAATTCGCGACCGGAAAGCCGCCGCAATCTGGTAACACCGTTGACAGGCATCGGTCGCGGCGGAAGTCGCGGGTGGAAGGGGAGAAGCATGTCTGGGGATCGGTGGCGGACGCTGCGCGGCGTCGTCGCAGCGACGGCGTTGGTTTGTTTGGTCGGGGTGACGGAGGCGCGGGCGCAGTCCGCGACCGCCGACATCCAATGGGCGCAGACCATTCTGAAGGAAAAGGGGTTCGACATCGGCGGTCGGGCCAACGGCCAGATGACGGCGCAAACCCGCGCCGCGCTCAGCGCCTATCAGAAATCGGTTGGCTTGCCCGCCACCGGCCAACTGGACGCCGCGACCACCGCCCGGATGATGGGCGACCGCGAGAAAAAAGCAGCCCCGACCATGGGCAGCCTGTCGAAAAGCCAGATCGGCCAGTCCCCGCGTGAGAAGGAGGTGGCGCCCCGCGCCGCGCCGACTCACCGGGTGGACAGCGGCAACGAGACGGTCGGCGGCATGGCGCAATTCGGTTCGGCTCCGCCCTCCTCGTCCAGCAGCGGGGGCAGCAGTCCGGCGCGCTCTGCCCAACCGCAAGGATCCGTCGCCGAAGCCCCGGTGAACCATGCCGCTGCGGATGGTCCCGTTCCCTTGGCCGCGCCCCGCGCGGCGGTCACGGCGACGACCGCCGCAGGGCAACCGGCCCCGCTGGTCGAGCCGCCCGCGATGGGTCCCGCCGGGATGCCCGGCTGGATGACCAGCGGCCTGCGCTATGGCGTCATGGGGTTGTTGGCGGCGACGCTGGGGGGAATCGGTTTCGCCTGGTGGCGCAGCGGTCGCGGCGCGTCGCCGGTCGAACGTCCCGCCGACGAGGCGCCGCGCGAGACCCGCGTCGAACCCAGCTTCGGAACCCGCCGCCGGGAGGAGTTGAGCGCCGGTCCGCGCCTGACCGCCGAGGCGCGGCGGCGCTGAGCGTTTGACGGCCTGTCGTCCGCGTGATCGTCGCCCGCGCGGAAAACTGTAACGCGCGTCTGCTACCCATCGCCGTTGGCGTCAATCAGGCGATGGGTGGGCTTATGTCGGTGGCGGGTGGAGATGTGGCCGTTGTCCGGTCCTTGCGGCGCCCCGCCCCGGCCATCCCGCCGGAGACGCTGGGCAAGCAGGTCGCCCGCCTGTTTGAAGAGGATCGTTCCGTTCCGGCCTTCGCCGTGCTGCGTGGGCGGAGTCCGGTTGGTTTGATCGACCGGCTGGGCTTCATGTCGCGCTTCGCCGCCCGCTATGGCCGCGACCTGTTCGGCCACAAGCCGATCACCCAGATGATGGACCGCGACCCGCTGATCGTTGACGCCGCCTTGACGGTGGACGAGGTCAGCCGCCGTCTGTTCACGCAAAACCCCAAGGCGCTGCACACCGGATTCATCGTGACCGAGGACGGGGCCTATGCCGGGATCGTCACCGGCATTGATCTGCTCCAGGCGGTCGCCCATTCGCTGGCCACGACGAACGAGCATCTGCGCGAGGCGCAGGCCAGTCTGGTGCAGTCGGAAAAGATGGCGGCCCTGGGCGCGCTGGTCGCCGGGGTGGCGCATGAGATCAACACCCCCATCGGCTCCGCCCTGACCGCCGCCACCGCCTTTGGCGAGCGGGCCAAGAGTTTCGGCGCGCTGGCGGGCGGCGGCAGCATCCGCCGCACCGACATCGACCGCTTCGTCGGCGCGGCGCTGGAGGCGTCGGACTATATGGAGGCGAACATCCGCCGCGCGTCCGAACTCATCACCGGCTTCAAGCAGATCGCGGTGGATCAAACCAGCGACGAACGCCGCCATTTTCGTCTGGCTCAATGCCTGGACGACGTGATGCTCAGCCTGAACCCCCGGCTGCGCAAGGAGGCGGTGGGCGTCGCCCTGTCTTGTCCGCCCGATCTGGAGTTGGACAGCTATCCGGGCGCGGTCGCGCAGGTGTTGACGAATCTGGTGATGAACGCCGTCGCCCACGCCTTCGCGCCCGGCCCCGGCGGCGCCTTGGCCGATGGTCGTCCGCGCCGGATGACGATCACGGTCGCGCCCTTGGCGGGCGACGCGCTGGAGCTGGTGGTGGCCGACAATGGCGGCGGCGTTCCGGCGGATGTCCAGCCGCGCGTCTTTGACCCGTTTTTCACCACCCGGCGCGGGCAGGGCGGCACCGGGCTGGGCCTACACATCGTTTACAACCTGCTGGCCCAACGGCTGGGCGGCGGCATCCGGGTGGAGGACGCCGAGGGCGGCGGCGCCCGCTTCGTCGCGTGGCTGCCGCTGGTCGCGCCCTGAGGGGCGACGCGCCCGCCGCGCGTCAGTCGGCGGGGGCCAGCAGCAGCGGCGCGCTGCGGTGGATCAGGGCGGCGGCCTCCTGGGCTGGCATCGGGCGGCCAAACAGATAGCCCTGCGACCAGCGGCAGCCGAGCGCGCCGAGCGCGTCGGCCTCCGGCTGGGCCTCCACCCCTTCGCCGACCAACTCCATGCCCAGGTTGCTGGCCAGCGTGCAGATGGCCTGCACCACCGTCATGGTTTCCCGCCGGTGCAGCATCGCCTTGACGAAGGAGCGGTCGATTTTCAGCACGTCGAAGGGAAAACGGTCGAGGTAGCTGAGGCTGGAATAGCCGGTGCCGAAATCATCGAGCGCCAGATGAACGCCCAGCGCCTTCAGGGCGCGCAACAGCCGTTCGGCGGTGTCCGGCTCGTTCATGATGAGGCTTTCGGTGATCTCCAGCTTCAGCCGTTCGGGGGCCAAGCCGGTGCGGGCCAGCACCGCCGCGACCTCGCCGGTCAGATCGTGATTCATGAATTGGCGGGCCGACACGTTGACGCTGACCTGCAAGCGTTCGGCGCCGGGGATGCTGGCCCCCCACTCGGCCAATTGCCGGGCGGCGCGGTCCAACACCCAACTGCCCAGCGGCAGGATCAAGCCGGTTTCCTCGACCACGCCGATGAAGGCGCCCGGCGCCAGCAGGCCGCGATGGGGGTGGCGCCAGCGGATCAACGCCTCGAACCCGCACAGATGGCCGTCGGCGGTGCGCACGATGGGCTGGTAGAACAGCTCGAACTCGTGGCGGCGGATGGCGTGAATCAACTGCGTGACCAGCATCAACCGCCCTTCGCCGCTCAAAGGCGGGCGGTGGACGGTGAATTCATAGCGCCCGCCGCCCAGCCATTTGGCCCCGCGCATGGCGCGGTCGGCGTCGGCGATCAAATCCTCGGCCCGGCGGTCGTCGCTGACCATGGTCAGGCCGGCGGCCATCGACGGGATCACCTCGCAGCCGTCCAGCATCAGCGAGGCGCCGACCGCCGCCATCAGCCGTTCCGCCCAGATCTCCAGCGCCGCGCGGTCGCCGCGCTTGAGCACGACGAACTGGTCGGCCCCCAGACGGGCGGCGACGTCGCCGTCCCCATCCCCGCCGTCAAGCGCCGATTCGATCCGCCGCGCCAGCGTCGCCAGCAGCCGGTCGCCCGCCTCATAGCCCAGGCTTTCGTTGACGTCGCGGAAGCGGTCGCAATCCAGCACGCAGATCGCCATCTCGATCCGATGATCGACGTCGGCCAGCCGGGCGTTGAGGGATTCGACGAAGGCCGTGCGGTTCCACAGCCCGGTGACGGCGTCGTGAGTCTTTTCGTGGGTGATCTGCTCGAACAGATAGGCGTTGTCGAAACCGATGGCGACCTTGGAGCAAAAGACCTCCAGCAGCTTGCGGTCGATCACCGTCAAGGGGCGATGGCCGCACAGATAGACGACGCTGGCCGAATGGTTGGCCGTCTTGAAGAAGATGATGCAACGGTCGTCGGCGAAGAAGCTCTCCTCCCGCTCCAGCACGGCGGCGATTTCATGACACACCGCGTCGGGCAGGGTGGTGCGGATCGGCACGCCGGAGCGAAAGGCGAAGGGGGCGATTCCGGCGACCACCCGGACATCGTCCAGATCGCCGTTGAAATGCCGCCCGCTGACGGCGCACAGCAACGCCCCTTGCGCGTCGTGGATGATCGAACGGATTTGCAAAACCACGCCATCGACGAACTGCGCGACCGAGCGTTGTTCGTACAGGGTGGTCGAGGCGGCGAGGATTTTCTCCAGCCCCCGGCGGCTCATTTCCAGCGCGGCGATCTGGTTGTAGGCGCGCAGCGCCGCCAGCACGGCGGTGAACAGCTTTTGCGCCGTCAGCTCGTTCTTCGCCTTGTAGTCGTTGATGTCGTAATTGACGATGACGTCCCGTTCGGGGGCCTGCCCCGGTTGGCCGGTGCGCAGGATGATGCGGACGAAGCGGTTGTCGAGTCGGCCCCGGATGTGTTCGGCCACCTCCAACCCGGCGGTGTCGGTTTCCATCACGACGTCGAGCAGAACCACGGCGATGTCCGGCGTGTCGCTGAGGATCGCCTTCGCCTCTCCGCCGCTGTAGGCGCTGAGGAAGGACAGGCGCCGCCCCTCGAAGCGGAAATCCTCCAGCGCGAAGCGGGTGATGGAGTGGACCGACGGATCGTCGTCCACGATCAACAGCAGCCAGCGCGCGTCCGGTTCGGGCGATCCGTCGTTGGGGCCGTCTTCGATGATCGTCAGATGATCGTTGGCGGCGCCGTCATCTGGGTGGATGGCCGCCGCGCCGGATCCGGCTGGTCCGTTGTCTGGCTCAATCGTCATCAGGACATGTCCGCAAGCCTTGGGATCAAACGGGCGCCGTCTGTCCTCAGCGTTCCCTTCTATCCCCTGGCCTGTTGAATTCTTGCGGCGGTTTTGTAAAGTTTTTGTGTCTGCCGTCCGATATCGGAGATCAAGGCGCGGCGTTCGGCAAAAAATCACAAAACTGACCCATCGCGGTCGTTGGACCGGCGTAAGCATGCCAAGAACGCATCTTGCTTTTGGATGGGATTGTTCATGATGTTCAACCGAATGTTTTCCAGCCTGATGATGGGCCTCTTTTTCTCCGTCTTGTTGACGGGGCTTCCGGCCCGCGCCCAGACTTTAACGGTTGGCGTGGAAAGCAGTCAGTACCTCCCGGCTTACAGTTACGAGAATGGCGAGTACAGCGGCTTTGCCCGCGTTCTTCTCGACGCCTTCGCCCAGGACAAGGGCTATCGGCTTGAGTACAAGGCTTTGCCGGTGGTCCGACTGTTTTCGGAATTGCTGGCGGGCAACATTGACCTGAAGTTCCCCGACAACGCGATGTGGTCGGCCAGCCAGAAGGCTGGGCATGACGTCGTTTACAGCGTTCCAGTGATCGCCTATGTCGACGGCGTCAGCGTCGTTCCGGCCAGCAAGGGCATGACCGTCGACGCGGTTCGGTCCTTGGGGCTGATGCGCGGCTTCACCGCCTGGGACTGGCAGGGCCGGATCACGGCGGGAACGGTCTCCCTGCACGAGAACAACAGCTTCCCCGCTTTGCTGGAAACCACCATCGCCGGGCGCAACAACGGCGCTTACGCCAACGTCGCGGTGGTCAACCACCAGCTTGAACGGGTGTTGCACAAGCCCGGCGCGCTGGTCTTCGATCCTGGCCTGCCGCACACCCGCAGCGATTACCATCTGTCGTCCATCAAGCGTCCCGACGTGATCGTCGCCTTCAACGCCTGGATGGCCGCCAACACGGACCGGGTGGCGCGGATGAAGGCGGAGTTCCAGGTCGAAAAAGGCGTGGAATGATCGGCGGACTTGGTTGTACCCTTCAATCGTCAGACAATCGAAACGATACGGTCACAAATCACGCGTAGGGTCTCGTCTCCTTCGGTCGATTGCCAACGGGAGTGTCATGCGCCTCACCATCGAAGTCTTGGACCAGAAGACGCTCAACTGGAATGTGCTCGCCTGTCATGAGGGCGTGGGCATCGACGCCGCTCCGGCCATCGTCGCCGTGCTGCGCGACGGTTTGCCCGAGGTGACAAGCCTCCGTTGGAATTGGTCGCGTTTGCGGCCACAATCCCCCGATGGCGCGCCCGCCCCGGCGCCGGTTGGGCGCGGCTATCGCAAGCGGGGCGTTCGACGCTGACCCCTGGCCCTCCGGGTGGTCATGTGGGCGTCCGCGCCAATGGCCATCGGGAGAACCGGGATGCCGACCATCTTTGACCGCAGTCTGTTGGCCCGCACGGTGGCGCTGATTTGCGCCCCGTTGCTGCTGGTGGTCGCGGTGTCGGTGGTGGTGGCGATTGATTATTCCGACCAGGACGCCCGCCGCGCGTTGAGCGAGCGGGCGCGCCAAACCGTGGCGCTGCTGGCGGGCGGCGCCGGCGACGCGCTGTGGAACATGGACCGCAAGGCGGCGGAAGCGGTGTTGCAGCCGATTCTGTCCGACCCTGATTTTTCCGGGATGCGGATTCTGGATCAGGATGACGCGGTGTTTGCCGCCTTCGGCGATTTTTCCGCGCCCGTCCAAGGGCTGATTGTCGAGCATGAGACGCTTCGCCATCGGCAGGGGCCGGGAGAGCAACGGATCGGCGCGCTGGAGCTTCGCCTTGCCACCGCGCGCGCCGAGGCGGCGATTTTGGAGCGCGCCCGCAACATCGCCCTGATTGGGCTTGGCCTGCTGATGGCGATTTGCGGCTTGCTGGCGTTGATCGTCCGGGGCGTCACCGCGCCGATTCGGGCGATGACCCGCAGCGTGACGGCGCTGGCCGCCGGTGTCGTGGACGTGCCGATTCCCGTCGCCCGGCGGATGGACGAGGTCGGGCGCATGACGGTGGCGCTTGGCACCCTGAAGGAGCATGAGGCCGAGCGGCTCCGCTTCATCGAACGCCAAGCCCACCAGATGGAGGAGGTCGAGCGCACCGTCGCCGAACGCACCCAAGAATTACGCGACGCGCTGGAAACCCTGCAACGAGCGCAAAGTGAACTGGTGCGCACGGAAAATATGGCGGCCTTGGGCGGGATGGTCGCGGCGATCGCGCATGAGATCAACACGCCGCTTGGCAATGGACTGACCGTCGCCACCACGCTGGGCGACAAGATCACCGAATTCCGCGCGTTGCTGGAAGGAAAAGAGCTGCGGCGGTCGGTGCTGCGCGAGTATTCCGAGAGTTTCAACACCGCCAACCGGCTGTTGGTCGGCAATCTGACGCGCGCCGCCGAACTGATTGGCCGGTTCAAGCGGGTGGCGGTCGATCAAACCAGCGAGTTGCGGCGGACCTTCGAGCTGGATGTGGTGTGCGGCGAGATCATCGCCATGCTGGCGCCCAGCTACAAGCGGTCGCCGGTGGTCTTCACCCTTGATTTGCCGCCGGGCATCGTCATGGACAGCTATCCGGGCGCCCTGGGGCAAATTCTGACCAACCTCGTCGCCAACGCTATGCTGCACGCCTTCGCCGAGGGCGCTGAGGGCGGCTCCATCCGGGTGTTCGCGCAGAGGCTGGAGGAACCAGGGGACGCCGACCGGATTCGGCTGTGCGTGGTCGATGACGGGGTGGGCATTCCCGCTGCCATTTTGCCGCGTGTTTTCGATCCCTTTTTCACCACGAAATTCGGCGCGGGCGGCAGCGGCCTTGGACTGCACATTGTTTACGCCATCGTCACGCGGGTGCTGGGCGGCAGCGTCACGGTGGAAAGCCGGGTTGGGCTTGGGACCACATTCACCATGATTCTGCCACGGGTCGCGCCGATCCATTCAACGGAGACGTCTCCGGGCGGCTGACGCGGGCCGCCGTCACAGGGCGGCGAGTTTGCGGCTCTGGAGCCAGATTTCCAGCGCGTCGAAAGGCAGGGGTTTGGCGTAGAGGTAGCCCTGCCCGGAATCGCAGGACAGTTCCCGCAGCGTGTTTTCCTGTGTCGGGCTTTCCACCCCTTCGGCGAGAACCATCATGCCCAACTCATGCCCCACCTTGACGATCATCGCGGCGATGGAGCGGTTTTCCGGTCGGTGGTCGATGTCCATGACAAAAGAACGGTCGATTTTCAGGACCGAGGCGGGCAGCTTCTGAAGCCGCGACAGCGACGAATAGCCGGTGCCGAAATCGTCGATGGCGATGCTGAACCCCATTTTGCGCAGCGTCTGCACCACGGACAGGATGTGATCGTCCTCCATCGCGTTGCTTTCGGTGATCTCCAGCTCGATGTCGGTCGGGTCGGCCCCGCATTCCTTCAGCACGCGTTCGGTCATGGACAGGAAATGGTCGTCGCGCAACTGGCGCACCGACACGTTGACCGCCATGCGCAGACGGCCAAGCCCCCGTTGATGCCACCGAGTCAGGTGCAGGCAGGCTTCGCGCAGGACCCATTCGCCCAGCCACACGATGTGGCCGGCGTCCTCGGCCACGGGAATGAAGGTGTCGGGGCGGATCCAGCTTCCATCCGGGCGCCGCCAACGCAACAGGGCCTCCACGCCGATGACCGCGCCATCGGACAGGCGCAACTGCGGTTGGTACATCAGCGAGAATTGGTTGGTCGATTGCGCTTCGGCGATGCGGTTGACCAGCGACAGGCGCCGGTGCAACTCATCCTCCATCGCGGCGTCGAAGTGGAGAATGTTGTCACGCCCGTCGCGCTTGGCCCGTTTCAACGCGATCCCGGCCCGGCGAATCTGGCGGTTCACGTCCAGTTCGGCGGCGTCGGCCAGCGTGTAGCCACCCGACACCCGGACGGTGATCGGGTGCCCGGCGATCAGGAACGGCTCGGCGAAGCAGTGTTGGATGGCGCGCAGCAGGATGTTCTCGTCGCCTTGGTTGAGCAGCCGGACCTGCACGCCGAACAGGTCGCCCGCCAAGCGGCTGACCGCGCCCGCTTCGGCGAAGCTGTCATGCAGTCTTAGGGCGACAGCCTGGAGCAGGGCGTCGCCGGTGCGGTAGCCCAGCCCGTCGTTGACCGTCTGGAAATGGTCGAGATCAATCAACAGGATGGCCAGCCTGCCGCCGCCTTCCGAGCGCAGGCGGGTCAGCGAGGCGGCGACCTCGTCCTGGAACAGGGTGCGGTTGGGCAGGCGGGTCAGCGGGTCGAAATAGGCCAGCGCGCGGATGTGGTCGAGCAGCGACGCGTTGTCGAACCCCAACGCCACGTTGGACGAGAACACCTCCAGCAACTGCCGACCCACCGCCCCAACCTTGCGGCCGGTCGCCAAAAAGATCGCCAGATCGTCGCCGGACCGACCCCGAATGTGCAAAACGGTGGCGTGATCCTGGAAGATGCTGGTCCGTTGCTCCAGCGTTGTCCGCAGCAGCGTCTGTAGGGATTCGTCGGGGATCTGGCTCAACGGCGCGCCCGCCAGATGGCGGAAGGGACCGGCGGCGGCCAGGATGATCGGCTCGTCGCTTCCCACCTCGTGGCGCAGGCCGTTGAGCGCCGGTTTGGTGCGGGCCAGCACGATTCCGCTGGCCTCAATGTCCAGAAGGCCGCCCAACTGGGTCAAGATGCCTTCGCAAAAAGCGGTGAGCGAGTTGCGGCGGAACAGCTCGGCGGACGCGCCGATGATCTGCTCCAGCCCGCGCCGACTGGTTTCCAGCGCCTGGATGTGGTTGTAGGCGCGCAAGGCGGCGTAGAGCGAGGTCAGCAGCCGGGTGCGCGTCAATTCCGATTTGGTGCGGTAGTCGTTGATGTCGTAATCGCGGATCACCGCCAGTTCCGGGGCGTAGCCGGGTTGGCCGGTGCGCAGGATGATTCGCGGGCTGCTCAAGGCCAGATCCTCGCGGATCATGCGGACCAGCCGCAGGCCCGCGTCGGGCGTCTCCATCACGACGTCGAGCAGGATCACCGCGAAATCGGAATCGCGGCGCAACAGCTCCAGCGCCTCCGCCCCGGATCGGGCGTGCGACAACTCCAGTTTGCGGCCAAGAATCTCGACGCCTTGCAGGGAATAGGCGGTGGTGAGGTGAACCTCGTCGTCGTCGTCGACCAGAAGCATCCGCCAGACCCGATCCGGGGGCGCGGCGCTGGACGTCGGCTCGTCATCCTCAATAATCGCGAGGATGTCATCCTGATCTTGTGCGCTCATCAGAGAATACCCCGCCCGGCGGCTGCCTCATGATCGCGTGACACGGCTCAAACGACTCTAAGCTCAATCAATCGGACGGCGCCGTTTTTTGAACAGAACAGACCATTTTGTGATGGTGACGCAGGAACAGACCTCTGTCGATAGGGGAAACCCATGACGGTCGGTTGCACCCTTACGATGTAAGGCTGGAGGCGATTGGCAAGAGAACAATCAATAGGAGTAAAAGCTGTGGGTGGAACCGCCTTTGGTCGCCGTCGCCCCAGCCGCAGCGTCCCGCCGCCGCTGACGTGAGGGCCAGGTGGCAACGTCGGCGCGCGGTCGGAGCTTTGTGAACAGCTCGTGACAGCCGCCGACTTTCGGTGTTGTCGGCGCGAATTTGCGCTTGGATAACACGTGGGTTGCCCTAGTCTGTCGCTCAACACGTCGGTGGCGCTTTGTCTCCCCGGCGGCAACGGGGATCGGGGTCAAGTTTGGCGCGGGGGATGGCGATAGGGGTCTCGGATGCGCTGGCGTCCGCCGCTGGGACGGCGCCGACGCTGGCGACGGCGTCTCCGCCCGTGTGGCTGACGGTTGCCGGGCGGGTTTGGGCCGTGCCGGTGGCCAGTGTGCGGACCATCGCCGAAGCCGGGCCGGTCACGCCCCTGCCGATTGTGGTTCCTTGGGTCGATGGGATCGCCAGCGTCAATGATTCCCCCGTGGTCCTCGTTGATCTTGTCGGCGCGTTGGGGCTTGGGGCGGAATCCTCCGCCGTATCCGGCGCCGGTCGGCGCGGGCGTGTGGTCGTGGTGGTGGCGACGGTCGCCGGGGATGTCGCGCTGCGCGTCGATGACGCCCGGTGGGCGCGCGAGGACAGCGCGCCGGTCCTGGAGATTGCCAATTTTCTGCCCTGGTGTGGCGGCTTCCGCGTGGTGGGGCGTGTCGAATCGGCGGCCCCCTCGGTTTGCGCGCCGCAGGTTGCGGAGCGTTCCTTGTTGCGGGTGAGCCAAGAAGGCGGCGGCGAGCTGGCGTTGCGGCTTGATCGGTTGGACCGGATCGAACGGGCCGAGCCGGTGGCGCCGCTGCCCGATTCGTCGGCGTGGCTGGTCGCCGTCGGCGGTGGGTTGTTGCCGGGCCGGACCTTGTCCGAGCGAGGCAACGGCGCGCAGGGGTTGGCCGGGCACGCCGTGGTGCTGCGGGGCGACGCGCCGGGGGAGCGCGCGGCCTTGCTGGTTGATCGCGCGATTGGGGTGGAGCGTTGCCCCTCGGACGCCCTGTTCGCCGTGCGCCATCCCGATGGCGGGGGATCGGTGTGGTGGCGCCGCGCCGACGCCCTGCCCTTGCGGGTGGTGGATCCCGGTCCCTTGTTTGGCTGGTCTCCGGTGGACGTCGCGGCGACCGAGTCCGCCGCCGCGACGTTGACGACGCGCGATTCGGGCGGTGGTCAACCGCGCTGGCTGGTGGTGGAGCGGGAGGGCGTGGCCGTGGCGATTCCCCTCGCGCTGGTCGCCCATGTGACGAGCGGGGGCGTTGGGCGTGGGGCGGATGGGACGGCGGGCGCCGCCGACCGCGTGCGTCTGGCCGGGCCGGGCCGTTGGCGTCGGCATCCGTTGCGTGTGGATCGGGTGAACGCCCTGGATGGCGGCGCGGCGGCGTGGCGGAGCGTTCAGGGGGCGCCCCCGGTGGTCGCGGCGCTGTTCGACGCGGCCCGGTTCGAGGCGACGACGGGACGCTGGATGTTCCGTTTGAAAGACGATTCTGTGGATCATGCGCCGCGCGGGTTGCCTTGGCCGGTGCGGCGGCTGTTGGCGGTGGCCTGGCGGGATTGGGCCGACGCCGGATGGCGGGAGGGGAGCGATCCGGTTCCAGCGTCCACCACGATGTCCCACCCTGATTTTGCCCCGAAACCGTCCGTGATTGCCAAAACATGACCATCAAGACCAAGCTTCGTCTGGCCTTCCTGCTGGTGATCGTCCTGTTCGCCGCGTTCGGCGGGGTGGCCATGCACGCGCTGAAGCTGTTGACGGCGGACGTCGACAGGATCACCGAGCGGATTCTCCCCGCCGTGGTCGCCGTCAACGCCGTCAACACGGCGACCAGCGATCACCGGGCGACGGAATTGCGGCACATCCTGTCCACCGACCCCCAGGAGATGCGCGAACTCGACATTGAGATCTCTCGCCTGCGGGCGGAGATCGAGACATGGCGCAAGCGCTACGAACCGTTGATCGAAAGCCCGGTGGAGCGAGAGCGCTACAGCCATTTCTCCCGCGATTACGCCACCTACCTGACCGGCAGCGACAAGACTCTGGCGCTGTCGCGCAAGAACGAGAACACCAACGCTCACGCGCAGGTCACGGACTCGGCCCGGCTGTTCCAGGATTTCAGCGACGATCTGGACGAGTTGGTGCGGTTGGAGCAAGCCTCCAGCGAGGAAACCAGCCAGCAGGCCAAGCAGGTCGCCACCCGTGGCCGGGCCGTCATCCTGATTGGCTTGGCCCTGGCCATCGGCTTTTCGCTGGCCTGCATGTGGTTGGTGGAGACGCTGATTTCCCGCCCGGTCGCCGACTTGACCGGCAGCTTGCGCAAGGTCGGCGCGGGCGATCTGGACGTGACGGTCGGCATGACCGAGCGGACCGACGACATCGGCGAGATGGCCCGCGCCACCGAGGCGACGATCGTCGCCGTCAAGGGGCTGGCCAAGGATCTTGGCGCCCTGGTGGACGCGGCCCAGGCCGGGGCGCTGGCCGCCCGCGCCGAAAAGGGCCAGCATCACGGCGAATACGCCTCGCTGGTCGGCGGGTTGAATCTTCTGATCGAAACGCTGACCAAGCCGCTCTACGAGGTGGTCGGCGTCATGCAGCTTCTGGCCGCTGGCGATCTGAAGGGCCGGATGACCGGCCATTACGACGGCGATTTGCGGGCGCTGAAGGCCAACATGAACCGCAGCCTCGACGCGCTGGTCAGCCTGTTGGGGGAGGTCGGCGCGCTGGCCGGGCGGATGGCCGACGGCGACCTGACCGCGACGGTCGCCGGATCCTACCAGGGCGATTTCGCCATTCTGAAGGGCAACGTCAACCGGGGGCTGGAGCGTCTGCGCGAGCTGATCGGCAACGTCGCGGGGGACACCGAACAGATCGCCGTCGCCGCCACCGAGACCTCCGCCGCCGCCCGGCAGGTGGCCGAGGAATCGGATCGCCAGTTGGTCAGCCTGATCGCCGTCGCCGGGGCGGTGACGCAGACCGCCCAGTCGGTGGAGGACATCGCCGCCAACGCCAACCGGGGCCGCGATCTGGCGGCCGTCACCGCCACCCTGGCGGACGAGGGGCGCGGCAAGCTGGCCCAACTGTCCGACGCCGTGGGCCGGATCGCCAACGCCCATGACCGGATCGAACGGATCGCCGGAACCATCACCCGCATCGCCGACAAGACGCACATCCTGTCGCTGAACGCCGGGATCGAGGCGGCGCGGGCGGGCGAGCAGGGCATGGGGTTTGGCATCGTCGCCCAGCAGATCGGGCGTCTGGCCGAAGACGCCGCGCTGGCGGTGCGCGACATCGAGGGCATCGTCGCCGAATCGGCGCACACCGTGCGCGACGGCGTGGCGACGGCGGGGGAGGCGCGCGGCTCCATCGACCGCATCGCCGAGGCCGCGCGCGACAGCGGCGCCGCCGTCCAGGCGATTTCGGCGGCGATGGCCCAGCAGACCGCCGCCGTGCAGGAGTTGGCCCAGCGTCTGACCGAACTGCGCACCAGCAGCGAGGGCAACGCCGCCGCCGCCGAGGAAATCAGCGCGACGATGGAGGATCTGGCCCGCATGGTCCACCGGGCGCGCGACCAGATTGGCCGTTTCCGACTCGCCTGACCCTGTTTGACCCTGTGATTTGACCGCGTGAGGAGCCTGACCGCCCGATGCCCGTGCCGACCATCATTTCCCGGCTGAACAAGCTGCTGCTGCCGTTGGCCGGGTGTCTGCTGTTGGGCGGCGCCCTGTATCTGGAGGGCAGCGCCTATCAGGCCGCCGGGGCGGAGGCGCTGGAAAGCGGTTGGCGCGTGTTGGGCTACGCGCTCAGCATCGGCTTGATCCTGTCCTTGGGCATGCTGCTGCAACGGGTCGTGCAGTATGTCCTGCTCGATGGGTTGGTGGCGGCGGCGCTGGGCGCGCCGGTGCCGCGCCTGCTCAGCCAATTGTCGGGCCTGTTGATCTTCCTGCTGTCCTTCGGCGCCATCGCGGGCTTTGTCTTCAAACAGGATCTGACGGTTCTGTGGGCGGCGTCCGGCGTGGCGGGCGTCGTTTTGGGCATGGCGTTGCGGGAATTGCTGCTCGACATCTTCACCGGGTTGGCGCTGAACCTCGACCGCCCGATCAAGATCGGCGACCATGTGGTGCTGCACAAGGCGGGCGACACGGTGTTGGAGGGGCGCATCGCCGAAATCAGTTGGCGCAGCACCCGGCTCAACGACGATGCGGGCAATCTGGTGATCGTCCCCAACAGCCGAATCGCGGCGTCCACCATCACCAACCATTCGCTGCCGAATCCGTGGTTCGAGTTCATGACCACGGTGACGCTCGACGCCAGCGTGCCGACGGAGCGCGCCTTGCGCATTCTGGAGGCGGCGGCGATCGAGGCGATCCTGCCCTATGCCCTGCCCGAGGCGCCGCCGCCTTACAGCCGTGTGCGGGCGATCACCCCGCATGGGGTTGAGTACGCGGTGTTTTTCAGCCCGCCCATCGACCGCCGTTACCGCGTCCGCAGCCTGATTTTGCAGCATGTCCTGCGCCATCTCGACCGCGCCGGTCTGCGCCCGGCTTGGCCGAAGCAGGAACAGGCGGCGGGCGACCCGACGAGCCTCGCCGGGCGGACCATGGACGCCGACAGCTTGTCCCGACTGCTGGCGACCACCGCGCCGATGAGCGCCCTGGCCGAGGCCGACCTCCGCGTTCTGGCGGCGGAGATTCGCCAACGGCGCCTGCCCGCCGGTCTGACGCTGGTCCAGGCGGGGGAGGCGGCGGTGGCCTTTTACATCGTCATCGAAGGGCTGATGACCGCCGAGGCCCCGCGCGGGCGCGCGGCGGCCCCGCCCCCCGTCCCGCTGGGGCCGGGTCGTCTGGTCGGCATGGACGCCCTGCTGCTTGGCACGACCCATGGGGAAACCGTGCGCTGCCGCACCGAAACGCTGGTCGGCGAGATCACCATGGACACGCTGGGCGTCCTGCTGGCCCACAACCCGGACGCCGCCGACACGCTGAGCCGCGCCGCCGCCGCCCTGCTGGCGCAGGACAGCCCGGGCGAGCCGCGCGGGACTTTCGCCGGGGAAGCCGATCTGGCCGCCGACATGCTGTCGAACCTGCGGCGCTCCACCGGCGTCGGTCGGTTGATGGCGGCGGACTGAAACCCGTTGACGGCGCATTGACAGGCTGCGCGCGCTCCCGGAAGATGGGACAATGTGCGGGAGGTGTGTTCCATGCCGTCTCAAGCTCTGCGGGATCACGGAATGTCAGGTCGCGTCATACAGGGCCGCTTCGCCGCGTCTGGTCCGCGCCTGCCGATGGCGGGCCGAACGGGAACGGCGCAGCCGATGGCGCAGGGCAACGCGCAGCAACTGCCCTCCGGCCTGCTGCGCATGGGGGCTTCTGGTCGCCCCTTGCCCGAGTCGGTGCGGCAGAAGATGGAATCCTTCTTCAAGACCGATTTTTCCGATGTTCGCGTGCATGTCGGGGCGGAAGCGCCGTCCATCGGCGCGCTGGCCTTCACGCTTGGCTCCAACCTCTATTTCGCGCCGGGGCAGTACAACCCGGACACCCCGCAGGGCCAGCAACTGCTGGGGCATGAGTTGACCCATGTGGTTCAGCAGCGTTCGGGCCGGGTGCGCAACCCGTTCGGCAACGGCATCGCCGTGGTTCAGGATCCCTCGCTGGAATCGGAGGCCGACCGCATGGGCCTGCGCGCCGCCTCCCACGTCGTCGCGCCCAGCCTTCAGGCCAAGATGGCCCTGTCCAAGCCGGGCCAGCTTCCGGCGCCCCCGTCGAACGTCGGGCAACCCAAAGCCGGGGCGGCGGTGGGGTCGGGCTACCGCCTGATCGTCGGCGCCTATCTGCACCAGGAATCAGGCTTGCCCGACGCGATGGCCGGGCATGGCTTCGTCGCCGTCGAGCGGCCCGGCGGCAAACGCGAAGCCTGGGGCTTTTCCCCCGCCAACCTGTCCGAACTGGACGCCAAGCGCGATCTGGGCCGTCTGACCACCGGCGTGCCGGGACGGGTCCACCGCGACGAAAGCGCCTTCGCCAAGCCCTGCGTTCGCACCCGCAGCATCCCGATTTCGGCGGAGCAGGCGGACAAGGCGATGGCCAAGATCGCCGAATACCGGGGCGGCAACGTCCAATTCAGCCTGGCGCGCCGCCAATGCACAGCCTTCGCCGGGGACGTCGCCAAGGCGGCGGGGGTGGACGACGCGTTGGGAGCGGGAGCCAGCCGGGGGCCACGGGATTTCTATCGGAAAATTTGACGGGGCAGGAAATTTGATGGGTGCGGGTGATGCGATGAACGCCGGAAACGTGGAGAAATGACCGTGAAGCAATTTCCCCCACCGGCGGTGCATTGGGGCGGCAACGCTCCCCAGACGGCGTCAGGAACCGGGCGTCCGGCGGGCGTGGCGCAGCCTCGCCGCGAAAGCGCTACGGTCGCGGCTCCAACCGTCCATTGGCGGCATGCGGTCGCGCAGCCCAAGGCGTCGTCTGCGACGCTCACGCCTCCACGGTCGACTCCCGTTCGCAACGTCCCGACCGGAGCGCCGCCTCAGGTTGCTCAGCCGATGATCGCGCGACCAAATTTCAGCAAAGATGTGTATCATCACGCGGTTCTTGCGCACAATTATTTCCAAGGCGACACCATCGACCCAAAAAATCCCAAACTGACCGACAGCAACGCGGCGGTTCCCCATCGGATGCCGTGGGCGGATCTTCGTCGCAATGTGCAACTCTACATTGACGGCAAGGAAACCAAAGGGGATCTTGAGCGTTGGACGGATCGTTTCATTGAGGCCGCCAAGTCGGATATCGACATTCTCAAAGTGGGAAAATCCAAGAAAAAAGCGATGAACAAGGATCTCGACAAGCTCATCGCCTACATCAGTTCATCCACCACAGATATTTTAAATTTGCGCAAAAATCTGTGCAGCGCAAAAACCAAAAAGGAAAAGCACAAGGCGGCATCGCTGTTTTTGAAGAAATTGAACGATTATTTCCCGAATGTCCCCGACCTTGGTCCTCACCGTGGGGTCAACATCCAGGTTTCAGATCGCGGACATTTGAATGCGTATGACAAACGGAACTTGTCGCCAATGAGCGAACGGGTGTTGGACATGAGTCCGCATCGCTTTAAAAAAGGCATCGCCACGACGCAGACTGGTGAAATCGTGACGACCTTCGGGGAAACCGTTCCGCTTGCGTCGCTTGGCAAAGTGACGAAGAAGCGGATCGACGACATTGGACCCGACAAGACCAACGCTCACTCAATTCCGTTTGATCGCAAAAATCGGTGGCAGTGACGGCCTGTTGACCCGCATCATCGCGCCATGTCCCCCTTGAAGCCCCTCATCGGCAAGCTGAACCCAACCGCCAAGCGCGCGCTTGAGACGGCGGCCCAGCTTTGCCTGACGCAGACTCATTTCGCGGTGGAGGTGCAGCATCTGCTGCATTGCCTCGTGGCGCTGCCCGACTCCGACGTCGCCCGCCTGCTGCGGCATTACGGGGTTGAGGCCGGGGGGCTGTCCGCCGACCTGATGCGCTCGCTGGAACGGCTGCCGCGCGGCAACCGGCAGACCCCGGCCTTTTCCGAGCATCTGTTGCGCTTGCTGGAACGCGCCTGGGTGGTGTCGTCGCTGCGGCTGGGCGGGGCGGCGATCCGTTCCGGGGCGATCCTGGCGGCGCTGCTGGACGATGACCTGCTGCGCGGCATGGCGCTGGAGGCCGCGCCGACGCTGGCCCGCATCCCGCGCGGCGCCTTGTTGGAGGAGTTGCCGAACCTTCTGCGCGGCGGGGTGGAGGATCAGGGCGGGCCGACCGGCGGATTCGCCGACCCGGCGGCGTCCCCCGCGTCTGCTCCGGGCGCGGCGGGGCCGTCGAAAACCCCGGCGCTCGACGCCTACACCGTCGATCTGACCGCGCAGGCCCGCGCCGGGAAGATCGACCCGATCATCGGGCGTGACGCCGAAATCCGGCAGGTCATCGACATTCTGATGCGGCGACGGCAGAACAACCCGATCCTCACCGGCGATCCCGGCGTCGGCAAAACGGCGGTGGTGGAGGGCTTCGCCCAGCAGGTGGCGGCGGGGGCGGTGCCGCCGTCCTTGCGCGGGGTGTCGGTGCGCATCCTTGATCTTGGCTTGCTTCAAGCGGGCGCCGGGGTGCGGGGCGAGTTCGAGGACCGGCTGAAGCGGGTGATCGCCGAGGTCGCCGCCGCCGCCAACCCGGTGATCCTGTTCATCGACGAGGCGCACGCGCTGGTCGGGGCGGGCGGCGCGGCGGGGCAGGGCGACGCCGCCAATCTGCTGAAGCCGGCGCTGGCGCGCGGCGAGTTGCGCACCATCGCCGCCACCACCTGGGCCGAGTACAAGCGTTATTTTGAAAAGGATCCGGCGCTGACCCGGCGTTTCCAACTGGTCAAGGTGGCGGAGCCGGACGAGGCGACCGCCGTCGCCATGCTGCGCGCCCTGATCCCGACGTTGGAGGCGCATCACGGCGTGCGCGTGCTGGACGAGGCGGTGGAGCACGCCGTCCGCCTGTCGCACCGTTACATCAGCGACCGCCAATTGCCGGACAAGGCGGTGGGGGTGCTCGACACCGCGTGCGCCCGCGTGGCCCTGGCGCAAACCGCCCCGCCCCCGGCCTTGCAGGAGGCCCAACGCCGCGCCAAGGCCCACGCCGCCGAATTGGCCTTGCTGAGACGGGAAAGCGTTTCGGGCCGCGATCATGACGAGCGGATCGACCGGCTGGAAAGCGCCCAGATCGCGGCGGAGGATGAAGGCCACCGGCTGAGCGCCCGCTGGCAACAGGAAACGGAAATCGCCGGGCGCATCCGCGCGCTGGAGGACGAACTCCCCAACCTTTCCGGCGAGGCCTATTTGCGGGCGCGGGCCAAGCGGGACGGCTTGCGGCTGGAATTGGACATGATGCAGGAGGGCCGGGATCCGATGGTCCCGCTCGACGTCGATCACCGCGCCGTCGCGTCGGTGGTGGCGGGCTGGACCGGGATCCCGGTTGAGCGGATGATTGTCGACAAGCCCAACGCGGCCCATGGCTTGCGCGAGCGGATGGCGGAGCGGGTGGTCGGGCAGGGCGCCGCGCTCGACGCCGTGGCCCGCCGCATCCGCACCTTTTTCGCCGGGTTGGGCGAACCGGGCAAGCCGACCGGCGTTTTCCTGCTGGTCGGGCCGTCCGGCGTCGGCAAGACGGAAACCGCGCTGACCCTGGCCGATCTGCTGTTCGGCGGGGAGCGCAGCCTCATCACCATCAACATGTCGGAGTATCAGGAAGCCCATTCGGTGTCCGGTCTGAAGGGCGCGCCGCCGGGCTATGTCGGCTTCGGCAAGGGCGGCGTGCTGACCGAGGCGGTGCGCCGCGCCCCCTATTCTGTGGTGCTGCTGGACGAGGTGGAAAAGGCCCATCCCGACGTGCTGGAGCTGTTCTATCAGGTGTTCGACAAGGGCACGCTGGAGGACAGCGAAGGGGTGGTGGTCGATTTCAAGAACACGCTGATCCTGCTGACGTCCAACCTGGGGTCCGACACCATCGCCCGGCTGGCGGCGGGTGGGGTGACGGCGGCGGATCGGTTGGCCGAGGCGATCCGCCCCGAACTGACGCGCCATTTCAAACCGGCGCTGCTGGGGCGCATGGTGGTGGTCCCCTATGTGCCGTTGGACGAGCCGCGCATCCACGCCATCGTCCGGCTGAAGCTGGCGCGGGTGCAGGAACGCCTGTTGGACACTCATCGGGCGGAACTGACCTACGACGACGCGGTGGTCGCGCGGGTCGCCGCCCGCTGCGCGGCGACCGACGCGGGCGCGCGAGCCATCGATCATCTGCTGACCAACACGCTGCTGCCCGATCTGTCCTCGGAACTGCTGTCCCGGTTGGCGACCGGCGCGCCGCTGGAGTCGGTTCATGTCGATCTCGACGCCTTCGGCGCGCTGCGTTACACCTTCGACGGTCCCGCCGTTCGCCGCGTTTAGGCGCGCGTCCCCGTGAAAGCCCCCCCGTGAAAGCCCCATCGTGAGCGACAAGGCCACCACGCAAGACAACGCCTCGCTGTCGGTCAGCACGCCGCTGGGCAAGGACGCGCTGATTCTGACGGAGTTCAGCGGCAGCGAGTATGTCTCCGACCTGTTCGACTTCACGCTGGTCATGCAGTCGTCCAGCGGCGCGCAGGATTTGGATCTGTCCAAGCTGGTCGGCGCGCATCTGACGGTGACGCTGGTCGATGGGGCGGGGGCGAAGCGGATCATCGACGGGCTGTGCGTCCGCGTGGTGCAGACGGCGACCTCCTACGTCGCCGAGTTGCGCCCCTGGCTGTGGATGTTGGGGCTGAGCAGCGACAACTGCATTTACCAGACGATGACCGCCGTCGAGATCATCAAAAAAGTGTTCACGACGCTGGGTTACAGCGACGTCAAGGATTCGACGACCGCCACCTACACCAAACGCGATTATTGCGTGCAGTATGGCGAGACCTGCCTGAACTTCGTCTCGCGGCTGATGGAGGAGGAGGGCATCTGCTATTTCTTCACCCACGCGGCGGGAACCCACACGCTGGTGCTGGCCGATGATTCCTCCGCCTTCACGGCGGTGGCGGGGGTGTCGCCGGTGCCATACATGGCGCTGCCGGGCGGCAAGGATTGGGTGGATGGGGCGCATGTGACCAGTTGCTCGCTGGAGCAGGCCGTCACCAGCGGCGCTTATCAGGCCGACGACTACAACTTCATCACCCCCGCGACCGAGTTGAAGGCCAGCGTCACCGGAAAGTCCGGCGCGCCGCAAATCTATGATTATCCGGGCAATTACACCAGCAAGGGGCAGGGCGACGGCTTCGCCAGCGTCCGCTTGGCCGCCTTGCAGGCCGACGCCAAGCGGCTGAGCGGGGCCAGCGTCGTGCGCGGCTTCACGGCGGGGCAGAAATTCACCCTGTCCGGCCACCCGCGCTCCGACCTGAACGCCGAGTGGGTGTTGCACGCGGTCCAGCACCGCGCGACTTACCGGGAGTATGACAACCGTTTTACCGCTTTGCCCTCGGCCACCGTTTACCGCCCGCCGCGCCGGGCCGTCGCGCCGCGCATCGCCGGAACCCAGCCCGCCATCGTCGTCGGCAAGTCGGGCAAGGAGATCTACACCGACCAGTATGGCCGGGTGAAGGTTCAGTTCTATTGGGACCAGTTGGGCAAGAACGACGAAAACAGCTCCTGCTGGGTGCGGGTGGCGCAGGGCTGGGCGGGCAAGGGCTGGGGCAGCTTCTTCCTGCCGCGCGTCGGCATGGAGGTGATCGTCAGCTTCCTCGACGGCAATCCCGACCAACCGATCATCACCGGCTGCGTCTACAACGGCACCAACACCACGCCCTACACCCTGACCGACGATCAGACCAAAAGCACGATCAAGTCCAACAGCTCCGAAGGCGGCAAGGGCTTCAACGAAATTCGCTTCGAGGACAAGGCGGATTCGGAGGAGATCTTCGTCCAGGCGCAAAAGGACATGACCGTCCTCATCAACAACAGCCGCACCACCACGGTGGACGCCGCCGACGACACGCTGACGCTGAACAAGGGCAACCGTTCCGTCACCATCACCAAGGGCAACGACACGCTGACCGTCACCGAAGGCAACCGCACCTCGGCGATTTCCAAGGGCAACGAGACCCATTCGGTCAAAGGCACGCGCGGCGTGACGGTGGAGGGGGCGGAAACCCGCACCAACAAGGACGCTTTCACCCAAAACGTGACCAAGGATTACACCCTGAAGGTCGACGGCGACATCACCATCGAGGCCAGCGGCGCCGTGACCATCAAGGCGGGCAAGGGGCTGACGATGAGTTCGGGGCAGGCGATGAACCTCACCTCCTCCGCCGCGTTGACGGCCAAGGCGACCAGCGACGCGACCTTGCAGGGCATGAACGCCACGGTGAAGGCCGACACCGGCGCGACGCTTCAGGGCGGGGCGACGGTGACGGTGAAAGGCAGCGCCCAGGCCACCATCGACGGCGGCGGCATGACCACGGTCAAGGGCGGGCTGATCCAGTTGAACTGAACCCACCGAACGGACGATGACCCAACCTTCTGACGCCGCCGCTCTTCCAAACGACGAGGCTCCGCCGCCCGGCCTGACCCGCGTGGAATCCCGCGCGGAGGATGGCCGTCTGCTGTCGGTCGCCCATCTCAACGCCGACGGGGCGATGGACGGCCCTTTCATCGCCTACGCCGCCGATGGACGGGTGCAGATGCGGATGGGCTACCGCGCCGGTCAACCGGACGGCCCCGCCACGATCTACCGCGACGGTCGGCTGCAAACCGAACTGACCTACGCCGCCGGTCAGTTGGATGGGCCGTTGCGCGGCTATGATCTGGCTGGGCGGTTGGCCTCCGTCGTGCGCTATGTCCAGGGGCGCAAGCATGGGCTGACCGAGTGTTTTTCGCCCGACGGCGCGCCGCTGGTCAGCATGGCCTATGAGAACGACCGCCAGCACGGCCCGACCACCGAATATTTCCCCGACGGGACGCCGCGTCGCCGCACCCCCTACAAGGATGGGCTGGCCGACGGCGAGTCGCTGGAGTTCCACCCCGGCGGCGCGCCCGCCGAACGCACGCTGTTCCGCGCGGGCGTGGCGGTGGAGGGGCCGACCCGTTTCGAGGATCCGGCGGCTCCGGCCAAGACGTCGCTGTTGGGCCGTTTGTTGGGCAAGTGAGACGAAAGCGGGAGGCGCGCCATGGGCATGCAGGTGGTGATGGGGGCGTTGGTCCAGTGCAGCTTCGGCGTGGCGCCGGGCAGCCTGATGGTTCTGCCCGCCAATTGCGTGATGGCCGGGGGCGTGCCCGCCGCCAACATCATGGATTACAAGCCGATGGTGAACATCCTGCCCTTTGGCATGTGCAACAGCATGGCCAACCCGATGGTGGCGGCGGCGACGGCGGCGGCGCTGGGGGTGTTGACGCCGATGCCCTGCATTCCGATGACGGCGGCCCCCTGGATGCCCGGCATTCCCACGGTGATGATCGGCAAGATGCCGACCCTGGACAATGGCAGCAAATGCCTGTGCAGTTGGGGCGGCTCCATCAGCATCAACATGGCCGGGCAGTTCCAGACGCAAGTGTGAGCGGCGCTGCGGTTGCGGGGCTGGGTGGTTCCGCTATACTGGGGCGAGTTTCCCATCGCTGGGTTCCGCATGTCCAATCCGCCCAAACGCTTCGCCCCACCGCCAACGCGCTGGCCCGCCTCTGGGGCTGCCTCCGGGGGCGGCGCGACCGTGCAGCGGATGGCCACCTTCACGCCGCTGCGCGCGGGCAAGAGCGAGCGGGCGAGCGCTGGGGATGAGTTGGTGCGGAGCCAAGGCGACGAGTTTTTGTTGAGCAGCGCCGAACGCAATCTGCGGACCCGGCCCAACGGCACCTACAATTTCGTTCGGGTGCAGGGAAACACCCGCAACGATCAACACACCTATGTGTCCGCCCGCAGCGGTCACGCCGGTCTGGCCGCCGGGCGTCCGGTGCTCTACGCCGGAACCATGCGGTTTGACGGCGGCAAGCTCGACTGGTGGAGCAATTATTCCGGCACCTATCAGCCGATGGCCGCCTTCCGCCAGCAGGCGCAATTGCCCGACGAGCGCTTCATTCCCTGGCAGAAGCTCCAGATGGGCGGGGTTGGCTTGCAACGCGGCATGTTCAGCGACCAGCGCGCCTCGGTCGCGCCCGAAAAGCCGCAGGCGACCCGGTTGCAACCGCCTTTGCCTGCGACGGGGGCCTCGTCGGGCGACCGTGGATCGGGAAAAGCCGCCTCAGCGGAACCGAGCCAAGCCGCCAAACCCGCCGCGCCATCGGTCAGCCCACCGCGCGCCGAGTCGGCGGCGCCCGCATCGTCGTCAATCGCGCCGTCGGTGGCTCCGACGTCCGCCGCCGCCGCCGCGAAGGGGCGATGAATGGCGGCGTTGCGCAGTTCGTTGCCGCTCCTCATCGGGGCCGTGTTGCTGTTCGGTCTTCTGACCTTTCTGTTCGGGATGGTGGTCGGCGCCAATCTGGTGGGAGTCCCAGACGCGCCGCCAATGGCCAAGCCGTCTCTTGCGCCGCCGTCCGTCACCGCGCCGCCGCTCCCGGTTTTGCCTCCGGCTCCGACCTTGTCGGCTCCGGCTCCGGCGCCGACTCCCCCGGCCCCGGCTCCCGCCGCCGCTCCCGCGCCAACCCCGCCCGCCCCTGCGGCGCCCCCTCCTGCCGCCGCGCCCGCCGCTCCGACAAACCCCAGCGCCCCCGGCTCCAACGCCCCCGGTTCCAGTGCGCCGAGTCCCAGCGGCGAGGCGGCGCCTGCGATCAAGACGGTGAAGGTCAAGGGCTTTGGTTTCGGCGAACCGCCATCCGCCCCGCCCAACTCGGACCTGCGCGGGCCGTTGCTGGAGCAGGCGTCCAACGCGCCGCCCGCCGCGCCCGCCCTTGCGCCCGCCGATTCGGGGCAGGTCGCCGCCGCTGTCCCGCCGCCGCCCGTCGCCGCGCCCGTCAAAGATCCGGCCCCGCCGATGGTCTATTCGGTCGCGGTCGGGCGCTTTCTGATTGAATCCCGCGCCGGGGCCTTGTCCAGCGCTGTGGCGGCCAAGGGCTTCACCCCGGTCGTCGTCGTCGCCGATCCGCCCGACGCGACGGGCTGGCTGACGGTGACGCTGGGGCCGCAAGAGGACGCGACGCACGCAAAACGCTTGGCCAAAGAGGCTGAGGCGCAGGGATTCGACACCTGGATGGTCAGTTGGTCGCCGCCGTGATCGGGGTCTTGCGCGGCCCGCGCAAGGTCCTGTCACATTCTGTGTGAATTTTCCGCAGGTCCGGGCGCCAAGTGCTTCGCATTTTATTAAGATTTCCCGTGTCTTTAGAGATATTGCGCCATCTCGCCAATCTTCGCACCGAAAGGGCAAGGAATGCCTCGGGCCGATCAACTCAAGGTCATCTGCGTCGATGACCAGGACAGCATGCTCCGCCTGCATCGCTACGCGTTTTCGCAATTGGGCGTGCGCAACGTCACCGAATGCACGTCGGCGGTGGCGGCGATCGACGCGGTGCTGACCACGGAATTCGACCTGATGACGCTGGATTGGAACATGCCCGGCACCGATGGCCTGACGCTGTTCAAGATGCTGCGCGGCAACCCGAAAACCGCCAAGCTGCCGATCATCATGGTGACGGGCAACGCCGAGGAAAGCTCGGTCAAGACGGCCATCGCCGCCGGTGTCCGGCTGTTCTTGCGCAAGCCGGTGGCGGTCAAGGATCTGAAGGTTCGGGTCGAAGCGGCCCTTGGCAAACTGACCTGATTTTGGGGGGATGGCGATGAAACCGGCCCTGTCTGTGCCGCTGATCGGCAAGGTTCTGCTGATCCTCACCGTGCTGGCGGTGGTCGTGTTCGTCGGGATTGACCGGATCAACAAGATCCAGGACGACACCGAAAGCGAACTCATCAGCCTGATTGACCATGACGCGGTCGGCATCGTCTGGATGGCGCGGGCGCGGGCGACCGCGATGAACGCCGTCCGCCTGACCTTCGAGACGCTGAGCGAGCCGAGCGGTCTGCGCGCCCGCCAGACCACCGGGCGTTTGAAGGAGGAATCCATCGCCTTCATCACCCAGATGGCGGAGGCGGAGCGCAACCTGCCCAGCCTGTCGCGGGACTTGAAGGTGGCGCGCGAGGGGTTTGACCGGCTGGGCCAGCGCATCGACACCCTGGTCGCCGCGAAATTCGCCCTGGCCGCCGGAGCGCCGCCCGACTCGTTGCGCGATCTGGGGCGCGCCGTCACCGCGTCGGTCGAAGAGTTCGACGGCTTGATGACCAGGCTGATCGAACAGGCGCAAGAACAGGCGCGCAACCAGGCCCGCGCGACGTCGGCCAATTCCGACGCGGCCAGCACGCTGGTGGTGCGCATCGTCGGGCTGACGCTGGCCGGGGCCTTCCTCTTCGCGTTTCTGTTGCTGCGGCTGACCGTGGTCCGACCGCTGCACACGCTGATCGGCACCGCCAAGGCGCTGTTGGGCGGCAACCTTGACCGCCGGGTGCGCGGGCTGGACCGGCGCGACGAGATCGGCGACATCGCCCGCGCCGTTCAGCTTTTGAAGGACACGCTGCGCGGGTCGGACGAGCTGGCCCGTCGCACCCAATCCACCGCCGAACAGGTCGCCGCCGCGACCAGCCAGGCGGCGGCGGCGGTCGAGCAGGTGTCCGGCGGTTCCCAGCGTCAGATGCAGTCGGTCGAGGCGATCACCAATTCGGTGTCGCGCACCACGGCGATCATCGGCACCATCGCGTCGGTCAGCCTGTCGGCCAAGCATTGTTCGCGCAAGGCGGCGACCCAGCTTGCCGGGGGACTGACCCAGATGACGGCGATGACCGGCGCGGTTCAGGAAATCGCCGTCACCAGCGCCCGCATCAACGCCATCACCCAGAGCATCAGCGAACTGGCCACCCGCTCCAACATCCTGTCGCTGAACGCCGCCATCGAGGCGGCGCGGGCGGGCGAGCATGGGCGCGGTTTTTCCGTGGTCGCCGAAGAGGTCGGCAATCTGGCCCAGCAAACCGCCGATCTGGCCCAGGAAATCGCCCTTCTGGCCGCCGACAGCGGCGAGCGCATCCAAAACGGCGTCAGCATCGCCACCGACGTTGGCGGGGTGATGAACAGCGTCGCCGGTTCGATCAACGAGACCGACAGCCTGTCCGAAGACATCGCCAAATCGATGGAGGAGCAGGGCGCGGTGCTCCAGCAGATCGAGGCGAGCTTGCAACGCCTGACCGAAACCGCCAACGCCAACGCCACCGCGTGTGAGGAAATTTCCGCCACCATGGTGGAGCTGACCCGGTTGGCCGACAGCACGCGGCGGATGGCTGAATCCGGGCGGCGGCGCAAGGCGTCGGACCCGGCGGCGACCGACGGCGGCGTGGTCATTGATTTGGGCGACGACGAGGCCGACGACGATTCGGACAAGGCGGCGTGATGCCGGGGGCCGTCGCGCCAAGCGTGCTGATCGCCGACGATTCGTCGATGATGCGCAGCCTGCTGTCCCGCCTGCTGGACGGCGACCGCGACGCCGACGGGGCGGCGCGCTGGCGGGTGGTCGGCACGGCGGCGGACGGGCGCGCGGCGATTGAACAGGCGCGGGAGCTGCGGCCCGATCTGTGTCTGCTGGATTTGGAAATGCCGGTGATGGGCGGCTTGGATGCCTTGCCCGCCATCCGCGCGGTCAGCGACGCGATGGTGGTGGTGGTGTCGTCCATCGCCGGGCCGGGATCGGCGGAACGCCGCGCCTGCCTGATGGCCGGGGCCGCCGCCGTCGTCGCCAAACCGTCGGGCGCGGTCAGCGCCGATCTGGTCGAGGTCAGCGGGCGGGCCATCCTGTCCGCGATGCGGGCGGCGCTGGCCCCGCCCGAGGAGGGCTGATGGCCGCCCTGCCGCCGCTGGATCCGCCGCCCGCGCGCCCTCCCATCGTCGCCTCCTCCTTGGCGCTCGACACCTGCCGTCTGATCGGGGCCAACCCCGCCGGGCCGGTCGGCGCCCGCCTGATTGACGCCTGCGACCATCTGCCGCCGGGCGCGGCGCTGGCCAGCGGGGTGGAGCGCGACGCGCTGGTCGCCCGGCTGATTGACGGCGCGACCAACCGGGAAACCTATTTTTTCCGCGACCGCCGCCAACTGGCGCTGATGGGATCCCTGCTGTGCGACGCCAGCGCTCCGGCCCGGTCCGACGCGACGCTGGCCCTGTGGTCGGCGGGTTGCGCCACCGGGGAGGAGGCCTATTCGCTGGCGATCACGCTGCGCCGTCTGGGCCAGAATGTCAGCGTGCTGGGCACCGACATTTCCCGTTCGGCGCTGGCGGTGGCGCGCGAGGGGCTGTACCGCACCGGCCCGATGTCGCCCTGCCGTCAGGTGGGGGCGGAGGACGAGGCCGATCTGCCGCTGACCGAGGATGGCCGCCGCCGCGTCGCCGACCCGATCCGCGCCGTGGTCCGCTTCGCCGAGCACAACATCCTCAAAATGCCGCCCGCGCCGTTGTTTTTCGACGCGGTGGCCTGCCGCAACGTGTTGATCTATATGGATGACGCCGCGCGCCAAGCCGCCTTCGCCGCGTTGGGCGCGGCGGTGCGTCCCGGTGGGTTGCTGCTGCTGGGGCCGGGGGACAGCGCGCCGCCCGCCGACCCGCAGCAGTTCGGCTTTCAACCCCTGTTCCGCAACGGAACCGGGCTGTTCGTCAAGGGGAACGCCGATGACCGCCCGGCAGGCCGCTGACATGGCCGCTGACAGCGCCGCAACCACGCCAGACGGCGCCGCCCTGACCCCGGTTTTGGTGTTCGACCGGCGCGGGCAGACCTATTGCTGCCCGACCGCCGACGTGTTGGAGATCGTCGAGGAGCCGATTCTCGACCAGCCCGGCTATCCGACGCCGCTGGTGGCGGCGGTGCTGCTGCACAATGGCTGTTTCATCCCGGTGGTCGATCCCGCCAATCTGTTCGATCAGCCGCCGGAGCGGCGGGGCGACGTGATTTTGCTGCATGGTCCGGCGGGGACCGTCGGTCTGCTGGCCGACAGCGTTCTGGGTTTCCGCAACCCGACGGCGTTCGGGCCGGCGCCCTGGATTCCGCCGGGTCGGATATGCCGCTCCGCCGCCGTGATCGACGGAATCGGGCGGGCCTTCGTGCTGGGCGCCGATGGAATCGGCGATGTGCCGTCGGCCCCGGTCGCGCCGCCTTCCGCCGCGAGCGGCGGGCCGTCCAACAGTGTGGCGGTCGAGGCGCACGACGAGTCCGCCGGGCCGATGCATCTGGTTTTCACCATCGCCGGGCGCTCCTTCGCCGCCAGCTACGCCGACGTCCGCCGCATTCTCTACCGCCAGCGCCTGTTCCGGGTGCCGGGCGCGCTGGGGCGCATCCGCTGCGCGGTCGAGGTGATCGGCGCGGTGGTTCCCGTGCTGGATCTGGCGGAGCCGGAGATTGTGCCCGAACGCGCCGATTTCGTCGTTTTGTCGTCGTCGGTCGGGTCGTTGGCCTTGCGGGTGGATGAAATCCTCCGCCCACTGCCGTTGCGCCGGGACGTGACGGAGCCGGAGTGGTTCCCGTCGCCCGGCGTTGACGGGATTGGCCGCCGCGACGATCACGCCTATTCCGTCATCACTGGCGAGGCTCTGTTGCGCGATCTGGTCAACGCCGACGCGGCGCAACGGGCGGGGGCCTGATGCTGACGCTGCCGAATCCGAAAGCCTTGCGCGTTCTCATCATCGACGATTCCGCCTTCATGCGGGCCTCGCTGCGCCACATCGTCGGCCACACGCCGGGTTTCACCGTGGTGGGCGAGGCGAATGACGGCTTGGCCGGGGTCGAGGCGATCCGCAACCTGCGGCCTGACGTGGTGACGCTGGATCTCGACATGCCGGGCCTGGACGGCATCGGCGTGTTGAAGCGGGTGCGCCCGCCGCGCGGCGGCGCGCCGGTGGTCATCATGGTCAGCGCCTTCACCACCCAGGGCGCGGCCCTCACCCTGTCGGCGCTCAGCGCCGGGGCCATTGATTTTGTGCCGAAGGCGTCGGAGCATTTCAAAACCGATCTGGCCCAGGTCGGCGAGCTGCTGCGCAGCAAGCTGGCGGTGGCCGCCGCCATTCTGACCGGGCGCGACAGCCCGCCGCCCAAGCCGCGCCCGGCGGAGCCGTCGGCCCCGGCGGTTGACAGGTCGGCGGCGCGCCCGTGCGCGCCCGCGTCGTCGCCGGTCATCGGGGGCAGGGCCGCCGCCCCGCTGTCGGCGCCGTCCGCGTCGCTGCGCAGCGTCACCATGGTTGGCGCGCCCGATCTGGTGGTGGTGGCGGCTTCGACCGGCGGGCCGCAGACATTGCCGGACTTTTTGCGTCCAATCTGCCCCTATTCCGCCCCCATCGTCATCGCTCAGCACATTCCGGCGGTGTTCAGCCGCAGCTTGGCCGATTCGCTGGCCTCGACGCTGGGCGTCGCGGTGGTCGAGGCGGAAGACGGCAAGGAGCTGACCGCCAACACCGTCTATCTGCTGCCCGGCGGGCGCAACGGCGAGGTGGCGCGCCTGCGCCCCAACGTCTTCGCCCTGCGGCTGCTGGATGGCGGCAGCGCGGTCTATCGCCCGAACGCCGACATTCTGTTCCGTTCCGCCGCCTTGACGGCGCGGCGTCCGGTGGGGGTGATCCTGACCGGGATGGGCAGCGACGGTTGCGACGGCGCCCGCGCGCTGGCCCAGCGCGGCGCGCCGGTGCTGGTTCAGGATCCGGCCACCGCCGTGATCTGGGGAATGCCGCGTTCGGCCATCGAGGCTGGGCTGGCGAGCGAGGTGGCGGACCCGGCGGCGCTTGGCCGTCGGTTGGCCGCCATGGCGGGGAGAGAGGGATGAGCGACCTGGACGATCCCATCGAGGAATTCTGGTCGCTGTTCGGCGCGGAACTCGACGAGTATCTCGCCGCCATCGAAAGCATTTTGGCCGCCAGCCCGGTCGATCCGGCGCGGGTGGACGAGCTGTTCCGCGCCTTCCATTCGGTCAAGGGCGGTTCGGCGGCGCTGGCGCTGCGCTGCATCGAAACGGTGGCGCACGCGGCGGAAGACGTGCTGCATCTGGTCCGCGCGGGCAAGACGACGCTCACCACCGATCTGGTCAGCGCCTTGCTGGAGGCTGTGGACGAGATGCGCCGCCTGCAAGACACCGCGATGGCGACGCGCACCGACCAGCCGGTGAACGGCGCCATCGTCGCCCGGCTGAAAACCCATTTGACCGGCGGCGCGCCCGCCGCCGCTCCGACCGCTCCGGTCGCCGCGCCGGTTGCGCCGGTTGCCGTGGCGCCGCTTCCCGTCCCGAACACGGTCGCCGCCTCGGAACGCCCGCCCGCCGCTCCGGCGTTGATGGTTGATCCGTCGGTGTTGGAAGCGATCCAGGACGCGGTTCTGGGCCTGATCGGCGCGATTGACGCCGAGGATCCGGGCGACGCGGCGCTGGCGCTGGCCGAGGCGGCGGAATCCGCCGAATTGCACGGAATCGTTGGCGCCGCCTTGCGGATCGCCGGTGGAGCCGGCGGGCGCTGGGGCTGGTTGGATCTGGTGCTGCGGCTGCGCGGGGTGGAAAGCGCCAGCGGCCAGAGCGTCGGGGCCTTCGCCCTGTCGGCGGCGCTGGAGGGGCTGTTCGCCGACCTGCTGCTGGAGCATGCGGGCGCGCTGAAATCCACCCCCGAAAACCCCGCCGTTTGGCTGCACGCCGCCCGCCTGTTCGTCGGGCTGGAGGTCGAGGCCGGGGCGGAGCTGGCCGATCTGATCGCCGCCCGCCTGTTGCGTGGGGAGGAGCCGCCGGACGTCGATGATCTGGCCGATCTCTGCGCCTTGACCGGCATTTCGGTCAGCTCCGGCATGGAGATCCCGCGCGACGAGATCACCGCGCTGCGTGACCGTTGGCTGGGGACCGAGGGGGTGGTCGCCGAAGAGGCCCCGGTGGCCTCGCCGGTGGAGCACGCCCACGCATGGCCCGCCGACATCCTGATGCGGATGGCGGTGGCCGAGACCGACGGCGGCGCGTTGCTGCTGGTTCTGCTGGATTTGGAGCATGATCCGGCGGCGGCCGAGGCCGTGAGCGAACGGTTGCGGCAGGAGCGCTGCCTCTACAACCGCTCACGCCTGGATCTGCGTGGCGGCATGTTTGAGTATGTGGTGGCGGTGCGTGGCGACCCCACAGGCTTCGCCCGAGAATTGGTGGAGCTGGATCCGGGCCGCGCCTGTGTGCGCTCCATCCGCGTCACCGACGCCAGCGCCACGCCGGGGGCTGAGATTGGTGGAGCGGCCCCCGCCCCGGCCCCCGTTCTCCTTCCGGCGCTGGCCGCGACCGACGCCGCGCCGTCGGTTCCAAATCCGCCCGCCCCATCCGCCGCCACGCCTGCAACCACGCCCGCCGCCGCGCCGCGTCCCGCCGACGCGATGGTTCGGGTGCCGAGCGCCGCCATCGACGGATTCATGGACGTGATCGGCGAATTGCGGCTTGGCCTGACCGCCCTGTCCCTCAGTTTGGGGGAGGAGGGCGCGCGCCCGACCAACCCGGCGGCCCGCGCGACCTACGACGAGATGCGGCGGCTCGACCGCGCGGTGCGGCAATTGTACGAGGGGGCCATCGCCCTGCGCGTGGTGCCCATCGGCACGCTGTTCACCCGCCTGCTGCGCCCGATCCGCGACACCGCCGTGTTGGTCGGCAAGGAGGTCGCCTTGACCACGGCGGGCGAAGACGTCCAGGTTGACAAGGCGATGATCGAGATGCTGGTCGATCCCTTGACCCACATTGTCCGCAACAGCGTCGATCACGGCATCGAATCGCCCGAACGGCGGGCGGCGGCGGGGAAACCGGCGCAAGGCTCCATCCGCATCCGCGCCCGGCAAACCGCCAGCCTCGCCATTGTCGAGGTGGAGGATGACGGCGGCGGCATCGACGTCGCCCGCGTCCGCGACAAGGCGGTGTCGAAGGGGTTGATCGGCGCGGCGGAGGCGGCGTCCCTGCCCGACGGCGAGGCGCTGAATCTGATCCTGCTGCCGGGCTTTTCCACCCGTGACGAGGTGACGGCGACCTCCGGGCGCGGCGTCGGCATGGACATCGTGCTGACGGCGATCAAGAAGCTGGGTGGCCATTTGGCCATCGACAGCCGCCCCGGCCTTGGCACCCGCATGACCATCGAGTTTCCGGTGTCCGCCGCCATGCAGCGGGTTCTGACCGCCGAGGTCGCCGGGCAGATGGTGGCCATCCATGAACGCTCGGTGCGCGAGGTGGTGGAGGTGACGCCGGACCGGCTGCGCCGGATCGGACGGCGGCTCAGCCTGTCCTTGCGCGGGCGTTTCCTGCCGGTGGTCGATCTGGGCGCGCTGTTGGGGTTGCGCGCGCCGTCCGCCGACGCGCCAACCGTTCGCCGCACCGTGGTGGTGGCCGACGACGGCGACGCGCAGATCGGGCTGATGATCGACCGGCTGGCGGTGCGGCGCGAGGTGTTCTTCAAACGCCTGCACCCGTTGATCGAAGGAAACGCGTTGATCGCCGGAGCGGCGGTGATCGGCGCGGGCAGCGTCATGTTCGCGCTCGACACCCCGGCCCTGTTCGCCCGCGCGGTGGATTGGCTGGAACCACCCCCTCACGCCAACCCGGACCGCCGCAGCGGTGAAAGGGAGGACCCATGCTCCGCCGTTTGAGCATCGCGACCCGCCTTGGGTTGGCCGCCTGCTTGTTCCTGATTCCCATCGGCTATGGCCTGTGGAGTCAGAATGAATCCAAAAGCGTGTTGATCGCGCAAGCCCGGTGGGAAGCCGACGGGGCGGCGTATCTGCGCGGCATCGACAAGGTGCACGCGGCGATCAGCCGGTCGTTGGTGCTGCGGGAGCGGCTTGACAGCGGCGGCTTGGCCCAAAGCCTGGTGGAGTTGCGGGAGCGTTACGGCGCCATTCTGGGCGCCGACGATCTGTCTTTGGAGGTCGAGGCGCTGGTCCGCGCCAAGGACCGCAGCCCGATGAAGGTCGAGGCGCGGCGGGCCTTGCGCAAATTGGCGCAATCGGTCGCCAACCATTCCGGCATTCCGCTGGATCCGGAAATGGCCTCCTTCTATCTGGGGGACGTGTTTGTTTTGCGTCTGGCTGATTTGCGGGAGTTGTTGATCGAACTGCGCGGCGGGGAAAACGCCGACGTTCAGGACAAGGAGACGGCGCGCGGGAAAAGCGAGCTGCTCAGCGGTCGGATCGAGAGCCTGTTGCAAGACATCGAGGAGGCGGTCGCGTCGGCCACCGGGCCGCAGGGCAACCCGGCGATGGCGGACACGCTGAACGAAACCTTCCAACCCTTCGGCCTGATGATGGGGCATGCCATGGCCATGCTGGACAATGGAGACAGCAAGCCAGGGCTGCTCGCCGCGACCTTTGACGCCATCGATCATTTTTACAGCGCCGCCAACAGCCAGTTCATTGATGTGGTGGAGGCGCGGGTCAATCGGCTGAATCGCGAACGCCTGCGCATCGGCGCCATCGCGGGCGGTTTGTCGCTGCTGGCCTTTGCGGTGGTGGTGGCGATTGTCCGGCTGGGCGTGATCCTGCCGTTGCGTCGAATGACGGAGGCGCTGGGCCGTTTGGCCGATGGCGACGTCACCGTTTCGGTGCCGCAAACCCGATTCGACGATGAGGTCGCGGATCTGGGCAAGGCGATGCAGCGCTTCAAAAAGGCGTTGGAGGACACCCGCTCGCTGTCCGACACGGTGGTGCAGGCGACCATGCAGGTGTCCATCGCCACCGGGCAAGCCGCCGCCGCCATCGCCCAGGTGTCGGACGGGGCGCATGGCCAAATGAACTCGGTGGAGCGGCTGCGTCGGTCTTTCCTGGACACGCGCGAGGCGATGACGGCGGTGGCCGCCGTGTCGCGCACCGGGCAGGAGCGTTCACGCGATTCCGCCGACCGGCTGGAGGAGAGTTTGGCCGACATTGGCGCGATGGCCGAAGCGGTCCGCGAAATCGCCGAAATGAGCAACGAAATCAACCGTGTGACCGTCGCCATCAGCAAACTGGCGGCCCATTCCAACATTCTGTCGCTGAACGCCTCGATTGAGGCGTCGCGGGCGGGCGAGCATGGGCGCGGCTTTTCCGTGGTGGCGGGGGCGGTCGGCGCCCTGGCGCAGCAGACCTTGGGGTTGGCGCAAGAGATCGCCAGTCTGGCCCGCCGCAGCCATGAACGGATCGCGCGCGGCCTGGAAGTCGCGGCGGCGGTTGGCCAGCGGATGCAAGAGGTGTCGGCCACCATCGCCGAGACGGACCGCCTGTCGCAGACCATCGTGGACGAGGTGGAGCGCCAGCGCCTGAGCGTGGACGCCATCGAAGAGACGCTGATGGAGCTGTCCCACATTTCCCACGCCAACGCGTCGGCCAGCGAAGAGATCGCCGCCACCATGCGCGGTCTGGCGGCCCTGACCGACGACACCCGACAGCGCGCCCAGCAGGTGACGCAGGGCGAGGGGTAAATCCGCTTCGGCGCCCAGCTTGCCGAGTTTCGGCGGATCTGGTAGATTGGGGCCATGGTTGAAACACGACGCACAGGCGACCGTTCCAACGAGGCGATCCGTTCGGATCCCGGCGGTGGGCGGGTCGGGTCCGGCGGGCCGGTTGGACTGAAGGCCCGCGCCGAGGGCGTCGGCCAGGGCCGTCAGCGCATTCCCAGCATCCGCGAATTGGCCGCTCTGGTGGTCAACGGCATTCTGACCCTGCCGCGCAATTACCGACGCGGCATGTTCCTGGACGTGCAGATCTGACGCCTCAACCGCCAGTGTAGGCCGTGATGCTCGGGCCGAACAGGCGTTCCAGCAGCAGCATTGGCAATTCATATTGCGGCAGGCACAGGCTGGTGCTGCGCGCGTGCAGCGTGTGCAGGCACAGACCTTCGGCGTCGGGAAAGGCGCCGACGCGGAACCCTTCGCGCGCGGTCTTGACGAAGGGGGCGTCTTCGCAGGCGTTGAGGGGGGGAAAGCGCCCGGCTTCCCACACCGCGCGGCGGTAGGCGTAGGAAAAACCGTAACCATCCAGATTGTCGGCGGACGCCGGGGCGTCGGGCGTGTCGACGTAGGCGCAGGTGTTGCGGCCCCAGCGGTGATGCGCGCCGCCGCGCGCGGTGTCCCAATAGCCGAACCGGCCATGGACGGCGCTGTGCAGAAACCAGCCCGACAGTTTGACGAGGTCATAGCCCTGGTCCAGCCAGGACAGCATGCGAGCGACGTAGCCGGGCGCGTAGAAATCATCATCGTCCATGTGGAGGATGACGTCGCCGCTGGCGTGTTCGGCGAGAATGTTGCGCTTTTCGCCGATGGCGTAGCGGCTGGACGAATAGAAATATTTCAGGCGCGGGCTGGCCAAGGGCTGGAGATAGGCTGACGGGCGCGGGCTGTCGTCGAACACCAACCATTCGATGTTCGTGTGGGTCTGCGCCTGGAGGCAGGCGTGCAGCCGGGGCAGGCAGTCTTCGCGCCGCCAGCTTGGCGTGACGACGCTGACCAGAGGGCCGGGGCCGAAATCGGGGGCGGGCGCGGTCATGGCGATTCTTGCTCGTTCTCTGGCCTGCGTGTAGACAGGCGGCATGGTTTCACTTCGCGACGCCTTGGCCGCAGCGGTCGACCACCATCAGGCGGGCCGCCTGGATCGGGCCGAGGCGCTGTATCATAGCATCCTGCGGGCCGTGCCGGACCAGCCCGACGCGTTGCATCTGCTGGGCGTGCTGGACGGGCAGAGCGGGCGGGCGGCGCTGGCTCTGCGACGCTTGCGCTTGGCCGTCGCCGCGCGGCCCGACGACGGGGATTTCCTGAGCGATCTGGCCCTGACCCTGCGGTCGGTCGGCGCGACGGAGCGGGCGGCGGCGTTTTTCGCCCGCGCCCTGCGTCTGGAACCGGGGTTGGCCGAAGCCGCCTACAATCTGGGGAATCTGTGGCTGGAGCGCGGGGATGCGGCGGCGGCGGCGGCGGAGTCGTACCGGCAGGCGCTGGCCCAGCGGGCCATCTATCCGCAGGCCTGGAACAATCTGGGCATGGCCTTGCTGGCCCTGGAGCAAACCGCTGAGGCCGCCGCCGCCTTCGCCCACGCCATCGCCCAGCGGCCCGAGGCGGCGGAGCCGCGCGTCAACCAGGCCAACGCGCTGGCGGCGCTGGGCCGTCTGGCCGCTGCGGCGCGCTTGCGGCGGCAGGCGGCGGCGTTGGAGCCGGCCTTTGCCGACGCGTTGCACAATCTGGCCGTTCACCTGCTGAGCGAGGCCGGGATGGATCAGCCGGTGGTGGCCGGGCGACCGCTGGACCGGGCGAAGCTGGCGCGCGGTTTGGGCTGGCTGCGCCGCGCCTTGGTGGTTCGCCCCGATCACGCGGCGGCGGGCGGGGCGCTGCTGGGCGCGGCGTTGAAGCTGTTGCAGGCGGGGCTGGCCGATGATGGGCTGGTCATGGCGGCGGCCCGCGCCGCGCCACAGGCGTTGCGGCGCGATCCACGCGACACCCGCGCGGCGGCGGTGATCGCCTATCATTTTTACCGGAAAGGCCGCAGCGATCTGGGCGCGCGTTGGATGCGCCGCGTTGGCCGTCGTTTCACCGCCGACGAACGGGTTGCGGATTTCGAACTGCGCGTCTGGTCGCTGGTTCAGACCGACCGGGGAATGTTGGACCGTTTGCCGACGCTGGACGCGCTGCTGCCGGATTTTCCACCCCTGGAGATGATGATCGAGCCGCCGCCGGGGGATGGGCCGTTGATCGCGGTGTCCTGCGACGACGTCTATTTCCAGCGCTTCGTCGGTGATTTGCTGGAGTCCGTCACCGCCACCCTGCCGCCCGGCGGCGGGAGCGGCGTGCATGTCCATGTCGTCAATCCATCGCCGGAGACCGAAGCGGCCCTTGAGCGCTGGCGGACCCGTCTGCCCATCGGCTACAGCCGGGAACGGCTGGATTTCAGCGGCTGGGACGATCACAGACGGACCACCTATTACGCCTGCGTGCGGTTTCTGCGCTGGCGTCAATTGCTGGCGCGGCAATCCCGTCCGTTGGTCCATGTCGACGCCGATTGCACGCTGCGCGCCGATCTGACCAGCCTGTCCGATGGGCTGCGCGGCGTGGATGTCGGGTTGTTGCGCGATGGTCGGGGACGGGGGCCGACGCGGGAAATCACGGTGTGTTTCGCGTGGTTTCAACCGACCGACGCGTCTCGCGCCTTTTTGGCCCTCACCGCCGCCTACATCGCCGACGCGTTGCGGCGGGGCGAGGGCTATTGGATGCTGGACCAGGCCGCGCCCTTTTGCGTGTTGAACGCGTTGACGGCGCGCGGCGCGGCGCCGACCGTGCGCTGGTTCGACTGGGCGGATTTTCCCTGGGTTCGATTCATCGGGGACAAATAAGGCCGATGAGTCCCGCTTGGTTCAAGCCCGGTTGCGGTCTCGGAAACAATCGCCGGGTGGGCAGACCCGGCAGCATTGGCAGCACAGATCGTCGAGATCCGCCATGATTCCGTGGGCGTTCAGCACGCTTTGCGCATAAACGGTGTAGAGTTTCCCCAGCGCCGATCCGCTTTGAACCGGAGTCGGGCGGTCGGGCGGCAGGTTTTCAACCGCAAGCTCCACCTCGTCAATGGCCCGGCGGATCGCGGACGGCTCCAGCATCAGCCACTCCAAACAGGAAACAGCGGGTTGCGCCTTGTCGTTGCCGATCATGACGTTCATTTAGAACGATTACAACGTGGAATGGGTTACAATCTTTTTATATAACTCGATGCGCGCAACGGCGGAGCGTCTTTGAACGGGTGAGGCCGCGCGTTCGACGAAGTTCAGCGCGACCGTGCCGTTGGGCAATTTCAGTCCCGCCCGCGTCCAACCAGAAGCCGCTCCAGCCCATACACGCGGTCCAACACCAGCATGGCGGCGACCGTCATGAAAATCAGCAGGGCCGACACCGCCGCGACCAGCGGGTCGATGTTGTCCTGGATGTAAAGGAACAGACGGACGGGCAGGGTGGTGGTTTCGGGCGACGCGATGAAGACGGTCATCGTCACCTCGTCGAAGCTGTTGATGAAGGCCAGAACCCAGCCGCTGGCGACGCCGGGCAGGATCAACGGCAACGTCACCCGGCGGAAGCTGGTCCAGGCCGACGCGCCGAGCGAGGCCGCCGCGTTTTCGATGGAGCGGTCCATCCCCGTGGAGGCCGCCAGGATCAGCCGCAGCGCGAAAGGCAGGATGATGACGACGTGGCTCAACACCAGACCGACGAAAGTTCCGCCCAAACCGATTTGCGTGAAGAAGCGCAAAAAGGCGATGCCCAGCACGATGTGCGGCACCATCAGGGGCGACAGAAACAGCGCCTGCGCCGCCTCGCGTCCGGGGAATTTGTGACGGGCGATGGCGAGCGCCGCCGGAACCGCCACGATGATCGCCAAGGTCGAGGAGGCGACGCCCAACAGCAGGCTGTCTTTGAAGGCGCGGACGAATTCCGGGTTGTCGCCGATGGCCTTGAACCAGCGCAGCGACAGCCCCTTGGTCGGCAGCGACAGATAACCGTCCGGCGTGAAGGCCACCGCGCAGACCACCAAAATCGGCGCCAGCAGGAACCCCAGAAACAGCGCGTTGAAGATCAGCGCGAGCGGCCCATTGCGGTTCATTCAAACACCTGTTTGTAGCGCCGTTCGACCAGACGGTTGCAGCCGACGATGATGACGATGTTGGCGAGCAGCAGCAGGATCGCCACCGTGGCGCCCAACGGCCAGTTCAGCGTGTTGAGGAATTCGTCGTAGGCCAGCGTCGCCGCCACCTTCAGCCGCCGCCCACCAATGATCGCCGGGGTGGCGAAGGCGCTGGCCGCCAACGCGAAGACGATGATCGAGCCTGACAGGATGCCCGGCACGATCTGCGGGAAGACGATCCGGCGCAGCACCGTGGTGGGACCGGCGCCGAGCGACATGGCGGCGTTTTCCACCTGTGGGTCCAGCCGTTGCAGCGAGGCCCAGACCGACAGCACCATGAAGGGGACCAGCACATGGATCAGGGCGATGACCACGCCGGTTTCCGTGTACATGAACTCGATAGGGGTGGCGATCAGACCCAGCGCCAGCAGCCCCTGATTCAAAAGCCCGGTCGATCCCAGCAGCAAGGCCCAACCCAGCGTGCGCGACACCACCGAAATCAGCAGCGGCCCCAGCACGATCAGCAAACACAGGCTGCGCCAAGGCGCGGTCATGCGGCGCAGGATGTAGGCCTGCGGCGCGCCCAGCGCCGCGCAAAACAGAGTCACCAGCGCGGCGATGCGGAAGGTGCGCAGGAAGATTTCGTGGAAATAGCTGTCGGCCAGGATGTCGGCGTAATTGTCCAGCGTCCAGACATCGGCGATGCCGCCGTAGAAACTGAAGCTGTTCAGCGACAGCAGCGCCGTCATCGCCAGCGGCACCAGCAGGAACACCGCGCAGAGCGCGATTCCGGGCAGGCTGAGCAGATAGGGCGTCCAGGACCAGCGCTCGCCCGCCCGCATCGGCGCCGGGGCGACGGCGGGGGAGGGGGAGGGCGTGGCGCCGTCGGCGGCGTCGAGGGTGGCGTCGTCGGGAGCCGTCCTGGTCATGCCGCCTCCTGGGCGGGCATCACCGCCATGTCTTCCGGGCGCCAGCCGACCATCACGCGCTCGCGCTCGTTGGGCAGAACGCCGCCGTCATGCTGGCGGATCACCATCATGCGGCCAGCGGCGGTTTCAACCTCGAACAGCCATTGCGTGCCTTGGAAGACGCGGGCCTGAACGATTCCGCTGAGACCGGCTTCGGCGACGAAGCTGATTTTTTCCGGGCGGACGGCCAGCGCCCCCGGCCCCGGCGGGACGGACTGCAAGACGGGCCAACGCGCGTCGGCGACGGCGATGCTGACGCCCTGCGCGGTCTGTTCGACAAGGCCCGGCAGCAGGTTGGTGCGCCCAAGGAAATTCGCGACGAAGGCGTTGGCCGGGCGGTCATACGCCTCTTGCGGGGTGGCGACCTGCTGGATGCGCCCCTTGTTCAACACCACGACGCGGTCGGACAGCGCCATGGCTTCCGATTGGTCGTGGGTGACGAGGATCATGGTGGTGCCGACGCTGCGTTGGATGCGGCGCAGCTCGATCTGCATTTCTTCGCGCATCTTGGCGTCGAGGTTGGACAGCGGTTCGTCCAGCAACAGCAGGTTCGGCTTGATGACCAGCGCGCGGGCCAAGGCGACGCGCTGCTGTTGGCCGCCCGACATGCGGCGGGGGTAACGGTCGCCGTAGCTGTCCAGCCCAACCAGCTTCAGCGCGTCGGCGACCATGCGGTCGCGGTCGGCGCGGGTGACGTTGCGCATCTCCAACCCAAAGGCGACATTCTCAGCGGCGGTCATGTGGGGGAACAGAGCGTAGCTTTGAAAGACGATGCCGAGGCCGCGCTCGTTCGGCTTCTTCGCCAGCAGATCCTGACCGTTCAGCGTGATGCGTCCGGCGTTGGGATCGAGAAACCCGGCGATCATCTGCAAGGTCGTGGTCTTGCCGCAGCCCGACGGCCCCAGCAGAGAAATCAACTCCCCCTGCTCCACCGTGAGCGACAGCGCGTCCACGGCGGTCCAGCCAGTGAAGCGTTTGGTCAGTTGATCGAGAACCAAGTAAGGCATGCCGTCATCTCCGGGCCTATAAGGCTCCTCTCCGCGACGGGAGAGGAGCCTTTCAAACGTCAACGCTCGATTTCGCGGGTCCAGCGCTTGTTCCAGACTTCGCGATTCGCGTTGATCGTCGCCCAATCGACGACCAGCAGCTTGCCAATCTGTTCCGGGCCGTAGGGGATGCCGACCTGCTTGTCGGCGGGCAGTTCCACCGTCTTGTTGACAGGGCCGAACCCGGCGCTGACCGCCAGCGAGGTTTGCGCCTCGACCCCCAGCATGTGCTGGATGAAGGCTTGCGCCTCGGCGGCGTTCTTGCTGCCGGGGATCTGGCAGGCGGCGGAGCCGAGCACGACGCCGCCCTCCTTGGGGTAGACGAAGGCGGCGGGGAAGCCGGTGTCGGCCAACGCCTTGGCGCGGCCCGACCCCCAAACGGCGACGACCGCCTGATTGCTCTGGAACAGCTCCGTCATCTTGCCGGGCGAGGGTTCATAGGCCAGAACGTTGGGGTTGATCTTGTCCTTGAACTCTTTGAAACCGGGGTCGATGGCCTTTTCGCCGCCGCCGTTCAGCCGCGCCATCATCACCAGCGCGTGCAGGCCGTAGCTGTTGTTGATCGGCGGAATCACCAGCTTCTTTTTGAAGGCCGGATCCTCGATGTCCTTCCAAGAGGACGGCGGCGTGAGCTTGTTTTCCTCGAAATAGGTCTTGTTGTAGACGATGCCGGTGCCGACCGCGCCGAAATTGACCGCCTTCCCCGAGGGCATCGTCGCCAGATCATAGAGCTGGTCATAGACCGGGGCCTTGGCCAGATCGGCGCAGAAGCCCAACGCCACCGCCTGATACATCGGCCCATCGTCGAGGATGACCACGTCGATCTGCTGGTTGCCCTTCTGCGCCTGGAGCTTGGCGAGATTGTCGGTCGAGTTTCCGGCGACATACTCGACCTTGACGCCGGTGGCCTTCTCGAAGGCGGGAATGACCTCCTTGCGCATGGTCTGCTCAAAGGAGCCGCCATAGGCCGCGACATAGATCGTCTTGTCCTGGGCCAGCGCCGCGCCGCACCACAGGGCCGTCGTCGCCATCAAGCCGCACACCATCGACCGCATCGTCTGATCTCCTTGTTGTCCCTGTTCATCGGCGCTTGCGCCTTGTCCTGGACGCTGGCCGTTGCGTGTTCGTGACGCCGATGCAGGGTGGCGGTGCGATCACATAACCGTCAAATCGAATTCCCGCCATCATTCATCCGGGAATGTTATAATTCCGCCTTCCCAATCACTTCGGGGCCTCGTCAAGGTCGCCGATCTCGGCGCGGAAGCGTTTGACGTCTTCCAGGAAACCGGCCAGGAAATCCTCGGCGATCATCGACAGCGGGATCTGCGCCGACCGCAGGATGGCGAGGTCGAAGGCGACGCGCGGGGCGAAGGGGCGCATGACCAGCCCATGCCCGGTGTATTCGCAGGCGGTGAAGGGATCGACGATCGACACGCCGTAACCGGCGGCGACCATGGCGCAGGCGCTCATCGTCAATTGCACCTCCGTCCGCATGATGCGGGAGACGTCATGGTCAGCGAAAATGGTGTCGATGCGGTAGCGCAGCAACGTCGGCGGCGTGGTTGAGATGAACCGCTCCCCGGCGAAATCCTGGGGCGTCAGCACGTCCTTGGCGGTCAGCGGATGACCGGGCGGCAGAATGGCGACGGCGGGCAACCCCACCAGCTTTTCGGTCAGCACGGCGGCGTGGTCGATGGGGGTGTGGGCGAAACCCAGCTCGCACTGCCCGGTGGCCACCCAATCGAGGATGATCGGCGAGGTGCTGCCGCGCAGGGCGATGTCCACCTTTGGCCGTTCGGCCAGGAAACGGGCGACGTAGCGCGGCAGAAAGCCGACGCCCAGCGCGGGCATGGAGGCGACGCGCAGGGCGCCGCTGCGCCTTGCCGTCAGATCGCGGGCGGTTTGCTCGATCAAGTCCAACCCGACGAAGGAACGGTCAACCACCTGGAACAGCGACATCGCTTCGCTGGTGGGCGCGATGCGCGGCCCGCGCCGCTCGAACAGCGTCAGCTTCAAGGCGTGTTGCAGGTCGCTGATGAGGCGGCTGACCGCCGGTTGGGAGATGTTCATCAACTCCGCCGCCGAGGTGATGCCGCCGGTCAGCATGACGGCGCGGAACGCCTCGATCTGCCGTGGATTTATCATGCCGTTCGCCCCCTTGCCGCGCCGCGTCCTGTCGGGGGTGGTGCATAACATTCACGCATGAATACCCCCTCCTATCTGATTTGACAGTTATAAGTTCGCCGACGATGCTGCCGCAAGCATAACGGTGGCCTGTTCTTCCAAGCGCACAATCCAGCGTTCCGCCGCCGCGATTTCCCCCCTGATCCCAACCCTGTCCCCGGGGGGAGAAGGGGACGCGGAGACGCCGCAAGAACGCCACAAGGTCGAGGACGGGAGTGGGAATCATGACGCAGCCCAATCAGGGCAAGGCCAATCGGGGCGAAGACTTCGACATCGCGGTGGTCGGCGGCGGGCTGGTCGGAACGGCGCTGGCCTGGGGCCTGGGGCAGACCGGGCAAAAGGTGGCGGTGCTGGACGAGGGCGACGTCGCGGTGCGCCCCTCGCGCGGCAACTTCGCCTTGGTCTGGTTGCAGGGCAAGGGGCTGGGAATGCCGGAATACGCCGGCTGGACCAAGGCCGCGACCGATTCCTGGGGCGGCTTCGCCGAGACGCTGCGCGAGCAGACCGGGGTGGACGTCGCCTACCGGCGGCCCGGCGGCTTCATGCCCGCCCTGTCGGACAAAGATCTGGAGGATCGCGCCAACGCCATGATGCGGCTGCACAACCAGCCCGACATGGTGCGTTACCCCTACGAGGTCATGGACCGCGCCGCGCTGCTGAAGGAAATGCCCTTCATCGGTCCCGAGGTGGTCGGCGGCACCTATTGCCCGCTGGACGGTCATTGCAACTCGCTGCGCCTGCTGCGCGCCCTGCACAGCGGCATGGAGCGCAACGGCGTCGCCTACCGCCCCAACCATCGGGTTGAGCGGATCGACCCGAAAGACGACGGCTTTCGCCTGACCACGGCGGGCGGCGAGATCCGAACTGGCAAGGTGGTTCTGGCCGCCGGGCATGACAGCGCCCGGCTCGCCCCGATGGTTGGGTTGGAGGCGCCGGTGCGGCCCCAGCGCGGTCACGTCATCGTCACCGAAAAGACCGCGCCCTTCCTGCGTCACCCCACCGGCTATGTCCGGCAGACCGACGAGGGCGGGGTGATGATCGGCGACAGCTTCGAGGAAGCCGGTTTCGACACGACGCTGCAACCCGGCGTGTCCTCGGCCATCGCGGCCCGCGCCATCCGTTTCTTTCCGCTGCTCGCCAAGTTGAACGTCGTGCGCAGTTGGGCGGCGTTGCGGGTGCTCAGCCCCGACGGTTTTCCGATCTATGAGCAATCGACCATCATGCCCGGCGCCTTCGTCGTCACCTGCCACAGCGGCGTGACGCTCGCCTCCAACCACGCGCTGGTCCTCGCCCCGCTGATCGCGGCGGGGGGATTGACCGACGCCTTCACCGTTTTCAGCGCCCGGAGGTTCCATGTTCCGCAGGCTGCCTGACATCGCGGGCGACCGCGTGTCCTTCACCATCGATGGCCGCCCGGCCGAGGCCCGATCCGGCGACAGCGTCGCCGCCGCCCTGCTGGCGAACGGGATCGCCGCCTGCCGCAACACCCCGGTGTCGGGCGCGCCGCGTGGTCCCTACTGCATGATGGGCGTGTGTTTCGATTGTCTGGTGACGATCGACGGGACGGGCAACCGCCAAGGCTGCCAAGTGCGGGTGACGCCCGGCATGGCGGTGGAAACCCAGGACGGCAAGCGGGAGGTTGAACGATGAGCGCGGCTGATTTCGATCTGGCGGTGATCGGGTCCGGCCCGGCGGGTCTGGCGGCGGCGGCCCTGGCGGCGTCGCGCGGGTTGTCCACCGTGCTGCTTGACGAGCAGCCCGAGGCGGGCGGCCAGATCTACCGCGCCATCACCGACACCCCGGTGCGCGACCGTCGCGTGTTGGGGCCGGATTACTGGCGCGGAGCCGAGCTTCTGGGGCCGTTGCGCGACAGCGGCGCGGTTCATTGGCCGGGAACCACGGTGTGGAGCGTCGCCCGTCCGCGCGAGGAAGTGACAGCAGGGGAGCACACGCTCCAGATCGGCCTGTCGCGCGACGGCGCGGCGTCGATGCTGACCGTGCGCCATGTCCTGATGGCGACCGGCGCCCTGGAACGGCCCTTTCCCATTCCCGGTTGGACGCTTCCCGGCGTGCTGGGGGCCGGGGCGGCGCAGATTCTGCTGAAGACCTCCGGGCTGGCGCCGTCGGGCCGCGTGGCGCTGGCGGGAACCGGGCCGCTGCTGTGGCTGCTGGCTTGGCAGTATCTGCGGGCCGGGGTCGCGCTTGACGTCATTCTCGACACCACGCCCCGCGCCAACTGGCGGGCGGCGCTGCCGCTGCTGCCGGGCTTCCTGCGCTCGCCCTATCTGGGCAAGGGGGCCAAGCTGCTGCTGGAGGTTCGCCGCAAGGTCAAGGTCATCGACAACGTCACCGCGCTGCGGGCGGTGGGAGAGGGCCAGCTCGCCGCCGTCGTCTACCGACGCGGAGACGAGGAGGAGCGCAGCCTCGCCGCCGACACGCTGCTGCTGCATCACGGCGTCGTGCCGAATCTGAATCTCGCCAACGCCACCGGCTGCGCCCAGCAGTGGGACGAGGGGCAACGCTGCTGGCGTCCGACCACCGACGATTGGGGCGCCACCTCGGTCGAAGGCGTGTCGCTGGCGGGCGACGGCGCCGGGATCGGCGGGGCGGTGGCGGCGGAACAGGCCGGGCGCATCGCCGCGCTCGACATTCTGCGCCGTTTGGGCCGCATCGACCGGGCCGAGCGCGACAGCGCCGCCATTCCTCACCGCGAAGGGCGGGAGCGCGCCTTGCGGGGCCGCGCCTTCCTCGACACGCTTTATCGCCCAAGCGCGGCGTTCCGCGCGCCCGCCGACGACACCATCGTCTGCCGGTGCGAGGAGATCACGGCGGGCGCGGTGCGCGAGGCGGTGCGGCTGGGGTGCAGCGGCCCCAATCAGGCGAAATCCTTCCTGCGCTGCGGCATGGGGCCGTGCCAGGGGCGGCTTTGCGGCCCGACCGTGACCGAGGTGATCGCCGCCGAGCGCGGGGTGTCCCCGGCGGAGGTCGGTTATTACCGGCTGCGCCCGCCGGTCAAGCCGATCACGCTGGCCGAACTCGCGGCGCTGCCAAAGACCGAGGCCGACGTCAACGCCGTGCAAAAGCATTGAGGATGACGCGATGACGGCCCCCGGCCCCCCCCTCGGCGCCCCCGACGTCATCGTCATCGGCGGCGGCCTGCATGGCTGCTCGACCGCGCTGCATCTGGCGCTGCGTGGTGTCCGGGCGCTGGTTCTGGAGAAGGACCATGTCGGGCGCCACGCCTCGGGCGTCAACGCGGGCGGCGTGCGGCAGTTGGGGCGCCACACCGCTGAATTGCCGCTGACCGTCGCGGCGATGGCGCTGTGGCGGCGCATCGGCGATCTGGTGGACGATGATTGCGGCTTTGAAAGCCACGGGCAGATCAAGGTCGCCGAGACCGAGGGCGAGTTGGCCGGGGCGGAGGCGCGCGCCGCCGAATTGCGCGCCCTGGGCTTCGAGCATGAGGAGGTGATCGGGCAGGCCGAACTGCGCGATCTGGTTCCGGCCATCGCCGATCATTGCGTCGGCGCGCTGATTTCGCGCGGCGATGGGGCGGCGATCCCCTTCCGCACCACCTTCGCCTTCCGCCGCAAGGCGCAGGCGTTGGGCGCGCGGTTTCAGGAAGGCGCGACCGTCGCCCGCGTGACCCGCAGCGGCGGCGTCTGGAGCGTCGAGACCACCGACGGCGACCGCCACGCGGCGCCGATCCTGGTCAATTGCGCCGGGGCCTGGGCCGACCGCGTCGCCGCGCAGTTGGGCGAGCGGGCGCCGCTGGAGGTCATCGCGCCGATGCTGATGATAACGGCGCGTGTGCCGCCCTTCATCAAGCCGGTGGTCGGGGCCTGCGGGCGCACCCTGTCCTTCAAGCAGTTTCCCAACGGCACCGTGCTGATCGGCGGCGGGCTGCTGGGGCGGGCGGTGCGCGACGAAAACCGGACGGAGCTGGATTTTTCGCAAGTGTCGGTCAACGCCCGCACCGTCTGGGATCTGTTTCCGGTGATGCGCGGCGCGACCATCGTCCGCTCCTGGGCGGGGATCGAGGCGCGCATGCCCGACCAGATCCCGGTGATCGGCCCCAGCGCCACCCAACCGGACGCCTTCCACGCCTTCGGCTTCTCCGCCCATGGCTTCCAGCTTGGCCCCATCGTTGGGCGGATCATCGCCGATCTGATTGCGACGGGCCGCAGCGATTTGCCCATCGCCCCCTTCCACATCGGGCGCTTCGCCGCCTGATCCCCTGCGTTCCTGTTTTTAACCGTTCACCAAACCGGAGAGTGTTCTGTGATTAAGCGCATTGAAAAGACCAAGATCATGCACCGCGTCGTCGTGCATTCGGGCATCGCCTTCTTGGGCGGCGTCATCGCCGACGACGTCAGCGTCGGCATGGGCGGTCAGGTCACGCAGATCTGCGCCAAGCTTGAACAGGTTCTGGCGCTCGCCGGGACCGACAAGACCAAGCTGTTGTCGGCGCAACTCTTCATCACCGACATGTCCTTGAAGGACGAGATGAACGAGGCGTGGCTGTCCTGGCTGAACGGCGACGATCTGCCCGCCCGCGCCACCATCGGCGTCGCCGATCTTGGCAAGCCGGAGATCAAGATCGAAGTCGTCGTCACCGCCGCCGTCTGACGCGCGCCCTGAAGTTTCGCCGCCTGCCTCCCAACCGGACGCGGGCGGCGTTTCACGTTGGAGATCCCCGATGCGTTGGCTGGAAAACATCAGCATTTCCGCGAAGATCCTGCTGTCTCTGGGTCTTCTGGCCGTTTTCAGCGTCGGGGTGGCGGTGAAGGGCGTTGACGCGCTGTCCAGCTTGAACGGACGGACGCAGTCCATCGTCGGCAACGACGCCCAAGGTCTGGTCCTCGCCATGGAAATGTCCGAGGCGATGGGCCGCGCGCACCGCATCCTCTTGACCTATTACGCGTCGGAAGACCCCGCCGAAATCAAGCGGTTGGAAGGCGAGGCTGAAAGCGCCATCGCGACGCTGTCCGGGCGGTTGACCGCCAACCGCGCCTTTTTCGCCGAACGCAACGCCGCCGATTACGCGGTGATCGAAACCGAACTCGGGACCTATCTGGACGTCGTCAGGCGGGTGCGCGACGCGCTGATGACCTACCAAAGCCGCGACGCCTACCGCTTGTTGCAGGACGCTTCCGCCGCCTATGGCCGCGCCGACGCCGCGCTCCAGACCGTGGTGACGGAGCGCCGGGCGACACTGACCCGTGAGGCGGCGGCCTCGCAGACCGACTATGATTCCGTGCTGGAGACCATCCTTTTGCTGTCCGTGGCCGGGCTGGTCCTGGCGGTCGCGGCGGCGCTGCTGCTGGTGCGCTTCCAGATCACCGGCCCCTTGTCGCGCCTGTCCACGGCCATGCAGGCGTTGGAGGCTGGAACGCTCGACGTGACCATTGACGGGGCCGCCCGGCGTGACGAGATCGGACGCATGGCCCGCTCGGTCGGCAAACTTCGCGAGCACGCCGTGATGGTCCGGCGTTTGGAAGAGGACAAGGCCGAGGAGGCGCGGCGGGCCGAGGATGAAAAACGCCGCTCTTTGAACGAGCTGGCCGACCGTTTCGGCGTCGATGTCGGCGACGTGGTCGATCTGGTCGCCCATGAGGTTGATCGGATGAACGGCGCGGCCCAGCGTCTGGCCCTGGCGACGGATCAGGCCAGCGCGCGGTCCCAGGCCGCCGGGCGTTCGGCGGACGAGGCGGGGCGCAACGTGCAGGCGGTGGCGGTCGCGGCGGACGAATTGTCGGCCTCGATCCGCGAGATTGGCCATCGGGTGACGCAATCCTCGGGCATCGCCGGACGCGCCGCCGGGATGGCGCGGCAAACCAACGCGCGGGTGTCGGATCTGCGTGAGGCGGCGGGGCGGGTCGGCTCGGTGGTGGATATGATCCAGACCATCGCGCGGCAGACCAACCTGCTGGCGCTGAACGCCACCATCGAAGCCTCGCGCGCGGGCGACGCGGGCAAGGGCTTCGCCGTCGTCGCCAGCGAGGTGAAGAATCTCGCCAGCCAGACCGCGCGGGCGACGGAGGAGATTTCCGCCCAGATCGCGGGCATCCAAAGCGAGACGGGCAAGGCCGCCGACAGCATCCAGACCGTCGCCGACATCATTGAAGAGGTCAACGCCATCGCCGCCGCCATTGCGGCGGCGGTGGAGGAGCAGGCCGCCGCCACCGCCGAGATCGCCCGCAACGTCCAACGGGCGGCGGACGGCACGCAGGATGTGTCGAGCAACATTGAGCAGGTGGCCGACGGCGCGGATCAGGTCGGCGCCGCCACGGCGGAGGTTGGGCAGGCGACGGGCGCCTTGTCGGCGCAGACCGATGGGCTGCAAACGCGGGTCGCCGCCTTCCTGAGCGATCTGCGCGTCGGCTGACCGGCAGCCGGAACGAGCGACGGCGCCCGCTGTTCCAGAAAGCCAAAAAAAGGCCGGACGTCGCCGCCCGGCCATAAGGGAACCTCTCCCCAGGAGAATCATGAGAGGTTGGAGGACAACACCAGAATGAGACCGCTGGTCCGGCGAACCGGGCCAACGCCATGAAGCGTCCACGCGCGTCAAAACTGACCGTCAAACGCATGGACGACGGCGCGAGTACGGCGCGCCGCAGCCACGGTCGGCCCCCCGTCTCAAAGAGGCCGACCGGGTTCAAAACGCTCCGCCGCTTAGAAAGCGAGATCGGTTCTGGCGAGGAAGATGTTGCCCTTGTCGCTGCTGCCAGCGACGTCGGAGCTGAGCTTGAAGTGATTGAATTCCGGGCCGACGGTCAGGCCGGGGGCGACGACATAGCGGGCGCCGAGCGTGATCAGATCAAACTTGTTCTTTCCAGTGGTGGTCAGGCTGCCCGCGTCCTGAGAGTTCAAATAGCCGATGCCGAGCGTGGTCGCGCCGAAGGTGTACTGCGCGCCAACCGTCCAAACATGC
>Ga0209373_10000355_pt1 | contig 81097 bp, 79 predicted proteins | sample Higcelweek5metaG_FD_187173 | JGI IMG/M metagenome (GOLD analysis project Ga0209373, IMG submission 187173) | Freshwater pond sediment microbial communities from the University of Edinburgh, under environmental carbon perturbations - High... | ecosystem: Environmental > Aquatic > Freshwater >...
ATGGTTTGAAAAAGAGTTCGTCAATTTCGCTTGCTGTATTTTTATACGAGCTTCGCTCATTTCCTGCTCTTTTTCAAACCATGGGCAACAGAACTCTACGAATTTAATGGGGCCTGCACTAAAAACCGAACTCAACCCGCGCGGTAGCTTTGCGCCAACGCGGCGTATTCGCCCGCGCGGGAACAAAGAATTTGGCTCTCCTCATCCGGGATCGTGCGAAAGAGCTTGGCCGGATTCCCCGCCCAAATCTCACGCGCGCCGACCGTTTTGCCGGACGTCAGCAAAGCGCCCGCCGCCAACATGCCATAACTTTTCACGCGCGAACCGTCGAGCAAGACGGCGCGCATGCCAATAAAGGCCCATTCTTCGATCTGACAATCGTGCAAAAGAACGCCGTGACCGACCGTCACGTCATCGCCGACATGCGTACCCGGTCCACCATAAGACATATGCAAAATACTGCCGTCCTGAATATTCGTGCGCGCGCCGATGCGAATTTCGCCCATGTCGCCACGCAGAATAGCCCCCGGCCAAAGTGAGCTGTCCGGCCCGATTTCAACATCGCCAATCACCACAACGCCGGGCGCAAGATAAACGGAAGGATGGATGCGCGGGGTTTTCCCGGCATGAGACATAACGACAGGATCGGCCATAGAAATCAGACGAAAGACGGTTGAGGAAAGCAAGAACGAGTCTCAAACTTCTCGCGCGGCCTGTCAACCAGTTGCCCTTTTTTCCACGCGTTGATCACGCGCTCAATCGCGCTTTTTTGAGCTTCAGAATGCGTCGTCGAATAAAGGAGCGTAACGGGCGTTTCATGCATATGCGGATAAGGGGCATCTGTCGGAAGAAGAACCGTTGTGCTTGCCGAAACAACGCCTGTCGTGTGCCAACCTTTGGTGAAATAATCGCCAGCCGAACCAGGATCGACGGCGTGAACGTAATGAAAGATCAAACCTTCGCGCGTCACGGCCGTTTTCCGTGGCAAGAGCCCTTGGCGCTGCGGCAAAGCTGGCTTCGGCTCAACTAAGAATAAAGTGTCCATAAGTGGCCTCCAACTGAAAGCAAAAACTATGCTTTCAAGAAGACCACAAAGTCACAGAGAAAAACAATAAAAAACGGGACTCCCCTTGAAAGGGAAGACCCGTTTTGCAGTCCAAAGGACCGAGAGCAAGAAAGAAAACCGGGATTTTGTGACGAAAAACGGGCCTCCTGAGAACCGGAGCGCAGCGTACTGAAGTACGTGAGCACCGGAAGCGCAAGGAGACCCGTTTTGCAGTCCAAAAGACCGGTTTTTGTTAACGCTTGCTGAACTGGAAGCGCTTACGAGCCTTAACCCGGCCGTATTTCTTACGTTCGACGACACGCGCATCACGACGCAGGAACTTAGCAACCTTGAGCGGGGCGCGAAGATCCGGTTCGAAGAAGGTCAAGGCCTTCGAGATACCGTGCTTCACCGCACCGGCTTGGCCCGAAAGACCGCCACCGACGACTGTGCAATCAACGTCAAACTGACCAACACGATCCGCAACGGCGAACGGCTGATTGACAACCATCTGAAGAACGGGACGAGCGAAATAAGTCGTAACGTCGCGGCCATTGACCGTGATCTTGCCCTTGCCCGGCTTCAACTTCACGCGAGCAATGGCGTTTTTACGCTTACCGGTGGCAAAGGCGCAGCCATTGGCATCGACCTTACGTTCATGCTTCGGCGCATCGTTCGCGGCCGGAGCGGCAGGAAGGGCAGTCGTTTCGGGCGCCTCAACGGCGGCTTCCTTAACGGCAGCCTTGATCCCGGAAAGAGAAGCTTTACGAGTCGTAGCCATATTATGCGTCCCTCTTGTTCTTAGCATTGGCGGCGGCGAAGTCGATCTTCACCGGATTTTGCGCGGTGTGCGGATGTTCCGCACCGGCATAAACGCGCAGGTTGCCGAGCTGACGGCGGGCGAGCGGGCCGTCCGGCATCATACGTTCAACGGCCTTTTCGACCACGCGTTCAGGATGAGCCCCTGTAAGGATCTGGCCAAGCGAACGCGTCTTCAAACCACCGATATAGCCCGTATGGTAATGAAAGAGGGATTGCGCGGCTTTCTTGCCCGTCAGCCCGACCTTTTCAGCATTGATGACAATGACGTTATCGCCACAATCAACGGACGGCGTATAGGTCGCCTTGTTCTTACCACGCAAAATCGTCGCGATCGTAGCGGCCAAACGGCCCAAGATCACGCCTTCAGCGTCGATGAGAACCCAATTTTTTTCTTGTTCGCCATGCTTGAGCGCAAAACTTTTCGTTTGCACGCTCACGCCGACTCGAATCTTTCCGGTCATGTTTATTACCTTCGTTTTGAGAAAGGTTGCCCTTTCGCGCTTCACAATCGAGGGGCGTTATGTACGCATTTGTGCGTGATGAGTCAACCGCAAAAGCCGCTTTCAAGCCAAAAAACAGGCTGCGGTATTATAATACCGCTATTGTGCGCCCTGCCGGATCGCCGCCGGATAGCCGCCCTCCCCCAAAAGGAAGAAAGCCGCATATTGAATACATTGAATTTGCTTACAAAAAAGAACGGGGTCGTCCGTATCCCAGAAAAGCCCCATATAGGGTATGTGTTCACGCGGGACATGGGGCAGATATTGCATCAGATCAATCCAAAAGGCCATTTTCTGATCCTCGGAAGGCCGAAACGAACTTAGCCCCGAAACCATTTGCCACCCGACACGCCGACGAAACCACGAACGCGTCAAACGGCTGGCCGGAATAGCATGCGTGACGCAGGCCTCCGGCGCGAAAAAGATTCGCCCCCCTGCCGCACGCAACGCCGCGAACAAAGACGTCTCTTCGCCCGACATCAGGTTTTGGCTTTCCGCGCCATTGCGGCCCAAAAGAATATTAAACCCACCCGCTGCCAAAGCTTGTTCACGACGCAAAGCCATGTTGGCGCCCACGGGACCTTCGCCCGGCGGCATTTCGGCCAAAACGTCGCCGCCATGCAGCACCGAAAGAAACATCAACAATTGATCGTGCAGCCATGGCGGGCGCGGTGCTTCAAACAAAGGTTCGACGCGGCCGCCAACGCTCACAACATCCGGGCCAAGCTTGGCAATCGCTGCCTGATACGCGGCCAACCAACCGGGGCCCGCCACAGCATCGTCATCAAGGAAAATAGCCCAGGGCGCTTGCACCTCGGCCAAGGCGCGATTGCGCGCATGAGCCAAACCGGGCACATCTTCTTCAAGGTAATGCACGCGCGGGTTATCGGCATAAAGCGCGCGGCTTGCGGCGCGCGCAGGGCCCGGCGGCGTATTATCCACGATCCATAAATCGAACAAATCCGCCGGAAAATCCTGATTTAAAACGCTCGCCACAGCCGCAGGCAAGCGGTCATAGCGATCATAGGTACAAAGGACGACAGAGAAAAAAGGCGCAGCGGACATGGGGCGAAGCTCAATGAGCAAAAGGAAGGCTAGGCTCAGAGTACCAAAAGAGAGCCCTCGCACAAGGGGAATGTAAGAAGGGACTGGGGACTGGGGACTGGGGACTGGGGACTGGGGACTGGGGACTGGGGACTAGAAATAAGAAGGCCTATTTACGACGCAAAGGCTTCACTAAAACTTTCAATCCATAGCGCAACCAAATCGCGGCTTTGAGCGCAAGCATGATAAAGCCCGGCGTCGTTGGGCCAAAATTCTTTTCGAAATACTGCACGAAGCCGCGCGCTTTGTTTTTCTCGATAAAGAGCGACGTCACATTGCTTGTACCGCCCATGTGCCGAACAATCAGGGCCGGATCGAAATAAATCTCACCGCCCGCCTGACGAAAGCGCCAACACAAATCCAAATCTTCGACATGAAGGAAGAAATTTTCATCAAAACCGCGCAAAAGGCTGAAATCCACCATCGGGATGAACATAAACGCGCCGCTGATGGCGGGCATCGGCGTAAGCGCCTTTGGCACAGGCTCTTCATGATATTTAAACCGGAGCTTGGGAAAGAAACGTTGCAAATGCAGCGCTTCGATCAAAGCCGTCGTCGGCGTCAACAGCGCACGGCGGCTGCCGCTTTGATCTTTTCCATCACCGTCGAGCAACCGCGCCCCCACCATATAAGGGTGCTTGAGCACCATGGCGAGTTTGTGCAAATGCGTGATTGCACCCGGCGGTAAAACACCATCGGGATTAAGGAAAAGAAGAGAATCGCCCTGCGCGACGCGCGCGCCAAGATTGCACGCCCGACCAAAGCCAATGTTGCCATGACCCGTCATCACGCGCACAAGCGGCTCATCCTTGAACCGGGCGATCAAATCCGCCTCGACCTCTGGCGGGTTGCCGTTATTCACCAAAACCAGCTCGACATCCGCGTCTTGAGACAAAACCGACTCAATCGCCTGATCGAGGACAGGCCCCGTATGGTAGCTCACCATAACGACGGACGTCATTTTTGGCGCTGTCATTGACAGTTACTCCCCTTTATCTGCTACTCTTATCCATGCGCCGCGTGCCTTTGGCCGCGGGCGGGCACGTTACTTCCGCTTGGCAGAAAATGACAGACAAATGATCACCATTCAAGAATGCTTCCTCCCCGGCGTCAGGCTCATCACACCCCGGATCTTTACAGATTCCCGTGGTTTCGTTTCCGAAACGCTCAGCGAACGCCGCTTGGCCGAAAACGGCCTCGCTATTCATTTCGTTCAGGAAAACCTCTCCTTTTCGACGAAAAAAGGCACCGTGCGCGGCCTGCACTTCCAAAGAAAGCCCTGTACGCAGGCAAAGTTGATTCGCGTCATCAAAGGCCGCGTTTACGATGTCGCCGTCGATATCCGCCCCGGCTCAGCGACCTTTGGTAAATATATGGGCGTCACGCTTTCGGACGAGGATCTGACCCAATTTTTCATTCCTGCCGGGTTTGCCCACGGTTTTTGCACACTTACGGATGACGTTTCGGTGCTTTATAAGGTTGATTCCTTCTATGCCCCGGAAACCGAAGGGGGCATACTTTGGAACGATCCAGACCTTGGCATCGACTGGCCCATTAAGCCGGATGAAGCTATTCTGGCGGACAAAGATGTTGTTAGACCCAGGCTTAAAGATTTGCCTCCCTTGGAGTGGTAAAAAGCATGCAAACCATTATCGTCACCGGCGCAGCCGGATTCATCGGCTCCGCTTTGTGCCGTTATCTTCGCCGCAACAATCTGGCGCGTGTCATCGGCATCGACGCCATGACCTATGCCGCCTCACGCGAAGCCGTCGGCATTTTGGCGAACGACCCCCTTTTCTCGCTGATCGAAGCGGACATCACCGAAGCGGCGACGATGGCGCAAATCTTTATGCGCGAACAACCGGACGCGCTCATGCATTTGGCCGCCGAAACGCATGTCGATCGTTCGATCGACAGGCCCGGCGACTTTTTGCGCGCCAACATTGTCGGCACGTTTTCTCTTTTGGAAACGACGCGCGTTTATCTGCACACGCTGGAGCCCAAGGCGCGCGAAGCGTTCCGCTTTTTGCACGTCTCAACCGACGAAGTCTATGGCTCGCTGGGCGCAAACGATCCCGCCTTTACCGAAGAAACGCCCTATGATCCCAGCTCGCCCTATTCGGCCAGCAAAGCCGCCTCAGATCATTTGGCCCGCGCCTGGTTCAAAACGTACGGCGTGCCCGTCGTCATCAGCAATTGTTCGAACAATTACGGCCCGCTTCAATTCCCGGAAAAGCTTTTACCGCTTTGCGTCACCAAGGCTTTGCACGGCGAAAAGCTGCCGATCTATGGCCAAGGCATCAATGTGCGCGATTGGCTTTATGTGGACGATCATGCCCGCGCGCTTTACCTGATTTTGACGCGTGGCCGCCTTGGCGAAAAGTACAACATTGGCGGCGCAGCGGAAAAGCGCAACATCGACGTGATCCACATGCTGTGCGATCTGATGGATGAGCTGAAACCGGATTCGCCTTACAAACCGCACCGCCAGCTCATCACGTTCGTCGAAGACCGTCCCGGTCACGACGTGCGCTATGCCATGGATTTCGCAAAGATCAAAAACGAACTCGGCTGGGAACCCCAGATGACGTTCGAAGACGGCCTACGCGAAACGGTTCAATGGTACATCAACAACCAATCTTGGTGCGAAAATATCCGCGCGCGCAAATATGCTGGGCAAAGGCTCGGCCAAAAAGGAGAGTAAGCCATGGCTATCCCTCGTTTGATGCTTATCGGCGCGCCTGGCCAATTGGGACAAGCCTTTCGCTATGTTTGGGAACAAAAGGCGGATCGTCCTCATTGGGAAATCGGCGCGTTCGGACGGCGGGAATGCGACCTGACAAAACCGGAAGAAATCAAGACCGTCATCCATAATTACAAACCGGATCTGATCATCAACGCGGGCGCGATCACCAATGTTGACGAAGCCGAACGCAACGAAAACATGGCGACGCTCGTCAATTTTCACGCGGCCGCCAATATCGCGGCGCAATGTTCGGCGCTCGACATTCCGATGATCCAGCTTTCGACTGATTACGTTTTCGACGGCACGAAAACGACGCCCTATACCGAAGAAGACCAGATGAACCCCATCAATTTTTACGGCGCCAGCAAGATGATGGGCGAAGAAGCCGTGCGGCAAGAGCTGGCCTGGCACGTCATTTTGCGCGTTTCCTCAGTATTCAGCGCGTTCCGCCGCAATCTTTTGACCAGCACGATCAAAATGATCGAAGAACAAGATGAGCTGCGCATCGTCACCGATATCGTCAGCACGCCCACACCTGCGACACATATTGTCAGCGCCGTTATCACGATTGCGCAGGCTCTTTTGAACGGCAAAACGGACGGCTTTGGCATTTTTCAACTTTGCGGCACGCCCTCGTGCTCGCGCTATACGCTGGCGCAAGCGATGATGGAATCCTATGCGCCGCACACGACCAAGCGGCCCGCGATCCTTCCTGCCACCTGCGCCGATTTCAATAGCCCGGCCAAACGCCCGGCTTATTCGGCCATGGATTGCACAAAAATTAAAAACGTTTACGGCATTGAACAACGGCCCTGGCAAGAAGGGCTCGACGAAGCAATGGACATCCTCTTTAAAGGCGGAAGGACCCGTTTATGACGACGAAGAAAGGCATTATCCTCGCAGGCGGCAGCGGCACGCGCCTCTATCCCGCGACCAAGGCTGTCAGCAAGCAATTGATGCCCGTTTACGACAAGCCGATGATCTATTACCCGCTCAGCACATTGATGCTCGCGGGCATTCGCGATTTTCTGATCATCAGCACGCCGCGCGATTTACCTTTGTTCCGCGATCTTTTAGGCGACGGCAGCGCGTGGGGCCTTTCGCTCAGCTATGCCGAACAAGCGCAACCCAACGGCCTGGCCGAAGCGTTTGTGATCGGCGCTGATTTTGTCGGATCGGATTCCGTCGCGATGATTCTGGGCGACAATCTTTTCCATGGCTCTGGCCTGCCAAAGTTGATGCAACAAGCCGCCGCCCAAGAAAAAGGCGCAACTGTTTTCGGCTATCGCGTCGCTAATCCCGAAGCCTATGGCGTCATTGCCTATGATGCGAACGAAAAACCCATCGACGTCGTCGAAAAGCCGGCGCATCCGCCCTCGCATTGGGCCGTGACGGGGCTTTATTTCTATGACAACGACGTCGTTTCCATCGCCAAAAACCTTAAGCCTTCGGCGCGCGGCGAACTTGAAATTACCGACCTCAACCGCGTCTATCTCAAAAACGGCGCGATGCAGGTGATGCGCATGGGGCGCGGCTATGCCTGGCTTGATACGGGCACGCACGAATCCCTTGCCGATGCGACAAGCTTTGTCCGTTTGATCGAGCAACGGCAAAATATGAAAATCGGTTGCCCCGAAGAAATCGCCTTTGAGCGCGGCTTCATCGACGCCGAACAAGTCCTGCGTTTGGCCAGCGAGCTTGGCAAAACGGCTTATGCGGCCTATTTGCGGCGGCTTGTCGAAACGGATTAGAGTTCTCCTTTGTCAACGTTCGATTTCCTTCTTTCCTTTCTGCCTTACGACGTGATGGCCCTGTTGGCTTTTTGTGTTTCGTGGCTTTTAACAGGCTTCGTGCGCAAGCGCCTTTTGGCCAGGGCGATCCTTGACCAACCCAACGAACGCAGCATGCATAAAGTGCCCGTGCCGCGCGGCGGCGGCCTTGCCGTTGGCGCAACAATCCTTCTCGGCATGGGCGCGTTTTGCGCTTTTTCGCTTCATGCTTTGCCACAATTTCCGCCCATGCCCTTTTTCTATCTTTTGGGCGCGCTGGTTTTATTGATGGGCGTTTCATGGATCGACGACAAGCACGGGCTTCCCGCGCGCGTTCGGCTGCCCGTCCATTTGCTGGCCGCTGGCTTAGGCTCACTAGCCCTTGGCCCCGACGCGACATGGGCAGGTGGCCTGCTTCCCTTTTGGCTCGACCGCGCTTTGTTGATCGTCGGCTGGGGCTGGATGATCAACCTCACCAATTTCATGGACGGCATCGACGGGATCACCTGCGCGCAAACGACAGCGCATGCGCTGGGTGCGAGCCTGTGTTTTTGGCTGATTGGCGTTTTCTTTGGCCAAGGCGTTTTGGCCGCCGACGATCTGACGCTAGCGGCCTTGGTGATCGGTGCGACGCTCGGCTTTTTGCCACACAATTGGCATCCGGCCAAAATATTTCTGGGCGATGTCGGCAGCGTACCGCTTGGCTTTTTGATGGGCTTCTTCGCCTTTAAACTCGCTGCGATGGGCGCGCCCGCCGCCGCTTTGATCCTCCCGCTTTATTATCTGGCCGACAGCGGCCTGACGCTCGCCCACCGTATTCTCAAAGGCGAGAAATTTTGGCTACCACACCGCAGCCATTTCTATCAACGCGCCGCCGCCGGTGAAGGACGTCACGATCTCGTCACGATTTGGGTCTTTCTTACCGATCTGGGCCTTATCGTTCTGGCTTGCGTCTCGCTTTTCAGGCCATGGCTGGCTTTGGGCACAGCGGCAATGCTTGTTGCTCTTTTGCTGTTAAAGCTCCATAAAAGTGGAAAAAAGGGTTCTCACACATGATCCGATTCAACTTCCTCCGTTTCAACCGGCGCGGTTTAGCTTTTGCGCATGATGCGCTTGTTGCCGCTCTCTCTTACGCTTTGGCGCTGTATCTGCGCATGGGTGACGATGTTTTTTCGCTCCCCCTCGCCCAATTTCTGCAAGCCGACGCGCTGTTCACGCTGACCTGCACCATCGTCTTTTGGTTTAGCGGCCTTTATCGCGGCATTTGGGCCTTTGCCTCTGTGCGCGACCTCAATCAAATTTTCCGCGCAGCGTCTATCGCCGTCGTCACCTTTACTATCGCGGCCTTTTTGGTCATGCGTCTCGAAAGCGTGCCGCGCACCGCGCCGTTTATCGCTTGGTTCATCCTTATGGCCGGGCTCGGCGGTTCGCGTCTTTTGCTCCGCATTCTGCGCGAACGTAGGCTCAGCGCCCTTTGGGAGCGTTCGGGTGGCGGCCGCGTCAATATTCTTGTCATCGGCGCGGGCGACGAAACCGACCTTTTCATCCGCGCCGTGGCCAGCAATCCGCAGACGCCATTCCGCATCGTCGGGATCGTCGGTGAGAACGCCAAGCGCGTGGGCCGCAACATTCACGGCTATCAAGTCCTGGGAACGGTGGACGACCTGCCCCGCTTGATCGAAGAGCTGCGCGTCCAAGACCGCGCGCCAAGCCGCCTTGTCATCACACGCTCCACAACGCGCATGAACGGCGAAATGGCCGCCAAATTGCTTGAGCAATGCGCAACCTTGGGGCTGAAGCTTTCGCGCCTCCCTGACTTAACCGAACTGCGCAACGACGTCAGCGCCTCGCCGCTGGCCGACCAGCCTATCGCGCTTGAAGATCTTTTGGGCCGCCCGGAAACGATCCTTGACCGCGACGCCATCGCAGACCTTATCGCAGGCCGTCGTGTTTTGATTACGGGAGCCGGGGGCACCATTGGTTCAGAGCTCGTCCGGCAGATCGCCGCGCTGGGCCCGACGCATATAACGCTTCTCGACATTTGCGAGTTCAACCTTTACCGCATCGACCTTGAAGTCCGCGAAAAATTCCCAACTTTAAGCCTGCGGTGCTTTTTAGCCGACGTGCGCGACATGGCGCGTTTGACGCAGATTTTCCGCGACGAAAAGCCTGAGATTGTTTTCCACGCCGCCGCCATCAAGCATGTGCCTTTGGCCGAGTTCAATGCGCGCGAAGCGTTGTTGACCAACATGATGGGCACGCGCCTCGTTGCCGACTGCGCCGCCAAAACGAACGTCAAAGCCATGGTGATGATTTCGACCGACAAGGCCGTGCATGCGACCAGCGTCATGGGCGCAACCAAGCGTCTTGCCGAAATGTATATTCAGGCCCTCGATATCCTCTCGCCCTCTTCGCGCTTTATGACCGTGCGTTTTGGCAATGTGCTGGGCTCAACGGGCTCGGTCGTGCCGCGCTTCCAAGACCAGCTGGCCAAAGGCGGCCCGCTTACCGTCACGCATCCCGACATCACGCGCTATTTCATGACCGTGCGCGAAGCTGTTGAGCTCGTGCTTCAAGCCTCGGCCATGGGCATCGAACCAGACGATGAACAGCGCGGTAAGGTGATGGTTTTGGATATGGGCCATCCGATCAAGATCGCTGACCTTGCGCGGCAGATGATCCGCCTTGCAGGCAAACGCCCGGACGAAGACGTTCAAATCGTCTATACGGGCCTACGCCCCGGCGAAAAGCTGTATGAAGAGCTTTTCTCCCCGGTTGAGGAAATCCTGCCCTCAAAGGCCGACGGCGTCCATTTGGCAAAATCGCCCACCGTTGAGCTGGCCCAACTGCAGCAAACCTTGGCGAACTTCGCCACGCTGCTTCAGGCAGGCATGACCGAAACGGCCGCCATCGCGCGACTTGAGGAATTGGTTCCCGATTTTAAGCGAGGCTAAGCCCGAGGGACCTGTTTTGACGGTGCCATGGCCTTGGCTCCGGCACCTTTGGCCAGCACGCCAAAGCCACGCTGGCGGCCGCGCACGTCGAAGGCAGCGCCAGCTTGTGGCTTTGAATTAAATAGGCCAACCCAGCGCGCGTAAAAAAGCTACCTTTGCGATCATATTCGCCGTCACTCAAGATAAGTCTGTCGTTTCCCGGCACGCGCCATAAACCCGCGTCGCGGTAAAACCACGAATGATTGAGATGATCGAAGCCGACAAGGCCTTGCTTGCGATCCACCTCATGGCCATCCGGCGCAATCAACGTTAAACCACCTTCGCCAAGAGAAAAAGGTTCCAGCTGCGCAACTTCATAACCTATCAACGCAGGCTCAATGTGCGCAGCCTTTAAATTGCTCAGAATTTTCGCTTCCTGCTTCGCCTTCAGCGCGCCAAGATCCCGACCTTCATAAAACGGATCGTCGTGCGCCAAGCGAACGGCGCATAAGGTCGCCTCGTTGGCGGCATTCAAAAGAACGGGAGAATATTCTTCGGCGCATTCTTTCGCCGCCGTCGAAGGCTCCGCCACGAGGCCGCACGCATCGAGCCATTCGTTTGGGGCTATCGAGCGCTGTAAGAACGCGGCGCGAACGGCTTCGCCTTGGCCAAAATCGTGCGCGACAAGCATAAAAACACCCGCGCCAAAATGTTGCGAGTCAAGGAGCCGTTCTTTTTCGATGGTGTGATAGAAAGGAAGATGGGCCGCAACTTCTTGATTGGCTTCACGCAAAGCGTTCACCGAAGCGCGCGACGCCATAACGGCCTCGTCCGTCGAACGAGGCGCCTTGGGATTCCACGAAACACGCTCGCAAAAACGCAGCGTCGCTTGATCAACAACCGAAAAAAGATCGTCTGCCCAATGCTTGGCTGGCAGCGCACCTTCAACGGAAGTAAAAAAGAAATCATCGCCATAAATCTGGGCGAAAAAAGCCGAGCGCTCGTAAAGATCTGCCGAATCTTTCGGCAACGGATAGCCCTCAGGCGTATAGGCGAGAGAAAAGGACATTGTATAAAATCAACCTCTATAAAAAAATCATCTTGAAAAGATGAATGTATTGTAGCTCCAGAAGCAATATTTTGCACCCAGCCCCTATCCTTTCAGCCGCATTGCCCAGAAAAAGCCCCTTTATCCCTCAAAAATCACCAGCCACAAGAACGCCCAATAAGGATAACGAGGTTAATAAGAAAAAAGTGAAAATAGGGCTTGTCTTTTGCCGCGACTTGGGCAATTTTACGCCACCTTCGACATGTGGGGCCATAGCTCAGCTGGGAGAGCGCAACAATGGCATTGTTGAGGTCAGGGGTTCGATCCCCCTTGGCTCCACCATTTGAACTTCCAAGGAAGTTCAAAGAAGTTCAAAAAGCCCAGCAAATCAGCCAAAAAATGACGGTTTAGCGTCCAGTGCCAACCAGCGAAAATCGCTGGCATCCGGGGGTATTTGGGGGTACGATTTCTCGAACATACCCCCAGCGTGTTCGAGATACCCCCACGATGGCCCTGACAGACGTTGCCATACGAAATGCAAAACCCAAGGATAAGGCTTACAAGCTTTATGCTGGCGATGGCCTGTTGATCCTGATCACGCCCGCCGGGGGCAAGCTGTGGCGGCAGAAATACCGCTTCGACGGTAAGGAGAAAGTCCTTGCCTTGGGGTCTTACCCCTTCGTGTCCCTTAAAGAAGCCAAGGAACGCAGCTTCTATGCCCGCAAAGAGATTTCTCAAGGAATTGACCCGGCGGTCAAAAAGAAAGCGGCAAAGGAAGCAAAGGTTGGCGGCGGCCCCGACTCTTTTGAGAACATTGCGCGGGAATGGATCGATTCACGATCCACACTTTGGGCCGAGTCTCATACAAGCAAGATTATCCGGCGGCTTGAACTGGATATTTTCCCTTGGCTTGGCAAGCGCACCATTTCCGAGATTACCCCTCCCGAAGTCTTAATGGTTCTGAGACGGATCGAAAACCGTGGAGCCGGTGACACGGCCCACAGGGCTTTGCAGAATTGCGGCCAGATTTTCAGGTATGCCGTTGCAACCGGACGGGCACCGCGCGACTGTACGGCGGATCTAAGAGGTGCCCTCTGCCCTGTGAGGGATGGACACTTTGCCGCGATAACCGACCCAAAGAAAGTTGGCGCGGTGCTGCAAGCCATTGAGGCTTATCAAGGCAGCATTACAACCAAATGCGCGATGCGAATAGCACCTCTTGTTTTCGTGCGCCCCGGCGAATTGCGCAAAGCGGAATGGTCCGAAATAGATTTTGATGAGAAACAATGGAATATCCCGCCAGAACGCATGAAGATGCGGGAACCCCATATTGTCCCACTGTCGCGTCAAGTTCTCGCGATTTTGAATGAACTTCGCCCTTTAACAGGCGAGGGAAAATATCTGTTTCCAAGCGCCCTGACCGATACGCGCCCCATGAGCGACAACACCATCCTAACCGCTTTCCGGCGCATGGGCATTTCCAAGGATGAAATGACAACGCACGGTTTCCGAGCGATGGCACGAACGATCTTGGATGAAGTGCTTCACGTCCGCCCCGATTATATCGAACATCAACTCGCCCACGCCGTCCGCGATCCCAATGGCCGCGCCTATAACCGCACCGCGCACTTGGACGAGCGCAAAAAGATGATGCAAAAATGGGCGGATTATTTGGATTCTTTAAAAAAGGCGCCTAAACTCACTCATGGCCAATTGAAGAAAACCGGCTAGGGATCGATATGTGGCGCTTGGCTGGGAGGCGCAATGTCGCAGCAACAATGCAAACTTTGTCTCGGCTGGTTCAATAAACTTGAGAACAGTCATTTGCTTCCGGCGGGAATTTATCGGCGGCTACAAGCGAGTGGCCATTCCAACCCAAATCCGTGGGAAATCTCGGCAAACGGACGCGTACAAACCTCACGGCAAATAACCGCTTATATTTTATGTGCCAACTGTGAACAGCTTTTTTCAAGAAACGGGGAAAACTGGGTTCTTAGAAATTGCATTCAGAAGAACAGGACCTTCCCACTAAAAAAGATACTCGATGGAGAGACGCCAGAGATAACCGAAAATGAGTCTAAACTGTATCATGCTTCCAATATTAGTTCTCTCGACATTTCAAGTTTGGCTTACTTCGGGATGAGTATATTTTGGCGGGCTGCGGTGCATAACTGGTTTAATGATTGGTCGCCACCTATTTCCTTGGGGCCGTATGCGGAAGAAATACGGCAGTATCTTGTGGGTACAGCCATGTTTCCGAAGAAATGTTCTCTGATTGCTATTGTTCGAGAGCCGGGCGCTACAAACAGCGCCACTTTTACGCCCTCTGGAGGGAATGTTAAAACGCATCATCTGTACAAATTTTCTATGCCGGGGCTTGCATTTCTTTTGGCCATTGGGAAGAAACTTCCTGAAACTTCAAGGAAATATTGCCTTGTCTATGGAAACCAGAATCCAATAATCCTAACTAGTGCCATAGAGGGAGATATTCTTGCAGATGCAGTACAGCTCGATAAGCTGTGGAGACATCGACCTTGAGACTTATGATTGTTAAATATCTTAGGGAGCTTTTGATATGGTCATGATAAGCGAAGACATTGATCTACTCATAGAAGTTAAAAATTTTGAGAAGACCCCAAACCCTTTGAAGGGGATTCAAATGTATTTGTCCGCAAGGGAGGCTGGGCTTCCAATTCCTGAACCCATCGCGCTATGGCTCGAACAATGCTTTCAGAAGTGGATGGATGAGGAAGGAAAGCCCCCGGAAGGATCTCTCGATAAAATAATGGGCCTGACAACGTCACAAGGCGGGACGCCTGTTTTCAAAAAAGAATATTTAGACGCGCGGGATGATCTGCTGTGCCTACGGGTAGCCAAATTAATATATCTCGGTTTCTCGTTGTCTGACGCCACTGTAGCCGCAACTTACGTGTTGTTTGAGAGCGACTGGAACGACACAGCATACAAGTTGGCTGTGCCGAGTGCCGATACACTCATTAAAACATATAAAAAGTGGAGACGCACACCACCCGCAAAGCTAAAAATAGCCGAGATGTCTTCCTATCTGACATTTGACTATATCAAAGGACTTCCTAACCATTTGATTCCAAGGAAACTTAGAAAGCAATTTGGGACCTGAAATACGGTATTTCAGACACGCCTTAATAACGCGACTCAATGTCACAATCCGACCATGTTCAATGAACGGCAGCTAATGCCAGAAGGATACAAACATGGTCAAAAAACTTATACGCCTTCCAGCTGTGCTTAATCGCATCAATTGCTCGCGCAGTTGGTTATACGATGCTGTGAAACGCAATCTTTTTCCAAAGCCCATCCGTTGGGGCACACGCGGTGTTGCTTGGATAGAAGATGAGGTCGAGGCGTGGCTTGAGAATAAAATTACTGCCAGCCGTGGCGGGACCACTCCTGTAAATAGCCGTGCCTGCAATGAGTAACCTCTATCAAATGAGACGTGGTTGGATGAAGCATCCGCTCTTTGACGATGGTAAACCATATTCTTACCGTGAGGCATGGATATGGCTTATCGAAACCGCCCGGTGGGCAGAAGGCAATGTAAGAAATGGCAATGAAGTCGTATTTCTAAAGCGTGGTCAACTAACTGCCGCATATAGCTTTATGGCAACGCAATGGAACTGGACCAAAGGACGAAGCAAGGTTTTTCGTCTTATTAACAAGCTCAAAAAAGAGAGGATGATCGAAACAAGCAATGAGCATGAGTGGCTTACCATAACCATTTGTAACTACAACAAGTACCAACTTATCCCCGGTTTTCGCGAAACGGGGAACGAAACGCAAGCTGAGATAAGGGCAAAACAAGATCGAAACAAGCGCGAGAATAATAAGAATACCAGAAAAATATCAGTCAATACCAGTAGCAATACCTTGGATGACAACAGGACAGTTTTAGATTCAGAAATAAGAAAGAATGATGCTTCCCAAGTTTTGGCAAACGATGTGCCGAGTGGATGCGACGAGTATACGGATCCGGCCCTGTATGCCATCTTAATGGAATCGAAAATGTTTCCGGAATCAGAAATTAAGACTCGATTTCGAGGATGCTCTTTTGATCAGGAACGCGAGACAATTATCGCTAGAACAGAAACGCAGGCAGAGACAATTAGGGCAAAGTGCGAAACAGGATTACGTTGTGCTTTAGGCTATTATCCAGAAATTTTATGCGAAAAAGAACTCAACAAGCAAGTGAGTTAGTTGGTTGGTTAGTTGGTTAGCTAATTTCCAAGGTACTCCCGAAGGGGTGCGTACCTACGGGTACGAAACGACCCCGCAACTGCGCTAGTGACGCACTTAGAAACCACCTCGCACTCTTAGGCGTTACTTAGGGGCTTCTTTCATGCTTACAAGAGTCCAATTATCTCCGCCAACATATCTTGCGCGGCACAAGAAAACCGATGGAACTGTTGCGCCAAAGCTATTTTTAGCGCGGGCGGCAACGCCGACTTTATAAAGGCCATCTTTCTCTTTGGTAACCGGCGTTTCTGAGGACATACCAATAAATTCAACAGAGTCTGGGTCTTTGAGCGTTTTTTTGACAAAATCCCGGCAGACATAGACCGCCGTTGTTTCTTTTCCGGCTTCGGCCTGTGCTTTCTGCTCGGACGCCCGTTGCTTCATTTCGGCGGCCCGTTGTTCAGGCGTAAGAGCGGCGACGCGAGCGGTTTCTAGTTTGTCATTTTCAGCTTTCTCGATGCTTATCATTGTTTTCGCGCCACTGCCGAGAATAATGCTGAGAATGACATAGGCAAGAAGAAGGCGACCGACATGGCTTTTTCTTTTCGCCCCGCACTGCGGACAAGTCTTTGCCTTGCTGCTTATGGACTTCCCGCATTCGTGACAGTCGATTAGAGCCATTTCATCCACCTGTTTTGAGCACGCTTGTTTGCTGCACGGGCCAAAGCCTTAGCCGGGCCGTTAATCAGAATAATATCCCAATTCGGGATTATCCTGTCTAGGGATTTAATTAGAGGGCAGTTTTTAAAGGAACTGCCTGCCATGTCGAAATCAGCCACTTTCTCATTAAACAAGAAAATCAGCCAATTATTGGCCGCAGAGCGGAAGAAACGCGGCCTGACACAGGCCGAAATCGCGGCAAAACTCAAAAAGCCTCAATCCTTCGTTTCAAAGTACGAAAATGGGCAAAGACAATTGACAACTGCCGATTTTGTAAGTGTTTGCAAGGCATTGGGAGTTACTCCCGCATCGATTCTAAACGCTTTTGATAAAAACTAAATCAGTGATGAATCGGGGGCAGGTGACGCATAGAATATGCCTCCCCTTCCTAGGTCCATAAAATCAATAGGACGTAAAATCGATGATTAATCAATAAATTGATATGTGCTAGCGTTTATCTTTGTTCTAAGTGAATTCTCTCGTACGAGGAAGCATGGCAACTTATAGCGGGATATCTGGCGGACGGGCTTCAACCGCAGGTGATGTTTTTCATGAGTTATGGGCTTTAAGGGCCGCGCTAGGTCTTGTAATACCCAAAACAGAGTTAAAGGCCATAACTGTCGAGGGCATCGCAGCACAATCGGATAGCGGTCATCACTATGATGGTGTGGACTGTGGATTGTTTTATGGCGGTTCAACATTTAAAGACGCTACTCGCATTGAATTCGTGCAGCTTAAATATTCAACCAGCGCGCCAAAATCAGCGTGGACAACGGCACGGTTAACCGCAAGCAGTGCGAAAAAAAAGAACAACTCTGTAATTCGTAAGTTAGCTAGCGATTTCAGTAGGGCTCGCCAAGAAAAGGCTGCTGGAATAGTATTGGCCATAAAATTAGTCAGCAACCAACCTTTGGATTCCGAGGTGCTTGATGCAATCAAAAAAATTAAAGCTGGAAATAGCACTGATCCTACTGCAGCTAAATTAATTGCTGCATCAGGAATATTTGGGACAGAACTTATAGAATTTTTGGAAGTACTCGATTTCTCAGAAATGGGCTCCTCATCTCTGCACGCTTTGGATATTGCAGTATTAGGAGAAGTATCTCAAATGTCTTGCGATGGGGCCAACGACTTGGTGGCGCAAATGCAAACGCAGGTCCGAAGGCTTATGCTTCCAGACGCTATCAGAGAAATCATAACGGCTAAAACAGTTTATAGTTGGTTTGGCATTAGCAGTCCATCAGCACTATTTCCAGCTCCGCCCGATTTTCAGCCGCTAGAGAATCCAATTCAACGCACCGTATCACAAGAAGTAATCGCTGAGATTACCGCTGGTGAAAAGTTGATTTGCCTACATGGGCTTGGGGGCTGCGGAAAGACCACGACAATACTTCAATTGCAGCAGCGTCTACCGCACGGTTCAGTAAGCACAATACTGGATTGCTATGGAGCTGGCAGATATTCTCACTCAAATGATCGGCGTCATCTCCCGGAGAACGCTTTTTTACAAATCTTGAACGGTCTCTCTCTACATTTGTGCAGCCCTTTCCTAATCCCCAAGCAATCGAGCCGTATAGTAGATATTCGCGTCTTTATAGACCGTCTAAAACAGATGGGGGAGCTTCTATCCAGAACATCCGCTCAGGGCAAGCTTGTCATTTTTATTGATGCTGCTGATAATTCTATAACAGCCTCAGAAAATGATCCAACCGCACCGATATGTTTCGTTCCTGAGTTAGCGCGGGCAAATTTAAACGACCTTCCCTCAAATGTATGCATCGTCATAAGCGCACGCACAGGGAGGAAGGATCAACTTCAGTTGCCAACACAAACAAAATATATACTTTGCCCATCGTTTTCCTTCGAGGAGACGCGCAAATTCGTCGATCAATATGTTCAAGACCTATCTGATGAATGGGTTCGCCATTTTGGGGCACTCTCCAGTGGAATTGCACGCGTCCAGAATTATGCCTTGAAGAAAGGGGCCTTTGTTCCGGAGAATGTTCTTGACGCGTTACGACCAAGCGGAAAGGGACTTAATACAGTACTCCAAGAACTGTTTCAAAACGCAGCACAAAAAGCAGGGAATGGATTTTATGCAAAATGTATCGCCGCGATAGATGCGCTTCCGAGCCCCGTTCCACTGACCCACATTGCAGCCATTTGCAGCACCACAGAAGATGTAATCCGTGACTTTGTTTCGGATGTAAGCCCGACCCTTCGTATCGAGGATGACTTAAAGCTCACAATTGCAGATGAAGACGTTGAAGACTTCCTTAAAGCAGAAAGCAATGCGTTTCTTCCCGCAACACTTGCAACTGCTTGTGCATATTTTGCCCCCCTCTATCGGATAGACGAATATGCGGCTATACATTATTGTGATCTCCTAGCCAAGGCTGGTCGTGGTGGCGAAATTCTTTCTATCCTAGAAAGAGACGTTGTCCCCGCCGGAATATCCGACCCCATTGTCCGTCGAGAAGTTCAGATGCGCAGATTGAGATCGGCGCTAGGGGCCTGTCGCAAAGCAGGAAAAACATCCGAAATCATTAAGGTAATGCTGCTTAGCGCAGAAGCTGCGAAAGACGAGGCTTCGCTTAAAGAACTTTTGGAACAGGAAGCCGAGTTATCTGTTAGATTTGCTCAAGGGTCTTTACAAAGACTCGTTCTTTCAGATCGTGACAGCTATCCTCAACAGGGGACTATTCTTGTTAATGACGCTCTTCGCGCGGCGCTTGATGGAGATCCAATCACAGCTAATGAAGCGATTTACTCATACCACAAATGGATGGAACGTCGTCAGGAAGCGGAGCGTTTCCATGAATGGACATCTTCACTTGAAGATTATGTCAAATTAGAACAGGCAATAGCGGTACTAAAAGGCCCGGAACGGCTTATTAATCATATGCAAGGTTGGCGGTCCGCTACTCTCCGCTTGCAGCTTGGCCTTGATTTAGTTCCAAGACTCATAGCCAGCGGCCATCGAGAGGTTGTTGAAAAACTATACGAAGAAAGGTTAGTGCCCAAACCGTGGAATTTACTTTTATCCATACAGTTAGCATTATCAGGATACACCCTTGTAAGAGATAAACTCGAATCTGACCTATCCGCATTTAAAAAGCGCCTTGTTCCCGATCTACGGTCATCTTCATCCCAAGCAGAAAGTTGGCAGTTAAAACTTTTAGAAGTGATAATCACGGGGTGTGAAATTGGATACACGGTTGGCGTGTCCGAGCAAGTTCTCCTAAGAGTGCTGTCTTTACTTCTAGATCAAAACGCGCCCCCCATCCGTTCGATTCACTACACAGAAGTCTCGAAGATAGATATTGCACTGCGTGCATGGCTCTTGCGGCACAGAATTACACATAAAGAAATTGCAACTGAGCAACCAGATTTTGCACAATTTACAGCCTATCTTTTTAATAAAGAAGCCTCAAAGAAAACGTCTTCCGACAATAAATCTAGACAAACTGAACGTGGGGATGAAGAAAAAAAGTTAGCAGAGTTTATTGGAGGTATTCGTCATATCTATGAGGCACGCATAGATGCTCTTACAAAGGCAGAGCAGATAAAAACTTCTGGATCATCGGCTATTAATCTAAAACTCCAAATTAATTCCTATGTATTTGAACGTGAATATCATGGCAGCTTATACCGTACGATTGCGGCCCAGAGCATTGCGCGCCTCATGCATTTGCCCGGATTGTCCACTGAATACTTGTTTGAATGCTCAAAACATTTACTGCAAAGCCAATATGAAGACCCGCAAACAAATTCTTCTCTACAAGTTTGGCGAGAGTTTCTAGGAAGGAATGAAGTTCATCAAAGAATATTAGACGAGATTCGGTTGAAGTCACATGCCATTATGTTAGTGCGCATAGGTGCGCGAGACAAGGCCAATGCTCTTCTGAGTTTTAGTAAATTGGTATTGAATTTCAGCACTCTTGACGCCCAAAGACTTTTTGAAAATGCGGTAGTTATTATCCAAGAAATTGATAGAGAGGCAATGACTCAGATTGAGTTTATCGGGGCACTTACTAACTGCCGAGGAATTACTGCGTCTGATTCTGGCAAGAATTTGGGTTCTTCTTACGCTGCTTATTTGACCGATGTTGCGATCCGCTTGGAAGGTGAGGAGCATTTCCCTTGGGAAAAATCAATCTCTGCACTTTACGACCTGTCTCCTGAAACGGCTCTTGCTGCACTCGCTCAATGGCAAGATCAAGGTATCAGCGACCTTCACCAAAGCCTTGCTTATTTGTTACACAGAATTGCAGGTGAAGGACAAAAGCCCGTTTTTGCATGCGCACTTTTTGGTTTGTTGGAACATGCGTCCAAGGATCACTTCCGCCTGCTGGTAGAACAAATATGTTCAGCAACAGGCCCAGAACGTAAGGCCGCCTTTGAATTATTGAGCAAGCAGCTATTGTTAAGCGTATCTCCCTTACAGCGCACATACCTTGTTCGGGATTTTCTTAGGTTACTGCCGCAGGATGTGGAACTTGGCGATATTATTGCACATCTTTATGCCGAAGCAAAAATGTCCCAAAACGATGAAAAACCTACCGACTTATCAGGCAAGGATAGAAGAGATGCTCTTGTGCCATTTTCTGGTCGTGAAAAGTTCTCATCAGAAGAAGGGATTCGTGATGCGCTGAGGTCTGTTACTAATACCGTAAGGGAGCAGAAATCTTATATTCCTCTTACTTCAATTTTATCTGCTATTAGGCAGAAAATTACCTCACCGGCTCAACGGGTCTCATTTCTAAACGTCGCTGCTGAATTCGACATAGATGGATTCGATGCAAGTTCAAGAGCAGAAGCCATCGAAGAGACATTGGAGACATGGAAGGGGCCTGCAATTGATAGCTGGAAAGAACAACAGCTTCCCCTCATTATTGGCAAGAACTTCTGGGCTCTATCTCGTTGGCTTGGTGAACAAGGTACTGCGCTTCCGAAACTCGTACGGACTGCACGCCTTACCGGACAAGCACTGATCGATATCGTCGCGGGGTCCATTGAACAACAAGCTGGCAAATATAGTAGTAGGACTTTATTTGCGATCTGCGGGATCTTAGCGCCTCATATCCCGACGGAAGACGCAAAAATCTTGACTGAATGGTATCTCCATCGGCTGGATGAAAAAGTTCCCGCCGACATTAAAGAGCAATTTATTCCTTCAAAGATCCCCTACATTTTTGAAGAAGCTGTTGCACATTTCATATTTGCTCAATTTAGCGATGTTGAACAAAGCGTGCGCTGGCGTGCGGCTCATTGTTTACGGGCAATTGCCGAATATCAAGGCAACCGGATTCTCAAAGAGATTTTTGCTATATATTCCCAGAAAAATGAGGATGCGTTCCGTTTAAATTCAGCGCCCTTTTACTGGTTGTCTGCTCGTTTGTTTACTGTCATGACAGTAGCTCGAATAGCGATTGATCACCCGGAAGTTGTTGCGCCTTTTGTACACGAGTTGATGGGGATCATCTCTGACAACCAGTTGCCACATTACTTAATTCGCAGTTATGCAAAGGATGCGTTGAATTCACTCCTGTCATACAATCCGGCTCTGCTTTCAGAAGCAGAAAAAGGAATTCTTGCTGCAACAAATTGTCCAAAAGTTATGGCAAAGAAACGAGAGGAAGGGCGTTATCAAAGCTTGGATTGGAAGCTACCAGACGGGATACGTTTTAATTTTAATAGTCTTGACACAATACCTTATTGGTACTCACCCTTATATAAGCATTTTGCAGAACTTACGCGAGAAAAGTTCTTTGGCACTCTGGATCGATGGCTGATTGACGATTGGAAAATCGATCCTGAGTCAAATTGGTGGAACAAAGAACCTCGTCGTAAGCGTTATGACAATAACTCTATGGCTTGGTATCACGGGCATGGCAGCCTACCATCAAGCGAACGATATGGAACATATTTAGAATGGCATGCTATGTTTTGTGGGTTGGGAGAATGGGTCGAAACAGAACCTTTAATTATTCCCGAATATGATTCAGATTCTCTTGAATATTGGACCCTCCGATGGAAGCCCACAGAATACCCAATATGGTTATCGGACCGTAGGGGGTATCGCCCTCTCGATAAAGAATTTATTATCGATGAAAATGGAGATGATAAACACTGGTTGAGGCGCATTCCAAAGGAATGTTTTAAGGCGGCGATATGTGGGGAAACGCCCAGTTCTTCCGATGTACTAGCAATTCACGGAGATTGGGTTGTTTCTGGTAAGACACGGGAAGTTATAGTGGGAATAGATACCGCTCTTGTTGAACCAGAACCCGCAGGTGCCTTGCTACGGCTCCTTTCTGTTCAGAAAGAAAGGAAATTTTGGCTACCCTGTGATCAAGATGACTTGGATGAAGAAACAACCAGTTCACCTATTCCGTTTCGTCTTTGGGGGTGGCTGCGGAATATATCAAACGATATTGAGTACGATAATGACGATCCACTACGGGCAGAGGTGTCGGGACTGCGCGTTGTACCGGCTGAGAGCCTTATTGTGAAATATAAATTGATTTCCAAAAATCTGCCTAGACCCATTTGGTCACAAGACTCTGAGTGGTTTAGCTACGAAGCGTGGTCTGACTTTAAATATCGACAAGATGATCGTCGAAGGTCCCCACGACAAGTTGGTTCCAACGGAAACCGCCTGATCATTAAGAAAGAAGCGTTGCTTTCCATTCTTAGAAATGAAGGGCTTGACCTGATAGCAGACGTAAAAATCGAACATAGATTGGAGAATGAATATGGGGAACCAAGCCAGTGGAACGACAAGAAACGTCGGCACACGAGTCACAAAGCCTTCCTCTTCCGTCAAAATGGCGAGATCCAAGACGAAAAAGGACGTGTTGGATTTTGGCACTCAAATCGCCCAACAATTGGGAGAGGCCGCCGAGTATAATTTGCTAGCCGCTTGGATGTCGAAATATCTTGGAGAAAAAATTCTCGATGCCAAAAAAGCAAAGGGTAAGCAACGGCAGGTGTTGGAGAAAGAATGTATCGAACTTATTTTCAAGCTGTGGGATTATCGTCATAAACTCCCCAATGGAGCCCGTCCACTGGAATCATTTGAGCCAGTTTTCGACGTACTGAATGAACTAGATCAAAAACATCCTCGCTATAAGTATTTACATTATTTGCCACGCACCAATAAGAATTCTGAAATTGGCAAAATTATGAAGGGTGTGTTGGAAATTGATGAGCTTGCCAGTGAGATAATTCTCAACCTTATCGCTGAGGCGATTAGGACCATTCCCAAAAAAGACAAACAATGGGCATCCATTAGGGCTATTGCAGAAACAGAGGCAATGGATATTGTTGTCGTGCGACTTCTTCTTGACGGCAGCAAATCAACATTAGACAAAAAGGAAGAGATAAAAAAGCAAGAGCGCGCTAATTTAGAAGGACTTCTCAAAAAAATAGGCTCTTTCGAAAAGTCGGTGACAACTCTGCGTGTATTCATAGAAAAAAGGATCAAATCAATAAAATAGTTTCTGATGTTTCCCGCTCTCGATATCCTGGAAGCCGCCGAAATGGGGGGATGGCGCGAAAAACATGTCAGAGCAAAGGAACGATATTGCCGGAATCGACAAATTTTGTTAAACTCATGAGCGTGGAAAAAAGCAAAGCGATCACGGGTTCGATACCCGATCTGTTCGAATTTCCAGCGTTCGGGTCCGGGGGTACAAAAGTGGGGTATCCATTTTTTTAAAGCCTGTAACGTATTGTAAATAAAATGGGAATCCGAGTCATTCGATCCCCCTTGGCCCACCATTTTCTTGATAAATCTGCGAAACGCAAAACGGGCGATCAACTCGTTCTTTCGCGCGGCCTGCGCCGCGCGGGCCCCCTTGGCTCCACCACCACTTGCGGTTGGAAGCGTCTGTTTTTTCGCTTCACCGAAAATTCTAGCTTGCTGAACAACAGCAGATTCTTTTGCGCGCTTGTGCGGCTTCGCCGCTCAGCGACGCGGCGGCATTGTTGCGGTCACCATCGCTCAACGCTCAGAGGCAGTCTCTGAAATTATTCAGGAGCACCCTGCACAACCGGCGTTACTTCTTCCTTGTTTTGACGACGTCGCCTTCGACGCTCCAGCCGGATTGGCCGTAGATATAGGGGATATACCAGCTGTAGCTTTTTACAGTGACGTCCGTCATGACATCGCCGTCGGCTTTTTTAAACGCGTCGGTTAAAGCGCCAGAGAGGTTGGGGTTGACCTTTGTCGGGACAAAAACAATGATCTCAGATTGGTCCTCGCCCTTAACGTCCTTGATCCGGTCCTCTTTGTTCAGTTCAAACTGATCGACATTGACGATCTTGTTCGACAGAACGGTAAACGTCCCCTGATCTACGGAACACGCTGAAAGAAGGCCGAGCGAAATCAGTAAAGCGGTTCTTTTCATGGCTGTCTCTCCCGCGTTTTCACAACAGTACCTTCAATCGCGATGGTTTCTTGGCCGACGAGGAACCACCAGCTTCGGCGATAAACGGAAGCGTCGATCATGAGATCGCCGTCGGCTTTTTTAAACGCGTTATTTAGCGCTTCTTTCAATTGCGGTTGGCCAAAGGGGATAAACAAGAAAACGAACTTCGTGTCTTCACCGACGACATTCTTCACCTGTGTTGAGCGATCAATATCAACCGAGCCCAACGCAACGTTCTTATTTGAAATGACGGATAAATCGGTTAGGTGCGTGCTACATCCCGTAAGCAGCAAAAAAGCACATAGTACGGCAGATATCCCCTTCATAAGGCCTCCGTTGATCGGAAAGAAATGGATCGCGTTTTTCAGCGGATTTAAGCGAAAAAAAGAAAGCCAGCTTGGTTTCTTCTACAAAGAAGCATCTCATGCGTAGATTTTCATTACAACATGAAACCTGGCTCGTGCGCATGCGGGGCATTGGGATGCCTTAAACCCCTACATAAACGGGCGAATCGGTTTTAAAAATGAAGGTAACTTTCGGACGAGAATACGCTGGCAATAAAGAGGCGATCATTCTCAGACTCAAAATCTTGTAAATTCGGGATAAAGTAACGAAAGAAATATTACAGGTTGGTTCCACAAAACCTCACTTTTCTTCCGTCTGTCCTTTCTTCTCGGCGCGACCTTGTGTGTGGCGTTGCTTATTGATAGTTTTTGGCAACCAACCGTTTTCGCAGTTGAGGACTCATGAAAGAAAAACGCCTTTCCATCATCATCAACAGACCCGTTGCGGATGTTTTTCTCTTTACGATTACCCCTGCCAATACGCCTCTTTGGATTGACGGTATTGTTGAGGAAAAAACGTCCGAATGGCCTGTCAAAAAAGGAACCGTATATAAGAACCGCGGCACCGATGGCCCTTGGTCCTCTTACGCCATGGCTCTGTTCAAAGAGAACAAGGAATTTCGGCTAACTGCGGGGGATAACAATTACAACGTTCACTATGATTTCTTTCCCCTTGATGAGAAAACAACGCAACTAACTTATCGCGAGTGGGTAGAGCGTGGGGAACTTGAACAACCATTTGAGCAATCGATTTTGGATAAGCTGAAGCGCGTGATGGAAAGTTAACATGGGCCACAACAACGAGTTGTTTGCCCTGTGTGTGACGTGGCAGGAAAGTATAGAATAGTCGGCTCTAAAAACCTTGATTCAGAACACATTCAACAGGGCGAAGCCAGGCTTGTTCCTCAAAAAAAACTTCTCTTCTTCCCCCACCGCCATTGTCGGTTGCTTTCGCGCTGCCCACGCAAGGTTGTTCGAATGGCTGACGGCAAACTAAACCCCTTCGCCTTGGGCTGCCTCTTCGCCGGACAAAGCGATGCTGATATCGCCCAAAGCCCACACGACAAACGGCACAAGCATCGTCCATTCCTGATGGATCAACGCTGCCGCAATAATGGGAAGGCGCGATAAAACGAGGATCGTCCCCATCGTACGGCGTGGACGCCCAAAAATTTCACGCAAAGCCGCATGGGATGACGAACGGAACCGCTTCACAAGCGGCGCGCCCCAGGCACCAAAAGAGGCCGCAATACAATAAATCAAGTAGCCCGCAACGACACTTCCCGAACCATCAACCAACCCCGGCAACAAAAAGAGGCCTGTTCCGGCCATACCCAAAAGGCACGAAGCCATCACGCCCCAATCCTTATGCCCAAAAAGCATAGAGGCCGAAGACGATCCAATATTGAAGACAGAAGAAATCAGGATGCGCGGTGAAAAGACAACAGCGCCCAGCGCAAATTGGATCAGGTTTCCTGTGTTCCAAAAAGCACCCGCGACATTCGCGCCCGCTCGCAAAAAGAAGGCCCGCGCTTGCTTCAACAACAAAACCAGCCTGCCATAATCCATCGAAACGGGCAGAAAGGACGACGACAAGGACATAGGCCTCTTCCCCCTAGGATCAAACAACGAAGGCCGATCTTAAGGGCAAGTCCCTGTATGGGTCAAAGCGGTTTTTACGCCGCCTTAGGTCCAGTCCCGGTGGGTTTGCTGCGTTTTACAAATTTTTTGAAAAGAGGTTTTGTGCCCTGCGGCTTCCCGTCCTTCGCCTTTGCCCCAAAGGGCTTCGCGCCATAAGGTTTTGCAGCGTGCGGCTTGCTATCCCGGTACTTCTTTTCCTGCGGCTTATCGTCGCGGGGCTTGGCGTCCCGATACGTCCGCTCCTGCGGCTTGTCGTCGCGAGGTTTGGAATCCCGGTACGTCCTCTTCTCCTGCGGCTTATCGTCACGAGGTTTGGAATCCCGGTATGTCCTCTTCTCATGCGGCTTGTCGTCGCGAGGCGTGGAATCCCGGTACGTCCTCTTCTCATGCGGCTTATCGTCGCGAGATTTGGCATCGCCCTTCTTTTCGCCCCTTGGCGCATCGTGGAAAGAACGCTTGGGCGTTCCCCACTTTTTCTTTGGCTTCGCGCCCGATTTCTTAAACGTCTCGCGAGGGCCGTTATCGCCCGCAACCGGTTCGCCCGGATGCATCAAATTTTGGATTGCCTTCCACTTTGCGCGTTCAGACGGCGTCACAAAAGAAATCGCCTGTCCCGTCGCCCCCGCACGCGCCGTGCGACCGATGCGATGGATGAAATCTTCCGGGCATTGCGGCAAATCATAATTGATAACCGTCTCGATATGCGGCACATCAAGCCCACGCGCGGCAACGTCGGTCGCGACAAGGATGAAAAACTTCATATCGCGGAATTCGCGAATAACGCGGTCGCGGCGGCCTTGGCGTAAATCGCCATGCAACGCTTCGGCGCTGTATTTTTGTTGTGCCAGCTTTTTGGCAAGGCGCTCTGTTCCAAATTTCGTCTTGACGAAAATGACAATCGAGCCGCTGGTCAAATCCGGCAGCAAATCAAGCAGAGTCTGGCCCTTTTTCTCATCGGCCATATACATGACTTTTTGATCAATCTGCGGCGCAGCCTCAACGGTCGAGCCGACCTGAATGCGTTCCGGATTGTTGAGGTATTTGCCCGCAAGCTTTGCAATCGCAGGCGGCAACGTCGCGGAAAACAGCATCGTTTGGCGTTGGCGCGGCAAATGAGCGACGATCTTGTCGATTTGCACACCGAAGCCCATATCGAGCATACGATCCGTTTCGTCTAAAACGAGAAAATGCACATGGTCCAAAAGCTTTGGATTGCGCGTTAAATGATCGTTGATACGACCGGGCGTACCAACGATGATGCGCGGCTTAGCCTGTAATTGACGGAACTGCTTTGGCATCGGCGCGCCGCCGATCAAAAGAGCCGTTTTAATCTTGGGATCGGGGATGAATTGTTCCATCATCGCGATGACCTGCGTGGCCAATTCGCGCGTGGGCGTCACAATCAGGGCGACCGCATTGGGTTCACTCATCAAATGCGCAACAAGCGGGATACCAAAAGCACCCGTTTTACCCGTACCTGTTTGAGCCGAACCCAGGATATCACGTCCAGCGATGGCTAAGGGAAGCGCTTGCACCTGAATAGGAGTCGGCGCGTCAAAATGCATACGCGCAAGCGACTGCAGCAGCTTCGGCGGTAAGCCAAAACCAGAAAAATCTTTTGTCATGAAAAATCCCACCGTCTTCGCCAGCGCGCTGGCTGGCGAAGGACGGGTATAAGGGTTCAAAATTCGCTTTAAAAAGCGAATTAGTCGATGATTTGAATGTTGACGGCAGCCGTCTTGCCCTTTTGCGAGGCGAGTTCGTAGCTAACCTTCTGACCTTCGTTCAGCGACTTCAAGCCAGCCTTTTCGACCGCGCTGATGTGAACGAAAACGTCCGCACCACCATCGTTCGGTTGAACAAAGCCATAACCTTTTGTGCCGTTAAACCACTTGACCGTACCTTGAGCCATAGTCTTTTCCTTTTAGTTCGATAGCGCCCGCCTCACAACGAGGAAAGCATGTCTTGAGCGTAGCCACGCCGATGGTTCAACTGAAACAACGGCAAAAACTCTTCGACAAAAGCAGGAAAAAGACGGCGCGAGGCCAGTAACTTGTTAAGCGTCCGGTTAAAGACGCCTGCCCTTCCTATCGGTCGGACCATAGCAGAAGCGAGAGTTCACTCTAAACTCAAGGGGGATCCGTAGCCGTTTTTGTGCTTGAAAGCAAATAAAAACTGCGAAACGACACTCTTTTATTTGCGTTAACGATAACCAATCTACCGCTTTTTCCCTTGTGGAAACGAGCCACCTACCCGCGCAAGAGGTCAAACGCCTGTGGACGTAAGCGCGTGGTTTTATTGAGGTCTAGCGCCAAGAAGAGAAAAATTCTGCAAAACCTTTCGCGACCCATCGGGGGCCAAAGGCTCCTCTTTCTTCATTTGCGTCAAAAGTTCTTGGGCCTCCGACGCGGCTTGATGCGAAACGCCGTTTGGCACCATCTCATCAATGCGGCAGGTCAAAGAGAAATAATCTTGCGCCAACTGGCGCATCGTCATCATTTCTTGAACTAAAGCATGCTCGCCATAAACATGGCTCATGTAATAACAAACGGTTCCCGTATGGAGAGCGGTCGGGGCGTAGGCATGGCGCGCCAACGTAGCGATATCGCAAGTTCCAGACACATAGGCCGCAAGTTCGGCCTTTTGATGAATGTCGGACGAAGCCACACAAGCAGACCCAGCAATAAGCGCAATTTCGTTATAGCCCTCCGGAGAATCCTGCATCGCAGCTTTCTCCGCCCAAGCGAGCGCAAGACCTTGATCCGAAGCAACGCCGTCCACCTCCCCCTCGCCAAAAATCTGAGCCAAGCGCACCATCGCCGCCGTCGCCGCTTCGGGCATCGCCTCAACGGACGCCGCTATTTTCTCAAAAAATTTAACACCTTCAAGTGGTGTCGTTTTCAAAAGCGTTTCCGCCAAAGACAAATATTCTTTCGGTTCCATTTTATTTTCCTCTTACAGGCACAAAACATTCTCTCAACCGCAACACATCCCTTAAAGAAGTTTCCTATTTTTATATCCCCGGCTTTTTCTATATTTTCTCAAATAATCTATGCCCCCACTATACAAAAGCCAAGGCTCATCAAATATTTTCATCTACGTTTGCGCAAAAGAAGAACGCTTTTCAAACAGAACAGCGTTAATTCAAAATCCTTGGAAAGGAGCCGCTTTATTTCATATTCCGCATCCTTCGCCTTTACGGCTATCTCTTTTTTTAATTGACGAAGCAAATCTTTCTGGCACACTACGTCTTATGAACAAGCCTTTTGCCATTTCCTCTTTCATGATCGTGGGCCTTTCGGTTCACGCGCTTGTTCTTGCGCGTTCATAACGCGCACACACACCTCTTCTCAAAAAACATTACTATCGCTTTTATAACTTCAAAATGAAGAGGCTTTTGCCATGACACACGTCAAATCACACCCCATCGATGCGGCTACTTTTGCACCTTTAGCCTATAACGGCGACGATCCCGTCCGCGCCTTTGAATCTTGCTTCAAGATAAAAATACCAAGAAAAATGAGGCCTGAAATTACGCAAGCTTTTCACGAGGCCGTCGCAAATCCCGGCAATTTTCTGAAGCCTGAAGACGTTTGGGATCGTTTCAAAAAAACATACATCCAGCCTGAAGACTCGGAAGCAGTCTATATCACGCATGACACGCACGTATTCGGCGATGGATCGAAGTTCGTTTCCGTTAACGTCATCGAGAACGACCAAACACGGGTTAAAAGCGGAAACGGCGAAACGTTTTCAGAAGCCGTCGCCGAAGCGTTCAGCCTGACAGGCCGCCAAATCACGCGTGAACACGGCGTTATCGATGCGCCAGGCTACGGCCGGAAGGCCTGTGCCATCGTTGGCGTTGCGCAGGACGACGGTAAAATTTATTTCGGCGTCGGCATTTCGGAACAACACCGAACGGCGGAGATTATGGCGGCGACGAGGGCCTGTGGCCGCGCCTTATATGCCGCACAGGGAAAAACAGAAGCCTACACACCCAAAGGTTAGTTCACGATGGCAGCTCACCTCGTTGCTGAACCTCATAACTTCAGCAACGGGGAGCCCCATTTTCTTTCTTGGCCCGGCCTTCCCCTTGCGTCCCTTGCGCCATCAAGGTAGCTTCTGTTGATACGCTTTAACCTTAGAGGGTTTTCTCCTTATGGCCTCTCGCATTAGCCTTTTAATCGGCACGCCCTGCTACGGCGGCATGGTCACACATGTTTTCATGCGCTCTATTCTGAAGCTCGTTGTTTTCGCGGCTCAGCATGATATCGGCTTGAACCTTGCGCTTTTGGCGCACGATTCTCTTGTGCCGCGCGCGCGCAACACCATTTTGTCGAACTTTCTCGACACGCCATCGGCCACGCATTTGATGTTCATCGATTCCGATATCGGGTTTGAGCCCGAAGCCGTTGGTCGCCTTTTGGCCTTTGACGTCGATATAGCGGCAGGCATGTATCCGTTGAAGGTCGTCGATTGGCAGCAAGTCGTCAGAGCCGCGCCGCAAACGGATCTTTCCCGCGCAGGCTTTCATTATGTGGGCGAACTTTGCAAAGAAGGCGAGCGCGAAGAACGCGACGGTTTTGTCACGGGAACCTATGCGGGCACGGGCTTTATGCTGATCCGCCGCAACGCCGCCGAAAAGATGATCGCGGCCTATCCCGAAACACATTACAAAGCGGCGCAAACCTATCCCGTACCGCCCGCCGCAAGCCCGAACCTTTACAATCTTTTCGACTGCCAAATCGATCCTGAAAAAGGGACGTATTTAAGCGAGGATTTCACCTTCTGCCGCCGGTGGCGTCAATGCGGCGGCCAAATCTGGCTCGACCGTTTCAGCAAGCTGACGCATGTTGGCTCGATGGAATATCCCGGCGACGCAAGTTTGATTAAAATCTAAGCCAACCACGATCATCCATAAAAAAAGCAGGGCTTGTTTCCAAGCCCTGCTTTTTCGTTCTGTTCCGCTTTTTAGGCGCGTTTTTCACCGCGGATCTGACGGATAAAGGTTTCGACCTTGATCTTCAACGAAGCCGCGTTTTCTGCAAGATCTTCGGCAGACGTCAACGCCGTCTTCGCTTCGTGGCCAGAATCGCTCGCGACTTGCGTCACGCCATCGATCAAGCTCGAGACTTCCTGCGTGCCTTGCGCCGCTTGTTGGATGCTTTGCGCAATTTCTCGCGTCGCCGTTCCCTGCTGCTCAACCGACGAGGAGATCGACGAGGAAATGTCCTGTACCTGATCGACGATCCCCTTGATGTTCTGGATCGCTTCGACGGCATGTTTGGTCTTGGCTTGGATCGTCGTGATTTGTTCGCTGATTTCCTGCGTCGCCTTCGACGTTTGGTTGGCAAGGCTCTTCACTTCGCTGGCCACAACTGAGAACCCCTTGCCCGCATCGCCTGCGCGCGCGGCCTCAATGGTCGCATTCAACGCCAGAAGGTTCGTTTGCTCGGCAATATCGCTGATCAAGCTGATGACGCTGCCGATTTGTTCTGAGGCTGTTGAAAGCTCTTGGATCAAACCGTTTGTCCGGTGCGCTTCGGCGCTAGCCGTTCCGGCAACCGAAGCCGATTGCGCAACCTGACGCGTAATATCACCGATGGAGGCCGACAATTCTTCAGCCGCCGCTGCCACCGTATTGACGCTGGAGGTCGTTTGCGTCGAAGCCGCGGCCACGCCCGTTGCGTCTTTGCTGAGCTGCTGAGAAGTCGTCGCCAAATTCTGCGCGACCCCATGCATTTCATCGGCCGAAGACGTCACCGTATTGACAACGCCCAGAACGTCACGTTCGAATTGGTCGGCCATTTGCTCAAGCGCTTGACGGCGTTCCTGCGCCGAACGCGCAGCCGCTTCTTCTTGCGAATGGCGCATGCCTTCGACCTGCTTGGCGTTTTGCTTGAAAACTTCGACTGACTGCGCCATCTCGCCGATTTCGTCATGCTGATTGAGCGAAGGAACCTCAACGTCCAAGTGGCCCTGCACCAACTCCTCCATCACGCCCGTCATTTTCTTGATAGGCGTCGCAATGCTGCGCGAGATGACATAGGCAAGAACAACACCCAACAACAAACAAACGATGCCGATAATAATCGAGTAATCGTTCATCTCAGTAATGGTTTCAGCCATTGTGCTGGACCGTCCGCTCAGCGCTTCCGCATAAAGACCGACCAAGGCTTCCCCTTCGTCATCGAGGCCTTTGCGCGCTTCCGCTGCCGCTTTAAAAACGGGGGCCGCTTCAGGTTTTAAAAGTTCGGGGTTTTGCCCACCCAAATCGCGAATGCCTTTCATGGCAGCCTGGTACGCATTCCAATTTTTTTCCATACGCTCAAGCCGCTGCGTACGCTCTGGATCGAGGGTCGATTTCTTTAATTCGGTCAATAAGCCTTGCGCCTTTTGCGCTGAAGCCAGCGAATCGTTCCAACGTTTCTCTTCGCCCGTGCCATAAGACGACCAGGCATGAGCCCTCATACGGAAAGCTTCTTCCAAAAACGTTAGCATTTTTGCTTGGTTGCTCGCCGCACGGATGGAACCCTCAAGCTTATTTTGGATCTCCCGCGTCGCCACAAACGTATAGGCATTCAGGCCAAAAATGACGATATTGAGAGTCAGAAAACCGGCGCGTAAACGCCCGGCTATTTTCAAGCGGCTTAACATGGCTGCGAACTCCATAAGAAAACGAGAGAAGAGACAAAGGCCGCGCGCGTTCCGCACTCTGTTAACGGAAAACGACGGCTTCGAAGACGGGGCGACAAAAAGGAATACAAGAGAATGCCTCGAACCAGAGGCTGGGCATTTCCTTAGCACAAGTCTGCCCTTACGCAAGACCCTCTTTTATATACGTCCTTTTTCATACGCGGCTATGGCATTTAAAACACAGGTATTTTTTGCTTTTTGTTCATCTTTATTAAAAAGATTCTAAATTCCGGCTACGGAACGTTTAGCGACCTGAGGGCCCTATTCTGTCCCTTGCGGCTTATCCCTTTCGCCTTGTCCCCTTTTTCTTGCCAGCCCCGGAGCGATCTGCCATAAGCAGCGCACGGCGAAAGGCTTTTGAATCGTTATGAATGAGTTCTGGGAACATTGGGGCGTTTTTTACCGTGGGCTACTCTTGGGGCTCATGGTGGCAGCGCCTGTCGGGCCGGTCGGCCTTCTGTGCATCCGCCGCACCATCCAAAAAGGCCTATGGACGGGCTTTGCTTCCGGTTTTGGCGCTGCCTTTGCCGATGCGCTGTTTAGCGCCGTCGCCGCTTTTGGCATCACGGCCATCACGCAGGCTATTCGCACCTATAACAATCCGCTTTATATCATTGGCGGCCTTCTTCTTTTTGTCATTGCTTGGCACACATGGCACGACAAACCGCGTCAACCGCATCCCGAAGACGTCGAAAAGCGCTATTTTGAACGTTTGGGGCCTCGTTTTAGCGGCGTATTCAAAGCTATGTTGACCAGTTTTCTGATTACCATCACGAATCCGGGCACGATTTTCGGCGTTGTTGCTTTCGTTGCGACGTTCGGTGGGTTACAATCGAGCCATGAAGCCCCCATCATCGTCGGCGGCATTTTTGCCGGATCGTCGCTTTGGTGGCTAACTTTGAGCGGTTCTGTTTCGCTGGTTCGCAAAAAGTTTACGGAAAACCGGGTCGTTATGCTCAACCGGGCAACAGCGATTCTGTTAACCCTTATCGCTCTTTGGGTGCTTGCGGTCGGGGTTATCGGGCTTTGCAAGGCTCTTTAAGTAAAAAAACGAGCCTTTCCGCCGCGAAAGCATAAATCTTGTCTTTCCTGCACGCTCAATTCGAACTATGACAGCGCCAACCTAACGCGCCTTCGGGCTGCTTGAACTTATGGATTATAAAAAATGGAACTCCGCAATATCGCCATCATCGCCCACGTTGACCACGGTAAAACGACGCTCGTCGATGCCCTTCTGCGCCAATCGGGCGTTTTCCGCGAAAACCAGCAAGTCGCCGATCGCGCGATGGACAGCAACGACCTCGAACGCGAGCGCGGCATCACCATCTTGGCGAAATGCACGTCGATCGTTTGGCACGGCACGCGTATCAATATCGTCGATACGCCGGGACACGCCGATTTCGGCGGCGAAGTGGAACGCATTCTTTCTATGGTCGATGGCGTTGTCGTCCTTGTGGACGCGGCCGAAGGTCCCTTGCCGCAAACGAAGTTCGTCGTTTCGAAAGCTTTGGCTATTGGCCTGAAGCCGATGGTTGTCATCAATAAGGTCGATCGTCCGGACGCGCGCGTCAACGAAGTGCACAACGAAGTGTTCGATCTGTTCGCGGTTTTGGACGCGACGGAAGAGCAGCTTGATTTCCCGACGCTCTTCGCCTCGGGCCGTCAGGGCTGGGCCGTGGACAACATGGACAAAGTCAAGAATGAGAACAAAGACCTTACGCCGCTTTTCGAATTAGTCCTCAAGCATGTTCAGCCACCAAAGGTCGATGTCGAAGCGCCGTTTACGCTTTTGGCCACGATCCTCGAAGCCAATCCGTATTTGGGCCGCCTGCTTACGGGGCGCATCCAATCCGGCCGCATCAAAGCCAACATGCCCGTCAAAGCCATGCACCATGACGGTTCGCTCATCGAAACGGGCCGCGTCACGAAAATCTTGGCCTTCCGCGGCCTTGAACGCACGCCGGTCGAAGAAGCCGAAGCGGGCGATATCGTCGCGATTGCGGGCCTTTCCAAGGCGACCGTTGCCGATACGATGTGCGCGCCGGAAGTCGAAAAGCCGCTGCACGCGCGCCCCATCGATCCGCCGACCATTGCTATGACGTTCTCGGTCAACGATTCACCGCTAGCCGGTACAGAAGGCGACAAGGTAACAAGCCGCGTCATTCGTGACCGTTTAATGCGCGAAGTCGAAGGCAACGTTGCCATCCGCGTCAGCGAAACGAAAGAGAAAGACAGCTTTGAAGTCGCCGGACGTGGCGAACTTCAACTTGGCATCTTGATCGAAACGATGCGCCGCGAAGGCTTTGAACTCACAATCAGCCGTCCGCGCGTTTTGTTCAAGACCGACGAAAACGGCAACCGCCTCGAGCCGATGGAAGAAGTCACCATCGACGTTGATGATGCGTTCTCGGGTACGGTCGTCGCTAAGATGTCCGAACGCAAAGCCGAACTGACGGGCATGAAGCCCTCCGGCGGCGGCAAAGTGCGCCTGACCTTCATTGCTCCGTCGCGCGGCCTTATCGGCTATCACGGCGAATTCCTGTCCGACACGCGCGGCACGGGCATGATGAACCGCATCTTTAATGATTATGCCCCGTACAAGGGCGCGATCCAATCGCGTCATACCGGCGTCATGATCTCGAACGGCAAGGGCGATGCCGTCGCCTATTCGATTTGGAAGCTGCAAGATCGCGGTCCTATGATGATTGTCCCGAACATCAAAGTTTACGAGGGCATGATCATCGGCGAACACAGCAAGGAAAACGACCTTGACGTCAACGTGCTCGAAGGCAAAAAGCTGACGAACATTCGCACGACGAGCAAGGACGAGGCCATTCGCCTGACACCGCCGATGCAGATGACTCTTGAAAAAGCCATCGCCTATATCAACGACGACGAACTGGTCGAAGTCACGCCGCAGAACATTCGTCTGCGTAAGCGTTACCTCGATCCGAACACGCGCAAGCGTATGTCTCGCAAGGAAGAGAACGCGTAAGGCGTTTCTTTTCTTCTGCTCGATCATCAAAGGCCGGGATTTTACGATCCCGGCCTTTTTTATGGTTAAACCATGCCTTTTCCGTTGACGAATCCGCGTAAAAGCTCTCCTCTTGCGTCATGACTTTTTGTGCTTCTCCTGTCAGCATCGGGGCGTTCAGCCTTTGTTACGGCACACCGCCTGACGCCTGCGAACCGTTTGTTCTCACCTTGCGCTGTCCGCGACGTGAGGCTTCCGCTAGCGTTCCCTTTTGGGCGGGCAATCCAGGGGGCCACGTCAAGATAGCCAAAGCCGAACAGCCGCTTCAGGCCGCTTGGCGCGAAATGCGCGAAGAGCTTGTCAAACCGAACGGCACGCCTCTTTTGGCTGACCTTTCCTTGGATCGTTTGACGCCGTTAGGTACGGGCCTTTCCTATGGGTGTGGCACGACCGAACCAAATGTAACGGTTTGGTTTGCTTATACCTGCGCGCTGAATATTCAGGAATCGCTCCTCCTCAACAATTATGTTGAGCGCCTTGCCACAGACAAACGCTTTGCGCAAAGCGTCCTCAAAGCCAGCCACGGGGAAACAGCTGGCGCGCTTTTTCTGCCCGTCACGACGCTTTTATCCGAAATGGAAAGGGAAAAGATCGTCTATGTGCACGATCACGGCACAGAAATCGTTCTTCCCTTCCTCGAAACGCTGGCACGGCAAGCGCCCCTTTCCCCCACGCTGGGGTTAGGCTAACATCGCGTTTATGTTTCCAGAGCTCAACGAACGTTCGCGCGCGATTTTAAAAGCTGTTGTCGATACCTATATGGCGACAGGCGAACCCGTTGGCTCGCGCTTTCTCGCCGAAAAACTAGGTGGAGCGCTTTCCTCGGCAACAATCCGCGCGGTCATGGCCGATTTGGAAGGCCAAGGCCTTCTCCACGCGCCGCACATTTCCGCTGGGCGCTCGCCAACCGATACGGGGCTGCGCTTTTTCGTCGATGGCCTTCTTGAATTGGGCGATTTGTCGCACGATGAAAAAACGGCGCTTGAAACGCAATGCGCCGCCGAAGGCCGCAACCTGACGGACGTGCTGTCCAATGCGACGGCCTCTTTGGCGGGACTGAGCGCCTGTGCCGGGCTTGTTGTCGCGCCAAAGACCGACAGGCCTTTAAAGCAAATTGAGTTCGTGCCGCTCGCGCCGGGGCGTGTGCTTGTGATCATCGTCACGCAAGACGGTCTTGTCGAAAACCGCGTCATCGAAGCGCCGTTGGGGCTTGATGCCGCCACGCTTTCAAACGCCAACGCCTATCTCAACAAAAGGCTGGCAGGACGCGGCCTTGCGGAGGCTAAACGCGAGATTGAGGTGGAGCTAAATCAAAGTCGCGCCGAACTTGACGGCCTCACGGGCAAATTGATCGAAGCAGGCCTTGCCGTTTGGTCTGGCCCCTCGGGCGCGCACGGCCAGCTCCTTATCAAGGGGCAGACCAAACTTCTCGAAGACGTCACGGCGCTTGAAGACATCGAACGCATTCGCGCTCTTTTGGAAACATTAGAGACAGAAGAAACGATGACGTCGCTTTTAGAAGCGGCGCGCAGCGCGGCAGGCGTACAGATTTTCATCGGCGCACAAAACGGCTTGTTCGCGCATGCCGGATGCAGCCTAATCGTCGCGCCCTATCAAAATGCGCAGCAACAAGTCGTCGGTGCTATTGGCGTCATCGGGCCGTTACGCATGAATTACGCGCGCATCATCCCGATGGTCGATTACACGGCCAAGCTTGTCGGACGGCTTATCAAACAGCCGTAATCGCGGCAAAGGCCACCTTTGCCCCATGGGCGAAGGCTTCCGGCGTATAAAAAGCCAGCGTCTCAGCTACCGCGCTGTCATAAGCGCAGCGCGCGCCGCTCGTCGCGGGCTCTTCTGCCAAAGAAACCGCGCGGCGCAACGCGGCAACGCAGGCGGGAAAATCGTCTTCGCCTGCCCAAAAACCATTGGCATCGGTCGCATATTCGCGCCCGCCAAGACCCGTAAAGCCCGCAATAACGCACCCGCAAGCCATCGCTTCAAGCGAAGCAAGGCCTAGGCTTTCAAGTCGCGCCATCGAAAGAAACACGGCCGACTCGCCCAGCGCCGCCGCCGTTTGCGCCTCAGTCATATCCGCAATTTCCAGCCATTCCCAAGCCTCGCAAGCGGGATACGCAAAGCGGAACATATCTTTGACAAAGGCCGCTTCGACCGGGCGCTTGCGCGTCATAAACGCGATCTGCTTTTTCTTCACGGGCGCTGGTTTAAATAAAGTCCGGTCAATCCCGCACGGCACAAGAAACGAGCGCAGCTTCGCATGACGCTCTTGCATATGCGCGAAGATCGTGCGGCTGCAGCACAAAGCATCCGTAATCCCATAATCCGCAAACGAAGCGACATCACCCAGCGACAACGCGCCGTAGAACTGGTTTTGCGCGTAAAGGACTTTGCGTTGCGGCCAGTCTTTAAAAATACGCAGAATGTTGGGTTGGTCTTCCGGCAAAATCAGAACTTCGTCTGCACGCGGCGCAAAGACGCCTTGGCCAACGACCGGCGCTTGCGAGGGAAACCATGATGGACGGTGGCCTTGTTCTTCAAACACGACCGCGTCAGAACCCTGCGCGCGCAACACGTCGGCCAGGCGAAAGATTTGCTTAATCCCGCCATTGATAACGGTTGTCTGAGGACAAAAGAAAAGGAGACGCATGAAAAGCTTTCTAGCTTGCAAGAAAGCAAACAGAATGCCCAGTCTCCTTTTCCTGTCAATGGAAAAGCGTTTTACGCGGGGACGAAGCGCATCGTGCTTTGGTGCAGCAACGCCACTTGCTTGCGGAACGTCTCGCGCTCATCGGTTGGCTTGATCGAATTCACAAGCCCACCCAAAGCGTTGCTTTCCTTCTTTTGCCATTCGCGGATCGTCTTCAACGGCGCATAGGCATTGCCAAAAGAGCGCAAAACAGAAACTTCATTTGGGGATGCCCCTTTGCCTTCAGCAATCGCGCGGCTCATAGAAACCAGAACGCGGCGACCGTAATAGTTACGGAGCGGATCGCCCTCAGGCAGAACCTCCAAGGCTGCCGAATAGGCTGGCATGGCAATCTGGTAAAGCGCCTTGTCGATCTTGCGGCACCATTCTTCGCCAACGCCCGCATTCATCTTATGCGCATGGCTCAGCACGGCTTCTTCGGCGCAATGACGGACTTCTTCTAGATCATTCACAACAACCGCTAATTCACGCAGAAAGCACTCGCGCTCTGGTTCCAGACCCTCACGCAACAAATCGAAATCGCGCTGAATGCCATCAACGCTTTGGGCGGCTTTGGCATAAACCGAGCGGTCGGCAAAGCTAATCGGACGATCGAAACGGAACCCGCTAAACAACGAAACGATATGCGTGCATTCTTGTTCGGGGTTCAGGACAAGCGGGATTTGAGCTTCAGTCATTTTTCGATCTCCTTTTCAATACGATGGGACAGTTTAAGCGGCCGCCTCTACGTGAAGCAAGGGAGATTGATGGTTAATACTTTCGAGAAAACAAGGGAGAAGCTTTCATGAAAGGAGGGGGATTGGGATCGCTATCCCCGCCATTGTCATGCCCGCCCCCCCTGCGTGGAGCTGCCTGCGCCGTGTCATTGCGAGCGACTTGTCGCGCCGAAGCCCCGTAGGGGCGTAGGGGGAAGCGAAGCAATCCAGGACCATTAGACGGACGTTCGTTTTCATGGCTCTGGACTCCCGCCTGCGCGGGAGTGACGAAGGCGGTAATGGTATAGACGTTCTCAATAATCGCCCCGCGCAGGCGGCGCGCCCGGCGTTTGAGGGCTGATAATAATTCCTCTGGATCGCCACTTGCGTGGGGCGTTTTACGCCGAAGTATCGAGCTTATGCGCCGCAGGGCCACCCTTGGAGACAACGACCTGAGCTTCGCGCAAAAGGCGATCTTGAATCGTATAGCCCGGTTGAAAAACCTGAACGATGGTGCCGGCTGGCTTGGAAAGATCTTCCATCTCCATCATCACGCGATGGACATGCGGATCGAACGGCTGGCCAAGCGGATTGATTTTCTTAATCCCAAAGCGTTCAAAAACGGCCATCACCTGCCGTTCAATCGCTTCAATCCCCACGGTGAAATTTTTAAGTGCCGCCGCATCGGTTTTCTCACCCGGAACAGATTCCATTGCGCGGGCGAAATTATCAGCAACTTCCGCCATATCTTTTGCAAAAGACGTGATGCCGAATTTTTGGGCATCCACGATTTCCTTTTGCATACGGCGGCGCGTATTTTCCGTCTCGGCCATTGCCCGAAGCAGCTGATCTTTCAGCTTTTGATTTTCCTCCAACGCCTTGGCCAAAGTTTCTTCAGGCGTTTCGGCAGTCGCTGTTTCTTCCGAAGGCGCGGCTTCTTGCGCAGACATTTCGGCGGAAGCGATTTCTGTTTCGTCGGGTGAAGGCGTGGATTCGTTCATTTTTTCTTTCCTGTTTCTTAACCGAGTACGATTAGTTCTTGAGAAAGTGTACACCCTTATCTGGTCGCAAAGGCCGGATTCTTCAACCCCCTTTTCGCTCATGTCCACAAAAAACACCTATTTCCCCGCCCAAAAGATGGCCGTCCTTTCCGGCGGCGAGCTGATTGGCGACGCTTTGATGAAATTGCCCTATTTGCGCGCGCTCCGCGCCGTTTGGCCTAAGACCGAGATTCATTGGGTCACGACCTTTCGGGCCAGCGCGCTTTGCGCCGATCTCAAAGAAACAACGGCGCCTTTAGTAGATTCTTTCGACATTCAGCCTTCGTGGATGGAAACAAAAAACGGCCAAGCTCCCGCCTTTGATCTTGTGATCGATACGCGCGGACGTTGGAAATATGCGGTTAAATCACGGACGCTTTTGCCGCATCAGCTCTTTATCGCACCGGCGTTCCGGTTTCTTTTCTCGGATCGCCGCCCTTCGCTTTTCCAAGCCAAGCCCTCGCATTTGCAGGATCGTCTTTTCCAAACCATTGAGCTGGCTGCGGGCTATCGCCCCGAAGTGCCGCTTGGCCTGCCCATCCCGGCGGAGCTGAAAGCAAAAGCGCGACGCGTCCTGCCCGAAGGTCAGATTTATGTTGGCTTTGCACCCGGCGCCGGTGGCGATGCTAAAAAATGGCCCATCGAAAACTTCGAAAAAATCGCGCAGCTTCAGGCGCGCATGGATCGTATTCCGGTCTTTTTGCTCGGCCCGCAAGAGCTTGATCTTTACGACCGTTTATTCCGTTCCGTTCCCGAAGCGATTTTCCCGCTTCAGGCTCATGAAGTCTGGGGAACCGACAAAATCTCAGTCGATCAAACGCTTGCCATTGCTTCATGCCTGGCGCTGGCCGTCACCAACGATAGCGGCACAAGCCACATGCTCGCTGCGGTCAATTGTCCGATGGTCAGCCTTTTTGGTCCCACCTCCGCTGAAAAGATCGCCCCGCGAGTCACCTTCCGCGAAACATTAACGGCTCAGGATTTTGGGAGCCCGAACATGGCGGCCATCACGATAGAATCTGTCCAAGAAGCTGTAAATAAGCTAATTTTGTTACAAGGAAAGGCTTGAAACAAATATTAATCTTGAACCGCTTCCCATAATAAGTAATTATTCACCTAATTCTGGTAGAAGATTTAAAGGAATCGCAAACGAGAGCATCACTTTTATGGAGGCTTTATATGTCGCGGCTTAATGGCAAAGAAAATCGTCCCATGGAAATCCAAGGCCAAACGACAATACAGGCCAGGGTGCGAGCGAAAAGACTTGCTGACGAACTAGCAAAAGAGCTGGCGGCAAGAGAAGCCAAAAGACAAGCTAAAAAAGTCGCAAAAAAACAAGCTAAAAAGCAAGCGAAAGCATTTGTTGAGGGGCCGCATCCCTCCGTTATCGCCAGCAGGAAAAAGGCCGCCCAAAGAAGAGAATTTCAGGCAAGGCTCTCTGAACAAGAAAAAGAAGCTTTGGCCCGCGCTCTTGACGGCAAAATCATCGGACGTCGGACGCTGCGGAAAATGGCCCGCGCCGCTGCTATGATGGTCATGCCTGAAAATGAAATGCCTACAATTCAGCCGCGTTTAAAAACTATCGCGCCGCACATGGCGGTCACGCATACGCCGCAACCAAAAGCGTCGCTCGGGAACGGCCTTAGCATCAAGGTGAGCAGCCCCTCCGAATTGGCACGCATCCAACGTTTACTGAGGGAAGCCAAACCGAGGCGTGCCGCTCAAAAAGCGCCCGCTCCTGGTTTTTAAGCCAGCGTATAACCGTATAAATTTTAGGTAAAGACGCCGCCTTCGGGCGGCGTTTTTCGTTCGCCAAATGTAATCCAAAAAAAATCACACACACGGCCACAGGCATAGACTTGCCCCTGACTTTTAAGCCAAAAAAACCAGCGCCGCACGACTTAACCGCAGCACCAAGCAACCAAGGCAGCACTTGCTACAAGAAAAGATTAAATAGAGCGGGCTTTTATGCTAAACTAGACGCCGAAACCAATAGGACGCTGGCAAATTACTTGCAATACGCCACAGCGGAAAGCAAAGAGATCCACAGAATGGCAAAAGCCGCGGCTCAAGACACTGCCGAAAAGAATCCTCAGCAAGGTAAGGAATCCATGGCGCACCAGAAAAAACCGGCTCAATCGCAGAATACGTACATTAGACCGACGCGTTTGGGCGAAGGCCTCCAGATCACAGCAAAGGATGCGGCCGATGCGCAGCGCATTAGGAATCTTCTTAAAGAAGCGTCATCAGAAAACAAGCCTGAAGAAGCGCGCCCGCCATGCGCGAAAGGCCGGAAGGTAAAGAACAGCGCCCCCACAGCTTCCAAATAATATTTTCTGAAAGAACCTCTTTCAAGCGCCTCCTTCGGGAGGCGCTTTTAGTTTAGGCGTTATCCGGTGGATCTTTTCGTTTCGAAAAGCGGCAACCGCAATAATTCTGACGATAGAATTCTTCGCGCTTGGCAATCGCCGCGCTGCGATCTGCGCCGCCTTTCGTTCGCCAATTGTAATCCCAAAAAATCACATCGGGATAAAGCTGCGCTGCCGCACGGCCACAGGCATAGACCTGCTCCTGATTTTTAAGCCGTGAAATGCCAAGGCTCGTCGCCATCACGGGAAAGCCGTTTTCATGCGCATAAAGCGCCGTCCGTTGCAGGCGCATCGCAAAGCAAATTGTGCAGCGCTTGCCGCGCTCTGGTTCTTCTTCAAGGCCCTTCACGCGTTCCAGCCACAGCTCATTATCATAATCGGCATCAACGAACGGCAAGCCAAGCTTGTCTGCAAAACGTTTGTTCTCCGTTTTGCGGTGCTCATATTCCTCGCGCGTATCGATATTCGGATTGTAATAAAAAACCGTCGCGTCAAGGCCACTTTCCTTCATCCCTTCCATGATCTCACACGAACAGGGCGCGCAGCACGAATGCAAAAGCACGCGCGCGCCGGGCACGGGAGACATGAACGGGGGACGAGGCGGCAGTTTGGGGTTAGCCATGGTCCGCTCCATCAGGGCGCAGGCTTTTTCTCAAGCTCATCGACGCGTTCTGTCAGTTTTTTGACTTTCTCAATCAGGCCTTTCACGCGGTTCAGGTTGAAAATATCCTGAATCATTTTATCACGCGGCTTGGCAGGAACCCCTCCGACCAGCGAACGCGGCGCAATATTGCCTGCAATGCCGCACATCGCCATGCACACGCTGTCATCGCCAATTTTGACGTGATCCGCCACGCCCGACGCGCCGCCGATCACGACACGGTTGCCAATCTCAGCGCTGCCCGCAATACCGACACGCCCGCACAGCATGCAATTCTCGCCGATTTGAACGTTGTGGCCGATTTGAACCTGATTGTCGATTTTTGTGCCGTTACCGACGCGCGTGGAAATGATCGTGCCGCGATCAATCGAGCTATTCGCACCGACTTCAACATCGTCACCAAGGAAAACCGCGCCCAAAGACGCGATGCGCGCCAGATGTGTATTGCTTGATTGGCCGACCGAGCCCGTGGCTTTGGCCGTTTCAACGCTGCCCATTTCCGGCGTCACAAAGCTAAAGCCGTCCGCACCAATCGAGGCATTAAAATGCAAAATCGCGCGCGCGCCAACTTCAACGCCCGCCCCAATACGAACGCCGGGATAAAAAAGACCGTCCGGACCGATTTTAGCCCCGGGCCCCACATAAACCTGCGGATGAATAATGCAGCCGTCGCCAATCTCGGCGTCCGCTGCCACATAGCTAAAGGCCCCGATGGCGACATTTTTGCCAAGCTTCGCGCTGTCTTCGACAACGGCGAGCGAATGCACGCCCGGCGCAACGGGCGCAGGTTCGGCAAAAAGGTTGGTAAGCTTCGCTATCGCATAACGCGAACGGCCAACTTCGACCGCTGCCTTGACGCAACCCGGCAGAACCGAGCCCGCTGCGACAATCGCCGCCTGAGCGCCCTTGGCCTCCAAAAGAGGCATCAAAACCTTGTCCGTCGCCAAAACGAGCGCCCCGGGCCCCGCGCTGGACGCCGCCGGATGGGCGACATACGACACCAAATAGGCCCCGTCACCGACCAATTTACCGCCTAAAGCTTCGGCCACAGCGGCCATTGTGAAGGATTTTGTCATGGGGCTCCCATTTTCCGAAGGATTCGTTTAGGATTCGCATGCTAACGCCTGATTATGTAAAATAAAAGGCATGATGCTTTGCCAAAGGTTGTCTTCATGCGTCGTTTCTTTCTTTTAGGGCTTCTCGCCCTTGCCAGCACCCTTACCAGTTCCGGGGCCCTTGCCGCTGCACCAACGCCTTCTGTCCATCCGGTTTTTGAGGATGACGGCGCTTTCGGCTATTGCCTAAGCGAGATGGCTTATCCCGATGGGCGCAAGCTGACCTTTGCCTTTTCGCCCCAAGGCGAAATCAACCTCAGCGTCACGATCCCTCAGGCCGGATTCCAAATGGGCGGCCATTACGATCTTTCGGTCCAGCTCGGTGCAGAAGAGGCGCGACAGATCCGCGCCCGCGCTTTGAATGACGACGCCTTGCTGTTCCAAATGGGCGGCAGCGCAAGCTTTCAGACAAACCTTTCGAACGCCGCCAGCCTTTCGCTGGGCGCAGGCAGCCGCCGCACGATTTTCGATCTGCCCCCGATGGGACAAGTTTTGAATGCCCTTAAAACCTGCACCGCCGAATCCCGCTCGGTGCGTGCGCCGGTTGCCGCCTCGGCCAGCGCTGCGCCAGCCGCCTCTGCAGCCGCTATCGATAAGCCGCGTGACGTTGCCTCGGCCATGCGCACAGGCCCCGCCGCTTCTGAGCGTCCTGCGCAACAAGCGGCCCCCGCAGCCCCTCAACGCGGCGCACCGCTTCCGGCGGCTTTGGCAGATCTTTTATCCCGCGCCGGGATCAAGCGCGTTGTGCCCCTTTCCATGGCCGATGTGCCACAAGACCAAAGACCTGCAGATTTTCTGTGGCAAACGGGCAAAATTCTTGGCGGCGTGCGTGAGCGCTCTGTTCCCAAAGAAACCTCACTTACCGACTTGATCGGCCTGCACATGCAAGGGTTGAAACGGAAATGCGCCGGTGCGTTCAAAGCCGTGGTTGAGCGCGAGCAGACCGCGCCGATGCTCCATTTGCGCACAGCCGAAGCAACGTGCGCGCCGCCGAAAGGCGTTGCGGGGCAACCTGTTATGGTCGGCCTTGTCTATTCGCTGACAAGCGAAGGCATTTTGACGGTTCTGACCCACGAAGGCTATGACACATATAAAGCCAAGATCCTGAAAAATCGCGATGCGCTGGCGCAAATCATCATGGATGATATGAACAAGCCGAACGCGAAGCCCTAAACTGGCCCTAAGCTTTTCTGCAGGAAAAACCTTTCTATAAAGAGGGAATTCACCGCGCGTGAAAGCTGCCGTTCGAGGCTTTATCGAATGTTAATATTGATCCTGTAGGTCTATCCCCACGCGAAGCGTCTTTGCGAACGCTTGGCGGCGGTTTTGAATTTTGTTTTCCGGTCACAGCGTATGAGTTCAGGCCCCCTCCTGCTTTCTCCTCTCGATCTCATCACAGCTTCCGGCCATGTTGGCTATCGCTGGGATCTACGCTCAGACTCGCTCCTTTGGTGCGGCGACTGGCAGGCTTTGTTTGGCTCAATGATCCCCTCCCCACCTGTGACGGCCAAAGAACTGGCCGCCATTGTCTTGCCCAACGATCTTCATCTTCTGTTTGACGATACAGCGCCGTCTTTCGACCGCGAATATCGCCTGCGCGGACCGGACGGCACGCTGATTTGGGTTCACGAACACGGCACGACAGATTACGAAAATGGCCATGCCCTTTTTCAACAAGGCTTGCTGCGTCCCATTTCCTCTTCCGATCAACAAGAGGGCTCGACCTATACCAGCCCCGACCGCGATCCGTTGACGGGAAGGCCCAATCGTTCGTGCCTGATCGACCTGATCGATAAAGTTTTAAAAGGCCCGCGTGAGATCCGCAACGCCAGCGCCTATATCGTCGTCGGCATCGACAAGCTTGCCTTTGTCAACGAAGCGATGGGCACTAAAGCAGGCGATATGCTTCTTTGTGCCGTCGCCGACAGGCTCAACGAACTTTGCCCGACGCGCGCGCTTGTTGGTCGGGCCGCTGGCGATATGTTTGGTATTTTACTGCCCAGCCAAGCCAGCGAGCTACCCGCGCTTGTCAAACGCATCCTCACCAGCTTTCACGATCACGCCATCCGCACGACGGAAACGAGTTTGCATCTTTCCGTTTGCATTGGCAGCCTGCTTTTCGCGCCCAAAGAAGACGGCGACGCGGCAGAATTTTTGATCAACGCGGAGCAAGCTCTTTTCGAAGCGCGCGAAAAAGGCCGTGGTCATTATATGAACTACGTCGAATCCGAAGAACGAGGCGAACAAAACCGCGCCGTTCTTGAAATCGGCGAATATGTCAAGCAAGCGCTCAAAGATCAAACGCTGCGCCTCGCCTTTCAACCCGTCGTCAACACGCAGACGGGCGCGATTGAGTTTTACGAAGTGCTGGCGCGGCTGATCGACAAAAACGGCGCGCTGATGCCTGCCTGCGATTTCATTCCCGTCGTCGAACAGCTTGGTCTGGCCCCCGATTTCGACCGCTATGTCTTGAACCATTCGATCCAAGAGTTGGCCGCCTGTGACACGCTCCGCCTTGCCGTCAACGTCTCGGGCCTCACGGCGGCGCTTCCCGATTGGCCTAGCTATGTGCAATCCCAATTGGCCAGCCGCCCCGCTATCGCGCGACGCCTTATTATCGAAATCACGGAAAACGCCGCCGTTCTCGATATCGCCAAGATCCGGTGCCTCGTCGATTCCTTGCGGCAAATGGGCAGCCAAGTCGCCTTAGACGATTTTGGCGCGGGTTCGACCTCCATCCGGCATCTGCGCGATTTGTCTTTGGCCATCATGAAAATCGATAAGGATTTGCTAACCAATATCCTTGAAAGCCCGGAACAACAGCATCTTGTCCGTATGATCACCAGCATGGCGCACGGGCTTGGCCTGCGCATCGTAGCCGAGGGAATCGAAACGGAAGATGTCGCGCTTTGGCTCCGCCGCGAAAACGTGGACATGTTGCAGGGTTATTTGCTGGGGCGTCCTTCGCTGGATCGGCCTTGGCTTGAAGCGCCAAGTGACGAAGCCGAGAGCAGCCTTTAGATATCGTTAATCATTGATATTCATAGTTAATGCACGTTGATCTTCGTTGAATCTGCCTACGCTAAAAAGTAAGATCGCGACATATTCATCCTCTCACAGAAGGATTCTTCTCATGTGCAAACTTTATTTCCAGCGTTGCCCTCCTGAAGATTCGCCCGTTCTTGAGAAAGCCTTCAAAGACATTAGTCTGGACGGTCCCGGGGCAGCCCGTTTTTTTGCCTCTAGGGCACCTTCCTTTTTCTCAGAAGAATGGCCCAACCGTCTTCTTTCGCTCACGGACGCGTTGGCCAATCAGGCAGAGCCCATGAAAAATCTCGTTTTGGCTATCAGCCCGTTTGAGATTCAAACCGCCAATTTTGTTTTTGACCAGACATCGTTTGCAGAGAAAATCGAGCGTTTTATAGGTTTTCATCATGACGGCATCAAACGGCTTATGGACAGAACAAAAGAAGAAGAGGTTCTAAGCGTTTGTCTGCGCGACGCGATGCAAACAAGGGATATCCTCAGAGGTATCCGCCCCCATGTCGCCGAACGGATTGACGCTTCTTTTGCGCCGATTGCCGCTATCGCCGCGACCTATCATTTATAGACGCCTCTTTGACGGCGAGAGGTTTTTCGCTTAAGCTCCCTTCCAACCGGGGTGCCTTGAGGTTTCAAGGCTGAGATTATACCCGCATAACCTGATCTGGTTCGCACCAGCGTAGGGAGTTTGTTCATGCCTTCTTCGGCACCTTTTTTCCACGCGCCCGCTGCCGGGCGGCAAATCCTGGCTGGTTTTTCTTCCTTTCAGCGCATCGGCAAAAGCACACGCACACGTTTTTGGATTCCCGAAACCTTGGGCAATCAGAAAATTGAATGGGCTGCGGTGCGGCAATTTGAGCTTTTGCGCGAAGCGGGCAATTTGGCCATCGACGACCTTGACGTCTCGGATATCAAGCGCTCGTTCCAGGCGTGGAGCAAAATGCGCGCAGGCGGAGCAAGCGTCACCGTCATGACCTTGGGCCGCTATGGCGATGCGCGCGGCGCGGACGATCTTTTTCTGCTCGACCAAAAGCTGCAAACCGAAATCACGCAGCTTATTCACTTACTTTATCTTGCCGATCCCAGCGCGGCCGCAACGGCTCTGCAAACGCAAGCCCTTAGCGCGGGCACATGGGATTACGCTGAGGCCCTGCCCGCCATCGCGCTCGCGCTCAACGAACGCAAATTATTCCGCCCCGCCGCGCAAGCACAGGCCGAAGAAACTTTTTTTGCGATTTTGGATAAATTGCCACGCCGCGCGATCATGCATGAAGTCGCCGTCGGCCAAACATTTCCCGAAGCGACAAAAGAGGCGATCTGGGTTTATTTAGCCAAAGGCGAACACAAGGCCGCCGCTTTTTTTGACGCGCTAGGCACGACGATGAATGAGCGGATCACCATGCATATGCGCGGGTACGGCGATAGGCTTTCGCCCCGCGCACGCGCTTTTCAACGGCAAGCGGCGCTTAGCGCGGCTTAAATTTCCGCTTCGGATTCTGGCGCAGCATGTGTGGGCGGCATTTCGACCATCGTGACCTTGACGCCTGCCTCCAGCAATTTGCCGAGACCTACCTCGACGCTGTGCCGCCATTTGGGTTTCAGGTGCGGATAATCGCCCACGGCATGGGCAGGCAAAACGACCTCTTTGATTCCGCATTCCACAATAAGCCCCGCGCAAACGGTGCAAGGCTCAAGCGTCACATAAAGCCGCGCGCCTTCGATCTCCGCCTTTTCGCGCAAAGCGTGCGCGACGACCATTTGTTCAGCGCAGTTAAACCAAAGCGAGCGTTCGCCATCGAGATAACGATCGGGGTTTTTCCAATCGAGCCCGCGCGCAAAACGGTTGGCTCCATGCGCGATTTCATGCCCATCTGCGCCAACCAAAACCGCGCCAACTTTCACCGTCGGATGAGGGCTGCCCCCATGTTTGGGGTTGCGCTGCGCTGAGACAATGGCCTCACGCAACCATTTGCGATGCTCTTTTTCTTCCACGCTGCCCGGCTGGCAAAAATGGATGGCTGGTGGTGTGCTGTTTTTCTTGAGCATGCCTAAACCTCGGTTTAATGGGTCCCTATTTTAAGAATCCTTTTTTACCAATTAGTTAACCATTTATGCCCCCCTTAAAAAGATATTAAAGCTTCTATGCTATGGTCAGGACAGATTAGAGCTTTTTATTTTATTTTATTTTGATATTAGGCGCAGAGATGTCCTTTTCCTGGTTCCAGAAAAGCGCAACAAGCGCAGCCCTTATGAAAAAAGCAGCAACCCGTGCGATTATGCTGGTCTTGGCCTTCGACATTATTGCCGGGCCATTCATCGCTTACTCGTTATTTCAAGAATATTCCGCGGGAAAAGCTGTGAAGCAAGCGTGGGAAACAGCGTTCCAACGCTGTAACGCAGAACTTACACGTATCAATTATGTGAAAAACGCAGCACGTTTTTCTCCTATTGGCCCCTTCAGGCCGCTTTTGCAAAATAAGCAGGATATTCTAGATCATTACGACATCGCGTCCCGCAACACGCGCATAGCATGCGGGGATTACGATACTGTATCCCTGTACTTAGAGCACCGGAAAGCTTTTGATGCTTTTCTACAACAAAAGAATGCACCGCCTTCAACGCAAAAGCGCATCGATGGTATAAAAGCTGCGCTCCGCGAAGCGAACGCAATAAACCTTGTTTCCCTTAAATGCCTTGCCATAAGCAGCCTTGTAAATACGATCACGTTTTACGATCACGAAAGAGCAAGTCATGTCGATGAGGGCTTTCAGCAAGCCCAAGTTTATACCCCGCAAACGCTCCTGAGAGAAGGTGGCGGCCTTTGCTCTGATGTCGCTTACATGAAAATGGAACTTCTCCATCGCGCAGGCGTTCCCGCTAAAGATCTTTTCGTTCTTTCCCTGCGCTCAAAGGAGAAAGATAAAGATGGCTTTTATCGCGGGCATGCCGTTACAGCTGTTCGGATTAAGGGCAAATTTGTTATTTTAAATAATACGCATATGCCCTCAGGACAATCCGAAGACTCTTTTCTCTCCTCATTTTATGATAGCGATGGCCTGACCTCTGCCAACCGCTTTTTTGACAAAACCAAAGGCGAATGGGAGCTTACAGGTGCGCAGATCTACTCTGGCGAAACTATTGTTTTTGTACCTCACGCCAGCAGAATCGGAGAACCAAGACCAACGAGTAGCCATGAAAAACAAGATACGGAACACAAGAAACAAGAAATAAATCGTCTCATACAGGACATGGCCCATATCAGTAAAATCTGCGCCTTTGCAAAACCGCTTTATGACCTCAGAAATGAGGAAGCGCTTCAAATGGAGAAAAAGCTTGCCGCCCAAAAGCCCCAATCCAGACCGGCTACTCCTGCAGCCCCTGCCCTCGGCGCGACTCATTAATCCTCTTTAAAGGACGCTCTGGACACCTCCCTCGCCTTCCGTTAGTACAAAGGGGCTTTTTCGCCTTTTGTTAGGGAGTCGCCGTCCATGAAGTTGCGTCCGCTTCGTTTTATTCCGCACAACACGCACATTGATTTCGTCGCCAAGCGCTGGGTCGCTTTTGGCTGGACGTTATTTCTGGTGGTTGTGACGGTCATCTCTTTGGCAACCCAAGGACTTAACCTCGGCATCGATTTCAAGGGCGGCATCCTCATTGAAGCCAAAGCGCCGCAAGCCGTTGACACGTCCGCGCTGCGCAAAGAGCTGGAAACGCTGAACCTTGGCGAAGTTGCTCTTCAGGAATTCGGTGCCCCCGACGATGTTTTGGTTCGCATTCAGCGCCAAGAAGGCGGCGAAGACGCACAGCAAAAAGCCATTGCCGCCGTGCGCCAAGTCATGGGCACTTCCTACGATTATCGCCGCGTCGAAGTCGTTGGGCCGACCGTTGGCGAAGAACTTTTCCATGCGGGCATCCTTGCCACCCTTTTCGCGGTCTTGGGCATTGGTGTTTACGTCGCTTTCCGCTTTGAATGGCAGTTCGGCGTGGCCGCCTTTATCGCGACCCTGCACGACGTTTTCGTGACGCTGGGCCTTTATTCGGTCTTGCAGCTTGATTTCAACCTGACCTCTGTCGCCGCGCTTTTGACGCTCGCGGGCTATTCCGTCAACGACACCGTCGTTGTTTTCGACCGCCTGCGCGAAACGCTGCGCAAGCAAAAGGTGCACGATCTGACCGAGCTGATCAACGTTTCGGTGAACCAAACGCTGTCCCGTACGCTTATGACTTCGGGCGCGACGCTGCTCGCTTTGCTCCCACTCGTCTTTTTGGGCGGTCAAACGCTCATCACCTTTTCGGGCGCTTTGACATGGGGCATTTTGATCGGCACCTATTCGTCAATCTATGTCGCTGCCGCGTTGCTGCTTTACATGCCGCCGCTGCGCCGCATCGACACCAGCGCCAAAAAGCCCGAAGCGAAGGCTGCGCCTAAAAAGGCATAAACTTCGTCAGGAAGGTCCAACCGTAAAGCTTGGCCAAAAGGCCAATCATTAAAAACGGCGCGAAATGCACATAGCCGCTTGGCTTGGCTTCTGCGTAAAGAAGACCTATGACGAAACGCACGCCCAGCCAAACAAGGCCAATCCACGCGCCAAAAATCCACGCCCAGAAAACGCCGGGCAAGCCAAAGGCCGCCGCCGCAACGGCTGTCCATTTGACATCGCCCATGCCGAAAGCATCGCGGTGCGCGATCCAAACATAAGCAGCGTTAGCAAAACGCAGCACGGCAAAGGAAATCAAGGCCATCGCGAGCCGTAAAACAAGGAGCGAGCTCGTTTCGTGGCGCGCCGCGACAAAAAGGGTCACAGAGGCCCCAGCGAGAAGCGGGATCCACGGCACGCGGCCTGTCAAAGCATCGACAAGCGCGGCAAACCCCAAAAAAGCAAGAATGACCCACGGCGCATAAAATCCGGCATTGGGCAGCACGGGCGAAAAAAAAGCGCCGAAGGCCGCAAGGCTGAGATTCATCGACCGACGACTTTCAGCTTTTCAACATTGGAAGGCATCGTCGCTTCTTCGGTGACGGGCTCATCGGCGGCAACCGTCGCCGTGGTTTCGCGCAAAGCAACCTCCGCGCAGGCCATCTGGCCCAAATCCCAGAGCCGCTCCGCCGTCTCACGCGCCATCGCCTTCCAGCGTGCCGTTTCGGCCTGAGAGAGGCTCAACATCTGTTCAAGTTCCAGCGCACGCTTGCGCCAAAAATCGATTTGCATCGTCAAATTTTGATTTTGTTCGACATGCGCGGATAGGTCGTCCTGCATCTGTTCGATCTTGGCTTCAAGCTGCACTTGCGCGCCGGAAAAGAAAGAACCGGTATCGGCCAAAGTCGTTCCTTCTGCCGCCACGCGCGCCAGAGCATTGAAACTCAGCCCTTTTTTATTCAGGATTCGCCGCGCCATGCGCAAAGCGCCCAAAGCCTCACCTTCTTGCGAGGAATCGACCAACGCCAAAACTTTGTCCAATTGATCCATTTGTTCTTGCGCCTTCCACGTTTTAATCACGAACTTCGCTCTACCACAAAGCACAAGCCAAGCCAATCTCGTTTGCTTTCCCGCGCTTTTGTCGTAAAGTCAGGCTCCTTTCCTTCCTCCCCCTTTCGCGAGGTTTCTCCCATGAGCAAAATTGCCGTCGTCTATCATTCCGGTTATGGCCACACCGCCGTTCTGGCCGAAGCCGTCAAAGAAGGCGCGATGCGCGTGCCGGGCACGCAGGTCGCCATGGTCAAGGTTGAGGACGTCGAAAAGGAATGGGAAACGCTCAATGGCGCCGAAGCCCTGATTTTCGGTTCGCCGACTTATATGGGCAGCGCCTCGGCACCGTTTACCGCTTTTATGGACGCTTCGTCCAAGATTTGGGCCAAGCAACTTTGGAAAGACAAAGTCGCCGCCGGTTTTACCAACTCCAGCAGCCAAAGCGGCGACAAGCTCAACACGCTTGTGCAAATGATGATCTTCGCCATGCAGCATGGCATGGTTTGGATCGGCCTCGGCCAAATGGCAGGCAATAATTCCAGCGTCGGCACGGTCGGCGACATCAACCGCCTTGGCAGTTTTGCCGGTGCGATGGCGCAGTCAAACAGCGATCAAGGCCCCGAGGCCACACCGCCAGCCGCCGATAAGGAAACCGCCGCCCTTTTGGGTGAGCGCGTTGCCATGTTCGCCAGTCGCCTTGAGGATTAAGAGGCTAAAAACGCTAGCGTTTTGAATGCGTTAGTGTTTCATGGACGCTAAGACGCGCGTTTTCCGTTGCCTGGCAAAGCCTCGTTTTATCACGAGAAAGCCCCGTTTTCGCAACGGCTACGCTTGATTTGTGACACTTTTTAAGCCTATCAACTTGCTTGAACTCTTTTTGCTTTGAAATGTGACCGCCATGAAAAAATTCCTCGCTCTCGCTTTTGCCGTTCTTCTGGCCGCGTGCTCGTCTGAGCCGATGCAATCGCCGCTTCATATTGATTACAGCAGCTTTGGCAAGACCGTTCTCGACACACAGGACATCCGCATTGTCGATCGCAGCAAGGGCATGCCGCAATGGGCGCCCTATGTCGGCCACCTTTTCCACCCGACAATGGTCGAAGTCCTGAACCGCTATGGCAGCGACCGCCTGCAAGCCGGGGGGCACATGGGCCATGCGACGCTCATTATCAAGGACGCTTCGCTGACCGAACAACCGCTTCAGATCGAAAAAGGCCTGAGCCACATGTTCGACCGCCAGCAGGCTTCGAAATATATCGGCCGCGTCGAAATCTCGCTTGAAGCGCAATCCTCGGACGGCACGGTTGGCTTTGCCAGCGCCTATGCCACGCATGAGGTGACCTTGCCAGAAGAGGCAACGTCAGACGAAAAATACGCAGCCTATAAGACGATGATGGCGGCGTTAATGCAGGACATGAATGTCAGCTTTGAAAAATCAATGCGCGATCACATGTCCCGTTTCATCATGCAAAGCGGCGCTAGCATGCCGTCAATCGAAGCGCCGTAAGTGCGCGAAGGGGTAACGCTATGACGGCGTCGTTTTCTTTCCTGCCTCCGCGCGGATCGAAAGCGCGGTCTTTGGCTTTTCTTTTCCTTTTGATCGCGCCGTTTTTATGCGGCGCCCTCGCACTCGCGCTGGGGCAAGATCAAAATTGGGATTTTCGAAACTACCATTGGTACAACGCCTATGCGTTTTTAAATAACCGATGGGATTTCGATATCATCCCCTCGCAAACGCCTGCTTTCTATAGCCCGGCGCTCGATATTCCGTATTATCTCCTTGCCACGCATGTCAGCGCACGCCTTGCCGCCTTTGTGCTCGGCTCCGTTCAGGGGCTTAACGCCGTCCTGCTCTTCCTTTTGGCCTATGCCGCTTTGCTGATCCCCAATGCCCGACAACGGGTTGGCGCCAGCGCCACGCTCGCCATGCTGGGCATGCTGGGCGGTGGCGCTATGGCGCAAATCGGCACGTCCTTTTTCGACAACATCACCAGCCTTGGTTTTTTCTCTTCGGCGCTTTTGGTTTTGCGTTTTTGGCCGCGCTTGTTCGGCGATTCGTGGGGCAAGGCGCTTGGCTTCGCCTTTTTATGCGGCATGCCCGCGGGATTGATGATGGGGCTCAAGCTCCCCTCGGCAACGTTCTGCGTCGCGCTTTGCGGCGCTTTATTGTTTGTGACGGGGCCTTTCACACGCCGCGTATGGGTTGCCTTTGGTTTCGGCCTTGGCGTTCTGGCCGCTCTCGCCGTTTCCTATGCGCCTTGGGGATTCTTCCTTTTCAAAAATTTCAACAATCCCGTTTTCCCCTATTTTACCGACCTGATCCATGGGCCGTTTGACCCGCCCTCGCCCATCCGCGACGTGAAGTTCATCCCGACAAACTGGCATGACCGGCTTCTTTTCCCCTATCTCTTCGCGCGCGATCCGCTGCGCGTCGGTGAAATCCCTTGGCGCGATTTGCGCCTGCCTCTGCTTTACGTTCTTTTGCCCGTCGCCGTTGTTTTGCGCCTTTTATTCGGTCGCAATAAGTTCGCGCCCGACCGTTTTTCCGATTTCGTCGTCACGCGCTATTTGCTTTGGTTCGTCGTCATCGCTTATGTGATTTGGATCAGCCTGTTTGCCATTTACCGCTATGCGCTGCCGATGGAGATGCTCGCGCCGCTCCTCATCGTTCTTGCCATCGGCCTTTTGCCCGTACGGTTGCAGCCGCGCACGATGCTGGCCGTTTTCGCCCTGTTGACCGTCGCGCTGACCGTCGATCCCGGCAATTGGGGACGGCACAAAACATGGCTGCCCCATGCCGTCGAAATCAAAGTCCCGGCCCTTCCCGATGCTGCGCAGCGCATGATCCTGATGGCGAGCATTGAGCCCTTTTCCTACGCGCTTCCGGCCTTTCCGCCCGAGATTCCTTTCGTGCGCGTCCAAAGCAATTTCTTGAGCCCCGATCAGAAAAGCGGCTTTAACGACAAGATCCGCGCGCGCGTTTTCGCGCACCAAGGCCCCTTGAGCCTTTTGGTTCCCGATTACACGTTCGGTATGGCACGCGCCGCCTTAGCCGACCTCGGCCTTCGTTTTGACGAAAAGAAATGCCAAAAGATCGAAGATGATTTATATGAATCCCGTCTTGTTTTATGTGACGTTCAACTCGCAAACCCGGTGAAACCATGAGTGAAGCTCTCAGAACTGCCGTCCTTGTTCCTTGCTATAACGAAGAAGCGGCCATTGCGCAGGTTGTCGAAGATTTTCGACATGTTCTGCCTGAAGCTCAGGTTTACGTTTACGATAACAATTCCAAAGACCGCACCGTCGAGGTCGCGCGCAAAGCGGGGGCGATCGTTCGCACCGAGACGCTGCAAGGCAAAGGTAATGTCGTGCGCCGCATGTTCGCTGATGTCGAAGCCGACATCTATGTCCTTGTGGACGGCGACGCGACCTATGACGCGGCCTCTGCGCCCAAGATGATCCAAAAGCTTTTGGACGGCCAGCTTGATATGGTCAACGGCGCGCGCGTAACACAAATCGAAGAAGCCTATCGCCCCGGCCATCGCTTCGGCAATTGGCTGCTGACGTCCATCGTCGCCTGGATCTTCGGCAACAAGTTTAAGGACATGCTTTCGGGCTATCGCATTTTCTCGCGCCGCTATGTCAAAAGCTTTCCGGCTTTGTCCGCTGGATTTGAAACGGAAACCGAGCTGACGGTGCATGCGCTTGAACTGCGCATGCCCACCGACGAAGTCGAAACGCCGTACAAAGACCGTCCGGTCGGTTCGCAAAGCAAGCTCAACACTTTCCGCGACGGCTTTCGCATTTTGTGGATGATCCTTGTGCTCGTCAAAGAAGAGCGGCCGATGCAGTTCTTCTCTTTGCTTTCCGTCGCGCTGGGCCTGCTGGCGCTGATCCTCATGGGGCCCATCGTGATCGAATATGTGCACACGGGTCTTGTGCCGCGTTTCCCGACAGCTTTCCTTTCGATGGGTTTGATGATCCTGTCCTCGCTGAGCTTCGCGTGCGGCCTCATTTTGGATACCGTGACGCGCGGCCGCTGCGAAATGAAGCGCATGCGCTATCTCAACATCCCCATCACGCAACGGTAAGATCATGGCCAACGGCCTGCCCCCAGCTTTCCTCCTACGCCCCTACGGGGCTTCGGCGCGACAGGTCGTCGGGATGACGCAAAAGGGAAAGAAAATTCTCCAAAATCAAACGCTGGTCCAATTTTTTAAGTTCGGCTTGATCGGCGCGTTGGGGTTTGTCGTCGATACGACGTTTCTTTATGTCGGCCTCGACGCGTTCGGTTTTTCGCGCATTGCAGCGGGCTTTTTCGCCTTTCCGTTCGCCGTCACCTTTACATGGATCGGCAACCGCCTTTACACCTTTGCCGACCAGCCACACGAACCGATGGCCAAGCAATGGGCGAAGTTTGCCGCCGTTTGCACCGTTGGCATCGTCTTCAACCGAGGCACGTATAGTTTGATGGTGAGCCTGATCCCGTTTGTTTACGCTTATCCCGTTTTCGGCCTTTTGGGCGGCACGGCTACGGGCATGCTTTTCAACTTTTTCGCGTCGAAAAAACTCGTTTTCAAAGCACAACCGCTCGATTAACCATCTTTTCCTTTTGCTTTCCGCCTATATTCTTTCGTATTTTCCTGCCTACGATCCGTATTTTTCGAAAAGGCATTCTTATGGCTAATCCCGTTACTTTGGAACAAGTCGATAAAGCCCTTGCCGCCGTCGAACAGCAATACGCGCTGGCCGAAAAAGAAATCGCGCGACGCACCAATAAGAGCCTCAAAATCATCGCGGGTGGTTCGCTTTGTCTTGGCGTTTCGCTTGGCCTTGGTTTCTTGCATCAGGAATCGCTGTTTGTGACGACGGGGTGCACCCTTGCCAGCCTTGCCGTCATCGGCCTCGCGCTGCGCTATGCAAAACCAAATACCTTTAAAAACCTAAGCGGTTATCTTGCGGTACGCTTCGCGCTTGAAGCGAAAAAGGATGAATTTTTTGCCAAGCCGCCTTCAAGCAACAAGGCGAAGACGGCAGCACCCCTACCCAATGAGCCTTGATATGGCGCTGGACGATATCGAAAAGACTGGCAACAAGGTTGAAACGAAGTTTGCTCTTGATTGGCACAAAGCTGAGCTTGCCGACGTTCAAAAGGAAGTCACGCGCACCAAACGCCGGGCACAGCTTTGCTTCACCGTTGGCGGCGCTGGCCTTGTGCTCGGCCTCGTCCTTCTCTTTCCACCCAACATCAAGCACCCCGAATGGTTCTCCGTTGACGCCCTCGTGACAGGGCTCGCTCTTGCTTTTGGCCTGCGTTATGCGGGCGACTATGATGAGCATGCCGAAAGCAAACGGAATATTGAAGAAAGGCTGCGCCGCATCCAAAAGCAAGCCACCGCCGCCCAAACCATGCCGCGTTAAACCCACCGTATAAAACAGGATCGCATAAACATGAACAGGCTCTCTTCCAATAAAGCCGGGCGCTATCTTCTCAACCAAACGATGCTACGCGAAAGCCGCGAGGCCAAAGCCGCGCTTGAAGGCCAGCTTGTCACGCTTAAGAAAAAGAAGAATCTAGCCGACACTTTTTATTGCTTCGGAGGAACTTCTTTCATGATGATTCCCATCGGGTTTTCCTATGGGGAGAGCGTGCCCTCTTTTTATCAACCGCTTTGTTATTTATTCAGTTTAGGGCTCACGAGCCTAGCTCTTGGAACGCTCCCCTTCTCCCGGCGCGCCTCGCTAGAGCTTGGGCGAAAAGTCCAACAAACGAGAGAAAAAATTGACGAGAACAAGCAACGTCTCGTCACTTTGCACGGCGACCGCGTTTTCAAACGTAACCTTTCATTAGATCTTAAGCACATGCGTCTTTCGACCCTTCCGGACGAGCTTCGCCGGAAGGCGCTTACGGGCACAGCCCTGACACAAGATGAGAAAAAGGCATGCTTTGAGGCTTCGCAGCAATATTTTGCCGCCAAACGGCAAGATCAAACAGAGAAGAACCGCAACATTGTTCGCTCGCTTCCCTATGCTTATACCAAAGCGGAATGGCCTCTTCTGAACAGAACCGCCAAACGCCTCGACGAACAGCTGGAAAAACCAGACAGAGACAGCGCCGAAACCTTTGATAAAGCCGAAGCTTTGCTTGCCGCTGCCGGACTTGTCCTTGACCCCAAGAAAGCTTTGGCACGGGATCTTTGGCGCTTTTTGCAACGTAGTGATAGATTTTTGAAACGCCTTAGCCGCCACAATCAGCCCCTGCCCCCCTTGTAATTTCTCGAAAGCACCCTAGATTCCTTGTACAAGGTTTTTAGGGGCATCGGCTTGCCAAGGCCGCCCCATGGGGAGCGACATGGATCTTTCGAAACTGACGGAACGCGCGCAAGGCTTTATCGAAAACGCCCAGATGATTGCACTTAAGCTGCAGCATCAACGGCTTATGCCTGAGCATTTGCTCAAAGCCCTTTTGGAAGACAAAGAAGGCATGGCGGCGCGGCTCATCGGCACGGCTGGCGGCGACGCGAAAAAGATCGCGCTCGACCTTGACGCCGAACTACAAAAAACACCGAAAGTCTTTGGTTCTGGCAACAGCGACCAATTAATTCTTTCCGCTGAGTTTGCCCGTCTTTTGGGTCAAGCCGAAGAAATCTCACAAAAAGCAGGCGACAGCTTTATCACCATCGAACGTTTGCTACAGGCTTTCTCGCTCGCGGCGGGCACGCAAGTTCAGAAGATTTTGGCGGCGGGCGGCGTGACGCCGCAACGGCTTAACGAGGCGATCAACGCCCTGCGCCAAGGCCGCACCGCGCAATCGGCCAGCGCTGAGAACAATTACGAGTCGCTTAAGAAATTTACGCGCGACCTCACGGAAGCGGCGCGCAACGGCAAGCTTGATCCCGTCATCGGCCGCGACGAAGAAATCCGGCGCACAATTCAGGTTTTGGCGCGCCGCACCAAGAACAACCCCGTTCTCATTGGCGAACCGGGCGTGGGCAAAACCGCCATCATCGAAGGCCTGGCCCAGCGCATCGCCAAAGGCGACGTGCCGGAAACACTTCGGCACAAAAAAGTTTTATCGCTCGATCTTGGTTCGCTCATCGCGGGCGCGAAATATCGCGGCGAATTCGAAGAACGTCTGAAAGCTGTCTTACAAGAAGTCAGCGCGGCAGCGGGTGAGATCATCATCTTCATCGACGAGCTGCACCTTCTTGTCGGCGCGGGCAAAGCCGAAGGCGCGATGGATGCCTCAAACATGCTCAAACCCGCCTTGGCGCGCGGCGAATTGCATTGTGTGGGCGCGACAACGCTCAGCGAATACCGGGAATATATCGAAAAAGACGCGGCGCTGGCCCGGCGGTTTCAATCCGTTTTCGTCAGCCAGCCAACGGTCGAGGACACCATCTCCATCTTGCGCGGGCTTAAGGAGAAATATGAGCTTCACCATGGCGTGCGCATCACCGACAGCGCGATTGTCGCCGCCGCGACGCTTTCGAACCGCTATATCACCGACCGCTTTTTGCCGGATAAAGCCATCGACCTGATTGACGAAGCGGCCGCGCGTTTGCGCATGGAAGTGGACAGCAAGCCGGAAGAAATCGACGAAATTGACCGCCGGATTATCCAGCTCAAGATCGAGAAAGCCGCTTTGCAAAAAGAAAGCGACGCTGCCTCGCAAAGCAGGCTCGGTCTTCTGGGGCAAGAGCTGGGCGAGCTTGAAGAGCAAGCGCTCACGCTCACCACGCGCTGGATGGACGAAAAGTCAAAGATGCAAGGCGCGCACAAGATCAAGGAACAGCTTGACCAAGCGAGGCAAGAGCTTGAGGTCGCGCAACGCGAAGGCCTCTACACGCGCGCGGGTGAGCTGACTTATAGCATTATTCCGAACCTTGAAAAGAAGCTCAAGGATTCCGAAAATCAGAACGACAACCCGATGCTGAACGAAGTTGTCAAGGAAGGCGACATCGCGTCAATCGTAAGCCGTTGGACCGGCATTCCTGTCGATAGGCTGATGGAAGGCGAGCGCGAAAAACTCCTGAAGATGGAGGATTATCTTGCCCGCCGCGTCGTTGGCCAAGATGAAGCCGTCGTTGCCGTTTCAAACGCTGTGCGCCGCGCGCGCGCGGGTTTGCAAGATCCCAACCGTCCAACAGGCTCGTTTTTGTTCCTTGGCCCGACGGGCGTGGGCAAGACAGAGCTTTGCAAGGCGTTGGCTGAGTTTCTTTTTGACGACGAGCAAGCGATGCTGCGCATTGATATGTCGGAATATATGGAAAAGCACGCCGTCGCGCGTTTGATTGGCGCGCCTCCGGGTTACGTTGGATACGATCAAGGCGGCGAGCTGACCGAAGCCGTGCGCCGCCGTCCGTATCAAGTCATCTTGTTCGACGAAGTGGAAAAAGCGCACCCCGATATTTTCAACATTCTGCTTCAAGTGCTCGATGACGGACGCCTCACCGACGGGCAAGGCCGCTTGGTCGATTTCAAAAACACGCTGATCGTCCTGACATCGAATCTGGGCTCGGAAATTTTGGCGAGCGAAGAAGGGGCGGAGCTTACAACCCAAACGCGAGATCAAGTCATGGCTATCGTGCGCGGGCATTTCCGTCCTGAGTTCCTCAACCGCCTGGATGAAATCCTCATCTTCCACCGCCTTTCACGCGCGGACATGGAAGAGATCGTCAACGTTCAAATCGCGCGTTTTGCCAAGATATTGAAAGCGCGGGATTTAACGCTCGATATGACGCCCGAAGCTTTGCACTTCCTTGCCGAGGAAGGCTATCATCCGGCCTATGGCGCGCGCCCGCTGAAGCGCGTCATCCAACGCATGATGCAAAACGAACTGGCGCAAGAAATCTTGGCTGGACACATTCTTTCGGGCGCGACGATTAACGTCAGCGTCAAAGACGAAAAGCTGGTTTTTCATGTGAAGGCGGCCTAATCTCCCTCCTTATGGAATGGGATTCTTCGACGCATGCTGCCAACTCAACGGATGAATATGTTTTTCATCAGTTGATTCCGTATATCGGTAATAAACGCAAGCTGCTTGGCCTGATTGGCCGTGCTTTGGCCGGGTCAAGCGCGCGCCCTGAAACGCACCACTTCGTCGATCTTTTCGCGGGTACAGGCGTCGTAAGCCGCTATGCGCGTAAGCTCGGCTTTGCCGTCGTCGCCAACGATTGGGAACCCTATGCCGAAGAACTCAATCGCTGCGCTGTCGAGCTTGCCGCGCCGCCGACCTTTTTCGGAAATCGTTCGTATGAATGCGTTTTGGCTGAGCTGAATGCCCTGCCCGGTCGCGAAGATTGGGTGACTGAGCACCTTTGCCCGCGCGATGACGAAGCCTTCGCCATCGACAAAGACCGCCTTTTTTATATGCGCAAAAACGGCCTACGCATCGACGCCATGCGCGAGAAAATCGAAACATGGGAAAGCGCGGGCGATTTAACGCCTGCAGGGCGCGCGGCTTTGCTTGCGCCGCTTTTGTATCAATGCTGTTACAACGCGAATACCAGCGGCGTTTTCAAAGGTTTTCACAACGGTTGGGGCGGACATACACGTACGGCGCTTTATCGCATTATGGGCGATCTTGCCTTGCGGCCTGCCCGCTTTTTCGATAACGGACGGCGCAGCTATGCGCTGCGTTCCGATGCGCAAGAACTTGCCAAGCTTTTGGTTGAGGAAAACAAAGGCCCGTCCTTTGTCTATCTCGACCCGCCCTATAACCAGCATCCCTATGGGGCGAATTACCACGTTTTGAACAGCGTTGCTCTGTGGGACAAGCCACCTCTTTCGCCGCAAATTTCCGGCTTTGGCGACAAGGCCGCCATTCGTACCGATTGGCGCACGCAGCGCCGCAGCGCCTATAATTACAAAGCCGAGGCCACCCAAGCCTATGCGACCCTGCTGGCCACGCTCGCCCCACAAGCTGAATGGATCGCAACAAGCTATAGCACGGACGGCATGATCCCTTTGCGCGCCCTGCTCGAAGCCAACGGGGCCATCGGCAAGCTCAGCGTTTTTACGCAAGCCTACAAGCGATACCGCGTCAGCTCGCAGCGTTCTTCCGCGCGGCCTCGCACGATAGAATTTATTCTCTTAACCAACACGCGCGAAGCGCCGCAATCTTCGATTGACCCTCTTTTGGAAACATTGTTATCTGAAGCTCGGCAAATGGCTGCTGAATCCTAAGGAGAGCGCCGATGGAAGAAATTAAAATCTGTTTCGGTTGGGGCCAAGAATATATACATTTTCTTGCTGATGATCGGCAAACGGGTGCTGTCGTCACAGCCTGTCATTCTGATTTTCAAAAAGTCGTTCAATCGCTTGTTGCCCATCAAAATCTTTCGCTTCTGACGCTGGCCGCCGTGACGCCATCGCTGGCCGCTAAGTTCGGTAATAAAGAATGGATCGAGGACGATCTACGGAGCTTTGCCGATTTCAATTGCTGGCACAAAAGCGACTTTGTTATTGATCACGGCGATCTACTGATCAACCGCCTCCCCCATATTTCTCTTGAAAATTCGAAAGATAGTTGCCGCGCCCGTCTTGGGTTTCTCTTTATCCCCAATAAAGGCCCCGTTCCCATCAGCCACGCCGATCGCATCGTTGACGCGCAGGGACTTGTTTCTTTCGGACGTCCCCTGCCCCCCGATGCGCGCGCCCTTCACTCTTACATCACAAGACATCCTTATCCGTGAAAACAGCTCTTCTTATTCCCGCCCGTTATGGTTCAACCCGCTTGCCGGGCAAGCCTCTTGTCAAAATCGCCGGACAGACCTTGCTCCAACGCGTCGTGCGCCTGGCGCAAGAAGCCGCCAAAGGCCGCCCAGACGTCAGCATCGCGGTGGCTACGGATGACGAACGCATCGCAGCGCACGCGAATGAGCTGGGGGTCCCGGCCCTCATGACGCCTACCTCCTGCCCCACGGGAACAGACCGCGCCGCGCTGGCCGTCAAGCAATTGGCTTTTACGCCGGATTTTGTTCTCAATTTGCAAGGCGATGCGCCGCTCACGCCGCCGGATTTTCTGACGGCCATGATCGATGCGTTTGCCGCCGCGTCCTGCGATTTGATTACGCCCGTTACGCAGCTGACCTGGGACGAGCTTGACTCTCTGCGCGAATCTAAAAAGGTCACGCCATTCTCTGGCACAACGGCGACGTTCGACGAAAAAACGGGCCTTGCCTTTTGGTTTTCGAAAAACATTATTCCGGCGATCCGCAAAGAAGAAAAGCTGCGCGCGCAAAATTCGCTTTCGCCCGTCTGGCGACATATTGGTCTTTATGGTTACAGTCGTACGATGCTGGAGCGTTTTGGCTCGCTCCCCGAAGGCGCGTTCGAAGCTTTAGAAGGACTTGAGCAGTTGCGCGTTCTTGAGCATGGCTATAAGATTCGTTGCGTTCCAGTTTCCTATGCGGGACGCGCGAACATGTCCGGGATCGATAGCCCCGAAGACGTCGTCCGCGCCGAAGCTTTGATCGCGAAGCACGGTGAACTTGTTTCCTAATTTTTGAGGTTCTTATGCCGCATCTTCTCCTCGTCCGCCATGGCAACACGTTTGAAAAAGGCCAGACGGCGCGATGGGTCGGCGCGCGCACAGACATGAACCTTACCGAAGAAGGCGCGGCGCAAGGCGAAGCCATCGCCACAATGACGCTCGCACAATTTGCACCTATTGGTGGCATTATGGCGGGCCCCCTTTTGCGCACGCGGCGTTTTGCCGAAAGCCTCGCGCGGCACACCGGCACAGGCTTTACGATCGACGAGCGGCTGACGGAAATTGATTTCGGCCTTTGGGAAAACAAATCAAGCGAAGAGATTGTCGCCGAAGGCTATGGCGCGGCGCTTGAAGCATGGGAAAAAGACGGTGTCTGGCCCGAAGACATGCTCTTTGCGCCGTCGCTTGAGAAGCTTGAGAAAAACATCGCGGGCTTTCTTGCCGAGCAGCACAAAAAACTTTCCGCGCCCGGCGCGTTAAACCGCGTGGCCATCACAAGCAACGGCCTTCTCCGCTTTGTCTATAAAGCGCTCACAGGCCAAGCGCCGGGACCCGACGCCAAAGTCAAAACAGGCGCCTATTGCGTGCTGCGGCCACTTGTCGAAGCGCGGTGGGCCATCGAGGCTTGGAACAAACGCCCGTAAATCACCGATGATCTGCGCCGACGGCCTCAGCAACAGAGGCAAACCCATCGCGACGCAACAAAGCGGCAAGCTCACGCTTCATCTTTTGGATGACGAGCGGCCCTTCGAAAATCAGCGCCGTATAAACCTGCACAAGCGAAGCGCCCGCGCGGATTTTCGCATAAGCCGCCGCGCCGGTTGAAACGCCACCGCAGCCGATGAGCGGGATTTTGCCTTCTGTCAATTTGTACAGCTTCGCCAAAACACGCGTGGACGGCTCAAACAAAAGCGGGCCCGAAAGACCGCCCGCTTCCTTGGCCACACCCGGCGGCAAAAGCGCGGGGCGCGCAAGGGTCGTGTTCGTTGCGATGAGGCCCTGGATCTTGCTGTCCAAGGCAACGGCAGCGATATCGGCCAATTCTTCATCCGACAAATCCGGCGCAATTTTCACCAAAAGCGGCAAACCAGGCCTTACCTCGTCGCGTTTATCCGTCAGCGTTTTGACAAGCGCCGCCAATCTTTCACGCGCCTGCAACGCGCGAAGACCCGGCGTGTTCGGTGAGGAAATATTGATGGTTATGTAATCGGCATAAGGCGCCATTTTCTCAAGCCCGATCAGATAATCGGCGCCATCGTCTTCCGTCGTTTTGTTTTTACCGATATTGATGCCGATGGGATTGAGGGTACGCGTTGGCAAGGCTCGCCATTCTTGAAGACGGGCCGCAAAAACAGCCGCGCCGACGCTATTGAAGCCGAAGCGGTTGATCAAAGCTTTCGCCTTTGCCGCACGGAACATGCGCGGGCGCGGGTTGCCCGGCTGCGGCTGTGGCGTCACGGTGCCGATTTCAACCGACCCGAACCCAAAACCCATAAAAGCGTCCATGCGTGTCGCTTGCTTATCAAGACCCGCGCCCAGGCTGAGCACGTTCGGAAAAGAAAGCCCGAAGAGCTTCGTTCCTAAAATCGGATCGTCCGGGCCATGGAATTGCGGCCCCAATCCAAAGCCCAACATTTTGAGCGTTATGTCGTGCGCAACTTCTGGATCGAGCAAAAACAAAAAGGGCCGGACCAACGGATAGGGATCAGCAACTTTGTCGCAAAGCTTCCAGATATCGAAAGGCATAAAACCGTTCATACGGCAGGGGCACGACATGAAGCGCTCCATCAAAAGGGGGAGAAAGGGGAGAGTTTTTAAACGCGGCGTCAGCATACGCAAAGCGACCCCAAAAACAAACCATGCAAATTTTTGTTCGAATTCGAGGGGAAATAGGTCTTTATTATTATATTATATCATTTAAATTCAATGCGTTACATGAATACCCACTTTTTTTCCTTGCATCTCTTTCCCTTTGGGACAAATTTCATCCCGTATCGCACAAACCTATTTTTGATCGAAAAAGGTTACCCCGGAGACGCCTTATGAAGACTGAACAAGAGAAGACTCAACGTCTTGCGTCAAACGACAAGGGCGAAGCGGATCTTTTTCCCTCTTCGTCACAACCCATAAACAAAAACAGAAGTACGGTTTTTGAAGCCGCGCTTGATGCCGTCGAGCGCATGGATTTAAAGGAAACGAATTAAACTGGCGCGGCGCAGCGAAATAAGATATTATTCCTATATGCTGCATCATGCCGATATCTGGCGCGCTATTGACCGCCTTGCCGAACGCCACGGGCTTTCGCCATCGGGCCTCGCGCGCAAAGCGGGCCTGAGCGCCACGCTTTTCAACCCGAGTAAACGGATCAACGGCAAGCGCAAACGCTGGCCCTCGACCGAGAGCATCGCGGCGATCCTCAAGGCAACAGGCAGCTCGCTGGACGAGTTTGTCGCGCTGGCCTCACCCGATGCGCTCCAACACAATAAACTCCCCCTCCTTGACAGCGCGAGCCTTGGCGGGCCCTCGCTTTTCGATGAGGCAGGCCGCCCCATCGGGAACGCGTGGGATGAAAGCAATCTCCCCGGCGCGCAAGATCCGCACGCTTTTATCGTTGAGCTGACCAACGCTTCCTTTGCGCCCGCTTATAACGAAGGAACAAAAATCATACTGTCCCCCGCTGAAAAATTGCGGCGCGGCGATAAAGTTGGCGTTTGCACGTCGCAAGGCGAGTTCTTTATCAAGATTTTGGGCCGCGAAGGCGCTCAGAAGATTGAGCTTCTCCCCCTCAATCCATCGGCAGGCGATCCCCCTTTGACGTTACCGCGCAATAGCCTAGCCTTCATGCATCGCATCGTTTGGGTAAGCCAATAACGCCCATTCCTTTTTCAACGAGGAGTCTCCCGTTGTTTGCCCTTTCTTTCTCGGCTCTTTTAAGACGCTGGCCGCGAGCCCTCTTGCGCTCACGCATCGCGTGCGCCTTTTTGCTCGTCGCCCTAACGGCTGGCCTTTATGCTTTGGCGCTTCAGCTTTATGGCAATTTCCATACGGTGATTGCGGGCGAGCTTTATCGTTCCGCGCAACCTTCTGCTCAAGACATTCACGCCTATGCCGCTCGTTATGGTATCAAATCCATTATCAATTTGCGCGGCGACAATACCGGCACACCTTGGTACGACAAAGAGATTGCCGCCTCTAAAAAGCTCGGCATTGCCCACTTTAATTTTTCAATGTCGGCGCGGCGTGAGCTTTCGCAGCCCCGGGCCGAAAGCCTCATCGCCCTTTTGCGTGAAGCTCCCAAGCCCGTGCTTGTCCATTGCACAAGTGGTTCCGACCGCAGCGGGTTGGCCTCGGCGCTCTTTTTGGCCGCGATTGCCCAAAAAGGCGAGTTTGCCGCTGAAGGCCAACTTTCCTTCCGCTTTGGGCATGTGGCGATCCCTTATTTTTCCTCGTCTTTCGCCATGGATGATTCGTTTGAAAATCTTGAGCCGTGGCTTGGCTTTGCCGGTTCATAAAAAGGCGTTTTCCGCCCTTTCCTCTTGGACGGCATCATGCTAAAAAAATCGTCGAAGTTTTCTTTCTTTTCGATGGTTTACGACAATGTCCACGCAACAAACGCCGCCTGAAGTCCCGATGGATGACGAACTGACCCGCCGCCGCGCCCAGCTTGAAAAAGCGACAGCGCTCTCCGGTTATCCGTTTTACATCACCAAATTTGAAAAAACGCATCAGGCTGCCGCGCTCAAAAAGCAGTTCGAAGCTCTTGCCAATGGCGACCGCACGGAGACGCAGGTCGCCGTCGCCGGACGCATTTTGTCGATCCGGAATAACGGCATGTTCATCGACATCATGGACGATAGCGATAAGCTGCAAATCTTTCACTCGATCAAGGAAATCTCGCCTGAGACGCGCGCGCAATTGGACGTGCTCGATCTTGGCGACATTATCGGCGTGACGGGCCTTGTCCGCCGGACACCGCGCGGCGAAATCACCGTGGACGGCGCGACCATCCAGCTTTTGTCTAAGGCGCTTTTGCCGCCACCGGAAAAATATCACGGCCTCAAAGACCCTGACTTCCGCTTCCGCCATCGCGAGCAAGATATCGTTTCAACAGCCAAGACACGCGAAACACTCCGCGCGCGCTATAAAATGGTCACGGCGATCCGCCGCTTGCTTGACGACAAAGGCTTCACCGAAGTCGAAACGCCCATGCTGCACACCATTCCCGGCGGCGCCAATGCCAAGCCTTTTGCGACGCATCACAACGCGCTCGATATTCCGCTTTATATGCGCATCGCGCCGGAATTGCATCTCAAGCGCCTGATCGTCGGCGGCCTGTCGGAAAAACTTTTTGAGATCAATCGCTGCTTCCGCAACGAAGGGCTCGACACGCGCCACAACCCGGAATTCACGACACTTGAAATTTATCAGGCGTATGTCGATTTCACATCGATGATCGAAATCACGGAAACGATCGTCGCCCATGTTGCGATGATTTTGCACGGCACGACAAAAATTTCGTACGACGGCAAAGATCTGGACTTCACGCCTCCATGGCCACGCAAGACGATGATGGGCCTGATCCAAGAACACACAGGCATCGACTTTGCCTCGATCCCCGAGGCCGCTGCCGCACAGGAAGCCGCCGCCAAGATTGGCGTCAGGCTTGAGAAAGGCCTTAGCTGGGGCCAAATCGTTGAAGCCGTCTTTGGCGAACGCGTCGAAGCAAAGCTCATCCAACCGACGCACGTCATCGACTTGCCTAAGGAAATTTCGCCGTTAGCCAAAGCGTGGCCCGACCGTCCAAACGTTGCGCAACGTTTCGAAACCTATGTCAACGGGTGGGAACTCGCCAACGCTTTTAGCGAGCTGAACGATCCGCTGGAACAAAGGGCGCGCTTCCTTGAGCAAGCCGAACAAAAACGCGGCCCCGACGATCCACCGCAACCGATCGACGAGAATTTCATCGAAGCGCTTTCGTTCGGCATGCCGCCGACAGGCGGCATGGGCATGGGGCTTGATCGCCTTGCCATGCTAATGACGGACAGCGCCTCGATCCGTGAAGTTCTCGCTTTTCCGACGATGAGGCCGATCGATTAGAATCGAAAAAGGGAGCCAAACCGGCTCCCTTTTTTATACGCCTTTATGCTGGCGTACGGTTTCTAGCGGCAGAACGTTCGTAACGTCAGCCCCCCATATGGCTTCAAGCTGTTTGACGCCTTCGCGAAGCGTGCGAAGCCGCGCTTCCTGCCGCATAAAAACCATCGAACTGACAATCGCGGGAATGGTGTAAAGCATCAAATGCCCCACGCCCGCCGAGCCCAGCATAACGACCCAGCTCAGCGGATCACGCAGGATCGCCACGGCCGCTTCCATCGTTTGACCCTTTTGCCAAAGATCAATCAAGAACGGCAAAACGCCTGCGAAATTCAGATAGCCAATCGTCGCCAAAGAAGAGCGGCTTTGATCCGTATCCGTCACCAAAGCGACGAACGTCGGAATAAGCCCCAAGCAGATAAGCAACGTCGGCACGCCGAACGGCACAAGACAGCCGATGATTATCATGAACAAAACCGTCTTGCCGCCGCCGCTTTTTTTCGCTGCCTTGGCTTCTGCTTTTCCTTTGGCCATAGCGCACCCTCACATCAGCAAACTGCGTAGAACGGCGCGGCCTAATGTGACCGCGATGAAAACGATCGCCATAAAACTAGCAATCGACGCCGCAACCGGACGACCAATGTCGCGCACAGTCGCTTGCCGGTCGCGCAAACTTTCTTCCAAAATTGCGATTTCTTTTTTTACATTCTGGTACAGAAGCCGTGCACTCAGAAAATCTTGCTCATCGCCATGCACCCGCCCCGGATCATCAATCCTTTTAAGCAAAAGAGACAAATCGCCCTTGGCAACAGCTTCTTTGGCCTGCGTGCGCACTTTGTCTTGAAACGGTTTGTTAAGGTAACGTTTGACGCCCGGTTCCAACGAGGGCCAAAGCCACGCGCAAAGTTTGGGCAATTGATCCGGGCCATAGCGGTATTGCAGCTCACCAAACAAAGCCAAAAGCGCAAGACCTCGACGGAGCGTCGTCTCGCCCGGCCCCATCGCCGCAAAAAGAGCGGCGCGCGGTTTGTCGCGCATAGCAAGGAACGCCGCGATATGGCGGTCCATCGGCTCCGAGGCCGGAATGCCCAACGAAGCCGCATGTTCCAAAGCGAGCAAAAGCCGTTTGGGCGAAAGGACAAACCCCTTCACAATCATTGGGCTTAGGCACGGGATCATGGGATTGAGTTCGTACACCGCTCGTTCAAGCCCGTTGCCGAAAGTCGGTTTTTCAATGACGGGCCGCATACGTTCGTAAAGCTGCGCCAGAGGCACCAAATCGACTTTGGCGTCTTTTTGCATATTGACCCAGAACGTCACGAACTGGCTCGTTATCATTTCGCTGATGCTTTGGAGCGTACTACTGTTGCTCGTCAGAATCGCATCGGCCAAAAGAGGCGCGATACCGCTCGGCATGGCCGAGATACCGCGATAATGAATGGGCCCCTGTGGATCAAGCGCGATACAAACGCGCGCGACAAGCTGGTCTTGATAATGCGCGCTTTTACCTCCTTCCTTGAGAAGGCTAACCGCTTCATCGACGCTTTTTGCTTTTTCGACGTCCACATAAGCACGTTGCAACCATTTATCGAGACTGCCATCTTCGATGACCTTAACGGCCTCACTAACATTCTGCGAAAGACCCGCCGCCAAAGGCCGAAGCTGCCAGTAATCACGGCCTCCAAGGCTGAAAACGCGGCTTGATCGACGCCCAGCATCCGAGCTTTTCGGCGTCAAACGACGGCCCGTCATCCATTGTTCAAGATCTTCCGCCGTCCAGCGCTGATGCGAATCGTCCATCAGCAAGCCGCGTAAAAGCTCAATGTGGCCACCAGCTAAACGGCGCGAACCAATTAAACTATTGAACGTTCCCTTTTCCATCTTGGCATTCAAGATGGCACGGTCGTCCATACCTCGATACGGATTTTGGCCCAGGATCACCATGGCCAGCATCACGCCAAAGGCATAGCAATCATCCACATGAAAGCCCGGGCCCCGCGCCATCGGACGGCACATCGCGCGTTCGACCGTTTCAAACATATCGGGCTGGCCTATGCCTGCTGGCGCAGACAAGCCATCGCCAAGCTGCGGCGGCGTTGTGCTGCCATCCCGCCAAAAGATATTTGTTGGCCGAATGCCGCCATGCATCAGCCCCATGCGTTGCAGCTCAAGCAAGGCCTTGATCAGCGGCATAATGAAGGTGTGATTCAGCGAATCTTCGTTCATCGTCGGATGAACTTCGTCCAGCGTCTTCCAATAACGTTCCGCCAAAGGACGATCATACACCAACGCATAGTAATGCGATTGCTGCGCGGGCCATTCAACGACCCCGCCATCGCGCAAACGCAAAAGACTTGAACAATCAATCGCGCGCATCGAATTGACGGATTCGGCGCGCGGCAACGTGCCACGGCTGCAAATAAGCGCCAGCAGATCTTGCGAAACATCGTTGCGATAGCGCGCAGCAAAAGCCGCACCGCCCGCAGCATTTAAATCGGGAAGTGGTTTTTGCGGGAAAACAGTAACCCGCCCCTCGAGCGAGAGTCCCTCGCCCCAGTTTTCTTTTTGTTTCTCTTCGTCTGCCATAGCCAATCCTGCTGTGATCAGGTTGCCGGAAGCCTTTGTTCTCAAGGCCTTCGGACCAGCGGAGCTCCTCTCCTCCTCTTTTGATAAGGGCAGAAGGTAAAAAAAGTGGTTAAAAAAGCGTTGAAAGGGACGAAAAAGACCCGTTTACCGGAAAGAATGGCGGCTTCTTTCTTTTTTGGCGGCCTTATGTGATTTTTGGATTGATTTCAGACGCCGGGTCGTTTAACTCTGCCCCCCTCGAAGCTCCTTGGAAAAGGAGCAGCGAGCAAGCTGTCTCCTTCGTCTAGAGGCCTAGGACACCGCCCTTTCACGGCGGTAACACGGGTTCGAATCCCGTAGGAGACGCCACAGAAACAACCGCCCTTTCGGGCGGTTTTTTTGTGGCATGGCCGACAGGCCTCGAACCCGTAGGGTTCGACAAAAAGCTTAGCGAGGGCAAGCCAAAGGCGCAGGCCGAGCTTAGCGTTTGCCGCGCAGCAAGGACGCTAGGCGTCCGCAGCGAGCACATCCCGTAGGAGACGCCACAGAAACAAAAAATGGGCCCATAGGGCCCTTTTTTATTTCTATTTCTTCCCCCGGGATTTGAAGCCGAAACAAGGGTTCGACAACGAGCCATTCCTCAAAGCGGTCGCGCACGTGTCCGCGACCGCACAAAATGAAAAAGCATGGCGAAGGCGCGATGGAGCGTAGCGACATCAATCCCGTACAAAAAACTTAGCGTTTGCCGCGCAGCTAGGACGCTAGGCGTCCGCAGCGAGCACATCCCGTAGGAGACGCCAACGATTTCGATCACTTAGCTGTGATTTTAAGCCAACCAAACAAAACGTACGGCAAAAATACGGCATAAGCACCCGCCGTTTGCCCCATATCCACCATTGCCCGCCCATGTGTTTAGCCGTTCAACAAGCATCCGCTATGGCGCTTGCCATACCAAATGCGCGGGCTATGGCAGGCCTGCGCCGCCCCAGCGCCAAGCAAGACGCCCCCGCCCCAGCAAAAAGGGTATCACCTAAAAGGTCATGGCGAGAGGCACGGCGAGACACCCATAAAATAGGGTGGTACGGAGTGCGGTTGGGATCAACTGTCCCTATATAGGTCGTCGGCAAAATCAGCGCGGCTCATCCGAACGTGAAACAACAATTCTTTACGATAAATCTGGAAGCGTGTAAGTAGCTCTATCCGCACAGCGTATGGAGAGAATCATGTCCCTTACAAAAAAGCTCATCCTACTTTTGCTTTTGATTGCTATGGCGCTCCCCGCCTCTTCCTACGCAGAAGACGCGCAGCCAGAAAAGGTCACTATTGCTCAATTTGGCAAGGAACGGTTTTTACTTTACATGCCGCTTTATGTAGCAATGGAAGAAGGGCTTTTTGCCAAACGGGGCATTGATGTTGATCTAAAATTTGCTGGCAATGACGATCAGATTTTCGCCGCTGTAATCAGCGGACAAGCGCAGTTCGGCATGGGCGACCCCGTATTTACGGCAATTTCCCACGATAAGGGCGGTCCCGGCAAAGTTATTGCGATGATGATTACAAAGTTAGGCCTTAGCGGCGTAACTGGAGAAAACAAAGTTCCCGTTATCAAAACCCCTAAAGACCTGAATGGGTTGCGCGTCAGTTCTTTCTCAGAGCCGTCAACGACCTACACCCTACTCAGCGAAATTAAGCGCAAGGACAAAGTTGATTTGCAAATTGTTCAGGCTCCATTTGGCGGGCAGATTGCCCTTCTTGAGGCAGGAAAAGTTGACATTGCCACTGACATAGAACCCAGCATTTCTATTGCAGAAGATAGAGGATACCGTGTTGTTTTTGATCTTTCTCCGTGGACGGATGCTCAAGCCATAACGGGCATTATGACAACCGAGGAGATGATAAAAGATCATCCGCAGACAGCGCAAAAAATCGTAGATGCCCTGCAAGAGGCCGTCAACCTTATGTACGCTAACCCAAAAATCTCCTACCAAGTGGGGAGGAAGATATACCCCAATTTATCGGACAAAGTTATTCACGCCGCCGTCGATCGAATGCTGCACGAGGACATGTACCCACATTCGATAGTTGTTGCTGACGATTTATGGCAGAGAACCCTAAAAACCCGCTTGGATAGTGGCGAACTCAAAAAACCTCAGGCAACAGACGTTGCTGTGAACAACAGCTTTGCTTTGCAGGCGCAGAAAGATGTGGGCACGACAAAGCAATGACCTCCCTTCTCAGGGCACATAATCTCGGCAAGACTTTTAGCCAGCCCAATGGCGGCCTATTTGCTGTTTTTGAAAAAATTGGTTTTGATTTATCTTCCGGCGAGATCGTCTGCTTGCTCGGCGCTAGCGGCAGTGGAAAAACAACTCTCTTAAAAGTGCTCTCCGGCCTTGACGTTCTTCATGAAGGGCAAATAGAAACGGACATCATAAGACCGGGGAATCAAGTTGGTTATCTGTCTCAAAATGATCGTCTGCTGCCGTGGCGCTCTGCTGCTGCCAATGTTGCTTTAGGTCTTGAGCTTTTAGGGAAGAATAAAGATACCGCCTATCAGTTAGCATTGACGGCGTTACAAGAGGTTGGGCTTGCCAATTTTGCAGAACATTATCCATCTCAATTATCTGGGGGAATGCAACAGCGCGTTCTTTTGGCGAGAACTTTAGCCTTAAAACCCAAGTTGCTTTTACTTGACGAGCCAATGAGCAATCTGGACGTTCTTGCTCGGCGCGAACTTTCAACACTCATCAAAAATTATACGCGCGGTCAAAATGCTGCAACGCTGGTTGTCACTCATTCCGTAGAGGAAGCGTGTTTCTTGGCTGACAGAATCATCCTTATCACACGGTGTCCGGGACGGCTATTTAAAGAAATTCGTTTAGGTGATGACGAATGCAGTGATGGGACTTTGGACCGTGCCAGTGCCCTAGACGTAGTGATGAAAAGCCTTTGGCAGGCTTTGGAAATGCAGCCATGAAAATAAATTTCAAAAACATCTTTTGCGCCCTTCTTCCTGCCATTGTTTTTCTTATTGGCTGGGAATGGTTTGTTCGGGACAACCAAAAACTACAATTTTTATTTGCGTCACCAAGCCTTGTCGCTCAAGTGGCGGCGACGGAGCTAGGAAAAATTGATATATGGCATCACGTTTTCGTAACCTTTAGCGAAGCCGCAATAGGCCTTTTCTTTGGAACAGTTTTAGGAACAGCTGCGGGGCTTTTACTATGGGGCAACGGTAAAATTGATTTTATCACCCGCCCTTATGTCGTTTTCATCGCATCAATTCCCATTTTTGCGCTCGCTCCTATGACGATTATTTGGTTTGGCATAGGCCTTCTCTCAAAAGCAATAATGGCTGGGTTCGCAGTATTTTTCGTTTCTCTTACTCAAGCCTACGATGGGGCGCATGCAATAGCGCAGCAACATCTTGGTTTTGCTCGAAGCATCGCTGCACCAAACGGGCGTGTAGTATGGAAGATCGTTATTCCTGGTGCAATTGATTGGGTTGTTACAGGGTACAAAATGAACGTAGGCTCAGCCCTTGTTGGGGCATTTATTGGGGAATTTGTGAGCTCAGAAGCTGGACTTGGCTATTACATCCTTAAAGCCAGCGCCCTATATGATGTCCCTCGTGTGCTCTTTGGCCTTTTGCTGATTTCTTTGCTGGGTATGGCCATGACGTCTTTCGTTTGGGTTTTGCAAAGAAGAAGGCAGCACTATCAACCATAGCCCAAACTCAAGTGATGACATTTAGTGACTTTCCAACTGCAACCCGCATCACGGACAAAATACAAAATGTCAATGTTCGCGCATCAACCCTACTCTCCCTCCTAGAAGCAAAGGCCAAGGATTTCAAAGTTGCGCAGTAAGGCCTAGGTCAAACGAGTAAAACTTTGATTCCCCAGTGCCCAGTTTCATCCTGTCCAGCACGCCACAGAAACAACCGCCCTTTCGGGCGGTTTTTTTGTGGCATGGCCGATAAGCCTCGAACCCGTAGGGTTCGACAACCGTTTCTTCCTTATCCAAATTTTATGTAGAAGGACATTTCCGTGATACAAGGCAAACTCCGGCAGGCATTAAACCCACCCCCATGATCCAAAGGAGACAAAGGGATGCCTTGGTTAGTTATTCTTCTCGTTATATTTGCAGGACTACATCTCGGCTACCTTTTGCCGCCGCAAGAGGCGATTGTCGGCGCGGGCGTATTAACGGTCGGTTTGTGGATCATCTGGAAGTTAAAGTGGGTAATCCTCGGCATTATCGGCCTTGAAGCGTTCTTTGGCGACCGAGGCGATGGAGCCTAAACCGGATTTTCAGTCAACGCCAAGGCTGTTGAAAGACAGCAAGAAAACCGTTGAAAAGCGCGGCCCTATTCAGGGCCAAGAAAAAAGGGCCGATCACATGCCCTGCTTCAGCTAAACGCTCTACCGATCCCCTTACAAACCACCTCATCTCTGGCTTTGTGACACAAGCAGCTCAAGCATCGTCTTAGCCGCAGGCAGGCCTTGGTTTGCTGCTTTGCGGAACCATTCGGTTGCCTTCTCATAATTAGGAGAAACACGCACGCCAGCCGCATAAATTTGTCCTAGCAGAAACTGAGCCATAGCCGTTCCTTGCTCCGCTGCCTTTTGAACCCGTATCAACGAAGCGCCACAATCCTGTTGCGACGCAGTGCCCTTTGCGCATGCACTGTTCAACAAAACATCAGCCGAAAGATCGCCTTTTTCAGCAGCTTTTTTATACCCGGCAATAGCAGCCATATCCTGCTCGGTTGGCTGAACACCGCGACCTTGTTCATACGGAACGTCATGATGAACAGAACCACCGGACAGAACGTCTGCAGCATCAGGGGCAAGAGACACGCTCGATGTTGTGCCTCCGGTTGCCCCTGTATCGGTAATGATTTGCGTCGGTGTTGGCGTTGGTTTAGGTATGTTTGTTAAAACATTTGTATCGATTGGCGTTGTTGAAGTATTTGCCTCGGCCTTATGAATCGATAGCGTACCAAAAATATTCCCACTCAACGCCAACAGATAGTTTCCGGCATCAGCCCCAGAAAGGCCTGCCACTTTTTGCGTATAATCGCCGACCGATAAGCTTGTACTTAAGGCAACGACAGTGTCCGTCGAGTCATACAGCGCATTGACGGCAGAGACATTATCATTTGCAATCAAGCCATAAAAAATTGTCTTACCAAAACTAGGCATAACGCCAGAGGTGCTTGCCGAATTTGCATTTGCATAGGTTATCGTTTTAGCTGTGATGTCCGCCGTCGCGGCGTTCGTGCTCACCACGTAGTTCGCGGCGTCAGTCCCACTCAACGTTATGCCGGTCACGGTGACGCTCTTGGCCGTTCCGACGTTCTTATCCGTAAATGTGCCGCTGCCCCCGCTGGTCACGAGGCTCACCGCGTCGCTTCCCAGAACACCGCTGAGCGCTGCGCTGCTCGTGTTCACGTTTGCCACCGTGCTGGCGTCGTACACTTTGTTGCTCGCCGCCACGCCAGTCACCGTCAAAGTCGCGGCCGTGATATTCGCCGTCACACTCGTCGGTTGAACAACGACATAGTTCCCGGCATCCGTGCTGCTCAAACTCAATCCAGAGACGATCACGTTCTTAGACGTTCCGACGTTCTTATTTGCAAACGTGCCGCTGGCGCCGCTGGTCACGAGGCTCACCGCATCGCTGCCTAAAACGCCGTTCAGGCTCGCGCTACTCGTGTTCACGTTCGCCGCCGTGCTGGCGTCGTACACTTTGTTGCTCGCCGTCACGCCAGTCACCGTCAAAGTCGCGGCGGTGATGTCTGCCGTGATCGCATCCGACGGTATTGTTACCACATAATTCGCTGCATCTGCTCCGCTCAAGGCAAGACCTGTCACCGTTACACTCTTGCCTGTGCCAACGTTCTTATCCGCAAACGTACCTTCAGAAGCCGCGCCATTAACAGAAACAACATCACTTCCTATAACACCATTGAGCGTAGCTCCGCTTCCATTCAAGGTTGTTGTGCGTGTCGCGTCATACACTTTGTTGCTCGCCGTCACGCCAGTCACGCTCAGCGTCGCGGCCGTGATATTCGCCGTCGCGGCGTTCGTGCTCACCACGTAGTTCGCGGCGTCAGTCCCACTCAACGTTATGCCGGTCACGGTAACTGTCTTCCCAGTTCCGACGTTCTTATCCGTAAACGTGCCGCTGGCCCCGCTGGTCACAAGGCTCACCGCGTCGGTTCCTAAAACGCCGCTCAAGCTCGCGCTGCTCGTGTTCACGTTCGCCGCCGTGCTGGCGTCGTACACTTTGTTGCTCGCCGTCACGCCTGTCACAGTCAAGGTCGCCGCCGTGATACTGCCTGTGCTGGCACCACCGGAAAGGGCATAGCCATATGCCGCACTCAGCGCATAAGTAACGGCTATGCCGCTTCCGACATTTTTGCTGGCATAGGCCCCCGTTAGGGTCAGAGAATCTCCGTTAACGAGCCCGCTTAAACTAGCCCCAGTCACATCCACATTTGTCGTCGCATCATATGTTTTGTTCACCGTAGCCAGTCCGCTGATCGTAACAGTCGGCGCATAGGCATAGATAACGCCGTTGCCAGGAAGAGGAATGCTCGCCCCTGTCGTGCAGCCGTTGAGATAAGTGCACCCATAACGATTAAACGATCTAGCAAGGGAGCCAAGCGTAACGACGCCGAGGCTACCGCTGTCTGTATTATAAATCAGCCACCGCCCCGAAGCCGTGGCGATTGCGCCTGAACCAGAAGCCGCAAACGAGGACGAAACAATTGTAACCGCCGTGCCGCTAGCGCTTGCCGTCAAAGCCGCCGTTAACGTCACGCCACTTTCTGCGCCACTAATTAAGATGGAGCTTGCCGTAATTGCGCCGTTAATAACAAAATCGCCTGCCAGCGCATATTCGCCGCTCCGCTCAGAAACTGCCGCCGTTTCAATCAGTAGAGAAACGCTCCCGTTCGTATCTGTAATCGACGCCCCGCTGCTGAGTGTAATGCTCGCCGCGCCAGAAGCGCGGAGACTTGCCGTCCCCAGCTGGCTGCTCGCCGCATTGGCGATAAAGGTGACGGCTCTATCCCCCAGCTGAATGTTGCTGTTGATGATAATGCTGCCGCCTGCAATCAAGGTCAGCGTGTTTCCACTATTGGCTGAGGTCAGGATGAGCGTGTTAATCGTGATGCTGTTGTCGGCGACAAGCGTGACGTTTCCCGTAGCCAACGCGGCTTGAATCGTCGCGGGGGTAATAAGCGTGCCCGAAACAAGACCGCTCAAATCATAAAGATAAGCATTACCCCGCGAAGCCAGAACGCCTGGGGCACCGATCAAAACATAGCGGTCAGAAATGGCAATGGCCTTCCCGAATAAATCGCCTGCTGAAAGCCCTAAGACATAACTTCCGCTTACATTCGCCAAATCTGTCCATGTTCCCGAAGCGATAGTGTAGATATAAACATCGCCAGCGGAAGAAGAAATGCCCGAGCTACCGATGACAACATAAGAACTACTTATCGCAACACTTATGCCGAAGGTACTGCCAGAAGAAAGGCTGGGCGCACCTGCCGTCGAAAGCAGGGTCACCCACGCCCCCGTCGAGAGGTTATAAAGATACGCCGCGCCGGTAGAAGACGACGTTCCATAAGCCCCGATCAGGGCATAGCTATCATTCAACGCAACCGCATAACCAAAATACGAATTCGTTGCAATCGTCGGCGCTCCTGTGGTCGAGAGCAAAGTCGTCCACGCTCCGGTCGAGAGATTATACAGATACG
>Ga0209373_10000356_pt1 | contig 80985 bp, 59 predicted proteins | sample Higcelweek5metaG_FD_187173 | JGI IMG/M metagenome (GOLD analysis project Ga0209373, IMG submission 187173) | Freshwater pond sediment microbial communities from the University of Edinburgh, under environmental carbon perturbations - High... | ecosystem: Environmental > Aquatic > Freshwater >...
CAGGGCACAAAAGGAGATTGGCAAAGCCGACAAAATTGTAATTGTAGTGCATGTTGGTCCCGATGGTGATGCCATGGGCTCATCGCTGGCTTTGTGGCACTACCTGATGACAATTGAAAAAGAGCCGATTGTAATAGTTCCTACCGCATTTCCAAACTTTTTGAAGTGGATGCCGGGCGCGGACAGGGTGCTGGTGTACGAAACACAAAAGGAAGAAAGCGATGAATTGATTGCAGCAGCTGAATTGATTTTCACCCTCGACTTTAATGTGCCCAACCGTTTGGCAAAAATGGAAGAAGTCATAATGACTGCTACAGCGCCCAAAATTTTGGTAGATCATCATTTACATCCGGGCGATTATGCTAAAGTCACCATCTCTTATCCCGAAATAGCATCGACAAGCGAATTGATTTTCAGATTGATTTGCCGTATGGGCGATTTCTCGAAAATAAACCTGGCTTGTGCCGAATGTATTTACACAGGCATGATGACCGATACCGGCGGTTTTACTTACAACTCCAATAAACCCGAGATTTATATCATCATCAACGAGCTTATAAAATTAGGTGTCGATAAAGATGAAATATATCGCAGGGTATTCAATACCTATTCTGCCGATCGTATGCGCTTGATGGGCTACGCTTTGTATAAAAAAATGAAAGTATATCCCGAGTATAAGGCCGCGCTAATTACGCTGTCGGCAAAAGAACTTCAGGAGTTTAATTTTCAGAATGGAGATGCCGAAGGATTGGTGAACATGCCTCTTTCGATTGATGGCATTGTCTTCTCGGTTTTTATGCGCGAGGATACCGACAAAATTAAAATATCCCTGCGTTCGCAAGGAACTTTCCCTGCCAACAAAGTGTCCTCTGATTTGTTTAACGGAGGTGGTCACCTGAATGCTGCCGGTGGCGAAAGTTACCAAACGCTGCACGAAACCGTAAAAAAATTCGAAGAAGCCCTGGCTGATTATAAGGATTTTTTGTGAAAACAAGATGAAAACAAAAATCAACTTTAGGGGTCAGTTTTTATGAAACGAGCATTAAAACCACGGTTTAAACCACAGACCATGTTTATCGCGAGTTCCATGCGACAAATACTGAAAAAATAAAAATAAACGCATGAAATATATAATAATTCTTGGCGACGGAATGGCTGATGAGCCTATCGCGTCGCTCCACAATAAAACCTGCTTGCAGGCTGCCAATAAACCGAGCATCGATAAGGTGGCGGCCATGGGTCGTTGCGGAATGCTCGATACAATTCCCGAAGGTTTTGCTCCGGGAAGCGAAATTGCCAACCTGAGCGTATTGGGCTACGATGTTCCAAAGGTATTCGAGGGGCGCGGATCGTTGGAAGCAGCCAGTATGGGTGTGGCGATTGACGAGGGTGAAATGGCCATGCGATGCAACCTGATTTGCATCGCCGATGGTAAAATTAAGAATCACTCCGCCGGACACATCAGCAATGAAGAGGCCGAAGAGCTGATTCTTTTTTTGCAAAAGGAGTTAGGCAATGAGCAGGTTCATTTCTTCCCCGGTGTTTCGTATCGTCATTTATTGAAAATTAAAGGAGGAATAAAACAATTGAAATGTACACCTCCCCACGATGTCACAGGAACTCCTTTTGCTGAAGTAATGATACAGGCGGAAACGGAAGAGGCTAAGGCAAGTGCAGATTTATTGAATGATTTGATTCTTCGTTCGCAGAAATTGTTGGAGAATCATCCTGTCAATCTGAAGCGTGCTGCTGCCGGAAAAGACAAAGCCAACAGCATTTGGCCCTGGTCGCCGGGTTATAAGCCCGAAATGAAAACCTTGCTTGAGCTGTATAATCTCAAAAGTGGCGCTGTGATTTCGGCGGTGGATTTAATTCGTGGCATCGGCGTTTATGCCGGCCTGAAAGTAATAGAAGTGGAAGGAATTACCGGACTCTACAATACCAACTACGAAGGTAAAGCACAGGCGGCAATCGATGCTTTGCGTACCGACGATTTTGTGTATCTTCACATCGAAGCCAGCGACGAAGCAGGTCACGAAGGCGATGTGGATTTGAAAGTGAAAACAATTGAATACCTCGATTATCGTGTGGTGCGGCCAATTTTAGAGGAAGTTTCAAGCTGGGACGAACCGGTAACAATTGCTGTTTTGCCCGATCATCCAACGCCCTGCGCTATCAAAACGCATACAAACAAACCTGTTCCTTTTATTATTTATCGTACCAACGAAGCCGGTGATGATGTGCAGCAATACGATGAATTTGCTTGCGAAAAAGGAAGTTATGGTTTGCTGAAGGGAATGGAGTTTATGCAAACACTGATTAAAAACTAAGCCTTAACCCCGTTCGACTGAGCTCACGCCGAAGGTCTCACGCCGAAGTCAAAAGGAGAAAGAGCTAAGTTTCGTCTATTTTTTTTGAAATTGTAAAAGTTTATATTATTCAATACTAACTAAATTCCCCTTTAGGGGTTAGGGGCAGATGAAATACTACAGTACCAACAAGAAAGTGAGCGGTGTAAGTTTGAGCGACGCCGTTATCAAAGGTTTAGCCGAAGACAAAGGCTTGTTTATGCCGGATCATATCATGGAAATTCCGGCTGTGTTCTACGGCTCTATTGATCGGCTTTCATTTCAGGACATGGCTTATACGGCTGCTTATATGCTTTTTGGCGAAGATGTACATGCCAATATGCTGCGAACCATTGTGTTCGATACGCTGAATTTCGACGTCCCCTTGGTGAAAGTGGAGGAAAATATATACAGCCTCGAGCTTTTTCACGGTCCTACTTTGGCGTTTAAAGATGTGGGTGGACGTTTCATGTCGCGCATGTTGTCTTATTTTATCCAACGGCAGGAGGATAATCATAAATTGGTGAATGTGCTTGTGGCTACATCCGGCGATACAGGAAGTGCTGTTGCCAACGGATTTCTTGGAGTCGAAGGCATTCATGTGTATGTGCTCTATCCCAAAGGTTTGGTGAGTCCTATTCAGGAGTGTCAGTTCACTACCCTGGGTCAGAACATCACGGCGCTGGAGGTGGATGGTACTTTCGACGATTGTCAGGCCCTTGTGAAATCTGCTTTCATGGACGAAGCGTTGAATGCTCACATGAAACTTACTTCAGCCAATTCAATCAATGTGGCTCGCTTTCTGCCACAGGCTTTTTATTATTTCTATGCTTATGCGCAACTGAAAAAAATATCGGAAACGGCTGCCGCCAATATGGTAGTGAGTGTGCCAAGTGGTAACTTTGGTAATATCACAGCTGGGCTTTTTGCAAAGCGCATGGGATTGCCTGTTCAACGCTTTATCGCTGCCAATAATCGCAACGATATTTTCCTTGAATACCTGAAAACGGGCGAATATAAACCGCGTCCTTCGGTAGCTACCATTGCCAATGCAATGGACGTGGGCGATCCGAGTAACTTTGCACGCATTCTGGACTTGTACTCCAATTCTCACGAAGCTATTTCCTCCGAAATCACCGGCGTAAGTTATACCGATGAGCAAATTGCAGCGACAATGAAAGCTTGTAAAAAGGAAACAAACTATCTGCTCGACCCGCATGGCGCATGTGCTTATCAGGCGCTGAAGGATGGGTTGAAAGAAGGCGAGGTAGGCGTGTTCCTCGAAACGGCTCATCCGGCTAAATTCCTCGATACAGTGCAGAATATTTTGGGCGAGAAAGTTGAAATCCCTGAAAAATTGCAGAAATTTATGAAAGGTGAAAAGAAGAGTGAGCCTATGACTAAAAATTTTGCCGACTTCAAAGCTTTCCTGCTCTCTAAATCGTAAGTTGTAAATTAATAAATTGTAAATAATCTAAGATGTTTTCAGGAATTATTGAAGAAGCCGCAGTTGTAGTTGCATTGCGCAAAGAGCAGGAAAACCTGCATTTAACAATGGCATGTTCTTTTGTCGACGAGTTAAAAATCGACCAAAGCGTAGCCCACAATGGAGTGTGTCTTACAGTGGTGGAACTTACCGATAAAACTTACATAGTTACAGCCATTAAGGAAACGCTTGACCGCACAAATCTTGGAAAACTTATGGTAGGTAGCAAAGTGAATCTGGAACGCAGTATGATGATGAATGGCCGCTTGGATGGGCATATTGTACAAGGGCATGTGGATCAAACTGCTGTTTGTACCCAAGTGAAAGAGGCTGATGGTAGCTGGTATTTTACTTTCGCTTATGATTTTGACAAAGAAATGGCCAAACGTGGCTATATGACGGTGGATAAAGGCTCAGTTACTGTAAATGGAGTAAGCCTGACGGTTTGTAATCCTACCGACAATAGTTTTCAGGTGGCCATCATTCCTTATACCTACGAACATACTAATTTTCACCAGATTCAGGTAGGGTCTGTCGTAAATATTGAGTTCGATATTATCGGAAAATATGTCAGCAGAATGATGTCATTTTAGTTGGTTCGGCCTTTTTTAGTTTTTTCCCAAAACATAAAAGCATTTTATGTTGTTACACTCAAGACAATGTGAAATTTTTTTATGAAGAGACTTAGAAAGCAAATAAACGAAACATTTTTTAATCCTGTAATTCATTTTCTGCCATTAATCGTATTTATGGTGGTGAATGACTTTTGGGATTTGAAAACGGCATGGCTTGCTACTTTGCCGGTCATAGTTATATTGTTTTTATACATCTATTTTTTCTATCGGAAAATAGTTCAGTGGTTTGTCTTTTCTGTTTTTGTTGTCTTTGTTGTCGGGTCGGTAATAAGCTTTCTCCCGGTAGAGAAACTCCCTTCCCGCCTCGGTGATGTGGCGTTGGAGTCAGTAGTATTGATATTCTTTATTATTTCTCTGATTTTCAGGAAGTCCGTAGAAACTATGCTCAACCAACGAAAATCTAAATTACCACCAATGGTCAATAATCTGAACGAGATGTTCAGAATGTTGTGGATGCTTGGTGCAGTAATTTTTATTTACATTCATGCTTACTTACTCACAGCTTCATTACAGGTTTCGAATCTCGAGTATACTTTAAAGTTTATTCACGATGCTTACCTTGTTTTATTTCTCTTTGTCGTTTTCTACGAATTAATTCGTGTAACACTGATACGCGTTAAATTATTTAGGGAAGAATGGTGGCCCATTTTGAATGAGAAAGGTAAAATGATAGGCTCCATTCATAATAAAACCAGCTTGTCAGATCCTACAAAGTATATTCATCCTATTATCCGGGTAATGCTGATTGAAAATAATCGTATTTACCTTCAGAAACGTTGTCAGCAGGATTTGGTTTATCCCGGATACTGGGATACGGCTCTTTCTAATCACGTGAAGGTAAACGAAACCGTAGAGCAGTGTATTTCGCGCACTGCCAACGAAAGATATGGCATCAAGGAATTAAAGCCGATATTCTTGTCGAATTATATGCACGAAACAGATGTTGAATATCATTATGCTTTCCTTTTTGTGGCTTGCAAACTGCCCGATCTTGAACACAACAAGGAGTATATTGATCATGCCAAATGGTGGACGGTAAAGCAGATTGAGGACAATCTCACAACGGATATATTTACTGATAATTTCTTAAGCGAATTTGAGCTCGTAAAACGCAGTGGCTTGCTAGAGTCAGGTAAATGTGAGTGCGAATGCCGACTCAAAGAAGCAGTACTGAACGGTTCCTTTTAGGGTAATTATTCCGGGTTTTTATCTCCTTTTACTGATTTCTTTCTGGTTTTGAAGCGCAGGATATGGATGCTCACACCCAAAGCAATGCACAACAGTAGTACCTGAAGCCATATTTTCCCTGAAGCTACAAATATCGCTGCATACAGAATAGATGCCCACATAGTGCTCAGTGAAATGACTTTAGCATGTAACGATATGGATTTGTTTTCGTGGTAGTCGCGTATGATTTGTCCAAATACTTTGTGCTGAAGCAGGTATCGATGTAGTCTGTCCGAACTTCTGGCAAAAAGTGCAGCCGACAGCAAAATAAAGGGAGTAGTAGGCAGTAAAGGTAAAAAAGCACCTAATATCCCTAATCCAAGACTGACAAGACCAAAAAATGCAATAAGCTTCTTCAATGAACTTATGGTTTATGAACTGATGATCGGCTTGAAATTTTCAGGCCGATCATCGTTTGTTGTTATATTTCTCCCATCGATTTGCGGAATATCTTTTGCGCTTGCGAATAATCAATTTTGCCGCAAGGTCCCGATATACAGCCACCTTCGCAGGCCATTACTTCAATAAAATTTCCCGGGGCTTTGCCTTTTGTGTACGCACGCAGCAGTGCGATATTTTTTTTGTTGAGATTGGCTACCGAAATAGGTTGAACTCCAAGCCCCGGATACATGGTTTGCACAGCTTTAATCACACCTCCGGCCCTAGCGAATCCGCGACCGGTGAGTGGTGCAGTTTCCCTCTCTCTTTCTGTTTTTTCAAGTTCTATGGAGAGCCCTGTGAATAAGGTATCAATTTCTTCGAAAGTAAGAATGTAGTCTACGCCGGGATGATCCATCACTTCTTTACGCTTGCCTACGCAGGGGCCTACGAAAACAATTTTGGCATCCGGATATTTCTCTTTTGCCATTTCTATAGTGTAATACATTGGCGATTTTGTATGAGATACAAATGGTTTCATTTCCGGTATATGTTTCGTTACAAGCTCAATGTAGGATGGGCAACAAGAGGTAGTCATGAACTGCTGTCCACTCTCCAATTTCTCCTGGAGCTCGCTGCCTTCGAGTCGGGTGGTTTCCATAGCTCCATGCGCTACTTCCATTGCTTCGATAAATCCAATTTTTTCGACAGCTGTGGAAATTTCGTCCAGCGTGTTATTGAATTGAGATACTATGGAAGGAGCCATAATGGCTACTATTTTTTCGTTACGTTTGAGGGCTGCGAGAATGTCAAAAACCTGTGAGACTTCGTAGATGGAGCCAAAAGGGCAGGCGTTGATGCATTTGCCGCAGTAAATACATTTCGATTCGTCGATGTGTTCTATGCCATTCCCATCTTTTGTGATGGCTTTTACAGGACATGCTTCTTCGCATGGAACGGGTATGTATACAATGGAATGATACATACATGCTTCTTTACATATGCCACAGTTTACACATTTTGAATGGTTGATATGTGCCTGCCCATTTTCAGCAAAAGTAATGGCGTCTTTGGGGCAGTTCATCGAACAGGATCGTGCAACACATCCTTTACAAAGGTTGGTAACTACATAATTTGTTTTTACACAGGCTGTACAGGCTTCGTCTACCACTGTCAGTATTGAACTGTTTGTTTTGGTGCGTTGGAGGGCGCGCTTTGCATAGTCCGACAGCGGTGTAAGCTCATCTTCCTCTTCGTCGACGCTATAGCCTAAAATAGGGAGCATTTTATATTTGAGAACCGCTCTTTCTTTGTGGATGCAACAACGCCCACGGGCTTGTGCATTTTTTGGCGACATGCGAAGGGGGATACGGTCAATTTCTTCAATTAACTTTTCCTCTTTGTGTAATGAAATGAGTTTCGACATGAGTTCGCGTCGAACAATCATGGTGTTGTTAACAAATGCCATAGTTTTATAGTCTTTATGTTTGGGTGTGCAAAGTTAATACAACTTTTTCATTAAAGAAAAAATTCCGTAATTGAATTCCGTCGTTGTGGCTGAATAGATTGATTCTTTGTGCTGCGTATCGTTTTGTAATTATCTGTTATATGCGTAAATAGATATGGTTTTAAAAAATATCAAATTGAAAGCAAAAAATGATAACATTTTTTAGATTCTTGTTCTTTTAATTCCTTGTAAAACAAATTCAACAATGCTTTTTTTGTTTTTCTCAAATTCATCGCTGATGTTTTGTCGAATATAAGGCACTTCGAGGCCTTTGATGGCATAAAAAATAATCATAGCCGATAAATCAGTATCCATATTTTTGAATACTCTTTTCTCAACTCCTTCGATAAGAATATTTTCGATGAGCGCAATCTCTTTTACATCTACTTTGCGGCGGGTGCGTTCCACCTCGTAAATGTCATGAAAGAAATCGGCCCGAAGTGATCCGTTGCGGGTGACGATGTATTTTATAGCATCCAGATGTGTGATGATATGGTTGGTGAGCTTTAAATCCGGCTCTGTGGTTTCGGCAGTTACAAGGTATAATCTTTCGATCACCTGATCAAGTTCTTTGTCGATCACCGCTTTGTATATCTCCTCTTTGTTGTTGAAATAGGTGTACAATGTCCTTCTTCCTTTTTTCGAGGCTTCTGCAATATCGTTCATTGTAACATCTTTTTTGCCATTTTTGGCAAATAGTTCGCGTGCTACCTCGATGAGCATTTTTTTCGTGTTGGACATTTTTTTCGACATAGTTCAATTAAAATTCATGTTTATGCAAAGATATGCAAATGTTAGGAGATTTACAATCCTTATTTATGTTAATGAATCATCTTTTTAGAAAAAATTCTGATGCTCCAGACCACAATGATGGCAATTATAAATCGTGGACCTATCATCCATGCTGCCGGAACTCCAATGGCAACAAATAGCAAGGTGTCTTCGAGCAACGAGTGGTTGATGGCGATATGATAGTTGAGCAGGTTCGCATTTTGGGCAGTAATTTGTTTTTTTTCAACAGCTTCTATCATTATGGCCGAGCCGTAGGTAAGTCCTACTATTTGGCTTATCACCCACAAAAACGAACTGTCGGGCGATAGACCCATGATTTTCATAAATGGAGCGAATGCTTTTGAAATCAGATCAGTAATTTTAAATTCAGTCAATATGTTTTGTAAAATCATTAATCCCGTTACGATAAGGACAATCTTAAGGATGAGTGCGCCAGCTCCTTTGATCCAAAAAATAAGCATCTCGGAGAGGTTCGAAAAGACAACGGCTGTTTCTGTTAGTTTGTTTTCGCCAAGTTGCTGGGGTAGGAGCAGGTTCAGAAAATAGGCTGCCACAAACGAAGTTACAAATCTCATTATGAACATTCGCACTGCCGACGAACCAGTCTTCTTCTGTATCGCCGACTCAACAAAAAGATTGTGAGATATCAGGCACATCAGCGCAAGTATAGTAATTTCGCGCATATCCAGCGCTAAAGTTGCAATAATGGCTATAGGTGCATAGAGTGTAAGAAACAGGCTGGAAATAAATACTATGGCCGATTCGCCGGGTAAACCGATGAGCGAAAATGCAGGTGATAGAAAGCTGGCCATATAAGCAATGATTCCCCAGTATTGTAGCAGGCTTACTGCCAAACTTATAGGAAGAATGATCTTGAGTAACCACCAGATTGTTTTTCCGGCTTTCGGTAATGCGCTTTTTGTGCTGCTGTAGATGCGGGTGTGTATGCTGCTCATTTGATGGTGTTGGATAAAACAAGAAAGGTTGTCTCACGACAACCCAATCTTTTAGTTAACCTTAAATCTAATACCATGAAAAACACAGTGTAAAGATAAGGGCAATTTTTATGTTGTACAACATATTTGCAATGTATTTTCATTGAATTAAGGATAATTAACTTTTTTGTTTGACTAAAAAAACTATAGATTTTGTAAGCTGTTCATTTTTAGCACTTATTCCTTTACCCATGTTTGCGATCGGCCTACCCAGCCTCTCTTGTCGAGCGATCCTCTTACATCGAGTGTTCCGTTTTTGGCATTATAGCTGATATTGCATTTGTAAATTTTACCATTGTTGGGATCGAGTATTGTGCCTCCGGTAAGTGTACCTTTGCTCTCTTCCATTGCATTTACCACCATTAAGCCCAGTTTTGGTTTGTTCTTGTTCGCGCCTTCGCACTCGGTACACAATGCATCAGGATTCTTGAAAAGCTTCTCAATTTTGCCATAATACTTGCCGTTTGTGGCTTTGAAAATGAGAACAATAGATTTTGCTTTGCCATCTTCGTCATCAATCGTTTTCCATTTCCCAACAATTTTATCGATTTGTGAAAAACCTGATACCGAAAATGCAATCAAAAGCAATAAAGACATGAGTGTTTTTTTCATACTGAATGATGTTTAAAAATTTTGTGACAAAGATAGAAATAAATTGCACAACCAGCGCATAACTGTGCAGTATTTTTTATTGGTCTATTGTAATCGATATTGAATGGCAGCGAAACTATTTTTTTTAGCAACTTCTACGGTGTTTTTGTTTATTTTTGTAAGGTAAAAAAAATATTTTATGTTATGGCTCGTTGAGTGAGTTCATTTGTTTAATACCAATTAGTATAAATATGAAAACCTATGTTATTTCCGATAAAGCGGAGATGGAAAGTGTTATTAACGATTGCAGTATCTGCTTTGTTGGAATTGCAGATGGCGAACAGCAGCCTTATGTGATTCCTATGAATTTTGGTTACATCGATGATGAAATTATTCTGCATTCGGGGCCATTCGGAAAGCATTTGGATTTGATTGCAAAAAACAATCGCGTATGTGTTACTTTTTGTTCGGAAGGGAAACTAGTTTATCAACACGTTAATGTGGCCTGTAGTTACAGAATGGATGCCAAAAGCGTTATTTGTAATGGCGAAGTTAGTTTTGTCGACGATTTGACAGAAAAAGAAACTTTGCTTCATCGGTTTATGGAAAAATATACCGACCGGCATTTTACGTATTCTCAACCTGCATTGAAAAATGTGAAAGTATGGAGGGTGAAGGTAATAGAGATGACTGCCAAATCGTTCGGGCAGCCACATCGAAAGTAACAGCTCTATCGATGCGGATGTGTTCCTTTTTAAAGATAGTTATTTAACAGTTCGTTTATATGTCTGGGGAATTGTTGAAGTAAATTACGGTAATTCTTTGCGCGGGCTTTGTGTTTGAAATGATTAATTTCTCAGGTGTTCATCATTTAATTGTGGTTTTTTTGGCATGGCAATTGAAAATAGAAGCGGACTTTTTAAAGATATTTTCGCAAAACATTAAAAATCAATATAATATATGTTTTTGTTGATTTGAGTGTAATTTTCTTTTTGTATATTTGTGCCATAATGGCATATTAAATACCCTTTGCTACAATGAACAATCGTTTTGATAATTTTTTTTCGGAAGATATGATGGGTTCATCAGATATTTTTCCAATCATTTCGCTCGATGAAAGCTCGTCTGAAGTAAGCATTCAATCGGGAGATGTATTACCTGTACTTCCGTTGCGAAATATGGTGATTTTCCCCGGTGTGTTGTTGCCTGTTTCGGTGGCTCGTCCTAAATCCCTGAAGTTGGTGCGTCAGGCACACGAAAATGACACATTGATTGCTGTTTGTACTCAGATGGATAAAAAAGATGAAGATCCTACCATCGATCAGCTTTATCAGATGGGAACTGTTGCTAAGGTGGTTCGTGTACTCGAAATGCCCGATAATTCTACAACAGTAATTCTTGAAGGGAAAAAAAGACTGCGCCTTGGCGAACAAACAGCTGCAAAACCCTACATGAAGGCGAAAGTTTATCTTTTGGACGAATCAACGCCCGAAGAGAGTAGCGATGGCATTTTTCAGGCTCTGGTTTCGTCAATTAAAGATTTGGCCACGAATATAGTCAATAACTCAGGTATTATGCCTTTGGAAACATCGTTTGCCATCAAGAATATCGAAAATCCTTTTTTCCTTATCAACTATGTTTGTGCCAATTTCGGACTGAATGTAAAGGAGAAAATTCGTTTGCTTGAGACCGACGAAATCATGGAGCGTGGATATCAGTTGCTCGAATTGCTGAATAAAGAATCGCAACTTCTGGAGCTTAAAATGTCCATTCAAAACAAAGCAAAAGAAGGCATTGATCAGCAGCAGCGCGAGTATTTCCTTCAGCAACAAATGAAAACCATTCAAAATGAATTGGGTGGGAGTTCGCCTGAGCAGGATGTGGCTGATTTCAGACAGCGTGCAAGTACAAAAAAATGGAACGAAGCTGCCGCAAAGATATTTGATAAAGAGCTTAAAAAGCTTGAACGTACAAGCCAGCATTCGCCTGATTATTCTACGCAATTGAACTATATTGAAACTATGCTTGATTTGCCGTGGAATGAATACACCGAAGATAATTTCAATCTTAAAAATGCTAAAAAAGTGTTGGATACTGATCATTTCGGGCTCGAAAGTGTGAAGGACCGTATTATTGAGCATTTGGCTGTTCTGAAATTGAAAGGTGATATGAAATCGCCAATTATATGTTTGTATGGCCCTCCGGGAGTTGGTAAAACATCTCTTGGTAAGTCGGTGGCACGCGCCTTGAATCGCAAATACATACGTGTTTCGCTGGGCGGTTTGCACGACGAAGCCGAAATTCGCGGACACCGTCGTACCTATATAGGTGCTATGCCCGGAAGAATAATGCAAAATATTCAGAAAGCTGAATCGGCAAATCCTGTTTTTGTACTCGACGAAATAGATAAGGTAAATGCCGATTATAAAGGTGATCCTTCTTCAGCATTGCTTGAGGTGCTCGATCCTGAACAGAATACAGCATTCCACGATAATTACCTTGATGTTGATTTCGATTTGTCGAAAGTAATGTTTATTGCAACGGCAAATAATCTGAACACAATTCCCCGTCCTTTGCTTGATCGTATGGAATTGATAGAGGTAAGTGGTTACACTCAGGAAGAGAAGGTAGAAATAGCCCGCAAGCATTTAGTGCCAAAAGAAATTGAAAATCATGGTTTAAAGCCCGATCAGGTGCAGTTATCGAAAGTGGTGTTGCAGTATTTGATTGAATCCTATACCCGCGAATCGGGTGTGCGTGAGCTCAACCGTCAGGTAGCTTCTTTGATGCGGAAAATTGCAAAACTGGTGGCGACCGATGAGAAGTATGATGTAGAACTAAAGGTAGAAGATGTAAAGAAATACCTGGGGTCAGCGCGATATAGCCGTGATAAATATCAGGGCAATGAGTATGCCGGGGTAGTTACGGGACTTGCCTGGACACAGGTGGGTGGCGAAATTCTATTCGTCGAATCGAGTTTGAGTAAAAGCAAGTCACCACGTCTGACGCTGACCGGAAATTTGGGAGATGTAATGAAGGAGTCTGCCATGTTGGCATTGGAATATATCAAATCGCATGCTGATAAGCTGGAGATTGATCCACTGCTTTTCGACGAATGGAATGTACATGTTCACGTGCCGGAAGGAGCAATTCCAAAAGATGGTCCATCGGCCGGGATTACTATGGTGACAGCGCTGGCATCTGCATTTACAAAAAGAAAAGTACGTAAAAACCTGGCCATGACAGGTGAGATTACACTTCGTGGAAAAGTGCTTCCGGTAGGGGGTATTAAAGAGAAAATTCTTGCTGCCAAAAGAGCCGGAATTACCGATATAATACTTTGTGCCGACAATCAGAAGGATATCGACGAAATCAAGCCGGTGTATCTGAAAGGTCTTAAATTTCATTATGTTTCGGACATAATGGAGGTGATAGATTTTGCATTGCTTAACGAGAAGGTAAGTTGAGAATAAAAAAGGTGAATTAATTCACCTTTTTTGTTTGTGTCGGCTTCGTTCCCGAAAATTGTTGTTAATTTTGCAAAATAAATGAATATCGAAAATATATAACATGAGAACTACTAAAATTCTTCTTTTACTTTCGGCTATAGTCTTGTTGATTAGCTCTTGTAAAACATCAACACAGATCGAAAAACCAAAGGAATCGTATCTCCCTTCTACGCTTACTCCCGCAATGTCGGAGTTTCCATTGCAGATTTCTATCGACATAAAAAAGTTAGAGGCGGCAGTCAATAAAAAAATGAATGGTCTGATTTTCGAAGGGAATAACCTTAATAATCAAGATCTAAGTGTGAAGATATGGAAGGCTCAAAACTTTTCGTTTACCGTTAATAATAATGTTATTGAGTACAAGGTGCCGCTCAAGGTTTGGTCGCGATTTGCATGGAAAGTCGAAAAATTTGGCTTTACGGTAAGCGATCATTACGAAGCAAATGGAAGTATAGCGCTTAGCTACAAAACCACCATTGGAATTGATAAAAACTGGAAATTAACAGCTAAAACTGCATCGTCCGGTTTTCAGTGGATCGAAACTCCAAGAATTAACCTCATTGGAATTACGGTACCAGTGACTCCGATTGCCAATATAGCGCTTTCAAAAAGCGAAAAAATAATTACTGATCAGATAGATTTGGCATTAAGTCAGATGGTGGATATGAAAAAATATCTTGCCATGGCATGGACTGAAGTGCAGAAACCGGTTCAGGTGAACGAAGAGAATAATCTTTGGGTGCGCATTACGCCTAAAGATGTGTATGTATCGCCATTTTCAACTGTTGGCACAAATCTGAATATGGTGGTATCGCTTTATGCTCAAATCGAATCGTTCATGGGCGTAAAGCCGGCTACAAATCCAACTACAGCTATGCCTGCTTTTAAATATGTACAGCGTCCTCCTCAGCAGTTTAATGTGAACATTGCAGCTGATGCTACCTTTGAAAAAATTTCAGAAATGGCAAAAGCGCAGTTGCTGAATAAAACTTTTACTGAAGGAAAAAAATCAATCACAATTACCGATTTATCAATTTTCGGAAGCGAAGGCAGGGCTGTTTTTATGGCTGATGTAAAAGGATCGGTCAAAGGACGGATTTATTTTACAGGAAATATGGTGTATAATCCTGACAAAACAGCAGTGGAAATTCAACAACCTGAGTTCGACCTGAAAACAAAGAATGCCTTGTTGAAATCGGCCAATTGGTTACTGCATGGTGTAATACTTAATAAATTAACGCCCTATCTTACTTATTCGGTGAAAGAGGATTTGGATAAAATGAAAGCGGAAGCCAATAAAATGCTAACTAACTATGCTGTTTATGACGGTGTGACGTTACAGGGGGCACTCAATTCTGTAACTGTAACCAGTCTTTCGCTGGTGCCTGGCGCGGTGAGAATTTCGGCAAATGTAAAGGGAAGTACGGCTCTGAACATTAGTGATTTGAGTTTTTAAAATAAATTTTCATCGATGCATTAAAAAAAACGATAAAAATTTGTTGTTTTCTAAAAATAACTCTATTTTTACAGCCAAATGTTTTCAATTATTAATCTTAAAATCTTGAATTAATGTCTGTAAACAAAGCTATTTTGGTAGGCAATGTAGGGAAAGATCCCGAAGTTCGCTATTTTGAGAAAGATGTGGCTGTTGCACATTTTACCATGGCAACAACCGAAAGGGCAATTACGCTGGCTAACGGTACTCAGGTGCCTGAGCGTACTGAATGGCATAATATTGTGGCTTGGCGCGGATTGGCAACATTGGCCGAAAAGTATATCCGCAAAGGTGCACAGATTTATGTAGAAGGAAAAATCCAAACCCGTACGTATGAAAAGGATGGAATTAAACGTTACACAACTGAAATTAATGCTGAGACTATTCAATTATTAGGGAAAAAACCTGAAGCAAACGGAGAAGTAAGTGCTTCAACGGCAGCAGCCCCACCTGCTGACATGCAGGCTCCTCCACCTGCTGAGGATGATCTTCCATTTTAATGAAAAATAAACAAAGAGCCACTTAATGTTATTTAAGTGGCTCTTTGTTGTGAATGGCCTTGTTATTTACTCCTGTACAAGTTGTCGAGCAATGTGTACATTCTTTGATTGTTCTCTGCTATCATTGAGCTCTTCTGCAAAATCACAGTTTCGGTTTGTATGGTGTCTGCTTCTTCTAACTCCTGTATCCCGTTTTGGACCATTTCGTTCAGGGTTTTCTCTGTTACTTCAAAGTGAAACTGTATCCCAAGGACTCTGTTGTCGAAAATAAATGCCTGATGTTGACAAATGTCGGTAAAAAACAGATGTTCTGAGGCGGGCGGGAGGTCGTAAGTGTCGCCGTGCCAATGAAAGACAGTGAATTCATTAGCATCGATACCTTTTAGTACGGAATGATGTTGGCCTCCTTCGGTTTTCTTTACCGGAAACCACCCAATTTCCTTTAGCTTGTTCGGGTATACCCTGGCTCCAAGTGCTTCTGCTATGAGTTGGGAACCAAGGCAAATCCCCAACACTATTTTTCCTTTTTCTATGGCTGCTTTTATAAATTGTTTTTCTTCTTTCAGCCATGGAAATAAATCTTCTTCGTACACACTCATGGGTCCACCCATTACAATCAGTCCATCGATAGTGTCAATATCGGGAATTGAAAACGATTCGTAGAATTTAGTATAGCTCAGTTGATGATTGTGTCTGTGTATCCAGTTTTCGATGCAGCCCAATCCTTCGTAGGTTACATGTTGGAGTACGTGAATCGTAAGTTGTTTCATTGGTCGTTGTTGTTTTATTTGTGAAGTACAAGATAGCCCCAGGCCGGAAGTTCAATTTGGTCGTTGCCTTGTAAAGTGTATGTTTTTTTGCTGAAAAGCTCGGTGTAGGTATCGGCTGCAAACTTTGTGTTGAGCGTGACATTTACAGTTTCGTTACTGAATTTTAAGATAGGTGGCACTTTATTTCCATTCATCTTGCGATAAAAAGAAATAATTTTGTCCTGACTGTTGTTATAAACCTGAATCATTTGTTATAGACGAATGGCGTGAAGAAACTGTCATGGTAATGAATTCTGAAAATTAAAATTGATTTTTTCATGGAACTCAGATTTTAAATGCGCTATAAATTGTGAATTATTACCTTAGAATGTCTTAAAAGAGTTGTTCTCTTTTCGTTCTAAAAAGCTGGTGTAGAAGTATCCGATTGTGAAAGTGGGAATAAAGTCGGTAAACGGAAGTAGTTCTTCTGCCATATTGATAAGTCCACCTATCTTGCCTGTTTTTCCGCCAAACATGCGATAAAAGAGATAAGCCGAAAGGGGTGCCCAGACAATGTCGGTCCATTCGCCCAGCAGTGGAAGCATGTAGGAAAGGTAACCTGTTGCATCGAGCAGAATGCAAGCAATAAGTGAGGGCTTTTGTTTCATGTCGGGCAGTATTTATGTTTCGGCTGTAAACATAATAAAAAACAGTCAGGACTGCAAAATAAAAAGCGAAACATTGCTGCTTCGCTTTAAAATATTTATTGTGCTTTTGGTTAACCAAGGAAGCTTTTCAATAATTTGCTTTTTGAATTTGGTCTAAGTTTGCGTATTGCTTTTTCCTTGATCTGGCGAACACGTTCTCGGGTTAATCCGAATTCATCTCCAATTTCTTCGAGCGTCATTTCAGGTACACCAATTCCAAAGAATTTTTTTACAATGTCACGTTCTCTATCGGCAAGCGTGTGGGCTAAAACGCGTTCAATTTCTTTTGAAAGTGATTCGTTGATAAGTGCACGGTCGGCATTGGGAGAATCATCGTTGATCATTACGTCAAGTAAACTATTGTCCTCGCCTTCAACAAAAGGAGCGTCCACCGATATGTGGCGACCGGAAACCTTCATGGTGTCAGCAATTTTATCTACAGGAATATCCAACTGCTCGGCCAACTCCTCAGGCGATGGGCGACGTTCGTTTTCTTGTTCGAATTTTGAAAAAGCCTTGTTGATTTTGTTCAATGAGCCTACCTGATTCAGTGGCAAACGTACAATACGCGATTGTTCGGCCAAAGCTTGCAAAATAGATTGACGTATCCACCACACTGCATACGAAATAAATTTAAATCCACGTGTTTCGTCAAACTTTTCAGCAGCTTTAATCAATCCCAAATTTCCCTCATTGATAAGGTCGGGCAAGCTAAGTCCTTGATTTTGGTATTGTTTGGCAACTGAAACAACAAAACGTAGATTGGCTCTGGTCAACTTTTCAAGCGCGATACGGTCACCATTGCGGATGCGTTGCGCCAATTCAACTTCTTCTTCGACCGTTATAAGGTCTTCTCGTCCAATCTCTTGTAGGTATTTATCCAGAGATGCACTTTCTCGATTCGTGATCGATTTGGTAATTTTTAATTGTCTCATTTCTATATAGAAAATTAGCTTGCAAAAGTACTCATTTTTTTTGACCTAACAAAATGGTTTTTCAAAACAAAAGAATTAATTTCAATGGTTGTTTTATTGAAATCTGAATAAAAATACTGAACATAGATGGTAGAAAAGGGTACATAAAATGCAGATTTTGGTACCTATCTGTTCTTGTTTTTTTGAAAAATCAATACCTCATGAAAAAAATATGGTTTTTTATATTGTAATTGAAACGTTGAAAGCTCCGAAATGTTTTGCTTTGTTGATAAATCAAAGTTTAAATGTATTTAAAAAGAATACCCCGCGACCTGTGTCGGGGGTAATTCTTTTTGGGTTACTGATCGAATGCATAAATTATCAGTCGGCCAGATTGATTGCATAATAGGTGACTTTACCGTTCGGATAAATGCCAGCAATATTTAAAACTTTGAATTGATCCGAGGTATTGACGGCTGCATCGAAGACCGACTCAATATCATCGGTACTGCGTATGGCCTGGTTGTTTATTTTTACAATTACAAATCCGGGTTTGATGCCGGCCTCCTGGAATTTTCCTTTGCTCACCGATTTTACTTCCATTCCGTAACTTAACTGGAACTGAGCTTTGGTTTTTGAGTCTGGTTCCTTGAAAGTAGCTCCCAAAACATCAATGTTAGTGTTCGATGATACCACTCCTGTGTTGCCCTGACGGTTCTTTAGTTCAGCATTCAAAGTTATTTTTTTGTTGTCGCGGAGTACGGTTACAGTTATTTTGTCGCCCGGGCTGTAGCGGCCTATCTGCTCTTGTAATTGTGCTGCCGATTTTACATCAACGCCATTGATTTGGATAATAATATCTTCTTTCTTGATACCTGCTTTTTCGGCAGCGCTGTTCTCAATAACTTCGCCCACAAAAGCACCTTCCATTGTCTTCAGGTTCTTTTCTTTTGCTAGTTCATCTGTGATGTCGCCCTGTTTTACACCGAGTACTGCACGTTGTACCACACCGAATTGACGTAGGTCGGTTACTACTTTTTGCACTATGCTTGTAGGTACGGCAAATGCGTAGCCTGCATAGGTGCCTGTTTGCGATGCAATGGCGGTATTGATACCAATCAGCTCGCCGCGTGTGTTCACCAGAGCGCCACCACTGTTTCCAGGGTTAACGACTGCATCGGTCTGTATAAACGATTCTATCCTCATTTGCGAATTGATGATATTGATGTTGCGTGCTTTAGCGCTGACGATACCTGCTGTAACTGTAGAGGTGAGGTTGAACGGATTACCAACGGCCAGCACCCATTCGCCCACTTTCAACGAATCGGAATTTCCGAAAATGATCACCGGAAGATCTTCGGCTTCAATTTTTAATAAAGCGATATCGGTATTTGGGTCGGCACCTACTAGTTTGGCTTTAAATGTACGTTTGTCGTTTAAAGTTACTTCAATTTCTTTCGATTTGTCAATCACGTGATTGTTGGTCACAATGTAGCCGTCGTTCGAGATGATAACACCTGATCCTGATCCTTCCTGCATAGGAATGTCCTGTTGCTGTTGAGGTTGCTCTCGCTGAGGTTGTTGTTGTTGTGGTCCGAAAAAGAATTCAAGTAGCGGATCGTTGAATCCTCCAAATCCACCGAATCCACCGAATCTCTGTTTTATAGGCGTTTTTGTTTTTACGTGAACTACTGCATGTATGGATAGTTCTGCAGCAACAGTGAAGTCTGTTTCCATGGCGCTTGCTGCACTTGTAAAATTGGCATAGCTTGCCGGAATTTTATTGTTCTGGAAAGCATAATCGTTGTTCGATTTGTTCGAAATAGAGTTGGTAGCTAAATTGGTGGCTACACTTACGGCAACTACTGCGGCAAAGAAGCCGAGGAGTTTTGTTTTTCTTGAAACATTCATAATGTGTTAATTTGTTGTTTATGGTTGAACTGTTTTTTTTATTTGTACTGCGCGAAAATATACAAAATATGTTCCTGTAAAGATGTAGTCAGTAGTTATTTGTCTAAAATTAACAAGCTGCAATTTGTACTTAACGCGTATTAACGAAGCATTGTTCTAACTTTGAAAAAAGCTGAATTTATAAACAAAAAAGAGCCGCCTGAATGTCAGACAGCTCTTTAAAGCGAATAAAATTTGTCAGTTTAAAACTGTCAGAATTTCTTATTTTTTGTAACCATATACAGCCAAATCACCCAATTCTTCTTCGATGCGGAGCAGCTGGTTGTATTTAGCCATCCGGTCGGAGCGGCTCAACGAACCTGTTTTGATCTGACCAGAGTTAGTAGCTACAGCGATATCGGCGATAGTAGCATCTTCAGTTTCGCCCGAACGGTGTGAAGTTACAGAAGTATATCCTGCACGGTGAGCCATTTCGATAGCGTCGAGTGTTTCAGTCAACGAACCAATCTGGTTTACTTTGATAAGGATAGAGTTTGCACAGCCGAGTTCGATACCTTTTTTCAGATATTCAACATTAGTCACGAACAAGTCGTCGCCTACAAGCTGACATTTGTCACCGATTTTTTCGGTCAACAGTTTCCAACCATCCCAGTCGCCTTCGCCCATGCCATCTTCAATAGAGTCGATAGGATATTTAGCGATCAGTTCAGCAAGATATTCAACCTGCTCAGCAGAAGTACGTTTTTTTCCGTTAGGACCTTCGAATTTCGAATAGTCATAAATTCCATCTTTGTAGAATTCAGAAGAAGCACAGTCAAGACCGATCATTACATCCACACCTGGTTTGTAACCTGCAAATTCAACGGCTTTCAGGATGGATTCCAAAGCATCTTCGGTACCACCTGCAAGGTTTGGAGCAAAACCACCTTCGTCGCCCACAGCAGTGCTGAGGTTACGATCGTGCAATACTTTTTTCAATGAGTGGAAAACTTCGGCGCCCATGCGGAGACCTTCGCGGAACGAAGCAGCACCTACAGGACGAATCATAAATTCCTGGAAAGCGATAGGCGCATCAGAGTGCGAACCACCGTTGATGATGTTCATCATTGGAACAGGAAGAGTGAAAGCGTTTGTACCACCAATGTAACGATACAAAGGCAAACCAAGATATTCGGCAGCAGCTTTGGCTACGGCAAGCGAAACACCAAGAATGGCGTTAGCACCTAAGTTCGATTTTGTTTTTGTACCATCGAGCGCAATCATTTTTTTGTCGATCAATCGTTGCTCCAATGTGCTAATGCCAACAAGGGCAGGGGCGATAATGTTGTTTACATTCGCTACTGCTTTCTGAACGCCTTTACCCAAATAGCGACCTTTGTCACCATCGCGTAATTCAATGGCTTCGTTTTCACCTGTCGACGCTCCGGATGGAACAGAGGCACGACCTACAACGCCTGATTCTAAAAATACATCTACTTCTACTGTAGGATTTCCACGCGAATCAAGTATCTCGCGGGCTACAATTTTCTCAATTTTACTCATTTTTTTTTATTTTGAAATTATATAAATTATTCTCTCAGAGTTTTAACCGTTAGTACGAATATAAACGCTTAATGTACTAAAATGTTCGAATTTATCCATTAAAAATTAGTTATATTTGTGGCTGAATCATTCACTTCAAAAAAACAAATAAACCATGAAAAAAAATATTCTTTTCGTTACACTTTTGTCGCTTTTTTCATCCTGTGCCGAACTTTTAAACATTGCTAAACAGGTAGATTTGCAGGGTTTGACTTCGATGCCGGTAACAAATGCCGAAAATGTATCCGGTCTTAAATCATCGCTCGATGTGGGCATCGAAAAAGCTGTAGGGCAGTTGGGGATTGAAAATGGTTTTTTAGGCGATGCTGCATTCAAATTATTGTTGCCGGCTGAGGCTCAGCCTATCGTGGATAATATAAGGTTAATTCCGAGTGGGCAGGAATTGGTTGAGAAAGCTATTTTGTCGATCAATCGTTCGGCAGAAGATGCCGTGAAGGAAGCCACGCCGATTTTTAAAATGGCCATAAAGGAAATGACGATTGCCGATGCTGCCGGAATTTTGTTTGGAGCCGAGAATGCTGCTACAGAATATCTGCGCCGCACTACCTATGGTGCGCTGAAAAGTGCATTTGCTCCCAAAGTGAAAACATCGCTCGAAAAGCCCCTGGTGGCCAATGTGTCGACACTGAAAACATGGAATACCCTCAGCTCGGGTTACAACAAAATGGCCGGCAGTGCGGTAGGAGCCATTGCTGGTTTGAAAACAGTGAATGTTGATCTTGAAAATTATGTAACCGAAAAAGCCCTCGATGCGCTCTTTGTGCGCGTGGCAGATGAAGAAAAATTGATTCGCCAAGACCCTGTGGCACGTGTAAATGCAATTCTGAAACGGGTATTCGGACAATTGGATAAGAAATAAAGCATCAAACAGCGAATCTGATCAAAAAAACTGTAAGCTCATCTCAGGTTGCTTAGCAGCCGTTCAAAAAAAGGATTTCAATAGTTTTAGGTCTATAAAAGAAAAAACACCTACACAAATGCATGTGTAAGTGTTTGATTCCCATTGTGGGCCCAACTGGGTTTGAACCAGTGACCCTCTGTCCCGATAGCTATCGGGAGAGTCAGGTGCATGTCAGTTTTAGGATCATCTCTGGATGTTTTTTTAGATCTCTGATGTCTTTTCTACGTTTTTGGGAGTTTCTAAAAGAAAAAACACCTACACAAATGCATGTGTAAGTGTTTGATTCCCATTGTGGGCCCAACTGGGCTTGAACCAGTGACCCCCTGATTATGAGTCAGGTGCTACTAACCAACTGAGCTATAGGCCCGGCATTTGCTAAATATTTTGTATCTTTGCAAAGCGAATGCAAAAGTAATAAATTTTGCCATTCTGCAAAAATTCTGCAACAATTTTTTTATTCTAAATGAAACAATACAACAATATTTCAACTCTTATCTTCGACCTTGGCGGTGTAATCGTTGATCTTGACTTACCAAAATGTATACAGAATTTCAAAGACTTAGGCCTTGAAAATATCGAACAATACCTGAGTAATTTTGGTCAGAAAGATTTTTTTATGCAATTTGAAAAAGGACAAATAGGGATTCCGGCCTTCAGAAATGAAATACGAAAACTTGCCGGGATAGAACTCACCGATGCCCAGATTGATGAGGCCTGGTGTTCTTTCCTCACTCAAATTCCTGTTGAAAAGCTGCATCTTCTATCGGAGCTGAAAAAGAAATACCGTTTGTTGATGCTAAGCAATACAAATCCACTACACATTGAAACGGCTGTAGCTGTCGAGTTTAGCAAAACCGGCAAAACCAGACAGGATTTTTTCGATAAATGCTATCTCTCGTACGAAATGGGAATGGTGAAACCCGATGTGGAAATTTTCGAAGCCTTATTGGCCGATGCGCAGGTGAAAGCGGAGGAATGCCTCTTTCTGGACGATGGCAAAAAAAATATCGATACGGCTGCGGCGCTCGGCATTCAAACTTATTGGGTGGAGCCCAACGAAAATCTTAATTTTTTACTGAATATTGATTGATCAATGGAAATAGTTTATGCTGTGGATGCTGCCTTTAGGGCGAATGAATATGTGGCTACTGTAGGTTTTTTCGATGGGGTACATGCGGGGCATCGCTTCCTGATTGAAGAATTGAAAAACATTGCCGCGGAGCAGGGAAGGAAAAGCGTAGTTTTTACTTTCTCCGAACATCCGCGTAAGGTCTTGCATTCCGATTTTCAACCTGCGCTGATTACAACGCTCGAAGAGAAACTTTTTCAGCTCAGCTCTACAGGTGTAGATGCTTGCGTTGTTCTTGATTTTACGCTTGAAATGTCGATGTTGTCGGCATATCAGTTTCTCTATACGATTCTTTTCAGTCAATACAGGGTTCGTACGCTGTTGGTGGGGCACGATCATCGCTTTGGGCATAACAGAGCCGAAGGATTTGCCGATTATAAAAAATACGGACAGGAAATGGGACTCGAAGTTGTTCAGGCGCAGCGCTACAGTACCCCTGAATTCACGCACATCAGTTCCTCCGAAATCCGACTGGCTTTACTGCAGGGGGATGTGCTGAAAGCAAATAAACTATTGACTTATACTTATTCTTTCGAGGGAGAGGTGATCGGTGGCTTTAAAGTAGGACGAAAAATTGGATTTCCAACAGCCAACCTGAAGCCTTTCAATACCGAAAAACTGATTCCAGGCACAGGTGTTTACGCTGTTATAATAAAATGGAAAGCCGACCAGCTGAAAGGGATGATGAACATTGGACTTCGCCCGACCCTGGATAACGGAAAGAGTGTAAGTTTCGAGATAAATATATTTGATTTCGATAAAGACATTTACAATGAGCAGCTCGAAGTTAGCTTTATTCAGAAAATACGCGAAGAACAAAAATTCGATGGCATTGAAGCTTTGATCGAGCAGCTGAACCGCGACAAACAAACCGTTTTGGAAGTGCTGGGGTAGGAGAAGGGTGAAGTATGCAGGGTGCGCTAAAGTGCTTGTTTGTATAAATATCTTAGGATTCAAATGTAGCAGTTGTCCGATAAAATGCATAAAGGTAAGTCTTATGTCGGAGGAAAGTTTTAATTCAGCACATAGTAACAAAAATAATTACCCTATTTTCACAAGTTTCTCTGATACATCATTTTTCCATTCCGCAACTGATTGTCCGCTACGAGATTCGATCGTGCGTTTCATAGAATTAAAAGACCCGAATCCACATTGCTCCGCTAATAATTTATTGTTTAAATAAGGATTGGCAATTAAAATTCGCTCTAGCTCCTCCATTCGATAACCATTCACAAAACTGCAAAAATTTTGTTTGTATTGCTGGTTAATGATAGTCGAAATATAAGTGCGATTAGTCCCTACAAGTTGTACAATATCGTTAATATTCAGCTGGTTATCCAAGTAGATTTTGTTCTTTTCAAATTCTTCTAATAGTTTTTTCAAAATAATTTGTTGCGAGAGGTTCAGCTCCGAATCAGTCTTGTCAATTACTTCAACCTCATTAATAGCTGATTCGTAAGTGGGGTTTAAAGGCTTTTGAGTAAATCCCATATATCCTATACCAAACAATGAAATTGCAAAAATCAGCCATATTACATCAAAAATAGTTTCACTTGGCAATAGTAGTTTGCGACCAACGATATGTGCAATCAGACTACTAAGACTTATAAATATCAGATAATAGTTGAGTTTATGAGCATTGTTAAATTTCCCGTCATTTATATCCGAATAATACTGTTCGGCTTTATGGGCATATTTTTTCAAAAGCCCTTGATTTAATATGAAGGTTATAATGAGCAGCACCACAAAAGTAAGTTTCACGATCTTACGCATTACTGCCAGAAACTGAATGTAGGGTGAATCAGGATATATATTTTCGTTGTAGATCCATACTTTATATTGGTCGAAGGGTGTAAGAAAGATAGCCACAGTGTAAATAGTAGCAATAAGAATGGGGACAAAAAGGTATTTAGCGTGTTTACGAAATATGAATTTATCATCAACTGTAAGCAAACGGAAATAAATATAATACGCAGGAAATGCAGCACTCCCTAAATAAGCAAGAAAGGGTTCCCAATAAGGAAAAAGATGTGGATAAGGTGCAAAAAAAAGGAATTGCCCGAAAAAACAGATGAACGCAATCAGCATAAATACATTCAAAAATTTAGCCGGAGTACTTTGATTTTTTCTATTAACGAAAAATGTGATTATCCAAAAGAGTGATACATATACGGGTGACAACAGTATCAAAGTACGAATCATTGATGTGCGATTTTTTTTGTTTTTAAGAGAATATTTTACCTTTTGTCAATTATGTTTACCTTTTGGGAAAAGTGTCAAACGCGCAAAAAGTATTTTTGTGGCGAAAAGCTTAAACAAATATAGTGCTTTTTTTAAAAATCACAAAATTCACAATTTAATGAAAAAGAAATTTAATTTTTCTTTGCTTTTGCATGAGCTATGCAACCAAAGAGGTTTTGTAAAATGTACATCAGGATTTAATGGTTTTAAATTTGGTGGTTTGTTGACTCTCTTTCTGCTTTTGTCTTTTCAACAGGCCAAAGCCGATTATTTTTGGCAATATACCGATTACTTTAAAATTACGGGTACCACTAATAATGGATGGCTAGATATTCAGATAATTGGAATAGATACCTACGGCGATAATGACAGAATGGAAGACTGTACGTTGAAATATTCAGATGATAATGGATTGACATATAAAAATTTGATGAATTTCAATATTTTGAGTAATGCCCTTGATGGAAGTTGTACGGATTTAACAACAGGGCAAAATTATGTAAATGGAAAAATAGTAAAACCATCACCTTTATATTACTATGAAGGCGATCAGGCTTTTTGTAAAGTAAAATGGTATTATCCTGCTTCTGTGGTGGGTAAGAGTTTGAAATTTAGAATTGAAGGTTCATGGTTTCGGAACTATGCTACAAGTGGCAGTAAGGCACACGATGTATTTACTGGCAATTATTATTATGAAAACGTTCTTAAAAATGTTGTGCCATTTACAGTGCCGGCCTATAATCCAAGTACATCTTTTTCATTAACTCCTAATACTGATGGTAAATACAAACTTACCTGGTCAGGAGCATCTGCCTATGTTTCAAATTTTGAACTCTATACTGATGCAACTTGTACAAACTTTGTTGGATCAGTAACTGGCACAACTGATACAGGAAGCGGATATGTAAAATTAGGAGATTTTAATGTAAAAAATACATATTATATAAAACAACTCTATACAACACCTTCATCCGTGGCTGGTTTTTCTTTTACGTACGAAAAGAAATTTGCAACGGCGATAAGTCATGCTGGTTATAAATATCCCGAAAGCGTAAATATTACTCCTAAACTTAATGACCAAAAAGTTGAAATTGGGATTACTGCCGGAAATACAAGTTCGACGCAGGCAATGAAGTATTATATTAAAAGAGATGGAACTTTATTAACTCCGAACGGCATAACTACAACTAATTATGTTGATGCAACCGTTAGCCCGTTAACTGATTATTCGTATACAGTTTACTCTGTACCCGATGCATGGACAGACAAAAGTATTGTGATACCTGAGTTAAGTAAAACCCTTACAACAACGACTAAACCAAAAGATATTACCTTTGCTAATTTCAAACTAGACCCGTTTAAAGGTAGTAATCCGTATATTAAGGTGTCATGGAATAATGATGAGTGGTATGCGGTTAATTCGATAAAACTCTATAAAAAAAATACAACAACTAACGAATGGGTTGATTTAGATATTCAAAATACAGCTACTTCCTATAATGATATAACTGATATTGTTGAGAATAAATATTATTCGTATAAATTGGAAGTAAATCAGTGGGGTAAAATATCAAACAAATTTGATAGTGCTATTGTGATTGATAAGGTCGCTTTTACTAAAATTGCAGCTACAAAAAATACCTTTGGTGATCGTATAAACTTGCAATGGACTATTGATAAATTAAATCTATGCGATAGATTTGAAATTTACCGTTCATTTGCAATGTCTGATGGAAATGGAAATGAATCATGGTCGAATGAGGTGCTGGTAAATCAATTTACAGCGCAGACATTGGTTAACAACTGGGATGATAGAGATGCTGCACCCGGTGTGCTTTACAAATACAAGATATTTGCCATAAAGAAAACAACAGCCTTAGGAGACATCAAAGTTGATGCTTCCGACATTGGTTTCCGCATGCCGGTAGGAGTTGTTACAGGAAGAATAACTTATGGATCAGGAACTGCTGTTCAAGGCACATCTTTATATGTAAGCAGTTCAGGCGAAGGTGGTGATATGCTTTACAAAAGTTTGAAATTTAGCGGAGATGCAGTGCAGGGAGGAAAGGTAAACCTTACGAAAGCCAAACACGGATGTATAGCCGACAAAGGGTTCACATTCCAAGCCTGGTTAGAACCGCTCAATCGGCAAGCAATATCATCAACTGTTTTCGAGGTGAATGGGGAGTATTCAATTCGAATGAATAGTGATAATATTCTTGTTTTGATGGGAAATACACTTCAACAGGTATTATCCTATAAACTAGAATCAACCATCGCAGAGAACTCATATTTTCACCTTGGAGTAGCGTACGGTTCAGATAAGAAATTGAAAATATTTATCAATGGAGTTGCAAAAGATTCTGTAGTGCTCACAGATACTTATACTTGTTCCTTCAGCGAAACTACTAAATGTGTGTTGGCAAATAATACAACAGAAATCATCGAAAACCGCCTTCCATTCAACGGTAATATTGATGATGTGCGATTATGGAACAGAGGTATAACAAATTTTGAAGCAGCTGATAATTATAACCGTTACCTAGGTGGTAGTGAAGTTGGGTTAATAGGATACTGGCCAATGGATGAAGGAATAGGAACTTATGCTTTCGATTGTTCAAAGACCGATAAAGTTTTCAACGAAAGCCATATAACAGACATTAAAAAGGCATCATCCGAAAGTGTAGTTCCCAAAAAAGAACAACTTTCGATAAAAGGAGTGACTGATGCCAGTGGTAATTATATTATACGCGGTATTCCATTTACAGGGGATGGTTCAACATATTCCATTACGCCGATTATGGGAACGCATAAATTTGAGCCTAAACAACAATTGCGTTATATCTCTCCATCGAGTTTGGTACATAACGGTACTGATTTTGTCGACAAATCAGCATTCCCTGTGACAGTAACTGTAAAATATGAAAATACTGAATATCCTGTCGAAGGAGTTTCTTTTGCTATCGATGATAATCCTGTTTCAAAAGAAAATAAGTTAGTAGTGACCAACGAAAACGGAAAGGCTGAAATTGATATTCCAATCGGGGAACATTATATCAAAGCTACTTTGACCGGTCATGGATTTAAAAATAACGGAAGATTCCCGAGCATTGGCAAAGTTATAGTGGACGAAAGCATACAGCCCATAAATTTCACAGACACCACCTTAGTAAGTGTGACAGGCCGTGTAGCCGGTGGACTGATTGAAAATGCTAAATCAGTTGGATTTAACAAAGGCAAAGCTAATATTGGTGCTGCAACAATAGTCATAAATCCTTCACTTTATAGCAATTTGTCACTCAATAATATTGGTGCTGAAAACTCAAAACGCATTTTAAACAGTGATGACAAAGGCAAAATCAATAGTGTCGCCACTATTGTAAAAGGAGAAAGTAACATCTTTATTAAAACAGATTCAATTACAGGTGAGTATTTTGTAAAATTACCACCTATAAAGGAATGGACTGTAAGTAATGTTACCATTTATCCGAAAAATCAGTCGCAAACCTTATCCGATAAACTTTATAATAAAACAATCCAAATAAATCCACTGATTTCGGGTTGCGATACTCTAATCCAAAAGAACAAAGTCGATTCGTTCGAATATAACGTAAAACAAAACTTTATTCATCGTGTAGATCCAACTATTAAATTATCAGATCCTTTCGCAGTGTCAGGTGCTTATGGTGATTCTACATATATTATCAGAGATAAAGACGACCCCAAACGGAATGAGACGATAAAACTTTATACCATCAAAAATGGCGTAGCAAATTATGACTCCATAAAAACTCCTTCGGGAACCATACTTTCCCCTTTCAGAAAACCGGTGTTTACAATGGGTGAAGTTTATACTCTAAAAATTGAAGCTTATGAAGAGTATTTCGACAAAAACAGTGTCAGCGATAAAGTCCCTTTGTCAGGAGCCGCTATTACAGTTGAAAACGAAATGGGAAAACTGTTTCGAAGTGAATCAAAAACAGCTGCATCTGAACCTGTGCCGGTTCATGAAATGACATTAAATTCGAAAGGCTATACCTTTTATCGATTCCTTGCAGGATTCCCAAAATTCACATCCCCTACCGATGGATTAATCATGACTGTGAATATGGAATACAATAACGCGAAGTATGCATGGAGTGAAAATGGTAAATTCAGAGGTATTGTTCTTGGTTATGAGCCAATTGGGGGTTCTGATTTTGTTACAAAAGGACCAGGTCCGTTAATGCCTTTAGTGGTACTGCGTGACCCTCCGGGCACAAACAGTTATGCATATCTCGAAAAAGGGACAACCATCTCTTATTCGATGAGTTCTAAAACCAATTTGAATGGAGGATTCTCAAATAAAAATTCCCTTAAATTTGGATACAACCAAAGCATCGGACTTGGACTCGGATTTATGGTTATTACGGAAACAGAAACGGAAAATTCGATAAGCTTAGGGGCTGAAGGAGAATATTCCAGTTTCACCGGCACTTCTAATAGTAAATCGCTTACACTGACTGAAAAAGTACAAACTTCAAGTTCACCTGATTTTGTTGGTTCAAACGCAGATGTATATATAGGTACATCTACAAACGTTTTCTCAACTGATTGTAACTGGTTAGAAATTAGCAAAGAAGGAAGTTCATACCTGTTGAGTCAGAATGTGAAACCAACAACTAACATTGAAGCTGCTACGGAGTTTCGTTTCAGTCAGAATGAGATAATGACTGCACAAATACCAGCATGGCAGAAAAAAATAATTGATCTATTGTCAGTAGTTACTCCTGAAGAATACAATAGTCCGACAACTAAGAATCCGACAACTAACAGATACATTACTTTGGTAAAACCAACCTTGAAGGACTTTAGTCTCGATAAGTTAGCTTACAAAGTTGTTACCCCGTCGAATAATCAGAAAATTGGTAATCAGATTGATTCAATGGCAACACACATTAAAAACTGGCAAGGGCTAATCCTAAGGAATGAGGAATCGAAATATATTGCCAAAAATGATGCAAAAGCAAAAACGTATGAAAAAACAAATATTTCATTTGACGCAGGCGCAATTGTTGAACGGAGTTATAATTACACCACAACTACCGAAACGTCAAGTGGAAACAGCAACAATACACAAGCTGTAATTGGCACCAATTTTGGATTTGAAATAGCAGGAAATGGAGTAGATGTAGAAATTGAAGCAAAATTCGGTGGCGGTAAAGAATCAGAGTCAAACAGCAGTACCCAGTCAACAACAAGCTTTGGATTTGTGCTTTCTGATGATGATATTGACAATCGATTCTCAGTAAACGTATATAAAAACAAATTTCTTTCATCTGAACTTAAAGGATTGGAAAAAGACACTACAACTGCAGAATATGCCGATGCATCTATTGGTAGCTATATTTTTGAACTTGCAGCCGGTCAGACTTCCTGCCCATACGAAGGTGTTGATTCAACATTATTCTATAAAGGAAAAACAACCGACGGAAAATACAAAAGCAGCCCAACCGATCCTTTATTAATATTAGCCACAGGCTCACAGGCACTTGATGTTCCAAAAATGGACATTTTACCTGTAAAAGTGAAAACGGATGTTCCCAACGGCAAAGAGGCCAGTTTTACACTCAAACTCGAGAGTGGTTCAACAGGTTATAGTCCACGTCAGTACGTTTTATCAGTCGATGAAACCACAAACAAGGATGGAGCCATAATTTCGGTAGATGGAACACCTCTCACCGAAAACAGAACCTATTATGTTACTAAAGGAGAACCGCTTATGAAGACATTGACCGTTCGTCAATCGAAACTGGATGTGTTGGATTATGAAAACATCAAACTGAAATTCTCGTCGGCCTGCGACGATATTTCCGATACAAAAGACATTACGGTGAAATTTGTTCCGTCATGTAGCGATTTGGACTTAGTGATTGATTCGTTGACAATGAATACCACAACAGGAAATAGTGTTTTGCTAAAATTGAGAAACTTTAGCCAGGATTACACTAACTTTATGGGAATGAAGATACAATATAAACTGGAAGGTGAAAAAGACTGGAATCAAAAAATCCTTGCAAAGAAAGGTGTTAACTTTGGCTTAATTGTTCCCGACTCCATCATCCCTGAATTAAAAAGTTCGATGGATTACCGACTCAATTTCAAAGGGAAGGACGATGGTCGCTATCAGGTAAGAGCAATGACAATATGTTCCGACCCAAATTCTTCAACGCAAATCAATAACATAACCCCTGAATTTATTCTCGTAAAAGACATGGTTCAACCAACTTCAATGGGTACGCCATCACCTTCCAGCGGAATTCTTACTCCGGAAGATGAAATTGCGGTTACTTTCAATGAACCATTACAAACTAACAGAATGGTGGATACCGATTTCGAGGTGGAAGGAGTATTGAATGGTGCAACATTACAGCATTCCGAAGGACTTGCATTCGACGGAAACGCTACTTCACAGGCATTTACCGAATCGTCAATAAGTTTGCAAAAAACTTCTTTTGCAATAGAAGGCTGGGTACAAACGGGTGAGGGAACCGAAATGGGTAATGTATTCTCGATTGGTGAAGGAGCTGATAAACTGACTCTTAAAATGAATAAAACAGCTATTGCTTTGTATGTAAACGATGTTCAGGTAGGAGCTACTGAAAGCATAACCCCAAAATCAGACTGGCAATATGTATCTTTGAATTACGATGCTTATACTCAACTTATAAAAGTTTTCGTGTTGAATTCAGATGAAAACCAGGTTAAATTAGTGAACACACTAAAAGAAGCAGTCAATCCTTCCGGACGATTGCAGGTTGGCTCAGGGTTTAATGGTAAAATTCATCAAATAGCCATTTGGAATGTAAATCGGTCAATAACTGATTTAAACGATATGAATTATACCAAATCAGGAACTGAGAATAACATAGTTGGATATTGGCCAATGGACGAAGCCAATGGTAAAATGGCAGCCGATAAAGTTCGCAGCCGAAATATGATTGTGAACAGCGCATGGTTTGTTGAACCTAATGGCAAATCGGGAGAATTCAACGGAATTGATAATTCTGTAGTGATAAATACTGCCACTATTCCATTGACAGTCAATGATAACTTTAGTGTAGAATTCTGGTTTTTAGGTAAAACACAGATAAATAGCACCATATTCTCATGCGGCAAAGGCAAAGGAGATATCATATCGGACGAAAAGATGTCTATTGGGCTTGATGATGCAGGCGCTCTAAGCTTGTTTGCAAAAGATATAAGTTATGTAATTCCTAATGTAACTGTACTCGATGGAAACTGGCATCATTTTGCTATGAGCGTGTCGCGTGTTGCTAATGCGAATATTTATATCGATGGTCAGCAAAGACTTCAGGTGCCTTCAGCAAAAATTAGCGGATTAGCAAGTGATAAAATGACTATTGGATCGAGAAGCTATTATGAAAGCATAATTGTAGATGGTATAACCGACTTAAAATTCAAACAAGATCAATTCTTTAAAGGTAATATTGATGAAGTACGTATATGGAAAACAGCTCTTACTTCAGAAAATATAAGGTTAGATATGCGTTCAAAACTCAACAAAACAACAACAGGGCTTATCGCTTACTATCCTTTCGAAAAAGAAGTCAATGCCAATGGCAAGTTAGTTGAACCTTCTCTTGATGATGCTTCAGGGAAGACATTAACCCCTGGAGTGTCTAATGATTTGATTTTTAGCGATTATACTCCTGGAATTAAAATGTGCAGACAGAAAGTTAAAGTTAATTTCAACTATACTGCCAGTGAAAATAAGATTATATTCAATATTAACGAACCATTGAAGAAAATCGAAAATTGTATATTGGAGTTTGCAATTAAAAAAGTGCTCGATAAGAACGGAAATGCACTATCATCTTTCATTAAATGGACAGCATTTGTGAACAACAATCGATTAAATTGGGAAACCGAATCTGTCGCAATTACAAAACAGGTACTCGATCCATCCAGTTTTACGGCTGTAATCATAAATAAATCAGGAAAATACGAAAACTTTGTAGTTGACGGTTTGCCAAGCTGGCTATCAGTCAATAAATCTTCGGGTAGATTAAATCCGCTTGAAAAAGCTGAACTCACATTTACTGTTGATAATTCTATTAATGTGGGATCATACGAAAGTAGGATTACACTTACAGGAAACAATGGAATACAGGAAATGTTACCTGTTGCAATCAAAGTTACCGGACCTCGTCCAAACTGGACTGTGAATCCGCATGACTATGAATCGTCGATGAATGTTACCGGACAAATTCAGCTTGAAGGCGTTTATCAGGAAGATACTGAAGATATTCTTGCTGCATTTATTGGTAATCGTTGTATAGGATTAGCTCAACCAACGTTCAACAAAACGCTCAACTGTTACAACGTGTATATGGATATCTATGGTAACACCGAAGATACCGGACTTCCGGTGACATTCAGTTTATGGGATGCGGGTACAGGACGTATTTATCCTGGTGTAGATGTAGTGAATGGTGCAATTCAATTTGTTTCAGGCTCAATACTTGGAAGTGTAAAAGTGCCAAAAATATTCAATGCAACTGATAAAATAGAGCAACAATTGAATATTAAAAAAGGTTGGAACTGGATTTCCACCAACGTTGTTAATACTGCTCCTGCCCTATTGGAACAAATGAAAACGGGTTTGGAAGCCGATGGTTTAATTATTAAATCAAAATCAAACGGATATATTGAATACACTGCGGGGACATGGGATGGAGTTCTTGATGTTCTCTACCAGAAATCGATGTATTTGCTTAAATCTGCTCAACCAAAAACATTGAAAATTGTAGGAGCCACAGCAAAATCTGTCAATTATCCGGTAAGCCTCAGTCCGAACTGGAACTGGATTGGCTATGTTCCGCAATTTGTTGCACCTGTAAAAGAAGCATTGAGTGGACTTACAGTCAACGAAGGAGATCAAATCAAAGGTCAGATTGGTTTTGCAACTTATTCGGATGGAATTTGGAATGGTAGTTTAGAATATATGGTGCCTGGCTTAGGTTATATGTATTTTTCGACAAATTCCGCTGTAAAAACATTTTATTATCCAAGTCAGTACATCTCTCAATCAAAAGTGAGAGCTGTAAACAATACAGCAAATATGAAATGGTCTTATGCTGAAAACGATTATCAGTCAAGTATGACAGTGACATCCGTTGTACAACTCGATGGCCTGGAGGTTGCAAATACAAGTTTACAGGTTGGCGTGTTTATCGACGATGTGTGTCGCGGAACAATGGAGTTGATGTATAGTGTTTCAAAAAACAGGTATTTTGCTTATATGTCAGTTTGGGGTAATGCCTCTGATTTAAATAAGAAAATTACATTTAAATGTTTTGATCCCACTACAGGAATAGAATTGACTGCGGCTGATAAATCGCTCGGTTTTGTTCCCGATAATATTGTTGGTTCTACAGCAGCTCCTTATGTAATTGGTTTTAATTCTACTCTGACAAATAATCAGGAAATATTGTTAGGGCAACATGCAATTTATCCGAATCCTGTTGTAAACACTCTTTATTTCAACTACAATCCAGGTGATATTGAATTGTTCGAAATTGTTGACTGTACAGGAAGTGTATTATACTTCAGCAGTACTATGAATAAAAACTCACTGAATGTGGATGGTTTAATTCCTGGTATTTATACCTTGCGTTTAACTTACAAAGGTGAGAATTATAGCCATCGATTTATTAAAAAATAATTTAACTATTTAATTTGTCTTGTTTGAAGAGACTGTCTGTGAATTCAGACGGTCTCTTTTTTCTGATATGAAAAAATTAGCGGATTTAATTGGGATGACTTGCTTGAAGAAGTTTAGTGTTTCTGCTCTTTTATTATAAGTCAAACCGTTTTGGAAGTGCTGGGGTAGGAGAAGGAGCTGAAGACAACAAAACCAGCGAAGACGAACGTAATGAAAAAAAGGATTCCCTGTAAGCACATTGGCTTACAGAGGATCTTTTTTTAAATGTCCTTCGTTGGAAGTTTACAGGTGCAGATACACGGTCTTCGATGATTTGCTTCCGTCAGCCCGTTTGGCAAAAACGTAAATGCCAAGGATGTCGGCTGTGTTTACATTCGGCTAATTTTGAAGGTTTCAGCCTGCAACAAAATGACTGGACAGGCTGCCGGCTTTTGCGTCATCGTTGCGTTACAGCTTTAGCTGATTCGCCTGAAGCGAAAAACAATCAGACTCCGGCCAAAACCCTCACCATCGATCCTAAGGGAAAAATCAGCCAGAAAATCGAAGGAGCAGTTTACTTTTTATGCTCCTATCCTAATTATCCAAAATATGTAAGTGGACTTGTCTATCAGGCATCAACCTACATAGGTGCCAAAAATAAGCATAAAAGGTAAATTGATGACATGTTCAACAATTGGCTTAGTCAGCTTGTTAAGTAAAGCAGGGCAAAGTTTGCCATTCTTTTTTTTATAACTGTTTAATTCGAATAAATATGAAATCAAAAAGTTTTGTAATCATCGCGGTACTGCTTCTCAACGGTTTGGCAACCTTTGCACAAAGTCCTGTAGTAGCTGCACCCGATCCGGATGCCTTATTTACAAGTAGCGACGAAAAACTTCACCGCAACAAACAAGCTGCTTATCACATTGTAAAAGACCTGCTGGAGTGTAATCACTGGGATCAGGCTTACAAATACATCGACAAGGGCTATATTCAACACAACCCCAATGCTGCCGATGGCCTCGATGCGGTGGTGAAGTTCTTTGTGGATATTATTAAAGTGAAGCCAACGCCCATTCCTGAAAAAATGAAAACAAAAGTGGTCTCCGTTGTTGCCGAAGGCGATTTGGTGACCGTGGCTTTCGTCAAGGAAGAGAAACATGCACGAACAGGAGAAAAATACACCACTACCTGGTTTGACCAATGGCGATTTGTTGATGGTAAAGCCATCGAACATTGGGATGGTGCTTTGAAAATGTAATTTCTGCTATTAATAACACAAAAAAGACGAGTATATGCCCGTCTTTTTTGTGTTATGGATAAATGAATAAATGGCCTCCGGCCTCCCGCCAAGTGGGATAAATTGCGACCCATCCTATTCAATTCTTCCTATCAATTGCCTCCTGCTTTAGCTGGAGGAGGAAAGATAATATCAATTCCCATTTATTGGCTGTAGCCAAAGGTTTAATTATCAAATTATGGGGTTTTAATATGAAAAACAGGAGCTTCCTTTTTAATCACAACGTAAGCAGAGCAGTACGCTGAACTCATCGCATTATTCTAATACATTCTACTTAAACGAAGAGAGTTATTTGTTTTTAGTGAGGATTACAAATCTACGCTAACCGGGGGAGGAACTACATGTATATGTTTCGCGGCGTGTATTGGGTGATTTTTATATTCGGCAATTTACTGCCTTTACTGATCACATTCTGAATAAACTCATTGCATTGTTCATCTGTCATGATTTTCTTTACAAAAGCTTCATACAAAAAATCCATCGTTGTAATATACTGAATATTGTTTTTATCGCAATACCCTGTAATTTCAGAGATATTACTACTGGCAATTACATCCTGATGATGCTTGCAGTAAGCCAGGCACAGACTTTCGCCATACCCCATGCGCGCATTTAAGCCGGAAAACTCCATCATCATTTCATAATCGGGTTTCCATTCCAGTATTTCAATTCGTCCAGCGAATACAGTTCTGTATTTATCCACATAGTTTTTTACGTCGCCTTTTATTTCGGATTTATACAACTCATCGATAATAGCAAGTTGGTAGCCCGGGTAAATAGAGGCTAATTGATGAAAGTACCCACTTTTTGTAAAATGAATCAATACATCGGCATCCAATATGATTTTCACCTTACTCATCGGCCGGTATCGATGCGGGTTCAATATTTATTTTACGCAATAACTCGTTGTAGTGCGATTCAGAGATTTTGTTTTCATCAAAAAGTTTGTTGGCAATAATGGCATAATCTCCAATTACTTCGCCCTCATTACCTGCTTCGTATAAAGCAGTGGGGAAACCTAAAAGACGGGCGGCATGTTTAATTTTAATTTCAGCCAATTCATTATAAGCGCTCTCCCTGATAAATCCCAGGTTGAACAGGCGGAGTATCAGTGCAGAGTGAGATACCCGATAATAATTCTCTAATGCCAGGAGCGTGCCTACAGAAATCCGACCTTGAGTCAATTCATCTGATGGAATCATTTTTAAAAGTCCAACCTCAGGCATCAGCAATTCTGCAGCAAAAAGGTCTGCTCTCCACTCATCCTGATCTTTTGAATTACTGTTACCGGGGTTGCACAGGTGAGGCTTTAATTCATTCTGAAAATAAAGATGATAAAGTTCATGAGCAATGGTAAAATGCTGCTTACCTCTGGGGTGTCGGGAGTTGACAAGGATAAACATACCTTCTCCTTCTTTTTTCAGACACATACCCGAGAACCTATCAGGCAAAGTTCTGTAAACTGTAAGAATTTTCAATTTAAACAGAAGAGTCTTACAATTTATCGGTTCGATTTCGCTTATCGCATTCCGGGTGCGGAAATCATAAGCATTCAACTTTATTTCGGAAGGTACAGCAATTGGTTTCATCAAATATACGATTTCATTTTCAGGTAACTGCGCACAATATCTTTAAAATCTGATATGGCTTCGATACTCTCTACATCCTGCTCTTTCAGCCTGAATGCACATACTAAATCACTGTTGATTTTGGCTTCATCGGTTTCAAAAAGAATAGACATGGCAATACCATACAGACTGCAGATTTTTTTCGTTAACTCAAAAGGCATTTCCCTTTCGCCCAATTCGTAATTGGCATAAGCACCTCTGTCGATGCCTAAAAAAGTAGCAACTTCCTGCTGAGTGTAGTCTGAGGCAATCCTGAATTTCTTAAGATTAGCTCCAACAACTTTTTTCATACATAATAGTTTTTTTATTGTTCGTCTTAGGAAACTTGCATTAAACATGTTTTATAGATTTAAAACACTGCATTAATGTAAATTTCATGTGTAATAACTGATTATAACAGTTCCTTAGATAGCATCATTAAAGTGTTGCAAAATTAATACTATATTTCAAATTACCAACTATATTGCAACATTTATTTAATAAACACATCGGCAATAATAAAGTTCAGACAACGGATAAAAAATACTTATATTCAGGATATAATACACGAAAAATAACTTTACAGTAGCATTATATTTCCAAATAAAACCAATCACTCATAAGAATATTAAATCAACAACACACAAAAGTGCGTCGGCCATTCTCTCTTTATTTCGCTTGCTAATGCGGGCGCAAAACTGCTAAATGCACGTCAGCCAGCCTGTGAACATAGTGTGTTAGGCACAGTGATTTTATTGTCCAAGTTTTTTTCTATCGAGTCGTTCTCTAGCTTCGATTAAAGATTTGTGTAGTTTCATTTCCAATATTTTTCTCGGGAGTAAGTCAGTCCAATATTCTGCTACCATTATTCCATCTTTGTGCATTTCAAGTAATTCAATTTGTTCTCTGCTTGTCTCAGCACACAAAATAAGCCCTATTGGTGATTCTTCGCCTTCTTGTTTTTCATATTTGTCTAACCATTTCAAATACAGCTCCATCTGTCCTTTGTATTTAGCTTTGAACTTGTCAATCTTTAATTCAATGGCTACTAATCTTTTCAGTTTTCTATGGTAGAAAAGTAAGTCCAGATAATAGTCGTCACCATCAATTATCATTCGTTTTTGTCTTTCGACAAATGTGAAACCATTTCCGAGTTCAAGGAGAAATGATTCAAGTTCTCTTAATATGGAGGATTCTAAATCATTTTCTAAAAATCCATTCTTCAATTCAAGAAAATCGAGTAAATATGGGTCTTTAAAAATGTTTGTCGAAATTGTTGAACTGTTATACAATTGAATATTTGCATGTTCTGTCCTTTCGTACAACTTTTTATCAATTTGTTTTCTTAATTCTCGAACTCCCCAACTACTTTCAGCCGAAATCTTTCCATAGAAATCTCTGGCTTCAATGTCTTTGATTGGGATAAGAATCAGAAAATGAGACCAAGACAAAACTCGTGACAGTGTAACGACTTTTTCTAAATCAGAAAATAGTTCTGCAAATTGAATCATACGTCTCAAATTTCTCTCTTCGTAGTTATTTCCAAACCTTTCAAGCAATTCACGTGACAGTGTAACGACAATTTGTTTTCCGTAATCTGCTCTTTTGTTTTGTAGTGTTTGCGTTAAAACTCGTTTTCCGACGTGCCAAAAAAGGATTGTCATGGAGCTATTCGCATAAGATACAACATTTGATTTTGTCTTTTCAATAAGGGAAATCAAGTCTGATAGAAGTTCTTGATATTCTGATTTTTGTAGATTCATATTTTCAATTCTTTGTCTTGGGAAGTTTATTTCACAAAGATACAATTTTCAGTTTAAAACCCTCTTTTTTTATTTTTTTACCCTTGACGCTAACAGCCAACCTGTGACCTAAGAGCGTGTGTTGAACTAAATTAGCTTCGCTGATCTTCGATTCCCTTCGGGAAGGGCTTTAATTAGCACAGTATCTTTTTTTTTCTATAAATTTCATCTATATTTGTGCCAACAAACCAACCATTCTCACGTCACTTCTGCTTATAAAGTGTAAAAAAGTGCCGCTTTCTCCATAGGAAACATTTTTATTCTTCACGCTCGTTAAATCAACCCTCTGCAAGCGGGAATTGAAAATCAGCGAAGCTAATACGGTTCAACCCACGCTTCCTTGCTGGGTCGTCCCGACCGCAGGAAGCATAAGTATTATGGCCAGTAATATTGTTTGTTCAAAATCGTTTTGATAATTATGTTAGATTTACATCCTGATTATATTTGATTATTTAAAATTTGGGAATTTCTAAATATTCAAAAACATTTTTTAGAGTAGTACGTTATACTAATAACAAAAGTAATAAAATTAATTATTAAGCACTTAATAAATAGTTTCCAGATAATTTTTTTTATTGAAATAATAGATGTACTTTTGTACTCCGTTTGGCGATTAATAGTCCCAGAAATAAAAAAATGACAACATGAACACAATTTTAGAACAGATTACTAAGTATTTTGAAACTCGTTCAAATGAACAGATTTTAAAAGACTGGAAGTCGCTAGAGAAGTATTCTAATGTGGGTATTCCTGCTAGCGAGTTCCTAGAGGTTGCAAATCAGGTTAAATCAATCGATGAATTGATTTTTAAATGGCAAAATGAACAAAATATTAAAAATAAAATTGAAAGTCCAACATTTATGTTGGACTTTTTTTTATTTTTGCATAAAATAAAAAACACAGATTATGAACAAAGCTGCTTTTTCTCTTGATAATTATTTTTTCAAAAAAACTCTGATTGATTTATCTCTAAATAAATCAGACGAGTTTGGTATTGATTTTCAACCAAGCGGAGAGTTTAATGAAGAGAATTCTACTTATGAGTTGTTTTTTACATTTAAGGCTAAAAACAAAGACGAGAAAAAGCCATTTATCCAGATTGACTGTGTTTCTCAATTTCAATTTTCTGAATCTTTAAAATTAGAAGAAATACCTCCATACTTTTATGTAAACAGTATTGCTATTATATTTCCATATGTGAGAGCATTTATTAGTACAGTAACATTACAATCCAACATTCCTCCTATAGTACTACCAACAATGAATTTGACTGAATTAGCAGCTCCATTGAAGAAAAATACTAAATTGAAAGTTGGTGGAAACTAAGACTCTTTTTCAAACGCTTGCTGATAGAGGAAATCCAATCGAAATCGAAATGGATGGTCCTTTCTCGTGCGATTGGCAAAATACATGGTTAGGGGAAGGTTACTATTTATGGGATTCTTTCATAAATAACGCCCATTGGTGGGGTAAGATTTGGCACAAAAAAGGATATATTATAGCTTCTGGAATATGTGATTATGATTATGATAAATGTTTTGATTTGTATGGCAACATGGAACATTTATCAACTTTTGGTGAAGTTTATGAGTTGTTAAAAACTAAGAAGTATTATGGAGACCAAACAATAACAGTTGCTTTAGTTATTGAATTTATTAAGAAAACTACTGAATTTCAGTTTGAAGCAATTAGGGCATATGGAATTGATTCAATTAATAAAACTCCAATCTCAAATAAACCATTTTTGTTTAGGCTTCCTTTTGAAACTCGTTTAGATGCGTACCTTGATTTTAAACCCGCACTACAAGTCTGTTTACTCAAAAGAAATTCTTTAAATTTCAGAGATTTTAAGGTCGTTTTCCCTGATATATATATAACTAACTATACATTTTAGGTTAATAGTAATATGGTTTTTATGTATTAATCTCGATAAATTTCAACTCGATAAAATGTTGGTATTTATCCGTTTGTATTACGTCCGTTGTGTTTTTTTTCTTTTTTTATTATTCTGACTAACGACCATATAAGTGTTTGATTTTCAATAGCCATGCTTTTTTTGTCGTTAGCTTCGTAACTCAATGAGTTTTTTATTTCCCGGATTGGCCATAACGACCGAGGCTATGGACATTGGCGGTTTGCGGGAGCATTCGCTGTCGTGAAACGACAAAGTGAATGCGGGCGCAAAACCTGCTAAATGCACGTCAGCCAGCCTGTGACCATAGAGCGTGTGTTAGCGGCTGGGGTTTGTCTTAGGAAAATTTGTCGTTATAATTGTTCAATAATAATCAAATTCTTTCGGAATGCTATTCGTTCAGAGTCCCTTTATCTTTGTTTGTATTTAGATTCTCATTTGTAACTCTTTTGGGTATTACCACTTTCTTTTCAGTTTGACTTTCAATACCAACCTGAGCTCTTTTTCTTTCGATTGGTTTTTCTACTTGTTGTTTTTTGGGTTCATTACTTTGTTCTGTTTTAGCCATGACATTAAATTTGAATATTGTTATTATAAATATATATGTTATTACAGAAATTGATATAATCTTTATGAGTTTTGACAATACTTTCTTCTTTGATTCGTAGTGCGAATAATTCTGTTCTAAAGATTCCTCTAAACTTTTTAGATATTCTACATTTGTTTTTGTCTCAATTTTTGTTTTATATTCCTCGTCAGTAAGATTTGAATTCGAAGAAGAGTTCCTTTCTTCTATTTCCATTATTTGACTGTAAACAACTGAATAAACATCTTTTGGTAAAAGGTCGTTTGAAAATGGTTTCAGATATATTATTTTAAAAAACAAATAGAAACTATAAGAGAATAGAGCCACATGTACCGTTAATAATACACCTAGTAGATATATCATTTGCGGGTTTTTTAGACTAAAAAAATACTCAAAAATGTCAAAAGAATATACTCCAATCAATGCAACGTATCCTAAGAATAATGGGTAATAGTTTTCGATTTTTTTATACGAGTCTAAGATTTCTCTTAATCTTTTCCTGTTTTCTTCAATTTTCCCTTCTAAGGTAAAGAATTCTTTCATGTTGAAATTATAATTTATTGGTTGTTTCTGCTTTGGTTGAAATCTGTCTTTTAACCACTTTCCCCACGTTTTCCGTTTCTCGTTTGGGGTAGAGTTTTCTTCATTTTTATTTTTTTACCCTTGCCCCTAACAATTTATATCGTCACCTAGGTGACCTTATATAAACTTTAGTTTTGGATTTTTATATAGGTAATTGATTATTAATTAGATTTTTGTGATGTTGACGTGCATTCAACCTAGGTACTCTTATATATTTTAACCTTTTCATTATATATTTCATTTCATTACTGTCCCATTAAAATCTAAAGAAGTTCTTTGAAATATTTGAAATTTAGTTAGTTCCAAGGGTTTTTCGAGCGCGACGATTTCAATATATAATTTTGCAGTCAAATAAATAGACTGCAATGAATAAAGAGAAATATGTGTTTGCTGAATTGATATCATTTCTGCATTATATGGAAAATCAACACGAATACGTGCTACACGGCAATGTGTGATTTTCGTGGCATTCATAGCTACAACCTGATTAACAGCTCCAAAGATAAACACTATTTTCTTAACAACCAATAAAGTAAATAAAAAAGAGACAGCTTCCCATTTATTAGAATCTGTCCTTTTTCTGTTCGCTAAAATCCGGTGGCATTACTGAGCTACTTCGGGTTCTTCGGGTTTCGATGCACGTTTGTAGATCACCGTTGCGGCTGCTTTGTACTTGGCGTAAAACGCGGGGGCTTTGCGCTGAAACTGGGTGGACAATCGGTCGAGCGTGCCTTTTTTCAGTGTGGCGGCTTCTTCAAAGAGGGCGTCGAGCCGTTGTGTGTGGCTCGAGCGGTCGATAATGGCTTCGCGTGGATGAGTAAGTTCTTCGTTGCCCTGCGTGTAAAGCTCGTTGAATTCCGTTATTTCTTCGGGGGTAATGCCCTGGTTAGCCATGATTTCCGTTCCCAGTTTTTGGGCTTCTCCGCGCACTACACCTGCGGCATCCAGCAGTTCGGCAGCGTTCATGCGGTCGAGCGCCGAAATTTTGAAATTGCATTTGGCCGCCAGTTCCATGTTTTTTTGATCGCTGGCATAAGCGTGTATGGCTCCGGAAATGTCGAGGGTGTAACCCCGCAGTTGATCTAAAAGCATGTTCTTGTTTTGAGCTACCCCGGTAATGTCTTTGGATTGCTGAATGGCAAGAGCATCCATTTCGTTAACGATAATTTCGAGCCGGCTAATGCCTGCTGCAAATCGTGGAATAAGATTCATGCTTGCTGCATCGTTTTTGGCTTCTACAACAATTAGTTTGTAGGAAGCTTTTTTGGCATTTTGGTAATCATTCATATTAAAATCAGATTTAAATTGTAAAACTTGTCACAAATATATAGGATGTGTTTTGGATGAACAAGTAAAATATAAAATATCTTTATCCGCTGAAATATAATATTTTATATAGTGTGCTACAGGTAGTTGTAGGAGGTATTTAGTGAATGCTGATAATGCGTAAATATTGAAGTTTTGTACTGAAACTATTGAGACGCATGGTGCAACTGTCGAGACGCGTAGTGCAACTGTTGAGACGCGTAGTGCAACTGTCGGGAAGCATGGTGCAATTGTCGGGAAGCATGGTGCAATTGTTGAGCGGCGTAGTGCAATTGTTGAGCTGAGTGCTGCAATTTTCGAGCGGGGCAATGCAATTATCGAGACGCATAGTGCAATTGTTGAGCGGCATGGTGCAGTTGTCGGGCGGGATAATGCAACTTTTGAGAAGCATGGTGTAACTGTCGAGAAGCCTCCGTAGAAAGTTTTAGACTTTTGCAGGGTGATGACAACAAAAAAGTCTGCCGGAATACTTCCCGACAGACCTTCTATTTTGATTTATATTTGTCCGGTTTTATTCGGCGGCCAGTACTACTTTGTATGTTTTTACTATGCCTTTGTAATCGCATTTCACTACGGCTGTTCCTGTTTTAGAGGCAGCTTGTGTGATAGAAATCTTCACTGCAGGACTGCTTGCCGAAGCAGTGATAGCAGGTGTAGCGCTAACTGTTGCAGGTACTTTATAAGTAGTTTCGTAAATATCGAAACCAATAATACCGTTAGCATTGGTAGAGCGTACAGGTATAGACGGTACTGTTATATCCTGACCGTTCACTTTGATGCTTACTGTAGGTACAACCGGCATTTCGATTTTCTTCTTTGCCGAGCTGAAACCAATTCCGGCCAGGTCGAACAAACCTTCTGCTTCGTCGCCTTCTGCTACCAGATAGATAGCATGTTTCTTATCCAGTTTGTCCACTATAGCCGATACATCCAAAGTGAATTTAGTAGCTTTCTGCGCTGCATTGGCAGGTATGGTGATTACGCCGAGTTTTTTACCTTTCCAGGTAGCGTTGTCCCACGGACCATCCAACCATACATTTACTTTAAACGCGTTTTTGGTTTTAGGAGTGATAAACAGGTTAAATACGGTTTTGTTACCCGGTTTTGTTCCTTCGAAAGCTTTCAGTCCTTTGGTGTCTTTGGCAAGTCCGCCAAAACCAAAGTATTTGTACCCGATAACGTCTTTGCTTTTTACAGAAGTAATAGCCATGTGGTTATCCCAGATATCCCATGAATCCTGCTGACTGCCAAGGTTAGATAAATAGCAGGCATATCCTGCTGAATAATACTGATAAGGATCGAGTCCGAAGATATGGAAACCTTCCGAAGCTACTTCCGCACCTTTATATTCTTTTCCCTGACTGTCCTTAGCTGTCCAGATTTTGTCGGCGGCATAAGGGTCGTATCCTGTGATAACTACTTTACCACCATCGGCTACCGATTTCTCGTCCCACTGAACAGTGATAGGTGCTACCATTGGCTGGCGTGCAAATCCGAAACCTCTTGGAGCACGGTGATAGAATACATACCACTGGTCGTTGATTTGTTGGATGCTACCATGTGTGTTGTGCCCCGAATAAGTAGTCTGGAGCGCACTTCCATCTTCGTTGGGCACTACTGCACGCGAGTCAACCAACACACCGCCGCTTTTCCATGGTCCCAGCGGAGTGTCGCCGTAAGTATAGCGCAAAGCTGAGTTGGTGCTGCTCAGTCCGTATTCAGGGCCCGAGTATCCGCTGTAAACCCATACGAATTTATTCCCCACCTGACGGATGGAAGCAGCTTCGAAAAAGTTGTACGAACCTAAATCTTCACCGGGAAACAAAGCCGGATATTCAGTTCCTTTCGGATCTCTTACCACGCCGTATCTTAAACTGGCAGGAATAAAGTAAGGAATAATTTCAGTGCCCGGACGTACAGAATACATGGTGTTTTGATCGAGTTGGGCAGCTGATGAGCGTTGGAATCCCCAGAAACCATAAGCCCTGAATCCGATGTTATAATCAGGATCGTTAGGATTGGTGATGTTTTCCACATAAACAGAAGGGTCGAATCCGAAAATACTTCCCGGTATGGTTTTCGTTCCATCTTCATTCATGTTGATGGGTTTAAAAGGTCCGGTAGGACGATTGCCTTTACATACCATGGCTTCTCTGTTACGTCCGCGGCTATGTGGATAGAGATAATATTCTTTTTTTCCGTCTTTACGTTTTATTTCAACCAAATCGGGAGCATACATTACATCCCATTGTCCTTCGATAGGATAAGTAAAGATAGGACCTTCGTCACGCCAGTTGGTAAGGTCTTCCTGTGGTGCCGACCATGCACGTATGTCCGGTCCGCAATAACTTCCAAAACGTACATCGTGCGATCCGATAATATATACACGGTATTTTCCCGGATGATCAGGATCTTCAAAAACACGGGGCTCGCCATCGGGCAAATGTTCCCACAATGGCAGGTAAGGGTTTCCTCCAACACGATGAACAAACTGTGTCGGGCTCGATGCTTTCTTGCCGGTTTGCGCTTTTGCCGGAGTGCCGGCAGGCAACAACATAGCTGCAAATAATAGCATGACTAATGGTTTTTTCGAAATAAAATTGTTTTTCATTTTTTGATGATTTGTATAACTAAATATAAGATTTTCATTAGACGATCAGCGTTTCAGGTACTTTTTGCCGTTTTGGATATAAAGGCCTGCAGGAAGTGACTCGAAATCTTTGCCTACGTAGCGTCCATAAATATCGTGAATGGGGGATGCATCCGGCTTGTTGGAATCGTCACCGATAACGTCAATACCTGTTGGGTTTTGGGGTGCTCCCAGACCGCGTGCAAATCCGGCATAGGTATGCTTGCGGTACCAGTCCAGTGTCCACAGTCCTACAGGCGTGTCTGCACGCCATCCGCTGTTCGATGGAGCATCGGTGGCACACCACTGGCAGATAGCCCACTGTTGATTGGCTGGAATAATCTCGAGGTATTTCTTCACAATCCATTCGTAAAGCCCTGCCATGCGCTGATGCATTTCTTCTGTCACATTGGCTGTGGTCACGTCATTACCATTGGCATCTACCATACCCATATCCAGTTCACTGATACGAACCAGTTTGCCGGTAGCCGCCATAAGTCTGAAGCTGTTCTCTATAGCATTCTTCTTGCTGCTTTGGGTAGCGTCGTTCATATAGCACGATATGTGCATCTGAGAGCCGATACCATCTATTTTTGTTACTCCGTCGGCTTCCCAACGTTCTATCCACTTAATAAGCGATTTCAGTTTGCCGTTGCCGTCCCAGTCACTTTCCAGGTTGTAGTCATTCACAAACAGCTTCAGTTTTCCATCGTCACCACCTTTCGAAGCCATTGAATTGGCATAATGCAGACGAGCCAGACGCACTGCCTGACGTGTATATTCCAGGTCACCCATGTAATCCTGCCAGAAGAAATTGCTGTCGTCGCCATTGGCATGCTGCAGGTCGTACACACCATCTCCGTTCGAATCGCCTCCTGAGATCGCTTCGTTCACCACATCCCAGGCTTTTACGTTACCAGCGCAAGCAGTCATCATACCGCCAATCCAACGGTCCATGGCATAAACCAGCGTGTCATGCCTGGCTTTATCGGATAATGGAACGCTCTGAGGTAGTTGAACGTACAGGTAGTCCTTCTTGATGATGGCGTTGGTCACAGCGTTATCGCCGTAGTGCTTCCATGCAAACGATGATACATCGGTTCCATCCAGATTACCGTTTATCACACGTTCCACTCCATTGACCTTTAAACTGATATTATCGAAATAGTAGGCGTTGGCACCCGCATATTCGTTGAGGTTGAAAGCGATGGACTGTGCAGGATTAGAGAATGATCCGGTTTTGGTCACAGTCTTCCATTCTGTTGTGAAGTTGACATCACCAAGGGCCTGATAGTTTACGTAACTGCCCGGAGCGTTGTGTAATTGAGTGGAAACCTTCGCTTCGTTGTCTGCACGCACCTGGGCAGAGAACTCATACGTGTCACCCTGATTGAAACTTCCCAACTTAATCCAGAACTGGTTATCCCATGTATTCGCATTCTTAGCCGTCGCATTCATCACGATACAGTTTCGGGTAGCCTTCTTACCTTGCACCGACTTTTCGAACTTGATGTTCTTGATCCAGATGTCACCAACGAAGTCGCCGTTCTGGAAAAGCAGAAAACTGTTATCGAGTGTGCTGGTATAGTTGATAACCACATCTTTCCATTCTGTTGTGAAGGGTATTTCCGCGCTTGCTCCGCCACTCCAGCCTCCAAGTTTGCTGTGGATATTGCCGGCAGCCGATCCTTTTACGGTGATGGTCATTTTGTAAGTCACGCCCTGAACTGTCGGGATATTGTCCATAACGATGTACTGAACCTCCCATGAGTTGACCTTCTTGGTGGTATGCACCTGAAGACCGTCACTCACAAAAGAGGTGGTATAGCCATAGGTTGTTTTGTCTGATGTCCAACCTATGCTCTTTTCCTGTGTGAAGTCCTTTGATTTCAGCAACGACCAAACAATCGTGTCACTGCCTTCGATGGGCTGTGCGGGCAGATCTTTGATCAAACCGTTCAGATAGCCTACAGCCTGTTGCGAATGCCAAGCCAACGTATGTCCGTAAACATTTACACCGGCTCCGGCTGCCGTATTTACAAAATTAGTAACGGTACCGAAATTCATGGTCCCGTTGCTGCTCACACAGCTCGACATCTTCATTTCATTGCCGGCAACAGTCTCCGTGAAATAATCATTGACAACCGCCTTAACTGTGCTGTTGTTCAGGTAATCATTGGCACCGATGGCAATTCCCAGCCTGAAATTAGGATACTGTTGGTAATTAATATATTGCTTTAGTGGCAAATAATTCTTCAGGTATCCGTAATTCGTTTCATCTGCCGGGTTACCGGTTGTGTAGTTTTGCGCACCAATCGACATGGTGCCGCACGCGGCTAAAGCAAATAAGAGTAATTTTAGTTTCATATTTTATTATAGTATTATTCCGGGTAATTAATGATTCGTTTTTAAGGTTCATGTTTATTAACACCTTCTTTGAAAACAATATGGCTTCCAAAAAATTACGTGCAAATTTACGTTATTTTTATTAATGCAGCATTATTGATTCAGGGGTAGGATATTTGAATTTAGATAATTCTTTGGGTAGGATATTTGAATTTGGATAATTCTTTGCGCTTATTAATGTCCCGTTCTCCGAAGCCTATAAATCAACCTGCATCCGATGTCCGGTATAGCGTCCCGCTTTGTCAAAGCTGTGATAAAAGTTCCTGCTTTTAATATTGTTTGTAAATGCTGTTTCTTTCCTTTTACTTCCTGACATAACTCATCAGAGAGAACTGCGAATCCTTCTGTTTCAGGTTTGTCAATCTCTGCTGCTTCTACAATATTTGCTTAATACTTCATTTATATGCGGGTTGTGGAAAAGTGCTGAAAGTGGGTTGATGAAGACAGAGAGGATGATACAGGCATCGCTTCTTTGTTTATTGTTTTGTAAATTGACTTACTTTGTGTAGTTTTGCGTGCAGTTGGTTACAATTTCTTTTTGTTTTTTTGCAGGGATGAGGTTTGTTTCATTTTTTTCAGCAATAAAGAAAACTGTGTTTGTGAACTTCCCAAATTTGCTAAATCTATTTTTTATATGGGATCAGGAATATCTAATGCCAAAACGGCAAAATTCAAATACCTTCTCATCATATTTTTATCATTCTCAATGTTGCTATTTTCTCAGGAAAATATTTCGACAGTCTTGCTAAAGCTGGACAGTACCATTGAAAATTCTGACTCATACACAAAGGTGAGAGAAATGCGCATTTCCAATCATAAAATGGAATTGCGAAAGCTAAAACCTTTTTCGATAGCTGAATATCAAACAAACTCACTATTGTATAAAGAATACAAATCGTATATTTGCGATTCGGCCATTCATTATCAGAATAGAAATATCGAAATTGCTATTTCACTAAAGGATGCTGAAAGGGAATATGAAAGTAAGCTTGAACTTGCTTATTTAATGGGTTCGATCGGACTTTATAAAGAGGCTACGGATTTGCTGACAAGCATTGATGCTGCTCAACTACCCGATTTTTTACTTATTGAATATTACAATGCGCATCTGAAAGTTTATGGAGAGCTTGCATTTTACACACAGGACAAAAGAAAATCGCAGGATTATTGGAAAGTATTTGATAAACATCTATTGCTGTTAAAGAAAACGATAGCTCCGGAAAGTTATTTGTACCTGCAACTAAAAGAAGATAGCGCCCGTAATGCTCACTTATTCGAAGATGCATTAAAACTCAACGATCTTGGACTCAAAAAATCAATTGTTGGCACTCCCGATTATGCATTGGTGACTTTCCGTCGCTCGTTGATATACCAATGGAGCGGTGATAAGGAAAACCAGAAGTGTTATTTGGCGCTTTCTGCCATATCAGATATTCAATCGGCTATAAAAGACCAGGCATCGTTGATGATGCTTGCCCAAATACTGTATGAAGAAGGTGATATTGACAGAGCATATAAGTATATTCGATTTTCGTGGAGTTCCACAATGTTTTTCAATGCAAAGCTTAGAAGCTTACAAAGTTCCACCATTTTATCGTTGATAGATAAAACATATCAGGCAAAAATAGAAAATCAGAAAACTGAATTGCAGCATTATTTAGTACTTACAACTTCATTGTTGGTCTTACTCGTTATTGCTCTTTTTGTTATTTACAGGCAAATAAAAAGACTGTCCTTAGCTAAGAAAAATCTGCAATTTGCCAACGATGAACTAAATTATTTAAATACAGCACTTAATAAACTGAATGATGAATTGGTGACGGTTAATCATGTTTTAAATTTAACGAACAATGAATTGTCGGAATCGAATAAGATCAAGGAAGTTTATATTGGTCGGTTCATTGAACTTTGTTCTATCTATATCAATAAAATTGACAATTTCCGGAAGAAGGTGCATACTAAAATAAAAGATGGCAAAATCAATGAGGCCAAATTAATTACACAATCACAGGATATAATGGATGAGGAATTTGAAGAATTGTATACAAATTTTGACAATGCCTTTTTGCAATTATTCCCCGATTTTGTTGAAAAAGTGAATGAACTGCTGAATGAAGATGATAAGTTCATCATTAAGAGTGGAGAATCACTGAATCCTGAGTTGCGCATCATGGCGCTTATGCGTTTAGGAATTGGCGATGGAAGCAAAATTTCTCAATTCTTACGTTATTCTTTATCAACAGTGTATAATTACCGCACTAAAACTAAAAACAGAACATTTCTTCAAAAAGAAGAATTCGACAATAGAATTCTTCAGATTAAGTGAAATAGCCGGGTTGTGGTATTACTGCAATCAATCCGATATCAACACCTCTAAATTATTATTCTCTGATACCTGACGTACTACTTTCTAAAGGTGGAGCGTCGTTTGTATATGCCATAAAATCAGAAGTATAAGTTGGAGTAAAATCTCAATTTACATACTTTCTCAACTCGCCTCCAAATCAAGTGTTCTTCTATTCTTTACTTTTGTTGTGTCAGATTCACACTAATACTACAAATGAAAAAAAGACTTTTATTCTCACTACTATTATTATGTCCACTCATAATAGAGGCACAAACCGCTTATGTTCGTGCTTCAGGAAAGCAAATTGTTGATAAAAATGGTACCAACCTGATGCTCCGAAGCATTGGTACAGGCAACTGGATGCTTCAGGAGGGCTACATGATGCAAACATCGGATGTGGCCGGCACTCAGCACGAATTCAAAAAGAAACTCACCGACTTAATAGGTACAGAAAAAACAAATCAATTCTACACTTCGTGGCTCGATGCTCATTTTCGTAAAATTGATGTGGACTCTATGGCCCGCTGGGGTTTCAATTGTGTTCGTCCTGCTCTGCATTATAATCTGTTTACACTTGCTGTTGAAGATGAGCCTGTACAGGGTGTAAATACATGGTTGGAGAGTGGATTTGTTCGCCTCGATAGTTTGATGGCGTGGTGTGCTGCCAATAAAATGTACGTGATACTCGACATGCACGGAGCACCGGGCGGCCAGGGTAAAGATGCTGCTATTTCCGATTACGACGCTACAAAACCCTCGCTCTGGGAAAGCGAAGCCAACAAAGCCAAATTGGTAGCACTTTGGCGAAAAATTGCTGAACGCTACGCCAATCATCCATGGATAGCAGGTTACGATTTAATCAACGAAACCAACTGGACGTTCCCCGAAGGCAATAACTCACAATTGCGTTCGCTGTATGGCAGGCTTACAACTGCCATTCGCGAAGTGGATAAAAACCATATGCTTGTGATTGAAGGCAACTGGTTTGCCAACGATTTTTCGGGACTTACACCTGTCTGGGACAACAATATGTGTTACAGTTTTCATAAATACTGGACTGTAAACAATACCGCTTCCATACAGTGGGTACTCGACCTGCGCAATAATACCAATTGCCCCATTTGGTTAGGTGAATCGGGCGAAAACTCGAATCGCTGGTTTACCGATTGCATTGAACTGATGGAGAAAAACAACATTGGCTGGTCGTTTTGGCCGGTAAAAAAATCGGGTATCAACAATATTCTCAAAGTCACCACCAATAGTGACTATACCGATTTGATAAATTACTGGAAAGGAACCGTCGCTAAACCAACTGTCGATAAGGCATATCAGGCTGTAATGACTTTTGCCAACAACCATAAACTGGAGAATTGTGTGATTCAATACGACGTGATCGATGCCATGATTCGCCAGCCGCAAACTACCGAAACGAAACCATTTAAGGCAAACACAACTGCAAGTACAATTTATGCAGTGGATTACGATTTTGGTCGGGCCGGGGAGGCTTATTCGGACAAAGTAGATGCTAACTATCATTTAACTAATAATAATTACACTGCCTGGAATACAGGTTACGCTTATCGCAACGATGGAGTGGATATTGAAAATTGTTTCGATGCTGTAACTAATGGTTTCCATGTAGGTTGGGTAGAAGATGGTGAATGGATGCAATATACTATTCAGTCGGCTGAGGCCATGACTTACAATGTATTGCTGCGTTATGCCAGCCAAAGTGCAACTGCCAGGGTGTATATCGAAATAAACGGAAAACGCGCTTCTAAAACTGTTTCGTTATTGCCATCAGGCGGTTGGGCAACCTGGAAAACATCTGCAATAACTAATGTGATTGTTCCAGCCGGGACGGTGAAAATGAAAATTGTGTTCGAAACAGGAGGGGCCAATTTTAATTATTTTCAATTTAAAAATCCAAAAACAATTGACAATACGGCCTTTGAAATGCTCTCTGCTGAAACAGCTCAATGGCCGGATATCGTAACGCTTAAGCTGAACAAAACAGTTGATTCGCTTACCGGAAATCCGTTTACAATTACGATAAATGGCAGTGCTGCTACGGTTGTTTCCAGCACAGTGAATGCGGTTGATAATACCAAAATTGATATTAAAATAGCAGAACCTTTACTATCAGCAACTATTCTGAAAATAAGCAATGTCACTGCTGATTGCAAGAGTGGAACGCAATCGCTCAGCCCTTTTCAGAATGCTGATGTAGTCAACCTTATTTTTCCGCACAAAACGATTCCCGGAAAGATTGAAGCCGAAGATTTTACGGTAAACAATGGATTCAGTTTCGAAACCTGTACCGACGCAGGTACAGGCACAAACACTTCGTATGCTGCTGTGGATAAATATCTTGATTATTACGCATGGGTCGAAAACAGCGGAAGTTATAAAATGGATTTTCGCATTTCGGTAAATGCAGCCTCAGCCCAGATTGCAGTTTTAAAAGATCAAAATGGAACCATGGTGCCGTTGAAATCCGTTTCGTTTGGTAACACGGGAGGCTGGCAAAATTGGCAAACGCAATCGGTCACTGTGTCGCTTACGGCTGGAAAAAATATTATTCGCTTGTTGTCGCGTACCGATGGGTATAACCTAAACTGGATTCAGTTTGAACAGCTTACTCCTGTTGAATCCCCTGAATCGCAGCAAATTGCTTTATATCCGAATCCGGCTCGGGGTTCTTTTTTTTTACAGTTTAACGAAGAAAAACCACGCCACATAGCCTTGCTCGATTTGCAGGGCAGGGTGGTAAGTCGGTATTCAACTCAGTTAAGTGTTGAAAAAATTGACATTGCAGGTATCAAGCCCGGAATGTATGTTGTGAAAATTTCCGATGCCCGCAATGTGATTACTAAAAAGCTACAAATTATCTGATTGTAAATCAGGTATTATAGGCTTTATAATTGAAATAGAAGTTAATATTAAATTTACTATAAACAGAATGAAAAAAACACTTACAAAATTAATTTTTCTATTTGCCACACTACTACTGTCTCAGCTCACATTTGCGCAGGCAAGTTTAGTAAAAGGGCAGGTGGTAGATAAAGAAGGCAATCCGCTTCCGGGCGTATCTGTGTTCCAATTGAGTTCGACAAATGGAACCATTACATCGATAGATGGGAAATATGCCATTTCAAATTTAAACGAAAACGACTCACTACGTTTTTCATATGTCGGGTTCAACAATCAGGTTATTAAAGTAGGGAAACAAACAATTATAAATGTCGTTTTGCTCGAATCGGCCAGTGCCCTGGAAGAAGTACAGGTGGTGGCATTTCAAACACAAAAGAAAAATAGTGTGATCGGATCGATCAATACTGTAAATCCTACCGAATTAAAGATTGCACCTACCAACCTGACCAATGCTTTGGCAGGAAAGATAGCGGGAGTCATTTCGTATCAACGCTCAGGTGAACCGGGGCAGGACAATGCAGAATTCTTTATTCGTGGTGTAACCTCGTTTGGATATGCCAACAGTCCGTTGATTTTGATTGATGGTTTGGAAGTTACCACGACCGATCTGGCCCGCATGGAGCCTGATAATATTGCCAGTTTTTCCATTATGAAAGATGCCACTGCCACAGCGCTTTATGGGGCTCGTGGTGCCAATGGGGTAATCCTTGTAACTACCAAAACAGGTAAAAAGGGCAAAGCCAATATTTCTGTTCGTATTGAAAATTCAATCACCTCACCTACCATAACGAATCAGTTTTTAAATGGTGTGGATTATATGGAGCTTTATAACAAAGCCTTGCGTACCCGTGACCCGGAAGCGCTGCTTTATTATTCGAAGGATAAAATTGAAGGTACCCGAAATGGGCTGAATCCGCAGATTTATCCCAATGTGGACTGGTACAGCGAACTATTCAGATCCACTGTTCAAAACCAAAAAGCAAATATGAGTGTGAGTGGGGGCGGTGAAGTGGCACAGTATTATTTGTCCGTTTCGTATACCGATGAAAAAGGATTGTTGAATGTGGATAAAATGAATAATTTCAACAATAATATTGATATTAAACGCTACAATCTCAGGGCCAATATTGATGTAAACCTTACAAAATCAACCAAGGCAATGGTTAAGTTTTACTCGCTCATCGACAGGTACAACGGTCCTCAAAACGATGCCGGAAGCATATTCTCGATGGTGATGCAGGCTAACCCCGTAAATTTCCCCAAATATTACGATAAGGATGAAAGCACACAATTTGTAAACCACGTGCTGTTTGGTAACAAGGGAAATGGTGGATATCCAAATCCTTATGCCGAAATGGTGCGCGGATACAAGGATCGTTTTTCGTCCACTACCACAGCACAATTCCAGCTGGAGCAGGACCTGAGCATGATTACCAAAGGTTTGAAGTTGCGCGGTATGGCTTCGCTCAATTCCTACAGTTTGAGTGAAGTAGCCCGTGGATTTACTCCGTTTTATTATGGTTTGAAAGAGGTGGATGGCGAATCGGGGGTAATTCACAGCATTGAGCAAATAAGCGAAGGCACCGAATACCTGACGACCGGAACAAGCAACAAAACAGCCAACAACAGCTTTTATTTCGAAGGAGTAGCGCAGTACAACCGTGTGTTTGGCGACAAACATGATATTGGAGGCTTGTTAGTAGGATATGCCCGCGAGCTGTTGACCGATGCAAGCAGCGATGTATATTCCTCATTGCCATTCCGGAATATGGGTATCTCTGGACGTACAACTTATGCTTACGATGAAAGGTATTTTGTTGAATTGAACTTTGGATACAATGGATCAGAGAAGTTTTCGAAACAAAATCGTTATGGTTTCTTCCCTTCGGCAGGTTTGGGATGGGTTGTCTCCAATGAGAAATTCTTCACCGAAACAATGAAGAAAGCAGTTTCAAACCTCAAATTAAAAGCTACATATGGTCTGGTTGGTAATGATGCTATTTCGAGCAATCGTTTCTACTATTTGTCGTCTGTCAATCTGAACGATGGCGGTAAAGGTCATGTGTGGGGCGAGGATTTCGGAAACAGTTATAACGGTTATAACATCAACAGCTATGCAAATCCTGCTGTCACCTGGGAGGTGGCCGAAAAAGCAAATTTCGGGTTGGAACTCGGGTTGTTCAATAATGTCAATATCCAGGTTGATTATTTTACTGAAAGCAGAACAAATATCTATATGCAACGCGACTATATTCCCGCTTCCATGGGACTCACTGCTCCTATTGCAAGTAATATAGGTAAGGCAGAATCACATGGTATAGATGGCTCTGTAGATTATAAAGTAAGCGTAAACAAAGACCTGTGGATAACTTCACGCGTAAATTTCACCTACGCAACTAATCAAATTATCGAAAACGGTGAACCTCAGTATCCTTATCCCTACATGAGCAGTATCGGTCAACCTATGAATCAGCCACGTGGCTTGGTTGCCGAGCGTCTTTTTATCGATGAACAGGATGTACTCAACTCTCCTGTACAATACAATCAGATGGGAAGTTATATGGCCGGTGATATAAAATATGTGGATGTGAATGAAGATGGAAAAATAGATGATTCGGACATGGTGCCCATTGGTTTCCCTACTGTTCCTGAAATAGTGTATGGTTTTGGAGCTTCTTTAGGTTATAAAAATGTTGATTTTTCATTTTTCTTTCAGGGTTCCGGTCGTTCATCCTTTTTTATCGATCCAACCACCATTTCACCTTTTGTAAAAGAACGTAATGCCCTTCAAATCATCGCAGATAACCATTGGTCCGACGAAAATCCTGATCCAAATGCTTTTTGGCCACGTATGTCGGTAAATGCTGTTGCGAATAACGAAAAAGCTTCTACCTGGTGGTTGCGCGATGGTAGTTTTCTCCGATTAAAAAGTGTGGAACTTGGCTATTCTTTACCTGAAAAACTACTGGGAAAAATGAATATAGAAAAGGCAAGGTTTTATGCTTCGGGAACCAATCTGCTGGTGTTTAGCAAATTCAAGCTTTGGGATCCTGAAATGGGTGGAAAGGGATTGGGATATCCACCTCAAAGGATTATAAACATCGGATTGAACTTTAATTTCTAATTCAAAAAAAATGAAAATGCTCAAAATGAAAAAACTATATATATGCTTCGCTATCATTTCAACTTTAGGATTGAACAGTTGCGACAATTACCTAGACATTGTGCCTGACAAAACGCAGGAAATCGAACTGATGTTCGAACGAAAAGAAGCGGCCTATCGTGCATTGGCCACCTGTTATCATTATTTGCCGCAGGAAGATGGCGTTTACTCTACAAGCGCTTTTGCATCGGATGAGTTGACAACTCCTATAGCCAAAGAAACTCCGGGTGTGGAGCTTATGCGCGGCAAACAATCAGTGGATAAGCCCATTATGGGATTATGGGATGATACTTACCCTTATGGACGTTCGCAGGAATCGCTATGGAAAGCTATTCGGGCCTGTAATATTTTCATCGAAAACATTGATTTGGTAAAGGACATGAAAACGGAGGAAAAACAGACATGGAAATCGGAAGTCATATTCCTTAAGGCTTATTATCATTTCCTGCTTTTCCGTCAGTATGGACCAATTCCTATTGTGGATGTGAATTTACCCATCACTGCGGGTGTGGAGGAGGTTCGTATAAAACGTAAGCCTGTTGATGAAGTGGTGGAATACATAGTTTCAACCATCGATAAGTCGGTGGAGCATTTACCCACGCGTATTACATCCTCAAACGATTTTGGGCGAATTGATAAACTGATTGCCTATTCCATAAAATCGCGCGTGTTGTTGTATGCAGCAAGTCCTTTGTTCAATGGTAATGCCACTTTTTACGATACATTTAAGGATAAAGAGGGTGTGAAATTATTCAATACAACATACGACAAAGAAAAATGGAAAAAAGCCCTCGAAGCTGCTGAAGTAGCATTGCAACTGGCTGATGCCAACAATGTAAAACTGTATGAGTTCAATGGGATTGTGCCTGTTTTCGATACGCTTGACATCAAGCAACCCGAAGTGAAAGCGCTTTACAATTACCGCTATATGTTTACCGAACGTTGGAATTCGGAACTCATTTGGGGAAATTCAAACCCTGTAAATAATGGTCAGTGGTGGTCGTTACAAGCAGCATCGATGATGATAAATCCGGATGCATCGGCCAATGAAGGAGCCTGGCAATGGACATCGCCTACTATTCAGGCTGCCGAAGCTTATTATACCAAAAACGGTTTGCCGATAGATGAAGATTTGACTTTTAAATATGCCAACCGTTACAGTTTAGCCCGCGTCACCGATGCTGATAAGTACCACGCCATGACTGGAAGCACCGTTATGATTCCGAACCTGCACTTAGGCCGCGAGCCCCGCTTTTATGCTTCCATTGGTTTCGACAAAGGAATATACCGTACCTGGGGACAAAAATGGAATTTACTGATGAAAAAAGGTGAATCTCACGGGCGAAGAGGTAATACCAACGACTACGTGATCACAGGATATGCGTTGAAGAAAGTATGTCATCCCAATTCAGAAGGCACTACATACTCTAAATTGGTAGCCTATCCGTGGCCTCTTATCCGATTGGCTGAGTTGTATCTGAATTATGCCGAAGCTTACAACGAATACTACGGACCCGACCAGAAAGTATACGACGCACTGAATAAAGTGAGAGTTCGTTCGGGTGTGCCGACTGTGGAGGAAGCCTGGGAAAATGCTGCTTTAGCCAAAACGCCGAACAAGCACAAAACGCAGGAAGGATTGCGTGAAATTATTAAACAGGAGCGCCGCATTGAGTTGGCATTCGAGGGACATCGCAATTTCGATGTTCGTCGCTGGAAAGAAGCTGATAAGTATTTCAATGTTCCTGTAACCGGGTGGAGTGTTGATGGCTCAACTACAAATACTTTCTATATTGTAAAAACGGTTGGACAGCGATCGTTTATCACTCCGCGCGACTATTTGCACCCGATTAAATACAGCGAAATGATTGTAAATTCAAATCTGGTACAAAGTCCGGGTTGGTAGGCGATAGAATAAAGAACAAAGAGCAAAGAATAAAGACAAAGACTTCAGACAATAGACTATTTGAAAAAATTAGATATAACAAATAAAAGTTCAGATAAATATGAAAAACAAATATATATACATACTCCTTCTGGCAGCATTTGCCTTTACGGCATGCAACGAGGAAGTTTTGGATACAACCGCCCCCGGTAAAGTAACAAATATTAGTTACAAACCTACAAACGGAGGTGCTGTTCTGACATTTACTGCACCCGATGACGACGATTTACTCTATGTTAAAGCCGTGTACACCAACTCGCTGGGCAAAGAAGTGTTCAAAGTGACAAGTCATTATGGCGATTCAATCGAAATTGATGGTTTCAAAGAAGCAACGCCTCAAAAGGTAAAGCTTTATGCTGTCGATCGGAGCAACAATAATTCTGAGGCTGCCGAAATAGAAGTGACGCCCATGAAATCGTTCATTTACCTCGTTCAGGAAAGTATTCAGATGAAGGAACAATTGGGTGGTGTGCGGATTACGTGGGAAAATCCTGATCAGAAAACGGTTTTTGTTTACGTCAACTTCAGTAAGGCTGGAAAAACCTACGAGCGTATCCTTTCTTCGGCTTTAAGCGATCCGGTCTTGATGATAAGAGGACTCGATCCTGAAGAATATAGTTTTTCGGTGACTGTAGAAGACTTTAACGGTAACAAGACTGATAAAATGGATGTGGGAACTTATAGGCCTCTTTTGGAACAGAAAATTGATAAGTCGACATGGAAAGTCCTTCAAAACCTCTCTGTGGATGGTGATAAATATGAGGGAACGCTTGCCAGCTTTTGGGACGATGTAGTCGATACCAAAGAATCGGCTGCGGACAATAGTTACTTCATTATCAGCCGCGACGAAAATGGCGGTATGCTGAAGTGGCCGCTCGACATAGTGGTGGATTTGAATAAGACGGTTGTCGTAAATCGCTTTGTGGTGTGGCAACGTGCTTTTGCCTATGTAAATGCAGAGCAAAACGGAGTAAGCACCGACTACTGCTATTACAAAGAAGAAAACTTGAAATCATTTTCGGTTTCAGTAAGTACAGATAAACTTACATGGAATTCGCTGGGTACTTTCGATATTGGTGACCCGCGCGATGCCGCAGGAGTTATTTCACCGGCCAAATATAAAGAAGCTATCGATGGACATGAGTTTAATCTCGAATCGGTTTCACAACCTTTCAGGTATATGAAATTCAGTATATTATCGAACTATGGCAGCGAAACCAATGTGTATGGCTCTGAAATAACACTTTACGGATTAGATAATCAACAATAATTTTTTGAAGAAAATGAAAACAATTAAAATAATCGGCTTTTTATTGGCAGTCCTGTTCTTCGGTAGTTGTGAGGGAATGGATGAGAATTACAAAGATTACCTCACTGACGTAAAGGTTTATTCTCCAAGGGTTACCGACCTGAATGTAGTGTCGGGTTTAAAAGAAGTGACCTTGTCGTGGAAAAATCCTCAGGGTAAAATTGCAGTGAAAAACGCTATCAGATTGCAGGATTCAACCATTGTGTTGGATGGTTTGACAGAAACATACAAGCTCACAAATTTAGAAATTAAAGGATATCTGGTGTCGGTTTATACAGTTGATAAATTTGACAATTACTCGGTTCCTGCCACAATTTCAATTTTTCCAAACGGCGAATAATAATTCCTTAAATATAAATATCCATTAAAAATAATCGTATGAAAAAACAACTTCTTCTTTTGCTCGTAAGCTGTCTGAGTATTATCTCGGCAGTAGCTGCTGGTGGCAATAAACTTGTCAATAGCAACATGGAAAGCCAGGGTGCCTGGCAGGTAAGTTACCTGAATACTGCTGCGGATAAGCTTCCCACTGTGACCTGGGGGTATACCGCCGCAACGCCTGCGGCAGGAATTGCCGGAGGATTACATGTGGTAGCCACTACCAATGGAGGTAATTCTCAGTATTGTATTTATCAAGCGGTTACTTTGTCGGCCGATTCTATCTACAATTTCGACGCAGCGTTTAAAAACATTAAACTGGAACGCTCATGGTGCGAAGTCTTTATTGGTCAAATGCCGGTTGAAGGTGAGGACTACGGCGATGCGTTGGGGACTAAAATCGCCAATTATGGGGCATGGGACAATCCTGCTGCTGTGGCTGATGGTACATTTAAACTAAATGCTGCTGCCTGCAAGTATTTTTTGCCTCCCACCACCGGTGTGTATTATTTTGTAATGAAAATGGGCGCCACCACTTGGGATGCCGAAGTGCCAACTTGTGATATTGTAGTGGACGAATTGAAACTTACCAGCGATAGATTAGCGCCTGTGGCTGCTATGAAAGCCGATGTGCGTTCAGGTTTTGCGCCGCTTACCGTGAAATTCAGCGACGATTCCAAAATGGCTAACTCATGGGCATGGGATTTTGGCGATGGTGGTACCAGTACCGAAAAGAACCCGACGCATGTATTTGCTGCTGTTGGAAAATATACCGTAAAACTGACTGCTACCAATGAAATTGGAACCAACGAGAAAATAGAAACCGAATATATCAACGTAACTCCATTGGCTATATTAACTGGTGGCGGATTATTGAAAAACGGAAACATGGAAGCCAAAGGCGACTGGACAGAAGATTTTCTGAATACAGGAGCTGGTAACAATCCTGTGGCGACATGGAATGCCACCGATAGCAAACCAAATGCAGGTAAGGACGGATATTTATTGGTCGAAGGTCCGGCTGCAGGTGCCGGCGTGCAATATGCTATTTATCAAAAAGTACATTTAAGTCGCGACTCGGTATACGTGTTCGATGGTGCTTTCCGTGATTTAAGCCCTAACCTGAAGAACTTCTGGACAGAAGTGTATATCGGCGCTCAACCTGCCGGTAATGGTGCCGACTATGGTGCCACCGAAGGCAAGATGATTGCTAAATTTGATGCGTGGAATGCAGGTAGTGCTGTGGCCGGTTTGAATGGTACATTTAAAATTCATGCAGGTACATATTCTACTTTCACTCCCGAAACTACAGGCGATTACTATTTTGTACTCAAAATAGGTACATGGGATGGACCGGGATTTAAAATTGCTGTTGATGAACTCTCGTTGACTCCTGTTCGCACAAAACCGGCTGTTAGCTTTACTGCTACAAATGCTGTGGGCTTCCCTGCATTGAAAACCGTATTTGCCAACTCAAGTAAGTTCGCTAACTCCTACAAATGGGATTTTGGCGATGGTTCTGCCATCAGCACAGAAGAAAATCCTGAACACACCTACACTGTTGTTGGAACTTATACCGTAAAATTGACTGCCACCAATGAAAAAGGTGATTCTGCTTTAATCAAAACAGATTTCGTAAAAGTGAATTCCAAACCTACACTTCCTGCCGGCGAAATGCTCTATGGCGGAAATATGGAGAATGGTAATTTCTGGTTGACAAATAAATGTAATCCTGCCGATGTATCCACTTTTGAATGGAATTATACCGGCAATGCACCCACAGGAGCTGCTGGTGGTAATTTGCGCATTCAAACTACCGGAACAGGATTTAATACAGCTATCTATCAGGAGGTAACTTTGAAAGCAGGCTATACTTATTTGTTCGATGGATTTTTCAAAGATATAAAAGGTCTTTCTGATTTTTGGTGCGAAGGTTTTGTAGGTACAGTGATTCCTGCAGATGGAGTTGACTATACAGCAACGCAGGGAACCAAAATTTTCGGAATGGATACATGGAACGGACTTCAGTCCCTGACAGATGTGCAAATCAGCAAAAAAACAACAGTTGCTCCTTTTAAACCAACTGTGGATGGTGTTTACTATTTTGTTATTAAAATGGGTTCAAATGCTTCGGCTGTCAGAGAAATATTGCTTGATGAACTTACCCTGAAAGAAACATTGCCTGTAAAGGCTGATTTCTATGCCGAAACAGTCTCGGGCATTGCTCCTCTTACTGTTCAGTTCTACGACTTATCAACCAATGCTACTTCATGGGCGTGGGATTTTGGTGATGGAGGAACAAGCACAGAACAAGATCCTATACATACTTACACCACCGGTGGAACATTTACCGTAAAGCTGACTGCAAGTAATGGTGGATCAAACGATGTGCTGACTTTGAAGGACTTAATAACCGTTTTGCCAAATGCTTTGGACAAGATTGATTATAGTAAATATACAATTACTACATCAAATCATATCATCAATATCGACGGAGTTCAACGTAATGTAGAGTTGTTCGATATTGCAGGTCGTAGCATTCAGTCGACTATGGTTACCGGTAAATTTAGTTCGAAACCATTGAGCGCAGGTTTATACATTCTCCGTGTTGATGGTTACTCAGCCAAAGTGTCGGTGAAATAATATCCTTTCAAACAAAGGGTTGTGAGTTTTATGGCACAACCCTTTGTTTTTTCCTGATCAATTTAAATATTCCTTGTTTTATAGAAAAAATAGTTATTAGTTTTTTATGTATAAAGTCTATTCGTACACTTCGACAAATTCCAGCAACAACAAAATGATGAAAGCAAAAATTGTAAGTATTGTAGTTATTTTTCATATGACATTATTAAACATGGTAAATGCCCAAACGCCCGTTTACCAGGATGCAAACCAGCCTATCGAAAAACGCATCGAAAGTGCACTATCGTTAATGACCCTCGAAGAAAAGGTCGCCATGTGTCATGCACAGTCTAAATTCAGCTCACGGGGTGTGCCTCGTTTAGGAATTCCTGAAATATGGATGACCGATGGACCGCACGGCATACGCGAGGAAGTTTTTTGGGATCAATGGGATGGCGCTAAATGGACCAACGATTCATGTACGGCTTTTCCGGCTTTAACCTGTCTGGCAGCTTCTTTTAATCCCGAAATTTCTTCGTTATATGGCAAGTCTATTGGCGAGGAAGCCCGTTATCGTAACAAAGGCGTACTGCTTGGCCCCGGTGTCAATATCTACCGCACACCGCTCAACGGACGCAACTTTGAGTATATGGGTGAAGACCCGTACTTGTCTTCACGCATGGTTGTGCCCTATGTGCAGGCGGTTCAGCAAAACGGAGTGGCAGCTTGCGTGAAGCATTTTGCACTCAATAATCAGGAAAAAGACCGCATGGGGATCAATGTTGAAGTGAGCGATCGCGCCCTCTACGAAATTTATCTGCCTGCTTTTAAAGCTGCCGTTCAGGAAGGAAAAGCATGGTCGATCATGGGGGCATACAACCAGTTCAGAGGTCAGCACTGTTGTCACAACGATTTATTGTTGAATAAAATACTGAAAAACGATTGGCAATTCGATGGTGCAGTGATCAGCGATTGGGGTGGAGTGCACAATACCGAACAATCAGTCTACAACGGACTTGACCTGGAAATGGGAACTTCAACCAATGGTTTAACCACCGATGGAACTTCACCTTATTCGGAGTACTACCTCGCCAATCCGTATTTGCAGGGATTAAAATCGGGTAAATACAGCGAAAAAGAGCTCAACGAAAAGGTAACCCGCCTGTTGCGACTTATTTTCCGCACTACAATGGCAGCCAATCGTCCTTTTGGTAAATATGTAAGCCCTGAGCATTCCGAAGCAGCACGTAAAATTGCCGAACAGGGAATTGTGTTGCTCAAAAACGATAAACAAACGCTGCCTATTCCTGTAGGTAAATACCGTCGCATTGCTGTGATTGGCGACAATGCTGTCCGTAGTCTTGTTGTTGGTGGCGGATCATCTTCACTCAAGGTGGCTTACGAAGTTTCGCCACTCGAAGGGCTGAAAGCCAAATACGGAGCCGAAACCATTGCTTTTTCCAAAGGTTACAGTGCCGATTTGGACGACAGAAAGCCTGAAAGCAAAACCGTTGCCGATTCATTGCTCGCAGCTGCCGTAGCAACTGCCCGAAATGCCGATGTGGTAATTTTTGTGGGCGGCTTAAATAAAAACTGGTTTCAGGATAGCGAAGGAGACGACCGTAAGTCAATGGCACTTCCTTACAATCAGGATAAAGTCATCAATGCATTGATGGCAACGAATAAAAACCTGACTGTAATACTTTGTAGCGGTAATGCAGTAGAGATGCCCTGGCTATCGCAAGTTCCGGCCTTGGTACAGGCATGGTACCTGGGTTCTGAAGCAGGAAATGCCATTGCCAATATTATTTCTGGCGAAGTAAATCCTTCGGGTAAGCTGCCTTTTTCTTTTCCTAAAAAGCTGGAAGACAATGCCGCACACTCTTTCGGACAAATGTCATATCCGGGCGATGGAAAGAAACAGGAATACAAGGAAGATATTCTCGTAGGTTATCGTTGGTTCGATACCAAAAAGATAGTGCCTCAGTTTCCGTTTGGCTATGGCTTAAGTTACAGCACATTCGAATATGGTAAAATGTCGGCCGATAAGAAAGAGTACGCCAAAACCGATATTGTAAAAGTAGTGTTCACTGTCAAAAATACGGGTAAAACCGATGGCGCTGAAATAGCCCAGGTATACATGTCGCAACCAAAAGCTTCGGTTGTGCGTCCGGTGAAGGAATTAAAGGCCTTCAAAAAAGTATATTTGAAAGCCGGCGAAACACAAACTGTGGAACTGGAACTTAAGGTGAAAGATTTTGCTTTTTACAACGATAAAACCCAAACATGGGATGTTGAACCAGGCGAGTTTGTCCTCTGCAATGCAGCTTCATCGGCCAACATAAAAAGTAAAGTGTCCATTAGTGTTAAATAAAGACTATTAAACATGCTCTTTGTGCTAAGTAGCGGGAAAACCTCTTAAGCCATTTCACCTACATTGAGCCTTTGGCCAACTGAATTATACACAAAAAAAGCGCCTGTCGGAAGAATTTCTTCCGACAGGCGCTTTTCTATATTGTTATAGCTATTGTTTCATAATTTCCTGCTGATGGCGTACCGATTCTTCGTGGATAGCCACCAAAACGGTTTTCATAAATTCGCCATCCATGTCCATACGTTCGGCTTGCGAGATGCGGTTTTGAAGAATCTCATCGTAGCGTTGCGATTGCAGAATAGGCATATTGTGTTCTTTTTTGTACTGACCAATTTCTTCGGAAACCCGCATGCGGCGTGCCAGTAGCTCCAGTAAGCTGTTGTCCAAATCATCGATCTGACGACGCAATGCCGAAAGATTTTCGGTGGTTTGGGTAGTGTCGCGGATCACTAAGGTGTTCAGTATAAAGTCGAGCACATCGGGGGTTACCTGCTGCGAGGCATCGCTCCATGCTTTTTCGGGATTGCAATGCGATTCCACAATTAAACCGTCGAAATTCAAGTCCATGGCCTGTTGGCAAAGTGGCGCTATCAGTTCGCGTCGACCGCCGATATGGCTGGGATCGCAAATGATAGGTAAGTTCGGAAGCTGGCGGTGCAGTTCGATAGGAATGTGCCATTGCGGCAGGTTGCGGTAAATCTTTTTGTCGAACGAGCTGAAGCCGCGGTGTATAGCGCCAATGCGGCGGATACCTGCATTGTGAATGCGTTCGATGGCGCCTATCCACAAGTCCAGATCGGGGTTCACAGGGTTCTTAATCAGTACGGGAATGTCCATGCCTTCGAGAGCATCGGCCACTTCCTGTACAGCAAAGGGGTTGGCCGAAGTGCGGGCGCCTATCCAGAGCATATCCACATCGTAAGCTAAGGCTTCGCGCACATGGGCAGCAGTAGCCACTTCCACGGCGGTGTACATGCCGAGTTCTGTTTTCACGCGTTTTAACCAGGGCAAAGCTTTTACGCCATTGCCTTCGAAACCACCCGGTTTGGTACGTGGTTTCCAAATGCCTGCGCGGAAAATTTTAATACCGCGGGCAGCAAGCGCACGCGCCGTTTCCATTACCTGTTCTTCCGTTTCGGCACTACAGGGACCGGCTATAATGAGTGGGCGTTTGGCATCCACTCCGGGAAGTAAAATTGATTCGAGTTCCATATCTTTATTATTTACGATTTATTTATTTACAATTTACAATTTCTTGTTCTTCATTCTTCAATTGGCACATTAGCATATTTTCAAATTGGCACATTAGCATATTGGCACATTCTCAAATTAGCACATTAGCATATTTGTTTAATTCTTTCCAGCGCTTCGCCCAGCATTTCGTCGTTGGCACAAAGCGAAAGGCGTACATATCGTTGACCTTTGTCGCCGAAAATAAAGCCCGGTGTTATAAATACCCTGGCATCGTAAAGCACTTTGTCGGCCAGTTCGGCGCTGTCATTGTAGTGAGCGGGAATTTTTCCCCACAGAAACATGCCCACCTGATGGGGATCGAAACTGCATCCGAGCGATTTCATTATTTCTTCGGCCAAATGGCGGCGGTTTTTGTAAAGGTTGATATTCATTTCGTTGTGCCATTCCTCAGAATTGTTCAATGCTGCAATAGCTGCCATTTGCATGGGCTTAAACTGACCGCTGTCGATATTGCTTTTTACCTTTAGTATCCATTCTACAAATTGTGCATTCGAAGCCAGCATACCCATACGCCAACCGGGCATATTGTGCGATTTACTCATCGAATTCAGCTCGATACAAATCTCTTTTGCACCTTCTACCTGCAGGATACTCAGGTGGTTGTTGTTCAAAATAAAACTGTAGGGATTGTCATTGCAAATAACGATACCGTGTTTTTTTCCAAAAGCCACCAGTTTTTCGAACAATTCGGGTGTGGCGCTGGCACCTGTAGGCATATTGGGGTAGTTCACCCACATTAGTTTAACGTTGCTCAGGTCGAGTTGTTCGAGCGCTTCGAAATCGGGTTGCCAGTTGTTGTTGTCGTCCAGGTCGTAGGCAATTACATTGGCCTGCACCAGTTTGCTTACCGACGAGTAAGTGGGATAGCCCGGATTGGGAATCAAAACGCCATCGCCGGGGTTCAGAAAAGCCATGGAGATATGGAGAATACCTTCCTTGGAGCCGATGAGCGGTTGAATTTCGTTGGCAGCATTCAGTTCCACTTTGAACCATTTGGCGTACCAGTCGGCAAAGGCTTTGCGCAGTTCAGGGATGCCTACATAAGGCTGGTAGCCATGCACGGCAGGATCGGCCGCCGATGTGCAAAGCGCTTCCACAGTGGTAGCTGATGGTGGCATATCCGGACTTCCTATGCCGAGGCTGATCACATTCAGTCCTTTGGCATTCATTTCGGCTACTTCTTTTAGTTTTGTCGAAAAATAATATTCCGAAACCGAGTTTAAACGATCTGCAGGTTGTATTGTCTTCATTTGTTGCGGGTTCTATGTTTCTTGTTCCGTTGTAGAACTATATTTTGTTAGCGTTTAACTGTACTGTTGTTATTAATATTTGCTCTGCTCATATTGCAATTGTAAATTGTAAATGAGTAAATTGTAAATAATTTCAGATATTATTCCTTCTGCTTGTCATATTGCAATTGTAAATTGTAAATGAGTAAATTGTAAATAATTCAGATTTCCGGTGTTATTCCTTCGGCATATTCTCCAAGCGTTCTGAATTCTTTTATCAGTGGTTTAATAGCCATTACACATTGTTTGTAGCGTTCGAGATCGACAAACTGAAAGTCGACATAAAACTGATATTCCCACTCGCGGCCTATGATGGGCAGGGACTGGATTTTAGTAAGGTTGATGCCGTAAAACGAGAAGACCGAAAGCACTTTCGATAAACTTCCTTCGGCGTGGGGCAGGGTAAATACCACCGAAGCCTTGTTGATGACATCATCCTTTTGTATCTCTTCCACGCTCCATTTATTGCCAAACACAAGAAAGCGGGTGAAGTTATGCTTGTTGGTTTCGATGGCTGTGGCCAGTACTTCGAGTCCGTAGATTTCGGCGGCTCTTGCGCTGCAAATGGCTGCATATCCCACCAATTGTTTTGCTGCAATGTCGTGAGCAGCCAACGCAGTATCTTCGTGTTCCACAATTTTGACACCGGGCAGGGTGTTCAGAAAATTAGCACATTGCATCAATGCTATAGGGTGCGATTGTACTTCTTTGATATCGTGAATGTTTTGACCGGGCAGGGCAGCCAGGCAGTGCGAGATGCGCAGTTTGAACTCTCCGGCAATAGGCATTTTGTATTCCTTCAGCAGTTCGTAGTTCTGTAGCAAACTGCCGGCAATCGTATTTTCTATGGCCATAATGCCAATGGCATTCGGCTCTTTCTCAATGGCTTTAAATACATCTCTGAAGGTGACGCAAGGAATGATTTCAACTTCTTCGCCGGCAAAATAATTTTCGGCGGCTATGCCGTGATAGGCTCCCAATCCTCCTTGTATGGCTACTCTTTTCATAATGCTCTGTATTTCGTATTGTACGTTTCGTATTTAGTTCTTCAAAAAAAAATCCTACCCGAATAATCGAGCAGGATTTTTTATATGTTGTATTGAATTAATTCATTTCATGTTTACATAAGTTTATCCTGCTCTCACCTGCTAAAGTAAAAGTAAAAATAAAAGTATGTAAAAAATCGGTTCATATGTTTTGCTTTTTTTGTTGCGATGCAAAAGTAATGCTTTTCTGTAAATATCAAACGAAATTTAAATAAAAATGTTCAAAAATATTTCATTTTGCAATTTTATTGCCCAACTGACTCATTATTTCAGATTTCAGTTGGTCGCAGAGTTGAGCCGATTTGCGACTGGCTTTGGCCGAAAAACCGCCTGTGAAAGGGAAAGTAACAAGTACCAAACGCTCATTTTCGGCATCAGCAAAAATAACACTGCCCATTTGCCACTGTCGAAGCGAAAAAGGAGAATGAAACTTAATTGTTTTTTTCTCCTCGTCCAGAAAATCAATTCTATGTCCTGACTTTATAAGTTCGACTACTTCCTGAAAAGAAGATTGTAAATTCGGGATTTGAAAATCAACTTGCGCCTTGCTGCCGAACTGAGGTACAATTGCAGTGTCGGAATGCAGAAAATCAATTTTCGGTTTCATTTCGAAATACATCAACAGCCCGTAAAACAGTACAAAGATGATTGATGCACCCAATCCGTTGAAAAGGATACTTATATAATCGATAGGAGCATCCTGAAATGCCTGCAATATTATCATAAAAAGGCTATAAGCCAGAAAGTAAGTGCAAAAAAGCAATGTCAACATTAAATAAAAATTACGTTTCATATGCCGAACAAGGTATAAAAAGGATGAGCGTAAATGCATTAGAAAGATGCAAATGTACGAAATAAATCATTAACATTCACAAAAATTGGATAACCGTTTTTTTACAAAAACACAATCTCTTCTTTGTTTTATTAATAAATAAGACTTTTAAAGTTACAATGTGCAGGTGGCAAGCGTTTTTTTTTTAATTTTGCAGGTCAATAAATATAATTATCCTCCAATGAATAAAATTATAAGCAAAGCGTATTTTTCGGCCAATGTAGTGAAATTTGAAGTAGAAGCCCCTTTGATTGCAAAATCGCGTAAGGCAGGACATTTTGTAATGGTAAAAGTAGGCGAAAAAGGGGAGCGTATACCACTTACCATAGCTGATGCCGATGTGCAAAAAGGAACCATTACACTTGTAGTGCAGAAAATGGGCGTTTCGTCGACAAAACTTTGTGCGCTGAACGAAGGTGATTTTATTACTGATATGGTGGGTCCGCTGGGAAAAGCTACCCATATCGAAAATTTCGGAACGGTGGTTTGTGCCTGCGGAGGTGTGGGAACTGCGCCTATGTTGCCTATTGTAGCGGCATTGAAGGCGGCAGGAAACCGTGTTATTACGATTATTGCTGCGCGAACGAAAGAGCTGATTATCCTGGAGGAACAGATGAAAGTGAATTCGGATGAAGTGATGGTGATGACCGATGATGGAAGCTACGGAACAAAAGGCTTAGTGACCAATGGAGTGGAAGCGGTGATCCATCGCGAGAAAGTGGACCTTTGTGTTACAATCGGGCCGGCCATAATGATGAAATTTGTAAGTAAACTGACTGAAAAATACGAAGTGCCTACCGTTGCTTCTTTGAATACGATTATGGTGGATGGTACCGGAATGTGTGGCGCTTGTCGCGTAAGTGTGGGCGGTAAAACCAAATTCGTTTGCGTGGATGGTCCTGAATTTGATGCGCATTTGGTGGATTTCGATGAAATGTTGATGCGACTTGGCGGATACAAAGATATCGAACGCGAGGAAATGGAAAAAATGCAATGCGCCAGTGGAGCGGGAAAGAATTAATGCAATGTGCTAATTTGAAAATGTGCTAATATGAAAATATGCCAATGTGCCAATTGAAGAATGAAGAATAGGAAATTGTAAATGATCTAATAGAAAATAAGTTAAAGATGAATTTTACCGAAGAAAGAGCTCAATCATGGAGAGCCGATTTGCGCAGTGCTATCAAAGCCAAAGACCGTACAGCACAGCCTCGTGTACACATGCCTGAACTCGATGCCGACTATCGCAGCCGAACCCGTGTGGAAGAAGTGAACCTGGGACTGACGCCCGAAATGGCCATGAAGGAAGCGCAGCGTTGTCTCGACTGTGCCAACCCGACCTGTATGGAAGGCTGTCCTGTAAGTATTTATATTCCTAAGTTTGTAAAACAAATCGAAATCGGTGATTTTCTGGGCGCTGCCCGTACATTGAAAGAAACATCGGCTTTGCCGGCGGTGTGTGGCCGTGTTTGTCCTCAGGAAAAACAGTGCGAAGCGCAGTGCATTCATATGAAAATGAAAAAAGAAGCGGTGGCCATTGGTCATCTCGAACGTTTTGCTGCCGATTACGAACGCGAAAGCGGAAACATTTCGGTACCTGAAGTGGCTGCACCCAATGAATTGAAAATCGCCGTTGTTGGTTCAGGTCCTGCAGGGCTTGCGTTTGCCGGCGATATGGCAAAGTTGGGTTATGATGTCACTGTTTATGAAGCGTTGCACGAAATTGGTGGCGTGTTGAAATATGGTATTCCTGAGTTTCGTTTGCCCAATGCTATTGTGGATGTCGAAATTGAGAATCTTCGGGCTATGGGTGTGAAATTTATTACCAATTGTATTATTGGAAAAACGATAAGCATTGACGATTTGAAAGAAGAAGGATACAAAGGCGTTTTTGTAGCCAGTGGCGCCGGATTGCCCCGGTTTATGAATATCAAAGGCGAGAATATGGTAGGTGTAATGTCGTCCAACGAATACCTGACCCGTGTGAACCTTATGGATGCTGCGAATCCCGATTCGGACACGCCTGTGTTGATAGGGAAGCATGTAGCAGTGATCGGAGGCGGTAATACGGCCATGGATTCGGTGCGTACGGCTCGTCGGTTGGGTGCCAGTCGCGCCATGATTGTGTATCGTCGTTCTGAAGAGGAAATGCCGGCCCGACTTGAAGAAGTGAAACATGCCAAAGAAGAAGGCATAGAATTTATGACCTTGCGAAATCCGATAAGGTATATCGGCAACGAGCAAGGCCGCATTACACATATGGAGTTGCAGGTGATGGAACTTGGTGAACCCGATGCTTCAGGTCGTCGTTCCCCTGTAGAAATACCGGGTTGCACCGAAATGCTCGAAGTGGATGAGGTGGTGGTAAGTGTGGGTGTTTCGCCCAATCCGCTTATTCCACAGTCGGTGACTGGCCTCGAAGTTACCAAATGGGGAACGATAGTGGTGAATAACGAAACCATGCAAACGGATATTCCGATGATTTTTGCCGGAGGTGATATTGTTCGTGGCGGAGCTACTGTGATTTTGGCCATGGGTGATGGACGTAAAGCAGCTGCTGCCATGGATGAATGGGTGAAGAAAAACTGCTAATAAAATAATAAAAACTGCTAATAAAATAATAAAAATTGCAAAGAACAATATGTTTTCCTGTATGGGAGAGCATATTGTTCTTTTGTTTTCAATACATGTTAAATAATTGTTATGTTTTTGCCGTATTTTAGCATAAATAATTGTTTTATATGAAAATGATTTTTATCTTTGTCACCCTTTCAGTATTTTTTACAAGGCATTAGCTGTCGCTGGAAGGGGGAAAGTGCTCCATTTGTGAGTTGAATTCCTTTATTTATTCTGAATTATTTAATTGTACTAATTGATTTTATATGAGAAAAACTACTTTTTTGAAAACGCTACTGCTAATAGTGGTATTATTAGCCGGAACAAGTCTGTCGGAGGCAGCCACAATAACACTTACAGGAGCTGATATGTCTGCGACAGACGGTACGCAGAACATTACTAAAAACGGCATTGGCTTTAATGGCTTTATGAAGCAATATTCTTCAACTAAAATATGGTTCACAAGTGGAACGGGATATATTTACAATACAACTTCTTTGGGAAGCATTACCAAGATAACGCTGAGTTATAATTCAGGTGGATCGTCCTCTGCTGTTCAGCGTTTCAATGTGGGTACTGCTGCTCTGTCAAGTTACATGTCATCAGGTGGTACCACCGTAAGTACATCCACTGGAGGAACAACTTACGATTTTACGGGTGGTGTTGGGTCAGGATTCTTTAATCTATCAGTTTCATCAAAAAATTTACAGTTAGTATCATTAACGATAGAGTATACGCCTGCAGTTTCTTGTACAGCTTCAAATCTTGCTTTTGCACAACCAGTAGTAAATAAATTAGTTGCCGATGCAGCATTTACGCAAGCTGCAAGCTCATTAAATGCAACCACTGCTATTACTTACGAAAGTTCGAATACTGGGGTGGCGAATGTAAATGCTGCAACAGGTGAGGTTTCAATTATTGGTGCAGGTACTACCACTATTACTGCATCTCAGGCTGCAGGAAGCCATAGCTCAGTAGAATACTGTGCTGCAACAGCTGCTTATACTGTCAATGTTACTTCGGCGGCACCCACCATTACAGTGACAGAAGTCACCGTTCCCGATATGGTGGCTTATGCCGGCGAAACCGATACTGAAACTATTAATATCAGTGGAATAAATTTGACTGAAAACATAAGGTTGGAAATTTCCGGCGACAATGCCGATCAGTTTGCACTCTCCACAAACACTGTTGCACAAGTAGGTGGAACTGCAGCCAATACAGTAGTTACTGTTATTTATCAGCCAACAACTGCTGGTGCACATACTGCTGTTCTTTCAGTGTTGAGTGCTGGTGCAACTACGGTTACACGTACCCTTAATGGTTCGGCTACATGGAAAGCATTGACAAAACCGATGCTGACAGGAGCAACTTCAGTAAGCGCCAATGCACTGACTTTGAATTGGGATGCTGTAAGTGGCGCTACCGAATATGAGGTGAATGTATTTACAAAAACAGGAAGTGCCGGAATAAGTTCTGAGACAGAAGCGTTTAATAATGTTGTAGCTAATGGAAACCTTATTGGTTCTGCAACCTATTTAACAGGATGGAGTGCAAGTTCTCAGGGAATTAACAGACAGATTTACACTTCGACAGGTAATTTCGGGGTTGCAATCCCATCTTTTGCCTTTACAACAACAGGCGATTTTATTGAAACAAAAACATATTCTTCTCCGGTAACTTCTATCAGCTTCTGGGCAAAACAGCAGACTGGTGCAACTTCGTCGACATTAATTGAAGGATATAACGGGACTTCGTGGACAACAATCGCAACTTTATCGAATGCAGATGCTGCTACTGCCGGAACTAAAACTTATGATTTGGTTGCCTTAGGGTTTACGGATGTGATAAAAGTAAAATTGACCTATACCAAAGTTGCCGGAAATCTTTCAATTGATGACATAACGGTTGTTTCAGGAGCAGGTTCCATCTCAACTCCTATTGCAGGGTCGCCATTTACGGTATCAACAAACAGTAAAGATTTGACTAGTTTGGTAACATCTACAACTTATTACTATACAGTTAAAGCTAAAAATGCAAATGTTTCTTCAGAACTATCAGATGAAATGTCGGTGGCTACTTTGGGTACATCAGTGCCTGAATTGAATGCAGGACTGAATCTTCGTGTTGTAGATGGAAATATTGTGTTCGATGCAGTAGCCAATCAGATGGTAGAAGTTTACAATGCTGTAGGACAAAGAATTAAATCTGCAACAACAATAGATGGACTTAATACGATTACCATTGGTAACAAAGGGGTTGTGCTTGTAAAAGTAGGCACCCAAATTCAGAAAGTGATGTTGTAAATCACTTTTTATGCCAGATATTTAAAAAGGTTGTTCGGTAAGAGCAACCTTTTTTTGTTGCAAAAATGGATGTGTAGATTTCTTTAGCATTGTTCCATATAGCTGTCCGAACAATATTTTGTTGGACAATTTCACTTAAAAAGCACTACCTTTGCAGAAAATTTCAAAAAAGATAAGTTATGCGTTTTCAACCGAAATTATTCAGTACGCTTAAAAATTACTCGAAAGAGCAGTTTTATGCCGATTTAATGGCGGGTATTATTGTTGGTATTGTGGCTTTACCTTTAGCCATTGCTTTTGGTATTGCTTCGGGAGTAACTCCCGAAAAAGGTTTGTTTACGGCTGTTATTGCCGGTTTTATTATTTCTTTTCTCGGAGGAAGTAAAGTTCAGATTGGAGGCCCTACCGGGGCTTTTATTGTAATAGTGTATGGTATCGTTCAGGAATTTGGTGTTACCGGCCTGGCCATTGCAACTATGATAGCCGGCGTAATGCTGATTGCTATGGGCTTGCTCAAGCTTGGAAGTGTTATTAAATTTATACCTTTTCCGGTGGTTGTAGGTTTTACAAGCGGTATCGCACTTACCATTTTTACAACTCAGGTCAAGGATTTGTTTGGCATGCAAACGGGAGAACTGCCCGGCGATTTTATTCATAAGTGGATTGCTTATGGCCAGTTTATTCATACAATCAATCCCTGGTCGGTGGGTGTTGGTGTATTGTCGGTAGCGATCATTGCTTTTACGCCAAAGTTTTCAAAAAAGATTCCCGGGTCGTTGATTGCTATTGTTCTTGTAACCGTTATCGTCTATTTTCTCAAGCATAAATTTGGTATTCAGGGCATCGAAACCATTGGTGACCGTTTCACAATTAATTCTTCGTTGCCAGCGGCCAATACTCCTGAGATTAGTTTTGCGGTGATTGAAAAATTATTGCCTACTGCATTTACAATAGCCATGCTTGGGGCGATAGAATCCCTGCTTTCGGCCACTGTGGCCGATGGTGTGATTGGAGATAAGCATAATTCAAACACCGAATTGATTGCTCAGGGAGTTGCCAATGTGGTAGCGCCAATTTTTGGTGGTATTCCTGCAACAGGTGCGATTGCCCGCACCATGACAAATATTAATAACGGTGGGCGTACGCCCGTTGCCGGGATTATTCATGCAGTAGTGCTTTTGCTTATTATGCTGTTTTTGGGCGACCTTACCAAGCATATCCCTATGGCTTGTTTGGCGGGTGTATTGGTGATTGTTGCTTACAATATGAGCGAATGGCGTACATTTAAAGCATTGATGAAGAATCCAAAATCGGATGTAGCTGTTTTGCTGGCCACCTTTCTGCTTACAGTTATTTTCGATCTTACAATCGCCATCGAAATTGGTTTGTTGCTTGCAGTGATTTTGTTCCTGCGTCGAATTTCGGAAACTACCACTATCTCTGTTTTCAAAGATGAGGTAGACGAGGGTGATTATGTTGAAAATAACCAGGATGCTGAAAGGCTTGTGTTGCCTAAAGGAGTGGAAGTGTACGAAATTGAAGGTCCGTTTTTCTTCGGTGTGGCAAGTAAATTTGAGGAAACAATGAAACAAATAGGCGATAAGCCCAAGGTGCGTATCATCCGAATGCGTAAAGTGCCTTTTATCGATTCTACGGGCTCACATAACCTCGAAAATTTTATTCGTATGTCGGCCAAAGACAAAACACAAATTTTACTGTCGGGGGTGACAGAAAATGTGCGTTCGGTTTTGGTGAAGGTAGGAATAGAGGATTTGCTGGGTGCTGAGAATATTTGCAGTAATATAAACGAAGCGCTAACGAGAGCCGAACAGTTGATTGGCAAAAATTCCGAAAAGTAAACAGTTGCTTTCAAACAGTTTGTTTTTGTTGGCAGAAGGTCGCGCCGAAATTCAATAAGACTTTTCGAAACCGACAGAATAAAAAATTTGTTAGGTTCTACTGATGTTTGCAAAATATTTTTATTTGTCTTTTTTAATTCAAATGTTTTGTGACTTCATCCTTTGAAGATTGTTGAATTTTAAACAGAAGAAAGCCAGATGTTTGTGATTAAGGAATACTGAACATTGCCTGGTGAGGGAAATCTATTCGCAAGTTGATGTTGGGGTAACTTTTTGTAATTTCTTTTCAAAATGTTTTCCGAAAAAGAAATTCAGGATAACATTATGCTATATTAAAATGAAAAGCCGTATTTCAAATTTGAAATACGGCTTTTCATTTAAGGAAAAATGTGTCAGAAACTTTTTCTGATGCTCTCGGCAATCATCATCATTTCGTCTGCGCTCAGGTTGAGTTTTGGGTTTCTGAAATTCATGTCCGATTCTTCATTGATGGGGATCAGATGAATGTGAGCATGAGGAACTTCAAGACCGATGACAGCTACACCAACTCTGGCGCAGGGCACTGCGTTTTCGATGGCCTTGGCTACCTTTTTTGCAAATAACATTAAGCCACTTAAAGTAGCATCGTCGAGGCCGAAAATGTAATCTTCTTCCTGTTTAGGGATGACCAGTGTGTGCCCTTTTGTTAAAGGGCGAATATCGAGAAACGCGAAATAATTTTCATCTTCCGCAATTTTATAGCATGGAATTTCGCCGGCTATTATTCTGCTGAATATTGTCATTTTTGCTTTAGCGTTAATTTGTTTTGTAGTTCGGTTTTTTATATTGATATCTCAATGACCTCGAATTCCATAATGCCAGACGGAACAGTTATCGATGCTTTTTCTCCAATTTTTTTGCCAAGCAAGCCTTTGGCGATGGGTGTTGTTACCGATAATTTTCCTTCTTTCAGGTTGGCTTCACTTTCCGAAACAATCATATAGCTCATAATCTGTCCCGTTTTAGTGTTTTTAATTTTTGCACGGGTCATTATTTGCACTTCGTTTGTATTAATTTTCGATTCGTCGATCATGCGGGCCGAAGCGATTGTTTCCTTTAATAAGGATATTTTCATTTCGAGCATACCCTGCGCTTCTTTCGCTGCATCGTATTCTGCATTTTCCGATAGATCGCCTTTATCACGAGCTTCAGCTATTTGTTTTGAAATGGCAGGACGTTGTATACTTTCCAGCTCATATAAATCTTCTACTAATTTTTTGTAACCGTCGGCGGTCATGTAAGTTACTGCCATAATTTAAGCTTTTTTTTATAATGTGTAAACAAAAAAGAATTCCGACAGCATGCCGGAACTCTTGGTTATATAGTTTTATTTTATGCAAATATACAAGCTATTTTCTGAGAAACAAAAAAAATGTTTGTGTTTAAAAGCAGCTTTTGCGTATTTATTTCGGAATCAGTATTTTCTATTGAAGATTTCAGCGTAAATAAATGCTTTTCTGGCATCTTCCGGTGTTTGCATCTCTACCCTGTTTTCGGCATTTCTTTCTCTTTCGAGTGTTAGTTTTTCTGTTTCACGTATTTGATTTTCAGTCGGTTGTCTGTTGACGTGTTTTTTTGCTTTTAATTGACTGAAATCAGTTGTGTTTTCGTATGAAATGATGGTGTTGCTCGCTTTTGCTTTTTTTTCAATCATCGGTTCGGGTTGCACTACAGGAGGCGTGTTTTTTTGCGGAAGCAGTTCCCTGAGCAGGTCTTCAAAATCGTCCGATGGAGCATCTGGACCTGCCGGAGTGACGGGTTTTTCCTTTTTCTTTTTGAAGATACCGCTGAGAGCAGCTATTGCAATTATAACAATGTATATGTAGTCGCCTAAACTGTCCATTGATTCTTTGTTAGTGTTTGGCAAATATAAGAAAAGCTTTTGGAATAGAAAATTATTCGGGTTTTAAATACATAAAAAAACAATGGGTAACTTCACAGCCACCCATTGCACATTTTAACCTAAACCTTAACTATGAAAAATTTATCTGTTTGTTTACTCTGCAAATTTGCATACTTTTTTTATTCTGTGCAAATGTTTTTTATAAATAAATATTTTCTTTTTATTGTTTTAAACATCAATGCTTTTCTATGTATTGTATAAATGACTCATAATTAAATAAGTGTGCTTAAAACAATTTAATAGTTAAATTTTGTTAAGTGAATGAGTTTTTGTGATTTAAATAGAAAATGTACCTTTGTATGTTATTTAATGCATAAAAGAAAAGAATATGAACGAAAAATCTGTTGCTTCTCCGGACTCTAAATCCGCGCTGAACGACAAAAAACTCTTTATTGAAACCTACGGCTGCCAAATGAATGTGGCCGATAGCGAAGTTGTAGCATCGATTATGGAAATGGATGGCTTTGAACTTACCGAGAACATTACTGATGCGAATGCAATTTTTGTAAACACCTGTTCGGTGCGCGATAACGCCGAACAGAAAGTGGTGCAACGTTTGAAATACTTTCAGTCGCTGAAACGAAAAAACAAAAAGCTGATTGTTGGTGTGATTGGCTGTATGGCCGAACGTGTGAAGGACGAACTGATAACAGATCATGGGGTAAATATCGTTGTGGGCCCTGATGCGTATCTGGATATTCCAAATCTTATCAATACGGTTGAAAACGGAGAAAAAGCAATTAATGTAGAATTGTCGAAAACGGAAACTTACAAAGATGTACTTCCTACCCGTATTGGTGCATCTATTTCCGGTTTTGTCTCCATCATGCGTGGTTGCGATAAGTTTTGTACTTATTGTATTGTACCCTATACGCGTGGACGGGAACGCAGCCGCGATTTGCAAAGTATTCTGAACGAAATACGCGATTTGAAGTCGAAAAACTACAAAGAAGTGACTTTGCTCGGACAAACTGTAAATTCGTACAGATTTACACAGGAAGATGGCAGGGTGATAGAGTTTCCCGAGTTACTGAGTATTATTGCCGAAATGGTGCCCGATATGCGTATCCGGTTTACTTCGCCGCATCCAAAAGATATGACCGACGAAACCCTGGAGGTAATCGCTAAATATACGAATATTTGTAGGTTTATTCATCTTCCGGTGCAATCGGGGAGCAATAAAATACTGAAACTAATGAACCGTAAATATACACGTGAGTGGTATTTGGATAGGGTAGCAGCCATGCGCCGAATTATTCCGGATGTATCCATTGGCACTGATATTTTTTGTGGTTT